>Ga0187849_1003072_pt1 | contig 15054 bp, 13 predicted proteins | sample June2016WEW_4_10_2_FD_132412 | JGI IMG/M metagenome (GOLD analysis project Ga0187849, IMG submission 132412) | Peatland microbial communities from SPRUCE experiment site at the Marcell Experimental Forest, Minnesota, USA - June2016WEW_4_100 | ecosystem: Environmental > Terrestrial > Soil >... | reverse complement strand
CTGGGCTTACTTTATCGAAGTACAAAGGCGGAAGTACAACTACTACCCTGATTCCGAGTTCCCGAATCAGGCAAGCAGCCTGGTCGATGAGGAAAGGAAGCGGATCTTTCTCGATGACGGGCATCACTTCACGAGCACGTACTACCTGACCTTCACCTATATGTCGCCCTCTGAGCAGTCCCAGAAGATCCTCAACAAGTTCATGGATCAGCAGAAGATCGATTACACAAAGCACCTGGAATACTTCCAGGACGAGGTGAGGAAGATCGTCGATATCCTGAAGACCATATTCCCCTATGTCGAGTATCTCGATGATGATGCAACCCTCACTTACCTCCACTCCTGTATTTCCACAAAGTATCATCCGGTGAAGACACCAAAGACACCGGTCTTTCTGGACTATCTTCTTCCCGACGAGATCCTGATAGGTGGCTTTCAACCGAAACTCGGAGAATCCTTTCTCAAGGTTATCTCGATTGACGGTTTCCCTCTGGAGTCCGATCCCCAGATGTTGAAGGACCTGGACGGGCTAGGGTGTGAATATCGCTGGTCTACCCGGTTCATCTGCCTGTCAAAGAACGAGGCTATCAGAGAACTGAAGAAGTATTCGAAACAATGGTTTTCCAAGAAACGTTCCCTGTGGAGCCTGGTGAAGATGTCTTTCATGAACGAGATAGACGACGGCAAGGAAGATACCGACGCGGTGAATAAGTCCTACGATTGCGATGCAGTCGCAGAGATGGTCGCGGGAGGGCTCGTATCAGCCGGGTATTATACCTCCTGCATCGTCCTGTGGGACAAGGACCTCGACCTTTTGCATGACAAAGTCAGCAGTGTCGAGCAGATTACCAACTCTGCAGGCTTCGTTACCAGGAATGAGTCTTTGAATGTTATTCAGTCATGGTTCGGATCGCTGCCGGGTCACTGCTGGGCAAACATAAGAAGGCCTCTTGTCCATTCTCTCAATCTCACACACCTCATTCCACTCTCTTCAGACTGGGCGGGCCCGGAAAGGAACAATCACTTGAACGGCCCGCCTCTTTTCTATGCAAAGACCCTGAGCAACACCCCGTTCAGATATTCAACGCATGTGGGGGATGTCGGACATACGATGATCGTGGGTCCTACCGGTGCCGGTAAATCCGCCCTACTGTCATTTATGGCCGTGCAGTTCCAGAGATACAGGAATGCCCAGGTTTATATATTCGACAAGGACAAGTCTGCAAGAATCACGACCCTTCTCACGGGAGGAGATCACTACGACCTGGGAGAGAATACTGACCTGGCCTTCCAGCCCCTGATGAATATCGATAAAGAGAGTGAGAGGTCCTGGGCTCTGGAGTGGGTCACTGAAATCCTGGCTCAGCAAAATGTTGTAGTAACACCGAGTTTGAGAAATGAGCTCTGGGAAGCCCTTACGAATCTTTCTACTTCTCCGGTAAGACAAAGGACCATCACCGGTCTTGTCACTTTGGTGCAAAACAAAGAGATCCGGGAGGCCCTTTTCCTGTACACCCTGCAGGGATCATACGGTCAACTCCTGGATGCCGAGAGCGACACCCTTGAATACGGAAGATTTCAATGTTTTGAGATGAACCATCTCATGGTCTCTATGCACAATGCAGTGCCTCCGGTACTTTCCTACCTGTTCCACCGTCTTGATCAGAGGTTCACCGGTGATCCTACCCTGCTCCTGCTCGATGAATCCTGGCTTTTCCTGGATCATCCTATCTTTTCAAACAAGATTCGCGACTGGCTCAAGACACTGCGGAAGGCCAATGTCGCTGTCGTCTTTTCTACGCAGTCTGTGGCTGACATGGTGAAGAGCCCTATCTTTAGCACTCTTAATGAATCGTGTCCGACAAGGATCTTCCTGCCGAACCGCAAGGCTTTTGAGCCGGAGGCATATGAGCAGTACCAGAGGTTCGGACTGAATCACCGGCAGATCGAGATTCTCGTCAATGCCATGCCCAAGAGGCAGTATTATTGCCAGTCCGATGCCGGGAACAGACTGTTCGACCTGGGGCTCGATCCTGTTTCGCTCGCGATATGTGCTTCAAGCTCTAAAGAGGACCACAGTCTCATGGATGATTTGCTGGAAGAGGGCAAAGAGGATCTTCTGAACAGATGGCTTAACCTGAAAACCGAGACAAGGGAGGTATTGCAATGCGCAAGAGCAACTTCATAAGGAGCTTTATAATCATTTCGGTTCTCACCGTATCCATCACTGCTGCTTCCTACTGCTATGACACGGTATACGATCCCTGGAACTTCGTGGAAAGCTATTATAATGCCCTCCAGGCATTCGAACAGAACCAGAAGCTTTTAAATCAGCTCCAAAACCAGATGACCATGATCAATAATGAGTATCAGAATCTCAAGGCTCTCCAGGTGAATATTGGGAATACACCCATGCAGACGGCTCAAGAGATCAATACCATGTTAGGCAGGATACAAGGCGTCGGATATAACATCCAGACTCTGGACAGTAGCTATCAAAACCTCTACCAGCAGTTCGGAACAGTGATACAGGGAGCATCTCCCAGCGACATACAAACCAAGAGGTTGTCCCAGATCGTAGCAACCTCCAATGCCAATATCAATGCCATGAATGTTCAGGCACAGGAAATTCAGGGAATTAACGACGATATCATTGCTACTGACCAGGTATTGATGGGTTCCAGGCATGCTTCTGGAAATCTCGATGCCCAGCAGTATGGAAATGAGTTAGCCGCCATGCAGATCAAACAGCAGATCAAGACCCAGCAGCTCCTGGCTGTACAAAACCATCTTGACTCAACCAGGCTCGCTGAGGAGCAGGCAAAAGATTATGAGAGGCAACAGGACTACATATACCGGATGAGGAATTGGGGTACAAAAAAATCGACGGCTGTACCCATGAATGATTTTCCTCATTGAAATAATTTCATTAACCATGAGGAGGGTATGATGTTCAGACAGGCAATAGCGTTTGGTATTCTTGTATTGTTTCTTGCCGGATGCAGTGGATCGGACAGTTCAAATAAAGATCTCATGAGGAATTGGGGAACAAAGAAATCAACAGCTATACCAATGAAGGATTTTCCTGGTGGTCCTGGAAATAAAAAATGAATGACATCAAGGAATAACTATGGATTCAGGAGTCTTGACCTCAGTATTGAACCAGTTGGCCGGTCGGCTTTCTCTCGGATATGCCAGAATACTCCCTGATGCATTGGTGCTTATGCGATATCTGGTGGCTATAGAGATCGTGGTACTGGGAGTATTCTGGGCATTAGGAAAAAGCGATGTCACAGTAACAGCCATAAAGAAGATTACCGCCATAGGCTTATTTCTCTGGATAATAACCGGGATGCAGTCATTATCCTATGCACTTATCAGATCCTTTGCTCAGGCTGGGCTTGTGGCAGGCGGTAATGCGATAACATTAACAAATCTTTTTGATCCGTCAGCCATAATAGACATGGGATTCAAGACCACAAAACCCATTTTTGATGCGATTGGAGGGTTCACCAATATAGCCAGTCACCCAGTGAATTCTGCCTTACAATTTTTAACAGGGGTGATAGGTCTTTTTGCATACTTTCTTATTGCCTGGAATCTGTTCATCGTAATCATCGAGTTCTATCTGTTCTCGGTTTGTGCAGTTTTATTGATTCCCTTCGCAGTATTCAAGCCGACTGCATGGTTAGCAGAGAGAGCTATCGGTGGAACATTTACCATTGGAGTTAAATTGATGGTTCTGGCTCTCATCGTTAGTATCGCCTACGACATCATAGGTAGTTTGGATCTAACACCTGTAGCTGATGACAATTACGCACTCTACTGTGGGATTTCAATAGTTTGTGCCATTGCATACCTCTGCTGGAGTGCTCCAAATTTTGCAGCCGGAATCATATCGGGAGGTCCAAATCTCTCAGGATCACACATGCTGGCTGGAGCTGCTGCCATGGGGTTCGCAGTAGATCGTACTGCGGCAACTACAGCAACCAGAAGCGTAGCAGTAGTAAAAAAAGCAGCTGGTTTCGGTAAGAAAGCTGGAAGCTGGGGTTACAACAAAGTGACTGGTGGAGGCTCTAACACAGGAAAAGCCCCCAATATCAAACCAGGGGCAGGAGGTGCAAACAACAATGGACAAGCTGGCAACAGTTAAAAAACTGAAGTTCGCACCGGAAGGTGAACCCGAAACACCTTACCAGAGGGCAAGACAAGAATTCGATGACTTCATCGGTGCGGCCCGGGTGCAGGCGGCAAACTGGAGGCTTATCGCATTCGGCGAGCTTGGGGTCATTATCGTTTTGCTGATCGGGTTCATCTTTCTAGCTCTGAATTCCTCTGTCGTGCCCTATATCGTCGAGGTTAACGAGCATGGAGCCGTGAACCTCATAGGCAAGGCCGACAAGCTATATAGACCAAATGAAGCGGCAACAGAGTATTTTCTGGGTCAGTTCGTGACACAGATACGGTCCATCCCGACGGATGCGATTATTATGAGGCACAACTATCTATCCTCATACAATTTCCTGACACCCAAGGGATCGAACACCCTCAATGCGTACGCAAAGGAATGGGACCCTTTCAAACAGCTTGGAAAGAGGGCTGTGTCAGTGGAAGTGTCGAGCGCTGTCAAGATGAGCGAGAACAGCTACCAGGTGAACTGGTATGAACAGGATTTCGAGAACAACGGTACACCTTCAACCAGACAGGCTTATACAGGCATATTCAACCTGGTCTTTCATACGCCGAAAGACGAGAAGCTGTTACGTACCAATCCGCTCGGAATCTTCATCGATTTTTTCAACATATCCAAGGTGAATTAAGACGAGGGGGAGTGAATTCATGAAAAAGTATGTCATCACTGCAATCATGATCCTGTTTGTGTTCTCGGGATGTGCCCAGAACGAAAAGATCGTACCTGCCCAGCAGGTGAAAGCACCTACTCAGAAGGGGTCCACATTCGATATACCCATAGCCGATCCCGTGCCCCAGGCGAATTACAAGAAAGTGGCAAGTCCTCAGCTCAAGAAAATGGAGACAGGGTCCTCCAGGAAGAAAAATCAGGACCCGGCCAAGGTGATAGACGAGGCGAACAAGGAGGCAGCCCAGAAGCCCACTGAGGACCGATACATCAACGCCGTAACCGTTTATGACTACATGGAAGGAGCTCTCTATGAGATCTACAGTGCCCCGTTCCACGTGACAGACATCATGCTCCAGCCCGGTGAAACACTTACAAGCCCGCCTGCTGCAGGTGACACCGCCAGGTGGTCATTGGACGTTACTACAAGCGGGACTGGAAAGGACCAGAGAGTGCACATCTTTCTGAAACCACACATTCCAAACCTTCACACTAACATCGCTGTATCTACTGACAAACATATCTATCACCTGGAATGCCAGAGCTTCAATGAGACATACCAGGCAGGCGTGTCATGGTACTATCCAAAGGATGAGCTCGCGAACCTCACGAACAGGATCAATGCCACGAACAACACCAGAATGGATATCATTGCAACGCTGAAAGTCTCGGATCTCAACTTCAACTACACCATCAAGGGCAGCGCATCTTGGAAACCCTTGAGGGCCTTTGATGATGGAAAGAAGGTATTCATACAGTTCCCCGCCTCCATCGAGCAGGGAGAGCTGCCACCCTTGTTCATCGTGACCAGGGAGAGCGATTCTCAGCTCGTGAACTACCGCTATCAGAAGCATTACTACATTGTGGACCGGCTCTTCGACAAAGCCTTGCTGCAGCTCGGCACTTCAAGTCCGGAGAAAGTGTACATCTACCGTAACAGTGCAAACGAGTACAGTTTGGGCTGCCGTTGATCTGGAGAGTTTTGTGAACTGAAATCAACATGGCGTGGAGGATGAGAACATGCTTGAGAACATACGACTGAAACCGGAAGGCATCAGCAAGATAAACAAGAAGATGGTTGTAGGCCTCCTCTGCGGTGTTTTCTTCATCGCTTTTGTCCTGTTCGGTGTCGGTATCGGGCCAAAGAAAAGCGGGGCTACCCAAACCGTACAGGCAACCACGAATCCTGAAATAACAACCGAGACACGGGATAAAGTGAACCTGGAATCTTTTGATAAACTTCCAAAGACATATGGGGAGCAGATGAGAGGGAGCAAGGCAGGCGATGTGGCACAGAATGGCCAGCCTTCCTCTTACATGGACCCGAACATGCCAGGCATGAACAATGGTCAGACAGGTCCTCAGCAGCCCTATCAATACGGCTTTAACGGTGGTGATCCACGATACGGCAAGACACAGCCATATGACCCGTACACTCAGCCCACCCAAGGGGGAGGAGGTACGCAAGACTCGAAGAAACAGGCGCTTGACGAGGCCCGGAAATCGAAGATCTTTTTTTCAGAGACAAGCACTCCCACGAGAATGCAACAGGCATCGCCTGCGGCTGCCGTAACGCAAGCGCCGAACATGCCTTCAATGCCTCCGGGTATGATGCTGGCCCAGGCCCCGTGCGGCCAGGAGCCTTATACTGACCAGGCCAGGAAAAGGGCATTCCTCGATGAATCCAAGAAATCGGATGAAGCCATATATCTGGAGCACCAGATCCAGGAGCCTGCATCCCCTTATCAGGTCATGGCAGGCACTGTGCTCCCTGCAGTCCTGATTACCGGTATAAACTCCGACCTACCCGGGCAAATCATCGCCCAGCTGAGAGAGAACGTCTATGACTCGGTATCCGGCAAGTATCTTCTGATCCCGCAGGGAACCAAGCTGATCGGAACGTATGACAACCAGATCTCCTGGGGTCAGAACAGGGTCATGCAGGTATGGACCAGGATGATATTCCCGGACGGATCATCGATTATCCTGAATGGCATGCAGGGAACCGACCTTTCCGGATACGCCGGTGCAAGTGACCAGGTTAATTATCACTATGGAAGAATCGCAGGAGCTGTCCTGTTGAGCACGTTCTTAAGCGTCGGGGCACAGCAGGCTGGAGGAAACAACTCGGAGGGCAATTATCCAACCGTCAGACAACAGATGGCAGGGCAAGCAGCAGGAGGATTCAACCAAGCAGGACAGAAGCTCCTCGATCGGGAGCTCAATGTCGCCCCTACAATCGAGATCAGGCCGGGGTACAAGTTCAATGTTATGGTGAACCGGGACATGATCCTGAGGCCGTATTCGCTTCAATGAGTGATGAGTATAATTGATGTGGAGAAAAAAGGCCGAGCTGAAACCATTGCTGTATGCTCTTCTGATTTTTGCTGGATTCATAATTGTATGCAAGGTTTTGAGCTATAAGATCATGTTCCAGATAACACCAAGTCTCCCTAAAGGAATTTATTGGATCGATCATCCGAACAGTATTGAAAAAGGAATGATCTGTGTCTTTGACATACCCCACAATGTTTATGGCCTGATGAAGACAAGAGGATGGCTCCCTGAACACTTCAGGTTTTATCTATCGAAACCATTGGTTGCAAAACAGGGGGATATAATCGAAGTCTCAGCAAACGGGCTTTATATTAACGGAAAGTATTTTGGACCTGTGAAACAGTATGATTCCCAAGGCCTCCCGTTACCCAGAATATACCGTAAATATATCCTTATGCAGTGGGAGTATTTCTTTGCCAGCTCATACACCAACAGCTTCGACAGCAGATATTTCGGAACAGTCAGGAAAGAGAATATCAGGTGGGTTGAAAAGCCTCTGCTAGTCTTCAGCTCTAATTGATCTGCCAAGGAGGAATGGAATGTTATGAAGAGATACCCGGTACAAAGCCAGAGCTATGAAGGATTCGAGACCTGGTGGAACCAGATCCGCATGTCCATACAGATGCACACCAAGATAGTATCAATACTATTATGCTTCCATGTTCTTCTGTTCTTTTTTGCCTGCTGGTACAAGATTGACAAAACCTCGATCCGTTCTGCCTCACAATGGCTTTTTGCTTATATTATGTGGCCGACCGCAAGACTGAGGTTCGTAAATACAAACGGTACAGTAGTATACGCTACTGCCCAGAGGATCGCAGCTTATGCGCCCCTGCGAGCCTATTCTATGTACGTATTCCATACAATGCGTAACCTCTTTTTCTGGTGTGCTTCGGTATATATCTTCTATATCCCTATCTGGATGTTCTTCCACGATAAGGCAAAGTATCAGTCCGACCGGAGGCATATCCGTGGATCAAGGCTCAGCACGATTCAGGAATTCAATTATGAAGTGAAGAAAAGGAAAGATGAACCTGGACTTTCTGTCGGTAGCGTTCGCATGCCCAAATCTTTAGAACCCAGACACACTTTCATTATAGGAGGACCTGGAGCAGGAAAAACAAACTGTGCGGCCCAGATCATTGAAGATTTAAAGAAGCGGAATGCACAGGCAATCATATATGACTTCAAAGGGGATTATCTCAGAAGGTTTTATAACCAGGAAACGGACATCATTTTCAATCCTCTCGATGCAAGATCCGTAGGGTGGAACCTTTTCAATGAGATCGAGACTCCGATGGATATCGATGCCATTGCTACTTCACTTATTCCCCATTCCATCTCTCAGATGGATACATTCTTCCCAGATGCGGCACGAGATGTTTTTGCCGGGATTCTTCATTATCTGTACCACGAAAACCAGAGGAGCAATCAGCATATCTGGGATACCGTTACTTCAAGGGCAGAATATGTTCTAGAAAAACTGCAGAGCATTGATGAAGGCAAGGGGGCAGCAAAGCATATTGAATTGCCTGAATCCACACAATCCCTGGGAGTTTTCGGCACCTTGATGGAATACGCAAAGGGTCTTAAGTACATGGCTAAAATAGATGGCCAATTCAAAATCAAGGACTGGCTGCAAAATGGGAAAGGGATGATCTACATCACGAATTACTCGATCATTCAGGAGGCCCTCCGGCCTATCCTCTCACTCTTTGTGGATTTACTCGGGAGGCAGGTGCTGTCCCTGTCGGAATCAACAGAGAGGAGGATCTTTTTCCTCCTGGATGAGTTTGGGACTCTACAACGGCTTCCTACTATAGTAAAGCTTCTGACAATGGCTCGGAGCAAAGGAGGATGCGTATTTATAGGTATCCAGGACTATGGGCAGATCGACCAGACATACTCCGTCAATCATAGGCAGAGCATTATCAATGCCTGTGGGAACAAGATCATCTTTAATGTGGATGATCCCACATCCGCAAAGGTTAGCTCCGATATCTTGAGTGAAACGGAATACATTGAAATGAATAAAACCCGGTCCATGGGTGTGAACGATAATCGGGACGGGACCTCCCTTGCTGAACGGACAAAGAGAGAAAGTCTCATCATGCCTGCAGAGCTCATGAAGCTTCCTGATCTTACCGCTATCGTCAGGTTCAAGGCCTTTGATCCTCTGATAAGCACATTCAAGTACAAGATTTATCCGGATAAGGCACCTGTGCTTGTTATGAGGGATGATCTCCTTTTGAAACCAAATCCCAAGGTTAAGAAGCCCTCTCCTGCTGAAGTTGAAGAAAGCATATTGCAAGCTATATCCCAATAAAGGAGCAACTCATATGGACTTCCGAAAACGTGAACAGCAAATGAACAGTAGAGTCTATGACATGCTCACGAGTTCCTTTGGCCCAACCATTCAGGATCTTATGCGGGATAAAGATGTGATCGAGATTATGCTCAATCCTGATGGTTGTCTGTGGGTTGACCGGTTAAGTACAGGAAGGTCCTATACAGGTCAAGACATGAGCGCTGCTGATGCTGAACGGATTATACGAATAGTCAGCTCAAAGACAAATACCATATGCAATGCGGATAACCCCATTATCTCTGCAGAGCTTCCGGGATCAGGAGAACGGTTTCAAGGGATGCTCTCGCCGGTGGTGGAAAAGCCAACCATCACGATTCGGAAAAAGGCCCTCATGGTCTACACCCTGGAGGATTACGTGAACCAGGGGATAATGACCGGGAAAGCTGCCGACTTTCTGAAAAAGGCGGTCCGGGATAAACAGAACATACTGGTTGTGGGCGGGACTGGTTCCGGAAAGACGACACTGGCCAATGCTATCCTTGCCGAGATAGCTCGATACGAGGATCGTATTGTGCTCATAGAAGATACCCTTGAACTTCAGTGCGAGGTCAAGGATTGTGTCTCGTTAAGAACTTGTGATGCAGCGAATATCACCACCTTGCTAAAGGCAACCATGCGCTTGCGTCCTGACAGAATCATTGTTGGAGAAGTGCGGGGAGGGGAAGCCTTGGGCCTGCTGAAAGCATGGAATACAGGACATCCTGGCGGTTTATGCACTATCCATGCGAATGGTCCGAGAGAAGGGCTTATCCGGATTGAGCAGCTCGTCCAGGAGGTGGTGCCCGGAGTGCCGCGAAGCTTGATTGCAGCAACAGTAAATGTCTTAGTATACATCAAGAGAGAAGGGCATGGGCGGAAGGTTGAGAGCATAGCCACTGTTGAGGGTTGCAGGGACGATGAGTATATGTTGAGGTTTCTGGAGGGGTAAGTGGATAAGCGAGAAGGTATTGTCTCGGATGTCCGGCAGAATCTATTCAAGGTGGGTGACTGTTTTGTGAAGGTGGCATTCGGAGAACCTCCGGTTGTGAGTAATGGAGACCAAGTAGTCATTGTAGGGTTTCTTCGACGTGGGCTCATAACCCCATATGCCTGCAACAACATCACGAAGCAGCTAATGTGGCATCTGTCCTATACTCTTCATCTGTTAGCCGGGATTCTTGTGCTTTTGTGCGGGATTTTTGTGATATTGGGTTCTACGACATGGTTGATAGTCCTTGGATGTTTGGTAAACCTCATTGGCATCTTGATGATAATCAAAGGAGTTGTTATTCTAAGGGCAATAAGATCGGTTTCTATACCTCGCACATAAGAAAGGGCAGTGATGATCGCATTAAAATCTACATCTAGTGATGGGGCTTCATTTAAAGTTTATAAAAACAATATACTCATTGGTCATATCCATAAACAAAAGGGTTTGTCCGGCGATAAGTATCAGCCAGCAATCGATAAGGGTGGAGAAGAAGAGCGTGCCGCTAAGGTTTTTGATAGCCCCAATGATGCCTTGCAGTGGATTGAGAAACAACTATAATCATAGAAATTAACAGCCCCCTGACCTGTTAACTTTTGAAGATTATCAATGTAAATATTCAGTTTAATCATAGCGTTGACTATGGTACAATAACCTATGATTATAAGTCTAATAAAGATGAACCCAAGTGGATTATTTCAGCCAATTATGCTATAGATTCTTTAGTGTGATGACTTTGCATCTTTGATTCCCACCAAGGCACAGACAAGACAGATTTGCAAGAAAGGTCATATTTATGCACATAAAAAAAATTAAAATTGAAGGGTATAAGAGTTTTCGTAATTTTGAATTGGACTTAAACAAAACACTTAATGTCATTGTAGGTGATAATGAGACTGGGAAGTCTACTTTGCTTGAGGCAATCAACCTTGTACTATCCTACCAACTTGAAGGTCGCAGCATACAGTATGAATTAAATCCCTACATCTTTAATGGTGCCATAGTTCGAAACTACTTTAATGCCATTAAAAATGGGGAAAATCCATCCCCTCCTCAAATCCTAATAGAGGCATACCTTGATGATGTTGAAAGCGGTGAATTATCAAAGCTTAAGGGAACGAACAATACAGCTGGCGAAGACTGTCCAGGATTATACTTGAAAGTTGTATTGAACGATGATTTTACTAAAGACTTCATGGATTACACCCATGCAGATGATAATCCATGCATACTACCGACTGAGTACTACACAATTGTATGGCGATCTTTCGCAGATAATTCAGTGGCAACCAGGAATCTACCGTTTCGTGCAAAAATAATCGATACAAGTCTTGTCAGAGGATACATAGGGCCAAACAAATACCTCTCAAGAATAATCAATGATGTCTTGGAGGACGATAATCAACGGCTTTCTATGTCCCTGGCTTATAGAAAGCTTAAATATCTATTCATGAATGAGGATGGTATAAAAAAAGTAAATGCCCACTTGGCAAATAAAAAGGGCGATGTTACTGAAAAAACCCTTACCGTATCAATGGATATGTCTGCACGGTCAACATGGGATAGCAGTATAACGGCACATTTAGATGACATACCCTTCGACCTCATTGGAAAAGGAGAACAATGCCGTGTACAAATGAAGCTTGCTATTGAAGCAGCAGGCGATTCGAATGTATTGCTGATAGAGGAACCCGAAAATCATCTATCACACTCAAACATGTGTAAATTGTTAGATGAAATCACACAAAGAGGTGCTGATAGGCAAGTGATTCTCACAACCCATAGTAATTTTGTTTTGAATAAACTCGGAATTGATAATGTGAAACTACTTTCCTCCGGCAAAACTATGACTCTTTCCGATCTGTCTCCAGACACCAAAGACTACTTTATGAAGCTTCCTGGGTACGACACCTTAAGACTGATTCTATCGTTTAAAACGATTCTTGTAGAGGGACCTTCCGATGAGTTGATCGTACAAAAGGCATATAAGAAACAGCATGGGAAACTGCCCATAGAGAATGGTATTGACGTTATTACAGTAGGTTCCCTTGCTTTCAAAAGATTCCTTGAGATAGGAAAATTACTTAACCTTGATATCCGTGTTGTTACAGACAATGATGGAAATGTTGATTCAATTAAGGAAAAATATAGGGATTATCTTGGTAGACAGGCCGGGAATATAAAGATTTACTATGATACTGATGAAAACTACCCTACATTGGAGCCTCAATTACTCAAGGCAAACTCGTTAGATGTTCTGAATGGAGTGTTGGGGAAAGATTTTACAAATGAAAATGATCTTCTTAATTATATGGACAAAAACAAAACAGATATAGCCCTCAAGATATTCAACTCTGATAAGCTCCTAACTTTTCCGAGTTATATACAAAATGCAGTCATCTGATAACAGGATAATTATAGCATCAGCTGGCTCTGGTAAAACAACGTTTTTGATAAAAGAAGCACTGTCTCTACCAGACAGAAAAATCTTAATACTCACATATACCAATAACAATATTAATGAGATCAGAAACAAGTTCTATAAGATATATGGTGGCATTCCTAAACATGTTGATGTGATGACATGGTTTTCCTTTCTATTGCATGAGTGCGCAAGACCATATCAGCGTTCAGTTTATTCAAGTGATAGGGTGAAGACAATCTATTATCCAAAAGGTCGTTCAGCCCTTTATGTGCCCTACAACGAGACCGAAAGATACTATTTCAAGAATGGTGATGAGATATATTCTGATAAAATTGCACGTTTTATAATCGATTGCGAAAACAACTCAAAGGGTCTCGTGACAAAGAGGCTGGCAGATATTTATAATGAGATTTATATTGATGAATTTCAGGACTTATCCGGTTGGGATTTAGATCTATTGGAAATCTTATTACAGGTCGGAATTCGCATGGTAATAGTGGGAGATCCTAGACAATGCACCTACACAACAAATAATTCTGCCAGGAATTGCCAATGTTGCGGTATGGGGATGCTGGATTTGATATGTCAATGGGAAGCAAACAACCTATGTTGTATTGAAAAACTCGCAAGAAGTTATAGATGTAACCAACAGATATGTGATTTTGCCGACTTGCTGTGGCCTGACATGGAGAAAACGGTTTCTCATAACCACAAGACCACTGATCATGATGGTATATTCATTGTGTCGGAAGATTACATACACGAATACGTTAAAACCTTTTTCCCAAAGGTTCTCAGATACAATAAAACAGCTAACACCTATGGCTATGGTGCACAGAATTTCGGGGCGGTTAAAGGCTTGGAATTTGAAAGAGTTCTGATTATTCCACATGGTCCGATGAAAAAATATCTCCATACAGGGAATTTGAATGATGTCAGAAAATCTTTAGAACTGTTCTATGTGGCTATTACAAGGGCAAAACAGAGTGTTGCTTTCCTGTATGATGAGAAATGTGGGTGCGGATGTATTCATTGGAAGCCCAAACTCAACTGATAGTGAATATTTATGTGATAACTCATCTGCCTCAATCTTTGAGTATCAACCGTTGATCCCTTCGATTTCGTCATGGTTTTGAGAAGGCGGAAAACTGAACATCATGGTTTCAAATCTATGATATCAAGGCTACAGGCTCAGAGCGCCTATCCTTTCACTCCACGTTAGAACAACCAGGAGGTCAGCTCAAAGTGGATTATTCCATAATAATATGATATAATTATTTCAGTATCATATGACATTTCAACTGTGATTCCCTACTGACAACAAAGTGAGGTCAATTATGAAATATTCATCGAGAGCCATTATAAGTATCCTTACAATACTCATTCTTTCAGCTAATGCTCAAGCATGGTCATCAATAACCCACATACTTATTGCCCAAGAGGCTGGTATTGCAAATCCTGAAACAGCATGTTTCCCTGATCTCTCCAGGAATGAAGAATATGCCTTATTAGTTCCGTATCACTGGCATGATGCTGCTCCTAATACCATTGTTACTCCGGAATATATTGACCGGTATAAGATATCCGAAGGTACTTATCAAAAATTGGGTTCTCCAGGATCACAACCAATCAAGATTAGAGTTCCCGATTCATCCGGGGTCTTATACTGGGAGATAGTGCAGCTTTATAAAAAGCTGAAAGGGGCAAGGGGATGGGAGTATGATTATTATCTCGGTAACATAGCCCATTATGTCGGTGATCTATCTCAACCTCTTCATAATTTCCCCTATGATAGCTCTTCTGCCGGTGATGGGAAGGTATATCCTGAAATAGGCAAGTGGAGCAAAGAACATCACGCTGAATTTGATGATGCATTAGATTCCGTCTTACCTCTTAGCACAGAAAAGAAGCGAGCTTTTGAAAAGATGGTAACTCCGATTCAAATCAAATCCATTGATGATCTTAAGAAGGAGATTTCAAAGATAGCAAATAGCTCAATCGGCTTGGCTAATAAGTGTTACGCACAGAAGAGAATCATTACCGAGGATGAAGCTTTGAAGCAGGTGGCTATGTCGGTTTCTTTGTTAAAAGCAATCATT
>Ga0187849_1003070_pt1 | contig 15056 bp, 14 predicted proteins | sample June2016WEW_4_10_2_FD_132412 | JGI IMG/M metagenome (GOLD analysis project Ga0187849, IMG submission 132412) | Peatland microbial communities from SPRUCE experiment site at the Marcell Experimental Forest, Minnesota, USA - June2016WEW_4_100 | ecosystem: Environmental > Terrestrial > Soil >... | reverse complement strand
TGCTTTCCGAAAGACACCCAGGCCCTGCTCAGAATAGCCCAGGAAAATGGGGTGGCTTTCCGAATTGTCGAGGCGGTAATCGAAGTTAATGCCGCCCAAAAGGCGCGCATGACTCGAAAAATCAGGCAGGCGCTTGGCGGACATGAGGGCGGAAAAACCATCGCTGTCCTTGGCCTCGCATTCAAGCCCGAAACAGACGACGTGAGAGACGCTCCGGCCATTACCATTATCTCCAAGCTGGTTGAACACGGTGCATCGGTTCGCGCCCATGATCCCCAAGCGATGGAGGAGGCAGCCAAATTACTGGCAGGGGTAACATTTTGCCAAAGTCCCTATGAAGCATGTCAAGGCGCTGATGCCGTGGTGTTGATGACGGAATGGAACGAATACCGTGCGCTCGATCTGCTTCGCATTAAAAACGCTCTCAAAAGCCCTGTGTTCGTCGATCTTCGCAACGTTTACAGGCCGGCCGCGATGCAGCAGCTTGGATTCAGCTACCACAGCGTAGGAAGAGGCCTATGAATGGCCGCAAATCTCAGGTTTAAATGCGCTGCCGCCCTGTTCTGTTTCTTTGCGAACCTTTTTTGGGCAATCAGTCTGCAGGGAATCTCACCCGGAACGGACCGGGTTTTGTGCATCGAATCCGCCCTTGCACGGCAAGCTGAAACGGCGCCCCTATCCTCCGCCAAACGTCATTTTGCTCCTTTGTTTAAGGTTAGAATCCTCAAAAGGTATCCCCACGATCCCTTCGCATTTACTCAGGGGCTGATATTCGCCAACGGTTTCCTCTACGAAAGCACAGGCTTGAACGGCAAGTCCAGTCTACGGCAGGTGGAACTGCAAACCGGCCGTGTACTGAAAAAATACGACCTGCCGTTCCAGTACTTCGGCGAAGGGCTGACTTTGTGGCATGGGTCTCTCATCCAGCTCACATGGACCTCTGGAAAAGGGTTCGTATATAACATGCAGAGTTTTGCAGTCGAACGGGAATTCAGCTATTCCGGGGAAGGCTGGGGGCTGACCAATGACGGAAAAAGCCTGATAATAAGCAACGGTACTGAAGAGCTTATATTTCTGAATCCAGCAACACTGGTCCGGCAACGTTCGCTGCGAGTGCTGGACATCGGCGAGCCGGTCCGCCTCTTAAATGACCTGGAATACATAAAGGGCAAAATCTTTGCCAACGTCTGGCAGGAAGATTTCATAGCAATGATATCCCCACAAACGGGTGAGGTCACCGGATGGATAGATATGTCGGCTTTGCGTAGGGAATTGCCGCTCGCAAGCAGCGCCGAGGCCCTGAACGGGATCGCGTTCGATGCGGAAAAAGACAGGATCTTCGTTACCGGCAAGCTTTGGCCGCTTCTCTTTGAAATCGAAGTAATAAAGCAGTAACTAACCCTACAGATGGCGGACCTATTTCCTTTTGAGAACGAAAACCTGCTTCACAGGCAATGCTCCGAGCACCTCGTAGACGTCAGCAAGCCGAGAGGGCTCCGATTCCAGCTCTTCCCAGGAATCCAAAAGGACGCACTCCCCGCCTTTCCCGACCAGGATGGGCACGGTCTTTTTTGATGGCCTCTTGCCTTCGAAAACCATGTTTGCCGGCTCTTCGGGCCGAACCAGTCTACACTCGACGCTGAAGGAATCAACCCCCTGGTAAAGGGTCGAAGCCGTGTACGCATCTGAGGAAAAAGGCTCGATCCTGCCGTTGTCCAGAAGAAAGACGTTGTTACCGTTTTTTTGTTGGGCTGTTTCCATGGTTTGCTCTTTACCGCTCCTTCCAAAAAAGGAAAGCTGGCTCTTGATAACTTCGGCGTTGTCCTTGCGTTTCATCACAAAACTCTCCTTGAATCTTCCGGAATTTCTTAATAACTCGAAGGCCTGGCTTATTTCACCCTCCGGGGTGCGCCCGCGCACTTCATAACAGTCCAACCTGCACAGGACGCATCGGAATGCAGGAATCCTGCACTCTTCATTTTTGCACCAGACGTATTGGGTCATTGAATTCGCTCTGTGTGGGGATAGCTCAGACACTTCATTCTAACCGATTAAATGTCTGAATAATACTTAAATGAAACCCCTGGGAGGAGATTTTTAAGCTCAAAAAAGACGAAATGAAATTAGCTTGATCAGGGGGTTCTTCTGTATGAGAATAACATGTTGTCCGTGCGGAAACACCCGATGAGATACAGGCAGTTCCCCATGACTTTGCAGTTATTGCAAATTCTGATTCTTTATGGAGAGACTATGACACAAAGTGCAAGAACCGGCCCGAGAAGGCTCAGGCTCCCTTTTATCCTGTTTCTAGCGCTGATCGTGGCCTCATGCGCCTCTACGGGTGGCCAGGACAAAAAACGCGAGGATGTGCTGAAGCTCTCAGTCGATGCCTTCAACAGCGCCTTCAGATGTGAGGAGTATACGGAGGCGGCCGCTTACGTGCCTGCGGACAAAAAAGGACACTTCTGGGCCGAGGTGGACAGATTTAAAGGTAAAATCAGAATTACAGACTACAGTTTAAGGGAAGTCGAACAAAAAGATAAAAGCACTTCGGCCAACGCAATCCTGTACTTCCAATTCTGGCGCCTCGAATCGCCCACCCTGCAGACCGTCACCTTCACCCAGAAATGGTCCATCGACCAAAAGGACAAACAGTGGAAGGTAAGCGATAGCGGGTTTGGGGCAATTACCAAGACCAGGGCAGGATTCTAACCGGTGCGTACCCTGAACTGTGAAGGCTGAAGTTAGAAGAGTGAACTTCCGGCTAAACGCCTCTGGTCATCGACAGGCCAGGGACAGCGTAGAGAAAGGACCAGATTATTTTCACCCTTGACCCTTCACTTAAATGAACGGGGCCCGGAACTGTTGGAAGACTCCGGGCCCTAGCAAGAGCATGCCAAAAATCGGTTAACCGCCGGGCGTGCCGGTTGAGCGAGAGATCACAGCAGATCGAGTTCGGAGGCGTCCGGAGTTTCCCTGTATGTGCCGCAACAGATGATCATGTTGTCGACTTTTTCGAAATAGAGAGTCTTGGGCAGAGTCTTTTTGGCGATCGGATCGGACCAGTTATACTCTATCCAACCCGCACCTTTTTCCCTGGCCATGTTGACGATCTCCTTTACAAACTTCTTGCCGGTTATGTCTTTGACTTCCATGAAATTCTTGCCGACGAACAATTGGTTCATACCATGCGCAAGCATGTTTGCCTCCATGTCCAGAACAAAAATATACTGCTGATTCTGAACAAACTGTCCCCGAGGGTTTGTAAACTCGGCCATAGCAATTTCTTTGCCGGTGGCAGTGCAAAACGCTTTGGCTCTCTCTACCCAGTCCTCGGCTTTTTTTGGCTGATGTGAAGTCATGTTTCACTCCTTGAAATGTTTGGGGTTGGTTGCAGGAGAACGGTAACAAAAAAGAGCAATACCACTTTGGCACAGTTTTGTTGGGATTTCATCTCAAAAACTGCTCCTGGAGGCCACAGATCATCAAGTCAGGTCATCGTTTCTCGGGCGCCGAGTCGGCGCTGGTGTTGTGCGGCCGCCATAACGATCGATTCATCGGCTTTAGAACTCCGCATGCCCAGGTGTTCTCGGGAAGGGAATAACCTCGCGGATGTTCGGGATACCGGTAACGAATTGCACTAGGCGCTCAAGTCCCAGGCCGAACCCGGAGTGAGGAGCAGACCCGAATTCCCTGAGTTCGATGTACCATCGGTAGTCGTCGATCGAAATCCCTTTGAGTCGCATCTGTTCGAGCAGCATTTCGAGCCGTTCTTCCCTCTGGGACCCGCCAATTATCTCGCCCGTTCCGGGAACCAGTATGTCCATGGCGGCCACGGTTTTTTCGTCGTCGTTGACTCTCATGTAAAAAGGCTTGAGCGATCTGGGAAAGTTTACGATAGCCACCGGCTTTTTAAAAACCTTCTCCGTTAGATGGCGCTCGTGCTCGGCCTGAAGGTCCTGTCCCCACTCAACTGGAAAGGTGAATTGCTCTGCAGATTTCTTGAGGATATCGACCGCTTCGGTATAGGTGATCACCTCGAAAGCGGATTCGGCAACGGTTTGAAGACGGCCCATCAATTCCGGCTCGATGAAGCGGGCAAAAAACTCCAGCTCCTCCCCGCAGTCGTTGAGGACCACTCCGGCCATTTTCTTGATGAAAGCCTGTGCCATATTCATGTCGTCCTCGAGGTCGTAGAAAGCCATTTCCGGCTCCACCATCCAGAACTCGGCAAGATGTCGGCTGGTATTGGAATTCTCCGCCCTGAAAGTGGGACCGAAGGTATATACTCTCCCCAGGGCCAGAGCATAAATTTCGGCCTGAAGCTGACCGCTCACGGTGAGAAAGGCAGGCCTTGCGAAAAAGTCGTTCCGGTATGGGTCCTCGCTCTCCGTATCGCCGGGGTGGACCGGATCGAGTGTAGTTACGCGGAAGATTTCTCCTGCCCCTTCACAGTTGCTTGCGGTAATTATCGGCGTATGGATATAGTGAAAACCGCGATCCTGGAAGAATTGGTGAATTGCGTAGCTCAGCCTGCTTCGAACTCTTGCCGCCGCCCCTATCGTGTTGGTCCTGGGCCGAAGGTGCGCGATCTGCCTCAGATACTCGAAGGAGTGCCTCTTTTTCTGAAGAGGATAGAGTGCCGGGTCCGCCCAGCCATACAGATGGATTCGTTCGGCCCGCAGCTCGATGCTTTGCCCTTTCCCCGGAGACGCCGACACGGTCCCTTCGGCCAGAATGGCGCTACCGGTGGTGATTTTATTAAGCAACTCGCTGTAATCCCGGCGGTCCGGTTCGGCTATCACCTGGAGGCCTTTCAGGCAGGACCCGTCGCTCAGCTCGATGAAACTGATACCGGCCTTCGAGTCGCGCTTTGTCCTGACCCATCCCTGTACCAGAGCCCTTTCGCCCACGTATCTGTGTTCATTCCTGAACAGGTCGGCAATGCGTACACCTTTTTCCATCTTCGGATCCTGAAGTGATGTTTTGAGCGCAACGGTTTGAATATCCCAGGGTCTTCGCTCCAATTATAATGGCTCTTGTTCCGCCATGCATCCATGCACCGTGGCTTCAGCGGCTCTCCATCCGAAAATACCTAAAATTAACAGCCCGCCAAGCCATATCAACCTGGAAAAGGCGCATCACCACCCCAGAAATTATCATTTTTCTGGAGTGGTGATGCTGAAGTTTTAAATCACTTGACCACGGACAAGGTCGCGCTGGCCGGGGTGTCGTTGAAGCCTTTATTGGTCTGCAAGGCGCCGGGTAGCAGCGTGTTGACATAGGCGCCGTCGCATATTGCGGTCACTTGCACATTCACCGTACAGGAGCTGTTGCCCGGAATCGATCTCCCAGCAGGCAAGGTTACCGTAGTTCCGCCGGCTGTGGCGGTCACAGTGGTTCCGCCGCCACAGGTGGTGCCGGCTTTAAGCGGGTTCGCGATCACCACGCCCCTGGGCAATGTGTCGATGAGCGGCGCGGTCAGGGTGGCGGCCGCGCTGTTAGCGTTTGTCAAAGTAATGGTGAGGGTCGAGACCCCTTTGAGGTTGCCCCCCTTCCCCGAAGGAATGGGGTTCGGGCTGAAACCCTTCGTGAGCGTGATCGGGACTGCGGGTGTGATGACAGTCAAGGTCGCGGCGGCCGGAGCGGCGTTGTTGCCGTTGCTGGTCTGCAAGGCGCCGGCTAGCAGCGTGTTGATGTAGTTGCCGCCTAGAGGCGCGGTCACGTCCACCGTCACCGTACAGGAGTTGTTGGCCGGGATCGATCTACCGGCAGGCAAGGTCACTGTCGAGCCGCCCGCGCTCGCCGAGACAGCCCCAGTGCCGCTACAGGTGGTGGCGGCATTAGCGGGGTTCGCGATAAACACGCCGCCGGGCAATGTGTCGATGAGCGGCGCGGACAAGGTGGCGGCCGTGCTGTTAGCGTTGCTCAATGTAATGGTGAGGAGCGAGATACCGCCCGCATCGATGGTGGCCAGGTTGAATGCCTTGCCGAGCGTGGGCGCCACTGGGGGTGGAATGACAGTCAAGGTCGCGACGGCCGGAGCGGCGTTGTTGCCGTTGCTGGTGTGCAAGGCGCCGGCTGCCAGTGTGTTGATGTAGTTGCCGCCTAGAGGAGCGGTCACGTGCACCGTCACCTTACAGGAGTTGTTGGCCGGGATCGATCTCCCAGTAGGCAAGGTTACCGTGGTTCCGCCGGCTGTGGCGGTCACAGTGGTTCCGCCGCCACAGGTGGTGCCGGCAACAGGCGGGTTCGCGATCACCACGCCGCTGGGCAATGTGTCGATGAGCGGCGCGGTCAGGGTGGCTGTTTTGGTGTTAGCGTTGCTTAATGTAATGGTGAGGATCGAGCTGGCGGTCGCATCGATGGTGGCCGGGTTGAAGGCCTTGCCGAGCGTGGGCGCGACTGCGGGTGTAATGACAGTCAAGGTCGCGGCGGCCGGGGCGGCGTTGTTTCCTTTGCTGGTCTGCAACGCGCCGGTTAGCAGCGTGTTGATGTAGTTGCCGCCTAGAGGCGCGGTCACGTCCGCCGTCACCGTACAGGAGTTGTTGGCCGGGATCGAGCCTCCCGTCAAGGTCACCGTGGTTCCGCCGGCAGTGGCGGTCACTACGCCGCCACAGGTGTTGTTGGCATTAGCCGGGTTCGCGATCACCACGCCGCTGGGCAATGTGTCGATGAGCGGCGCGGACAAGGTGGCGGCCGTGCTGTTAGCGTTGCTTAATGTAATTGTGAGGAGCGAGCTGGCGGTCGCATTGATGGTGGCCGGGTTGAATGCCTTGCCGAGCGTGGGCGGCACTACGAGTGTAATGACAGTCAAGGTCGCGGCGGCCGGGGCGGCGTTGTTTCCGTTGCTGGTGTGCAAGGCGCCGGCTGGCAGCGAGTTGATGTAGTTGCCGCCTAGAGGAGCGGTCACGTCCACCGTGACCGTACAGGAGTTGTTGGCCGGGATCGAGCCTCCCGTCAAGGTTACCGCCGTTCCGCCGGCAGTGGCGGTCACTACGCCGCCACAGGTGTTGTTGGCATTAGTCGGGTTCGCGATCACCACGCCGCTGGGCAATGTGTCGATGAGCGGCGCGGACAGGTTGGCGGCCGTGCTGTTAGCGTTGCTTAATGTAATGGTGAGGAGCGAGATACCGCCCGCATCGATGGTGGCCGGGTTGAAGGCCTTGCCGAGCGTGGGCGCGGTAGGCGGCGGCGGCAAGCTCACGGTGACACTGTTGTCATCCATTGTCACTGCGCCAGTCAGCGCCAGGGCCCTACCGGACAGGCTTGCGCCGGTATTGAGGGTAATGCTCGCTTCCGCGATAATAGTGCCTTCGAACACAGTGCCTGTACCGAGAGTCGCAGAGCTGCCGACCTGCCAAAACACATCTCCACCCTGACCAACATCATTAAAGACAACAGACGAGTTGGAAGCGGTCGTGAGCGTGGTCCCCATTTGGAAGACCCAGACTGGATTGGTGTTGCCCGCGGCGGTGAGGTGAAGGGTCCCCGTCAACCCAGCCGACGAATTAAAACAATAGACACCCGGAGCGAGGGGGGCTAACGCACCGAGATCATCACCAGTCAAGTTGGTATTGCACGGCTCCGCTTTCAGGTCATTATACGCAGTCGTGGCATCACTATGAGCTGCAGGCGACTCTGTACCACCTGTACTAGGTGTCTGTATCGTCCCTCCGGTCACGGTCCCCGGAGGAAAGCCGGTGATCGCGGAACCTGGGGCGACACCCACATTTCCGACGACTATGCTCGGGCCGGTATTGGTCACCGTCGAGCCGCCCAGGACCGCGAAGGTAGCCGCTGCGCCCAGTGGCGGCGCGGTCTGGGCCAACGCTGCGTTGGTTTGTCCCAAGCAAAGCAGCGCAATGAATGCCAAGCTTGCCAGGAGACTCAAGTCCATCATTCGCTTAACGATATTTTTTGTATGTGTATGAAACATTATTGCCTCCTCTTTTGGTATTCTTTCGAATCTTTGGACCTTCCCTCACAGAAGGCCCTCCTGCCGACCTTATTTCCTCTCTTCCAGGTGATAAGAAATCGCTTTTTAACCCGGAATGACGCATCAAGTTGTGTGCTATGCATCCGAACCACAGTTTCGGGTCGGTTCTGCGCGGAAAAACTTCTGGAACAACCCTAAAGCCCGCAAAACCATACAATTTTGCAATCGAAGATGTAAGTGATAGGTCAAAGAGACTGGTTTTTGCAATTTCAAGACACACCTCCCTCCCCGCAGTTGACAGCCTTGTTTCCCGCCTGCCGGCTGGCCTCAGGCGAATAGGATGCGATAGTAGCCGGCGAAGGGAAAAGCCAACGCGACATGGAAGTATCCCACGCTCCGCGAGGTATGATAGACCACCCTGGCCCCAACCCTGACGAGCCGCCTGATGACCGAGTCTATGGACGGCTTGACGCTCTAGCCCCAGAACGCGGTATCCCGAACCATTTGGAGCAGATTGTAGGCAAGGCATCCTATGAGGAGCCTGGCCTGATTGGCCGCAACCCGATGGCAACTCGTCTTGTCCCATTTTGCGCCTGGTATTCGAATTCGATCACCTTCACCTCTATCCCGCTTGCGGGAGGACGACCGACAGGCCTTTTCAGGTAAGGTCCGATGAGTCTTTTCAGGCCACTGTTGCTGGAAATCCGAATGAAGTCAGTGATGCGACGGTCTTGCAAAACTCATAGAGGCCGGTACTGGCAAATGCCGCATCCCCCCGAAGCCAGAATTTCTTGAACCAGGATCGGTAACGATTGACAAGAAGATAGATAATATCCAGGACGCCATCGGCTGAATGCGCGTTTCCGGGTCTTAGCCTGGCGCTCAAAAGATCCCCTTTGCTGGTGAAACAAAAGAAAGGATGGTAGCAGACCTGCTCAAAGTAGCCGTTGAACGCGGAGCCCTCTTGGTTTCCATGTACGGGATCTTCGGTGGAATCGACATCGATAATGAGTCGCCGCTTGTTTCTGCGTCGAAGGAGGATGTCGGCGGACCGGCTGAGGCCTTCTTCGAGAGCCTTCAGCCCCTCCCCGGCCGCGAGGATGTTGTTCTCGAATCGGCTGAGTGCGGATTGTCCAGCCCCGCTTTCGTGTTCTTTCCCCAAGGCCAGCCGGAGTGCCGGGTCCACCCTCAAATGATCAGCGTCATTGCAGTCTTCATAGCCTGCCGCTACCTGATAGACCCTCTGACGCAGCAGTTGAAGCAAGGAATGATCCGTATGGCCCGCAGACCTCGGGTCTTCGATCCGGGATGCGGCTCGTTCAAGCAGCCTGAATCGCCCGTCCACTTCCCGTATGAGAAGGAAACCTGTGTCGGAGGTGATATTTGCTGCCTTAAAATCAATCTGGATGGATTTGTCGAAAGTTGGATGGATACTTTCCTTTTGCTTTTCACCAGCCACTGACATACGGCTCACTCTTCCTTTAATTAATTTACGCTATAATATCATATGCTTGGGTGGAACGCAACATAAATTTTTCAGTTTCTCATGCCTTATTCCAGGGTCAATAATTAAAACGGCGCTCGACGGCATAGCGCCAGGCCCAAACCGTCACTAATTTATGATAGCCCAAAAACCGGACTGCGTGAAACCTAATCAACATGGAGCCAGTGAATGCGTCCAGATTCAAAAAGATCGGTATTTGTAATTCTTGTGGTGATCGCGGCCCTCGCGGGATGCGCGGACAAGGGTAAGGTTCAGACCGCCGCGCCGATGAGCAGCGGGGGGAGCATGATAACGATTGAAGCCGGCAACTATAAGTTCTCGCCCAATAAAATCCGGGTCGAAAAACCGGGCCTGTTGGGCATCGAAGTCAAGAATGTCTCCGGCTCGCAACAGAACTTCACGTTGAAGGACCTTCACGGGAAAATCATCAAAAGCGTTGACCCTCATCCCGGCGGAAGCGTCATCGTTAATGTGGAATTGCCTGAGCCGGGAGTCTACACATTTTATTGCAACAAGACTTTTAATTCCACTCTGGGAATGCATGGACAAATAATCGTCGGGAGGTAGAACGCCGGGAGCCGTATACCGGAGCTGTAAGATCGAATATCGGAAGTCGCATGCTGAAGGCCTCCCGCCTTTGGAGGGACCCGTTTTCCCTTTGCGGCCCCGGACCTCACATCCACCATCTCAGTTTGACACCTGTGACAGCGCGTGCTTATCTTTATGAGACGGATGGTTCTGTAGTTCCTACCCATTCGTATAACACGTTATGACAATTCAATATCGCTTCAAGCGACGGAGATTGGCAATGGAAAATCTCAATATTCACGAACTTAATATATCGGAGCTCAGAAAGCAGAAAAGGCCTTTATGGATGAGCGACCTGGGCATTGATAATTACGCAGATATTCTAGGCGGGGGCGGCGACATATACACCGATAGGTTGCCACCCGCTTTCGCCAGGTATGAGGGCATCGAACTCAGCGAGGAAGAGGAAAAGGAACTCGGACCTGTAAGCTTCAAAAATGAGTGAGACAGAGATCCCCGGCGGCTTCGATTAGCCGAAAGGGCGGACATTATGATGTCCGACAGGATTTTTAGGTTGCTAACTCTTTGCGCCGGGTTTATATAAGCGACTCTAATCATCGGATATTTGAAAGCTCAGGCTGTCCGGCCGGTTGAAAATGGTCGTTCCCAAACGGTCAATTCCATGGAGTCGGACGGCCTCTGTTTTTGTTGTTACTGTCCCGGAAAGCTATGTCAGAGAGGAGAGATTGCTGATGGCTCGGGTAACCGTAGAGGATTGTCTCGCTAATGTGGACAGCCGCTTTACACTGGTGCACCTTGCGGTCCGGCGTGTTCTGCAGTTGCGGCACGGCGCACTGCCCACGCTCGAAAACCTCAAGGCTAACAAGGAAGTTGTTCTGGCGTTGCGGGAGATTGCGGCAGGTAAAATAACCCCGGACAACATACGCCAGATTGATGAATCCAGGCCTCTTCCCGCCGAGCCGACGATGCAGGAGTCGGACGTGGCGAGAGCGGACCTCCAGGAGATCCTTGACGAAGTCATTTCTTATGGCGCTTCTATCGAATATGGAACTTCGGATCGGTATTTGGAGGAAGATCAGCCGCCGGAGATTCCCCAGACAGAGTAGTGCGAATTTGAAAGGGCAGTGTTCAATTCGTGGATATAGGATTTCGCCCGCGAGGCGCTCAAAATAGGAGGCATGCAAACGGCCGAGGCCGCGGAATTTCAAAAGGGCTTTCCGATGCCCGGCGGCTGGCTTCGCAATGTTGTCCCAGGCCGGTTTACGCTTGACAAAGATGGATATCGTGTTTACGGGTTAAGTACTTGCCGAATAATTTATTCCCTGTACATAACCACAAGGACTCCAGGAGGAAACCGGTCTAGATGGGGAAAAGAGATTACTACGAGATTTTGGGAGTGTCGCGGCAATCGGGCGAAGAAGAGATCAAGAAATCTTACCGGCAGCTTGCGCTCAAATTTCACCCTGACCGAAACCCGGGAGATAAGCAGGCAGAGGAAAAATTCAAGGAAGCCGCCGAGGCTTACGAGGTTCTGCACGATTCTCAGAAGAAGCGCCTCTATGACGCATACGGTCATGAAGGCTTGCAGGGGACGGGCTTTAGTGGGTTTAGAGGTTTTGAGGATATTTTCAGCTCGTTTGGAGACATTTTCCAGGATTTCTTCTCATTCGGCGGCTTCGGCGGTCAGACCCGCCAACGAACAGCAGCCAGGCCTGGTGATGATCTGCTCGTTACTCTTAATCTTGGTTTTGAAGAGGCTGTTTCCGGAACACAAAAAGAAGTCCAAATAGAAACCTTCGCCGAGTGCTCCCGCTGCAAAGGCATCGGGGCTGAACCTGGTACCAAGGAAACAACCTGCCCCGCTTGCCAGGGTTCTGGACAGGTGGTCCAGTCACAGGGCTTTTTCCGGATCAGTACCAGTTGCGCCCGGTGCCAGGGTACGGGAAATGTGCTGGTCTCTCCCTGCAGGCAATGCCAGGGCCAGGGGCGGATCAGGCAAAAGAAACTCGTCCAGGTCAAAGTGCCGGCGGGAGTTGATTCGGGTACACGGCTCAGGCTCAGGGGAGAAGGTGAAAGCGGCTATCGCGGCGGCGCTGGAGGCGACCTTTTCGTAAGGCTCGAAGTTACCCCGCATCCGCAAATCGAGCGCGATGGCGACAATCTTCACTGCAAGATCTCCATCTCCTTTTTGCAGGCCATCCTCGGAGACACGGTCGAGATACCCACCCTGGATGGGGCAAAATCCCTGCAGATTACCCCTGGGACCCAGCCCGGGGCGGTAGTTCGTTTCACTGGCGAAGGGGTCCCAAAATTGAGGGGATACGGCCGAGGAGACCTTTTTGTAGAGGTCGAGGTAAAAATCCCAAAACACCTTACGCCCCGCCAGGAAGAGCTGTTGAAGGAGTTCATGGAGTTGGAGAAAGAGAAAGACCGGAACAAGGGTAAGAAGTGGCCTTGGAACCGGCGCAAAGAACCCGATGCAGACGCGATGTCGGGCAGGAGGGGTTAAGGAGTTCGAGCCTGATGCCTGCCGCCGCTCCGAAGCAGTTTGAAGAATTCAGGGCTTCAGCCCTTTATTGTCCGAGGTGCAGAAGAGCTATGCCTGTTCACAGCCGGCTTTTACTCGTACTCCCGGACGGCGAGTTGCATGAGTATTTGTGCCAGGCATGCACAACCTCCCTTGGAACCAGAACGGTCCGGGATGCCCGACAGCACCGCATTATCATTCCATGAGTCCTTGATACAGAAACCAACCCCGGTTATAAAACCACGCTTAGATACGATAGACGCGAATTTAGGACCATGGATTCAGGAGCCCAGCATGGTGGATAGACACCAAATTTATCCAGTGGAGCTGATATGATCGAAGCAGAAGGACTGACAAAATTTTATGGTCCCATTGGGGCCATAAGGAATGTTTCGTTTCAAGTCGAAAAAGGTGAAGTGGTCGGCTTCCTTGGGCCTAATGGGGCCGGGAAATCGACTACCCTCCGCATTCTGACCTGCTTTATGCCTCCATCATCGGGGATCGCCAGGGTGGAGGGCCTCGATGTTATCGAGAACTCCCTGCAGATCAGACAAAAAATCGGCTATCTGCCTGAAAGCGTTCCTCTTTACAAAGACCTCACGGTAAGGCGGTTTCTTCGGTTTGCGGCGAGTTCCAAAGGAGTTGAGGCAAAAAGAATGAACGCGGAAGTCAGCCGTGTCGTCTCAGCGTGCGGACTCGAAAAAAATGCCGACAGGATCATCGGCAATCTCTCGAAGGGTTTTCGGCAGCGGGTCGGACTCGCTCAGGCGCTTTTGAACGACCCGTCGGTGCTGATTCTCGACGAACCCACAATCGGCCTCGATCCGGCGCACATAATCGAAATAAGGCGCCTTATACAAGATTTGCGCGCAGACCGAACGATCCTTTTGAGCAGCCACATTCTGCCTGAGGTTGCCCAGCTTTGCCAGCGGGTGATCATAATCAACAAAGGCGAGATTGTGGCTACCGACAGTCCGGCCAACCTTACCAGCCAGCTTCAGAAAACGGTAAAGATCGTGCTGGAAGTAAGCGGCCCGATCCAGGAGTTTACGCAGGCAATTGAAAATATGACCGGCGTGGAGAAGGTCTCGCTGGTGAGCAATGGAACAAGCAAGTTTGTCATAGAGACCGACCCGTCCACAGACATACGCCCGGAGATTGCGGCCATGGCGGTGCAGAAGGGATGCGGCCTGCTCGAGTTGAAAACGATGCAACTCAGCCTCGAGGACATATTCATGCAGCTTGTGACTGAAGAGCCATCCGAGGAGGGAGCCGAATCATGAAAGGTTTTTGGCCCGTTTTTAAAAAAGAACTTTACCAGATGTTCATGTCCCCCATTTTTTACGTGGTGGCCTTCATTTTCCTCCTGGTTTCGGGTGTTTTTTTCAACTTCATTTTGACACAGGTCGTTCAGGTCAGCTTTCAGGTGGCCCAACACCCTGAGCTCCTCAAAGAGATGAGCATGACGGAGTTATTCTTGCGCTCTTTCTTGTGGAACCTCAGCATTGTTACGCTCTTTATCGCTCCTCTTTTAACAATGAGGCTGTACGCGGAAGAACGCAAAAGCGGCACAATCGAACTGCTGTTCACCTATCCCGTGACCGATGCAGCGGCCGTCGCCGGTAAATTTGCCGCCTGTTTGACCACCTTTGCCGTCTTGATCGCAGCAACCCTTCCGGGCGTTATCGCAGTGGCGTTGGTTGCAGGACTTGCCTGGAAGCTGATTTTTTGCGGATACGCAGGACTGTTTCTGCTCGGATGCTCTTTTCTCTCTCTTGGCACTTTCGCCTCGACCCTTACTCGCAACCAGATCATCTCGGCCATTATTACATTCGGTGTCCTGCTCGTACTCTGGTTCATGGGTGAAGCAACAACAACACTGAACCCGCTGGTGGGAAGCATTCTGGAATATCTGTCGGTTTCAAAACATTTCGAAGGACTGTCCAAAGGCTTGATCGATTCCAGAGACATTCTGTTCTACTTTGTTTTTTCGGTCTTTTTTCTTTTTCTTACGCTTAGACAGATGAGTTCTTACCGCTGGAGAGGTTAACCATGAATAAATGGGCTTACGGCGTAAATACCATTGTTTCCACTATTATTTTTTTTGCCATCATGGTTCTGCTCGTTCTTATCGCCGAACAGAAACCTTTAAGGCTGGACCTTACCGAAACCCGGTCTTTCAGCCTTTCCGGACAGACCCGGAATATCCTCAACGAAATAGACAAGCCCATAGCGGTCAAAATCTTCATTTCGGCCAGCGGTCCCGGCGCTCAAAACAAGGATAAGATAAAGGACCTTCTGAATACGTACTGCTACTACAACAAGCACATCAAATACGAGTTTGTGGACCCTGACAGCCAACCGGAAATAACGCGCCGCTACGAAGTGAAGACCTACGGGACCACCGTCCTTGAAGGATATGACAAAAAACAGGTCGTTCAGACCGCAGATGAAGAAAACATCACCAATGCGCTGCTGAAACTAACCCGCAAAGAGCAAAAGAAGATTTACTTCCTCGCGGGCCATGGTGAGCATTC
>Ga0187849_1003065_pt1 | contig 15082 bp, 14 predicted proteins | sample June2016WEW_4_10_2_FD_132412 | JGI IMG/M metagenome (GOLD analysis project Ga0187849, IMG submission 132412) | Peatland microbial communities from SPRUCE experiment site at the Marcell Experimental Forest, Minnesota, USA - June2016WEW_4_100 | ecosystem: Environmental > Terrestrial > Soil >... | reverse complement strand
ATGATCCGGTGTATATCAAACACAGGGTGCTCCATTATGCAGTGGCCAACATCCCGGGAGCCGTTCCCCGTACCTCAACTGTGGCCCTGACCAATGCTACTTTGGCCTATATAGAGGCTCTAGCCAGGAAAGGGTGGAAAGACGCTGCTTTGGATGACCCGGCGTTGGCCAAAGGGATCAATGTTCTGGATGGCAATGTGGTTTATTCGGCGGTCGCTCAGGCTCACGGCTTAGAGTCCAGCCTCTTAGATGAAATTCTTTGATCTCTCTACGGTCAAGTCATCCATCCTTTTCTTTAGGCCGAGGTCTCCCTACATGGGCCCGGGCCTGATTCCTTCAATCGGGGCTGAAAATAGCCCCCACCTCCCGCCTACTCAAAAATACAGGATTTAGGGCATCAAAATACAGGGTTTACCTTATTTAAATTTTCAAATTTTGGTAGTTTAATACAAAAAATGAACGGTAACCCAGAAAAAGCGACGTTGCCATTTCGAAAGGAGGGTCCCTTGGCACAGAATCAGATTGGAACCGATAAGTGGCTGGCCAAAAACCGTCGGGATATGATCGTCTGCCCCAATCAACCCGGTCAACTGATGATTTCCAAGAGTTCCTGCTCCAAACGATATCAGATGAGCAGGAGAGAAAACTTAAATGAGCTCCTGAAAGGAGACTTTTTCCAGTATATCTACATGAAGGGCCTTTCCGTGTGTAAGGATTGCCCGATCGGAAAAAAGCTGACCGTTTCACGTCCGGTAGCCCGATTCCGGCCATCCCCCCGACCCTAGCATCCCGATCGGGCTATTTTTCATCTAAGAAGTAGGTTGAGCTATATAGCTGCTCGTCTGGATTGGAGGTGTGGGCGGTGGAAATTACCCATTTAACTCCCAAAGAAAAGAAGGGGCTTGTGGTGGTGATCACAGGCCGGGGGAAAGGGAAAACTACCACTGCCCTGGGGATTGCTCTCCGGGCCTGCGGGCACGGGATGAGGGTAGGGATCATTCAGTTCATGAAGGGGGATCTCTATTCGGGTGAGTGGGATGGGGTAAAGAAGATGAATTGCCCCATTGAACTGATCTCTACCGGAAAAGGGTTTTGCGGGATTCAGGGGAATCCTTACCCCTATCGCGAGCACCGAGAAAATGCCCAGGACGCCATCCAGCTTGTTTACCAGAAGATGGAATCGGGAAACCTGGATATCCTCATCCTTGATGAAATTAATAACGCCCTCCACCTGAAACTGGTAGACCTGGAGCAGGTCCTGCAGATCATCGAAAAGAAGCCCCCTCTAATGCATCTGGTGTTGACGGGACGTGATGCCCACCCCAAGGTGATTGAGCTGGCGGATACCGTGAGCGAGATTACCGAAGTGAAGCACGCCTATCAGAAAGGGATAGAACCCCAGCCGGGAATAGATTACTAAAAGGTACGAGGATCAAGGTTCGAGACTAAAAACAGGATCGAGGACCGAGGAACTAGGAACTAGCAACAAGGAGCAAGTTTTCTTCATTTACCTCGATCCTCGTACCTCGAACCTTTTACCTGTTTTATATGTCCAAGATTACAAATGCTTCCCATCCTCGGTCGGTTTTGGCGAGACGGAAGCGATGGAGAGTCACCGCCTTTACGTCGACTCGCGGGTGATGGCGGACTGGGTCGAGTTTTTCCCCCATGGCGTCAGCTTCCAGGATATAAAGTTTAGACTTCTCCTGAACCCGGACTTGAGGGATCCGGAGCATTAATTTTTCTGAGTCCTTGTAATAGATCAATTCCTGCAGGAAATCGAAGAGGAGCATGTCGAGCTGGTCATTCTTCAGCCGAAGCTCCCGCCTCTCTTGGGGCTGAATGGCGTCAAGCTCTTCCACCATGACGTTCATGGTAGCGTCGGCAGCCGCGCAGAAGGTCTCCTCCAGGGTCTTTCCCCAGGCAGAGAAGGCAATATCCGCGGTCGCGACATCCTCCAAAAATTCATAGGGCATATTCCGCTCAGGCCTCGCATTCTTTGAGTGCCCCAAGGATACCCGGCTCCAGGGACTTGATGCCTTTGCCGATAAATACCAGCGCGGTCGTTTCCTCCGGGAAGGGCTCCAGTTCCCACCGGCCGGCCACGAAGTTGAAAAGATGGGAGCCCTCCGAAAAGCGCACAAAACCCTTGGCCCGGTAAACATTTTCGGGCAAACGACCGACAAACTCCTCAAAACATTTCTTCTGAAGGAGAACAGCGGCGCGGTAAGAAAAAGACTCAAACTCGGGTTGGTGGACATGCTTGGGGCGCTGGATTCCCCTCTCCCGGCCAATCCCGAAAAGCAGATCCGAGTCTACCCGGCAGAGACGGGTATGCAGGATGGGGGCAGTCGCGTTGAGTTGCCGGATCTTTTCTTCCACCCTTCCCAGCTCTGCGGGGGGCACCAGATCCACCTTGTTGAGCAGGACGGTATCCGCGTCTTCGATCTGCATGCGGGTGGTGTGACCCAGTTGAGGGAACCGGATCATGGCATCGGCATCGGCCACCGTTACCACCCCGTCCAGTCGAACCCGGGGCAGGTTTTCCTGGATGTCGAAGATCAGCGCGTCGGGCTCAGCCACTCCCGTGGTTTCCACGACGATGACCTCGGGATCAACCGTGTCGATGACTTCATTCACGGCCGCTTCAAACTCGCCCTGCAGGGAACAGCAGACACACCCGCCGCCCAGCTCGGCGATGCGGATATTCTTCCCCTCGACGATTTTGCTGTCAATGGCGATCTCTCCAAACTCATTCATCAAGATGGCGATTTTTTGGGGCAGGGCTGTCAGGATATGACGAAGGAGCGTTGTTTTCCCGCTTCCCAGAGGCCCGGTGATCATAGTAAGCGGAGTTCTCACTCTTACCTCACCTATCCCCAGTTTTGAAAATCACTTTTGTCTGGCCCAGGCCGAAAGGGTGTTATGCTTACCAGCACCGGCCGGGATATGATCTTTCAGCAAAGGGCAGGCTTTCCTTCCGCAAAATGGGGCGGCCAGTCTATTTTGGATTTCGGATTGCGGATTTCGGAACGATAATCTTTATTTTTGGGCTTCAATCCGCATCCCGCATTCTGTAATCCGCAATTGAATCTTGCCCCCTGAACCGATGAAAGAGCCACTGCCTGGTAATGTTTACCCTTTCACATTACCCACGGGTGCGAAGCGTACCACTCGCTTGCTGATGCCGGCCTTCTCGGTGGCCAGGATGACGTCATCGATATTTTTGTAAGCTCCCCCGGCTTCTTCCGCCAGCCCCGGCCAGGAGGCGGTGCGGACATAGATTCCCCGGCCTTCCATCTCCTGCTGAAGTTCCCTTCCCCGCCACATTTTCCTGGCCTTGGTGCGGCTCATGGTTCGCCCGCTGCCGTGGGCTGTGCTGAAGAAGGTCTGGTCGCCTTGAGGGGTCCCCACCAACAGATAGGAACCGGTCTCCATGGACCCGCCGATGATGACGGGCTGCCCCACTTCCCGGTAAATCGAGGGGATCCCTTCCATCCGCGGACCGAATGCCCGAGTGGCTCCTTTACGATGAACCAGGAGACTTTTGACTTTTCCATCCACAAGGTGGCGTTCGAACTTGGCGGTATTATGGGCGACGTCGTAGACCATGTGCATCTCCAATGCTTCAGCAGAGCGGCCGAAAACGTCGGAGAAGACTTCGCGTATCCGGTGGACGATAACCTGCCGGTTGGCAAAGGCCATGTTAATCCCGCCTTTCATGGCCGAGAAGTAATTCCTTCCTTCAGGGGAACTGAAGGGAGCGCAGGCCAGCTCCCGGTCCAGGATTTTGATTCCGTACTTGCTTTGCATGACCTTCAGAAAAACCTGGAGATAGTCGGTGGCCACTTGATGTCCGAATCCTCGGCTGCCGCAGTGAAACATAACCACTACCTGGTTAGGGATGGTGATCCCAAAGATGCGGGCCAGCTCCGGGTCGATGATGTTTTCCGGGCGGGCCACCTGGATTTCCAGGTAATGATTGCCGGAACCAAGGGTTCCGATCTGGTTGAACCCGCGGTCGATGGCCTTTTCGCTGATCTTGGAGGAATCCGCCCCTTCGATGCAGCCCGACTCTTCGGTCCGCTCCAGATCTTCCTCCCATCCATATCCGTTCCGTATGCACCATCGGGCCCCCTCTTTCACCACTCTACGGAACTCGTTCCGGGTGATTTTGATAAAGCCTGTGCTGCCCACTCCGGCCGGGACCCGCTCATACAGCCGGTCTACCAGCTGTTTGAGATACGGTTTCACCTCGTCGTAGGTGAGATTGGTGGTCACCAGGCGCATCCCGCAGTTGATGTCAAAGCCGATGCCTCCCGGAGAAATCACTCCTTCTTCCGCATCCATTGCTGCGACCCCACCTATGGGAAACCCATAGCCGAAGTGGCCGTCGGGCATGCAGAGGGCATATTTGGTGATCCCGGGAAGGGTGGCTACGTTGGTGACCTGTTCATACACCGTTTCGTCCATCTCCTGGATCAGTCTTTCGGTCCCATAGATGCGGGCCGGAACGCGCATCCCTTCCTTGTAGGAAATGGGCAGCTCCCATATGGTATCGGAGATTCGTTCTAACGCTTTAGGGATAGCCATGGTCCCCTTTTACCCTTTCCTCTCTCTATCTCTCCTCTTATTCCATCCAACGACACCGTTTAGAACGGACAAGCTCCGGAGGAACAACCCCCGGCATACTCTGCTTCCACGGTTATCAGGTCGCTCTGCGCAACCGGCCTTTCGTGTTCCCCATACCCGAAAGACAATACCTGTTCTTCCTTGCTTCCGTACCGGTAGATGGTGATGCCCTTGCATTTCAGCTTATAGGCCGACAGGTAAATTTTGCGGACATCTTCCACGGTTGCCTCCCGGGGTAAATTGATCGTTTTGGAGACTGAATTATCGCTATACCGTTGGAAAGCGGCCTGGGTTTCAAGGTGCTGACGGGGGGTAACATCAAAGGCGGTAACGAAGACTCTTTTAATGTCCGCCGGGATAGCTTTGATCGCCTGCAGGGACCCCGATTGGGCAATCTGGGCGATTAATTCCCTGCTGTAAAAACCACGGGATCTGGCGGTCTCTTCAAAGATGGGGTTTACTTCGAAAAGGCGGGTTCCGGATAATACATTCCGGATAAAGCTGACCGCGAAGAGAGGTTCGATTCCACTGGAGCATCCCGCGATGATACTGATCGTTCCGGTCGGAGCAATGGTGTTGACCGTGGCATTGCGCATTTTCATGTTTTTGCGGGCATAGATGGATTTTTCGAAATTGGGGAATACGCCCCGCTCTGCGGCCAGGGCCAACGAGGCTTTGATGGACTCCCGGTGAATGAAGCGCATGAGTCTTCCTGCAAACTGAACCGCTTTGGGGGTCCCGTAAGGGATTCCCAATCGAATCAGGAGGTCGGCAAACCCCATCACTCCCAAACCGATCTTTCGGTTGGCAAAAGTAATTTTTTCGATCTGGGGGAGGGGAAACTTGTTCACTTCAATCACATCGTCCAAAAATCGGATGCCCCAGCGGACATACTCCTGCAACTTGCTCCAATCCAGGAAATTCCCCTTTACCATGCGGGCCAGGTTGATGGAGGCTAAATTGCAGCTCTCGTAAGGCAGAAGGGGTAATTCCCCGCAGGGGTTGGTGGCCTCAAGGGGGCCAACCTGAGGGGTTGGATTTCTCCGGTTGATCTCATCCAGAAACACCAATCCCGGGTCGCCGGTCAGCCAGGCGGCGTTCACAATCAGGTCAAAAAGCGTTTTGGCCCTTACTTTCTTGAATTTTTCCCGGGTACGGGGGTTGATCAGGTCGAAGTTCCGGTTTTCCGCCACCGCTTTCATAAATCGATCGGTGATGCCGACGGACAAGTTGAAATTGGAGAAGCGGTCTTTCTCGAGCTTCGCCTCGATGAACTCCACGATGTCCGGATGGTCGACGCGCAATATTCCCATGTTGGCTCCGCGCCGCCTCCCCCCCTGGACAATCACCTCGGTTGCTCGATCAAATATGCTCATGAAAGAAATGGGCCCCGAAGCCTCTCCCTTGGTCGAGGCCACCAAGTCCTTCTTCGGGCGAAGATGGGAAAAATTGAACCCCGTTCCCCCACCGGTTTGGTGGATTTTGGATGTGTCCTTCAGGGCCTCAAAGATTCCGTCGATGGAATCCTCCACCGGGAGGACGAAGCAGGCGGAGAGCTGGCCCAGGGAGGCTCCCGCATTCATCAGGGTGGGGGAATTGGGCATGAATTCCAGGTTGCGCATCATCTGATAATATTTTTCTTCCACCTCTTCCGGGGTCATCGAAGAGTCGAAGTTCCTCTCAGCCTGGGCAATGTGATGGGCGACTCTCCGGAAGAGCATGCTGGGTGTTTCTACGATATTCCGTTGATCATCTTTCAAGAGATAGCGCCTCTTCAAAACCTCCATCGTATTGAGCGGCAATTTCAAATCATCTTTCAAGCCCAAAGCCGTTTTGGCTAAACGGAGCTCACTGCGCCTCTCCCGGTAAAGAATATAGCTCTTTGCAATCTGGCTATACCCCTCGCTCATCAAAACCATTTCAACCGTGTCCTGAATTGCTTCTACCTGGAGGGACTTATCTTTATAAAGGTCGGCTAATTTCTGAACGACGATTCCCACGAGCCGGCTGGCAATCGCACCGGCCTGAGACGAATCCTGGAGGACCTCAAACGCCGCACGGTAGATAGCGTTCTGAATTTTTTCGGGGACAAAAGAAACAAGGGTCCCATCTCTCTTCTGGACTCTCTGAGGGCTCCACCTCTTCTTCATCAGGTCCTCCGTCTGAAAGAAGTGTCAGGGTAAGTGTCAGTGCGCGTTCTGAAGAAGTTTGCTTTTTACTGCGGACTCCGTACGGGTATCCCGTGCTTCGCGTGACCGTGTGCCCCTACAAACTCCGAACTATTTCTTCATCACGGGTACGGTCAAACTCCCCTGGGGCATGAGGAGAATCCGGGGTTTGGGGCCGAGCTTGGCCAATGCCATGTTCAAAGCTTCGTTCATATCCTTCGCCGGAGTGAATAACAGGGTCCGGGCCAGACCCGGATCCAGGCCGGATAAAAGGATAAACTGGGCTTTTTTCATCAGCCGGGTGACGGCGTAGGCCTTATGGCCTCCAACGACGAAATTAGCCCGCACCTCCGCTTCAATCTTTTCCGGGGTCTTGTATTTCTTCATCCACTCCAGGTACAGGTCATCCCCCACTCCCTCAACACATTCGCCGAGTATGATGACCACTCCCCCTTCGCGCACAGCCAGCTGGGCATTGTCCATGGTCTTCTGTAGCTGGTAAACATTGATGTCCTTAGGATACCCTCCGCAGGTAGCAATCACCAGGTCGGCCAGGCCGTGAATGGGGGTGCCGTAAACGCTTTCCACGAACTTACAGGCCTCCAGATGGGCCTGAATGTAATCTCCGGCATAAACTTTCAGGAACTCTTTCTTTTCGTTGAGAACGACATTCAAGAGGAAAGAGGGCCTTAACATTTCGGTCCCTTCGACCTGGTCTTCGTACACTGGATTTCCTTTGAGCCTGCCCATGCCGGCTCTCGGGTCCAGCATCAGAGCGTGATTCCGGCAGATCGTCTCATAGGCCGCAACCCCTGGAAGGAGGGCTTTCCTCCCACCTCCAAAGCCGGAGAAGAAATGGTAGACGATACTGCCCGTACAGATAATATGGTCTGCTTCGGTGACGCGCTTATGAAAGTAGATATCATTCCCCCGGGAAGTCTTTCCCACGTGTTTAAATTGGGAAAGATCTCTGGCTTCACTGTTATACATCTTTACCCGTTTGGCCACCTCTGAGCCGACTAGTTGAGCCATCTCCTTCTCTGGCAGTGAGCGGTGCGCTCCGACGGCAAACATGATAAACGTGTCCTTATCCGGAACGCCGACAGAATTCAATTCATTCAGCAAGAGGGGCATGAAAACATGGCTGTTGGCCACCCGGGTTGGATCGTTTACCAGGAAAGCGACCGTTTGCCCCGGCTTTACAATTTCCTTAAGCGGTTTGGATTGAATGGGGTTCCGGATGGCCGAAAGAATGGCCCCCGCAGGATCTTGAATCGGCGGATACTCTTTCATCCTGAGCTCTCCCATTACCAGCTCTGGGTTTAAATTAAAACGAACTACAGTCTGTCCATACTTAAAGGTATACTCTCGTGTGGCCATCATTCACCTTCCTATTTTTCAATCGAATCTGCAAATTTTTCGGTTAGAGATTGTACTGATTTGAAAATCAGTAGAAATCTGTAACTATTCTATCATAATAATCTGGGAAATCACCTGCGGGAATCGTTGACCGGGGTACTCCATATGCCCAACGTTTAGGGCACCGTTGAAAATTCATTCAATAAGGGAGCGGAAGGGACGATCTAAAAGGCCGTCCGGTAAAGTTTAACCATGTCCGCCGCTGAACAGGGGCGGGGATTGAAGGGGTGGCACCAGTCCGCCATGGCGTCCTCGGCCATGCCCGGGATTTGTTCTTCTCTTACCCCCACATCCCTGAGGCGTTGGGGCAAACCAATATCCGAGGCGAGGCGGGAAACGGCCAAACAGGCCTGCTCCGCAGCCTCAGCCGCCGACTGGGAATCGGTTCTTTCTCCCAGAGCCCGGGCAACGAGAACTAATTCTTCCTGGGCATTGGGCAGGTTGAAGCGCATCACGTGGGGAAGCAGGATGGAGTTGGCCACTCCGTGGTGAACATCCGCTTCTGTAGAGAGCTGGTGGGCCAGAGAGTGGACTGCTCCCAGGCCTTTCTGAAAGGCCAGCGCTCCCGTCATCGAGGCTACAGCCATTTCATCCCGGGCGTCCAGGTCATCTCCCTTGCGAACGGCCTTCTTCAGGGATCTTCCCACCAGCCGGACCCCTTCCAGAGCCAGCGCCGTACATACAGGTTGGTATACGTTGGAGACGCAGGCTTCGATATGGTGGGAAAGCGCGTCCATTCCTGTGGCGGCAGTCAATTGCGGGGGCATCGTAAGCGTCATCTCCGGGTCGATGACTGCCAGGTTGGAGGGACCGGTCCGAATTACGCATTTGGTATTGGTTTTGGTATTGGTAATCACCGCTCCCCGGGATACTTCTGAGCCTGTTCCCGACGTTGTGGGAACCGCGATTAAATAAGGCCGGGGACGAACGATTTTGACGGCTGCGGCTGGGCCGAAATATTCATAGATCTCTCCCGGGTGAGCGACCATAACCTGAATGGCCTTGGAAGCATCCAGGGGACTTCCACCCCCGACCCCCAAAATGACATCACAACCCGTTCTTTTGAATAGCTGGACTCCTTCCATAACCGTCCGGTCTGAAGGATTGGGTTCGATCCGGTCGAATACCTCGTAGGGGATTTTGATCGCTTCGAGGGATTTTTTGATGGGACCAAGGAGCCCTGCCTTCACGACGCCCAAATCAGTAACGATCAAGACCTTCTTTCCTCCGACGGATTGGATGGCGGCCCCCACTTCCCGTACTGTTCCAGCACCCAGCCGGACCGATGCCCCTAACATTTGAAAGGAAATAGCCTGTTTGTTTCCACCCATCTCTTTTTCTCCTTGGGAAATGCTGAAAAATTGCAGAAATTTTAAAAGGATGAATCAGGAGCCTCTTGCAAAACTCGCTTGTTCCGTCATTCCCGCAAAGCATCGCCCAGCGAAAGCGGGGAGCGGGATCCAGAATTGCTTGAATCCCGCCGATGGCGGGACTGGATTCCGGGTCGCGCTTCGCTTGCCCGGAATGATGATTTCCTTCTAGGCCGAGCGTTTTACAGGAACTTCTTAGAATTCTCTTTTTCAGTTGAGTTTATGAATCTTTTTTACTTTTCTCCAGGTAGGTCTTGATCGTCTGCTCCATTTGCCCGGTTAAGGCCTGGATCCCTTTCTTTTCAACATTCCACCGGTAGGAAAAGTAAATTCCAGTGAGAAGAATCAGGGCAGATATAATGATGACGGTAATCTTTACAGGTTTAATTGATATGGAGAGCGAAAAGATGATCCCCAAAAGCCCGACGCTCATGAGAATGCCGACAATTAGAGCGAAGAATAGCCAGAAGATTTCGTAAAGCATAGAGCCTCCTCCCTGACCTTTATGGTTCTGCCCGGAAGAATCTCAATTTCTCCGAGAATCTATTCCTTCAAGGTAAACCATGCCTTACCATTCTGGGTTTCCTTTTTGACCCGCCCTCTTCCCTGGAGGTATTGAAGATGGGCCAGGGCCTCACCACCGGCAAACCATTGCTGGGGAAGGGGAAAATCCTCCCACCGTTCGCAGTCGATGTCCCAGGTCATGTGGGAAGCTACCTCATAGGCGGTTTGTTTTCCCTTTTTCAGGATGGAAAGGATTTCTTCATTCCTTATATCGTGGTGTTTCTTCAACTCGGCAATCCTTCTCCGGTGATGGGGAAAGATTTGGCGATGTCCCGGCAGGACCTGAGCGATGTCGTAGTCGTATATTTTATCCAGGCTTTGGAGGTAGGATTTAAGGGGATCGTCATCTTCAGACCAGAGGGAGATATTCGGAGTGATGCTCTCCAGAATGTGGTCGCCGGAGAAGAATATTTTTTTATTAGGTTCATAGAGACACATATGCCCCCGGGTATGGCCGGGGGTCTCTACGCACTGGAAGGTATAATCTCCAATTTCAATCTTATCTCCCTCCCGGAGAAGGGTCATCTCAAAGTTGGGCCGGGCATGATACCTGCGTCCCGGATGTTTACTGATCGCAGACTGGATGTCCGATTCCGGAAACCCATTGATTCGAGCCGTATCCGCCATTTCTTGCCAGTGGTTGGGATCGCGGATGATTTCGGCGTCGGGGTAATTGAAATAGACCTTCGATGAGCCCTGGACCAGCTCGGAGACCAGACCCAGATGGTCGGCATGGAGGTGAGTGATAAAGAAATCCGTGCGTTTCAGGTCTACCTGGAGAGCCTTCAAGTAGGCCTCCATGGCCTCCATGCATTCTGGGCGATTCATCCCCGTATCGATCATGAGGAATCGTCCGTTCCCTTTGATCACATAGGAATTGATAGCCTTAAGAGGGTTGGCAGGAAGGGGGATCTCCTCGCGGAATAGGTTCGGAAAAATTTCTTTAGCCATGATTGATATCCATCCTTCTGATTCGTTGTTTTCTAAATTTAACTGCTGTAGGATACATTACAAAGAATCTCCATGGGCCGCTCGATTCGCTTCCTCTTTTCTCCTCATTGAAAGGCTTTGAATTTGATGGTCTGATAATCATTCTGACAGGGGGGGCCGGGAGCAATATGGACTTCTTTCTGGGTCAGGTTCATGATGATGGAGGCCACCGTCTGGGCCTGCTCCAATTCCGGATCTCGTTCATCAGGATGGCGGCAGATGGAATTGGGATGGTTCAAGTGGTCCCGAAAGATTTCTTTGAAGTCCTCAATAGTAATCTTACCGACTCTTTCCATAATTTTCTGTCTGGCTCTTCCAAATCGCAGAAGGGTGTCCGGATATTGAGCCACATTGGTATCCAGAGGCTTCAGGCGCTCGGAAGTGAAATGATTGGTGTGAACAAGAACTCCCTTCTCCGGATAAATGAAATCCCACTGGTTCGGCGCCATTTCGAAATCCATGGCCGCCCCGTCCCGATGGGCAATCAGGCAATTATTGGTCGATCCCCGATCCTGAGAGACGATTTTTCGGATGGCATCCCCCAATCGTTCGCAGTTTAAGATTCCCCGGGTGAGCACATGAATGGGAACTCCCACCAGGCCGATCGGGGACTTCAAAATGTTGAGACAGGCTCCCAGCCCGCTGGCGTTCAGTCCGATCTTGCCCACAATTCCTGCTTCCGTAAGGGTGACTACGCTGGGCCTTCCCTCCTGTTCAATCTCCAGAAGTACGGTAGATTCTTTTACCTGAGGCTTCCAGTCCCAGTTTTGGCCGAGGAGCATTTCGCCCTTGGCCGTTGCTTCGGGGAGGGCAGCGAGCGCGGTACATTCGCCGCCCGTCGCCAACTGCTCTGGATACATGAGCTCAGTCCGGGTATTGATCGCCAGGATTTCTTCAAACTCCAGATTAGCCCCTTCGGCGATCCCTCTCATTTCTTCGAGAATTGCCGGATCAAAAGCCTGAATCACAGGGATAAATCGCTTGGCCAGGGAAATGGCCTGGTTGCGGTCAAGCTGGGCATAATGCTTAAAAAGGTGAAAATAGAGGTGAACGTTCTTTTGGATCATCTCCCGGCAGCGGGTTCCATGTTGATGCCCGATCTCCCCGGGGTTCCCTTTTAAGGAAATGACTGGCAGCATACTTCTCTCCCATCAGTACTCACGACCTCAGCTTCATCAACGTGTGTTAAAGATAATAGAAGTGTACAAGATGAGAGGGAGAGAATCAATAAAGAAAAGCTGCAGTTCAGACACTGGACATCCGACCTCAGACACCAGACACGAAACTTCAGCCTTCAGAGACTGAGAATGCCAATTCACCTGCTGACTGCCCCGCCATTTTCTTTAGGTGATCCCTGCCCATTCTCCCCCTTCAGCCTGACGTCTGATATCTGAAGTCTAAGGTCTGCTGTCTGAATCACCGAAAGGAAAGTCTTGACTGGACCAAAAGAGACAATTGCCTTTCACCAAAGGTTTTCATTTGACACCTCTTTTTCTATTGGCTACACTCACCCCCAAAAAGGAAAAAAGTAGGAGGAGGAACGGCCATGGCTCAGAGAGGTAAAACCCGCCAATTAAAGGCAACACCTGAAACAGTTCACACCGGCTTTTTTGACCCTACCCTTCCGCCTGTGTTGACCATTGATTCGGGGGATACGGTGAAATTTAACAGCATGATGCTTATGGATGGTCAACTTCGGGGCGGGATGACTCTGGAAGAGTTATTAGCCAAGAGGCAGACCTACACGGATCGCAAGATGGGTTCCCATACTCTTACCGGACCCATCTACGTCAAAGGAGCCGAACCGGGAGACGTGCTGGAAGTTCGCATGAAAAAATTGGTCCCCGTCGATTACGGGGTGAACTACCATTATCCGGGAGAAATGAATCTCGGGGGGCTGCCGGAAGACTTTCCAGAAGGACAGTTCAAGACTTTCCGGCTGGATGTTAAAAAGATGGAAACCACCTTTGCGCCGGGGATTGTTATTCCCCTTAAGCCATTCTTTGGAGTCATGGGGGTTGCCCCCAAACCGGGAGAAAAAATGCCTGCGGCGGTGCCGGGCTATTTCGGCGGAAACATCGACAATAAAGAACTGGTGGCGGGAACGATCCTCTACCTGCCGGTCAGCGTAGAGGGGGCTCTATTCTCGGCAGGAGACGCCCATGCGGTCCAGGGGGACGGGGAAGTCAACATTACCGCCATCGAAACTGCCATGGAGGAGGCTGTCCTGCAGTTTATCGTGCGCAAAGACATGAAGCTCAAACGTCCCATGGGCGAAACGGACACTCATTGGATTGCGATGGGTTTCCATAAAGACCTCAATGAAGCGGTGAAGATTACGCTACGGGATGCCATCCAGTTTATTTCCAAGACCAAAGGGTTGACCCCTGAAGATGCCTACTCCCTCTCCAGCCTAGCAGTAGATTTAAGGGTTACCCAGATTGTGGACGGAAATAAAGGAATCCACGCCATGATCCCCAAGGCCATTTTCAAGAAATAGGCCCCTGGCGACTCGATTTTCCAGAGTTCATTTATGAAAATAAATGATTGGGCAAATATTGCTATTTTATGTCACACATTTTAGGCATAAATCGGCAAATTTTGTTACCTAAAAAGTTTCTTTAGAAAAATTAATAAATAATATTATAGGTATTAGCAAGATATATCCTGAGGCACAATAATTGCAGAAGACCTATTAAAAAAATAAAAATACGGTATAAAAATTTTTTTCGGAGAACAGAAATGGGATATCAAGGCTCAGTATTAGTAGTAGATGATGAAATTGGTCCCAGAGAATCCTTGCGAATGATCCTTCATCCTCTCTACGAGGTTTATACGGCGGCAGATGCGGAAGAAGCCCTCGCCTGCATTCAGAAGCAGGATATAGATCTTGTCACCCTGGACATGAATATGCCCGGAGTTTCCGGGTTAGAGGTCCTCAGAGAAATAAGGAAAAGAAAGGTTGAAGTGGATGTAATTATAATAAGCGGTTATATCAATTCCCAAAGTACTCAGGAAGCCAAGAATTATGGGGCTGCGGATGTGATCAGTAAACCTTTCAACGTGACCGATATTATTGCCAGCGTGGGGAAATTAGTAGAACGGAAAAAATTTCACCAGGAAGTTAAAACTCTGCTTCAAACAGCGAAAGACCTTGGAGCGATCGACGATAACCAGGTTGAGAAGATCCTCTATAATTAGATTTTAGTTTCCGGGCTTTCTCTCTTCCCTTAAATCCCTTTGGCTTTCCAAGCACCTGACCCATTGGAAGGAACAACTTATTCCCCACCTATCCCCTTTCGATAAACCTCCGGAGGATTTCAGGGTTCCTACCTCGCGAAACTGATCGTTAATGGCTTGCCCGCCGCTTCCCTGGTGGCTCCGGCCGACTCCTTCTCCAGGACATAAACAAATTGCTCCAGAAATTCTATCCTTTTCCTGAGAAATTCCCGGAAGTCTTTGGTATCCGTATTGGCAATTTCCATTCGGAGTTCAGAAAGGTGGCTCCTTAAGATTTCCTGTAGTATCTCAACCTTTTCGCGGTTAAGCTCAATTTGAGCCATGGTAATCCTCCTTTCCTTCATTATTCCCTTATTTTTTGATGATTTTCATCCCGATTTGATTCCCTAAATGACTTCATCGCGGAGATCGCAGAGGCCGCGGAGAAATCCGATTTTAGATCAAACCCAAGATGAAAATGTCTTAATGGATTTCTTGACTGGAAACTCCGATATTACTGGGCCGTTCTCTGCGAACTTTGGGTCCTCTGCGTTTGATATTTAGTCAGATGGCAAGGAGGGCGTTAGAAGGGGCGGGGACTCTTAGTGCTTATCCGTAAATAAATATTGCTTTAAACAAGCCACCCATGATAAGTTTAGCCATGGGCGCGATCATATCGTGGGCAGTCTCTGCAGAACTGTGGAAGCGTGTCGAACCGCT
>Ga0187849_1003060_pt1 | contig 15096 bp, 14 predicted proteins | sample June2016WEW_4_10_2_FD_132412 | JGI IMG/M metagenome (GOLD analysis project Ga0187849, IMG submission 132412) | Peatland microbial communities from SPRUCE experiment site at the Marcell Experimental Forest, Minnesota, USA - June2016WEW_4_100 | ecosystem: Environmental > Terrestrial > Soil >... | reverse complement strand
GAGAACGGAAAATGGGGTGACCTTCCTAACCCAGGCCGCTGGCCTGGGCTTTGCTAGGCCGCCCCTTTGGGGCTGAATGCGCGCACCCGCGGTGTCCAGCAGAAGATGTGGGACACGATCAGCCCTTGCGGAGAGGGTGGCCGACGAAGGAGGCCGGGTGAGGATCTTTCCCTTTACCCTGGAGCGACTGCGCAACATGGCTTTCGGGGCGCGCGTTCGTACCCTGTTGAATGCGACTTGGTATGAGATAGATCTGGCCCTGCAAATCCTTTGAGCTGAACCCCACGCAGCCCGGGGGCAGAAGCACGGGGTTTGTTTGCCCCACCCTACGGAACCGGCTCGACGCGTTTGTAGGTAACGACCACCGCTCCGGGTTTGGCCTTGATCACTACGGGAAGGCCCTCGTTCATCAGTTCGCGGCCGGTTAGTTCCTTGGAACCCGCTGCGTCCAGGTCCGTCAGCGCGTACCGCGCGCCGGACTGCAAGCCTCGCAATTGAAAGCGCGCCGCCTCGAACGGGCTGCCGGGTCGGCGAAAAACCTGCACCATCCCGTCGCCGGACTCGGGCCGATCAAATTGGAAGGCGGCCCAGGTGTCTTCCCCTGTGTTGTATGCAGTTAGCGGGTAATAGTCACCGTAATAATATTCCGCAATCGCCCGCCACTGGGAACACATGCGCCGAAGCGAGTTGTAGTCCAGGTCTTTGCGGCGAACGTCAATCTGTAACACCGCGGCCGGACACATATCACTGCGAAAAGAGTAAGGGTCCACCCGATTGATCCCGGTTCCGTAGTAAGGGATCCACATCGCAATGCCAGAGGTTATGTTCTGCATGGCGGTGGTTGCGTAAACGTAATCGCTGCGCCACAGGGGGACGGCCCGGCGCAGGGTTTCGAGATCGTCACGGCCGCCGCCGCTCGAGCAGGTGTCAATGCGCAAGTTGGGAAAGCGTCGCCGCAATTCATCCCAATAGGCCAGGTACCCCGTGACGTGCCGGATTTCCGTGATCCCTTGCCGATCCTCATTGTCATTGGCCCGCCAGATCGGAAGCGGATCGAAATTGAAATCCTGGCGGTAGAAATCGATGCCTTGTTCCTTCAGCAACTCGCTGACGTGCTCGACCAGCCAGTGCCAGGCGTCCGGATTCCCCAGGTAGAGCAGCTTGTCTTTTCCGTCCTGCCCGAGCAGCCATTCCGGATGCTTGTCGTATAGCCATGTGCCGGCGGCAACGCGCTCCGGCTCAAACCAGACAATGGACTGGAGCCCCTTGCTGTGAGCGTAATCGGTAATCGCGCGCAATCCCCGAGCAAACCGCTGGGGGTCAGGCTCCCATGTGCCCGTGTTCCACCAGCCGGTCCTGATGGGGTACCAGCCGGCGTCCATCCACCAGTAGTCGAGCGGGATGCGCTCTTCCAGGTAGCGGTTCAGAAGAGCCTTCATGTTCGACTCATCTGCGTCCATCATGACATTGGTCACAATGCCGGGTTCCGCGGCGAGCTGCGGAGCCGGGAGCTTGCCACCGGGACGCGGCAGGTTGTGGGCAATCATCCATCGCCGCCAAACGTTCTGCGCCCCGAGCCAATCACCTTGATAAAACTGAAGCGCCACCAGCGGGCTCCTCACCTCTTCACCCGGCAGCAACTTAAAGTGGGTGAGCTCCTGCCCCGCCCGCACCCGCAGTCCCATGCCCTCGTCCCGGGTAAACTGTGCGGCCCAATCGCCGGGCCAGCCCAAGGCGATAATGACGCCTTGCCCCGGCCATTCCACGTTGAAATAGGAGAGTTGCTTGCTAGTCGTGCGGCCGCTTCCGGCAACGATGCGCTCATCCGCTCGCGGCTCCAGCCGAGTCTCCAGGGGCTGGAAGTCAGTTGGCGAAGTCTGACTTCCTTTGACGTGGTGAAGAATGAACTCACCTTCCGGGCGGCGCTCGAATTGCGCGTCCAGAGCCTGTATCTGTTCCAGAATAGGCGTGCTTTGCGTTCCTTCGTTCTTGAAGTAGACCGTCCACTCCACCGTGGGGAAATCCGCGTAAGACACCGCCACGCATCGCACCACCAATCCTGTCCTTGCGTCACGATACCTCAGCACGTACTCGGTGCGGTGGGAGTCGAGACGGCGCTCGCTGCGGTCGAATTCCCAAGTCTTCAGCAACTCGCTTGATGGCCGATCGCCATACCGGAACGCGAAGGGTGGTCCAACGGTGTAGGCGGGCGGCGGTGGGCCGGTTGGCAGGTCGGCCACGGCGAGGGTGTTTCCGTCCGCCAGCGTCACTCGCGCTTCGGCCCAGTCCGCTTGGTCTCACTCGGAGGGGTCCCAGGGATTTTTTGCCCCGGCGGGCTTCAATTGCAGCGCGAATTCTTTCGCGCCACCCAAGTTGATACTGATCGGAACACCGGCCATGCCCTCGTGCATGACATCGGAATGGTACAGTTCGCTCCCGTGGGCTTCGACCGAAAGGACAAAGCTTCCTCGCCCGCCATATCCCATGTCATCGCGGTTGCTGTCTGCGCCCAATACCGCCTCAAAGCTTCGCGCTACGCGGGGAAGGTGCACCACAACCTTCCCGGCAGAAAAATGAATTCCCCCTGGGTACTGGCGCGATCCGATGTGCAGCGGTTTTTCGTCGATGGCATTCCGATCGACACCACCTCTCATGGTGTACACAAGCAGGTAGCCCTGGTCCGTGACAGAAGGCGACTGTCCGAGGAACTTGGCGCCGACCCAGCGGCGGGTTTCGTCAGTTCCAGGAGGTGTTGCAGAAAGAAACTGATATGGCTCCGCGCAAAGACAGCAGAGGCCCATCATCAACGTCGCAAGGTACGTCCTCATTTCAAACCCCCTGGAAGTCGCCATGCTCGGCGCGCCACTCCACGGCCGGCCCAGTATATCCACTTTTAGCTGCCTACACACCCGGTTCGAGATGAGTGTAGACATTCCCCCGCCGCAAGGCCACAATGAAGTTTCAGTTCATATAGATAGTCCAGGGCAGGCTTATCATGATGAAACCATCCTCGATTCGTCGGGTCATTGCCGGAGCTCTGCTGGTGGCCGCGGCCGGCGGGGCGGTGGCCGTTCGTCTTCTCGCAGCCCGGCACGCGAAGACCAAGGTCTTGGGCCTGAACAAGGTGATCGCTTTCACTTATAGCCCCACGAAGGACTTTGATCCCAAGCAACTGCACTCCGTGACATTAGTTGGTCCGGTAGGTGCCGGCGACTGGAAGTATTGGCGGTCGCGCGGCGTGGTGATGGGAGTCGGCCATACGTGGTTCGACCTGCTGCGCTCGCCCATTGAAAAAGCTGTGGATAACCTGGTGGGACAAGATGATGGCGGAAACCCGCAGCCGGTGGTGATGATTGATGAGTTCGGCTTCGACTACGGCGGCCTGATGGATCAGAAATCCGCGCAGATTCTCCGCCAGGCGAAACGCAAGAAACCGGACTTAGCCTTGGCGGTCTGGGAGATGCGTGGGCCCATCCCGCAAGTCTTGGCGGAGACTTACCGCGACGTGGCGGACCTCGTCATGTTGGAGAGCTACGTCGGCAACCAGCGGCAGTATTGGTGGATCGCCAGCCAGGTTTGGTCGGCGCGGAAGTATGGCATCCTGCCGAAGACGATCATCGTACTCGGGGTCGGGAAGGGCGGCAATCCCGGCGAGAACTGGGCGGAAACGAAAGAGGAGCTCGAACAGCAGATTCGTTTCGCTCGCCTGATCGCTCCCGAATCACCGGGGGTAGGATTTTACTCCGGCACCCCCGAACTGCTCACCAGCGCCGACGCCTTGTGCGCCCATTTCTTCCACCTTCCGACCAACGGTTCAGGGCTGCCTGCCGAGGTCCGCGATCTCGCCAAGACCTTTTCCCGCCGCTATGAGAAACCAACGTTGGTGGTGTCCCCGAGCTTTGTGGAGCCCAACTTCAACGAGGATGGGAAAGGAATCTCCGAGCCGAAGGCGATGCGGGCTTACCTGATCAATCTCGGCGACGCGGACGCCCAAAATGTAAAGGTTCGATTGCGCAACCCGCCCAACTTGGGCGGCAACGTGTTTGCCGAAGGCGTGGTTCCGCTCATCCCGAAGCGGAGTGAAGCAATCGGTGTCCTCCGCATTACGGACCTATGGCGTGTCTGGGTGGGGCAATGGACATTGGAAGTTGACGCCCCCGGCTGCAACGTCCTTTCCTTCAAGCCTGAACCTCCAACCAAATAATTTGAACCGCGCCGCGAGTTGGCGTATTTTGTTGACGCAGCTCGGGACGGGATGCAGGCGGAAGTAGGGCGCCGGGCGCCCGCCCCTGCGGCAAATTGACGCGAAGGAGTCGAAACCAGATGAGACCACCGAAGATGTCCAGGCGTGACCATTTGCGGTTCTTGGGGACGAGCGCCACCGCCCTTGCGGGTTCGGCGGCGGGTGTCCTGCCCTTGGGTAACCATGCGGTGTTCGGAGCGGAGCCCACGTTGGGCGCGTCGAGCGCGGAGGAGCAAGCTGACCGCGAGCGGCGGATGAAGTGGTGGCACGAAGCGAGATTCGGGATGTTTATCCACTGGGGCCTTTATGCCGTCATCGGCCAGCACGAATGGGCCATGGAGGTTGAGGGCATTCCCGTGGCGCAATACCAGCAATTGGCGAAGCATTTCACCCCCCAGCCTCATGCCGCGCGCGAGTGGGCGAAGGTCGCCAAACGCGCCGGCCAGAAATACATGGTGATGACCACCAAGCATCATGAGGGCTTCTGCATGTTCGACACGAAGCTCACCAACTATTGCGCTTCCCAACAGGCGTGCGGCCGCGATCTGGTAGCGGAGTTCGTGGAAGCGGCGCGCGCCGAAGGTTTGCGCGTCGGCTTCTATTATTCCTTGATGGATTGGCACCACCCCGACGGCTGGCGTTGCTCCACGGATGAGGCAGCGCGCGCGCGGTTCGTGGAATACACGCACGGCTTGATCCGCGAACTCATGACGCAATACGGAAAGATCGACGTCCTCTGGTACGACGGCGATTGGCCGCTCAATGCGGAACAGTGGGAAGCGGAGAAGATGAACAAGATGGTCTATCAGTTGCAGCCGGACATCATCATCAATAACCGGAACGGCTTGCCGGGGGATTTCTCCACGCCGGAACAGCATATCGAGCCCGCCAAAGGCGGCGGGGCCTGGGAATCCTGCATGACCATGAACGAAAGTTGGGGATACCAGAAGGCCGACAAAGACTGGAAACCTCCGGAGACCATCGTGCGCAATCTCATCACTTGCGGGCGCGACGCCGGAAATTACCTTTTGAATATCGGCCCCAAGCCCGACGGCTCGGTCCCCGAGGAATCGGTGCGCATCCTGACGGAGGTGGGCGAGTGGATGGACAAGAATGGTCCGACGATTTACGAATCGGAGCCCTGCCAGCCAAGAGGGCATGTCTACGCAAGTTATACCCGTAAAGGTAATACACTGTACATGCACATTTTCCACTGGCCGGGAGAAACGCCGGCGTCAAACGGGCTGGAATTCTTCAATCCGCCCAGCGTGGTCGCCATCGGCGGGCTGCGCGCCAAAGTCAAATCGGCGAGGCTGTTCGCTTCCGGCAAGCCCGTGACCTTCGAGCAGGGTGACCAATACGTAAGGTTCACCGGCCTGCCCCTCGAGGCGCCGGACAGCCCCGTTACCGTCCTTGCCATCGAGTGCGACGCGAAACCCGCCATCGACAGCTCGGACGTTCGCAAATTCCGCAAGCGGGAGGAAGTGGGAATTTGAGACGCGGGCGGCGGAACCGCCAAGAAAAGGCAAAACGCAAAGCGCAAAGCCGGGCTGCGCCCGCGGGCCATCGGGCGATTTGCCATTTGCGATTTGTGATTTGTGATTTGTGATTGCTTGTCACTTGTCACTGCCCTTGCCACCCGGCGATTTAGCGATTTGCGATTGCTTGTCACTCGTCACTTGTCATTTGTCACTTGTCAGTGCCTTAGAGTGTGTCACGCTGGATGTTTGTCGGTTGGCCCTCCCCGCCTTTCCGCCTTTGGCCCTGGTCTGTTTCTCATCACTCGCCACTTGTCACTGCTCATGAGGCCCTGCCCGTCTTTCCGCCCTTGGGTTTTGCCTTTTCTCGTCACTCGCCACTCTTCACTTGGCACTGCTCTCAGCACTGCTCGCTTGTCACTCATCACTTTTCCAAGCACTCGTCACTGCTTTTTGAGTGCTATCTCTTGCATTTTCAATAACATTCTGGCATTTCTTCATAAGTGCTTTGTTTTCCTAAACTTTCTGGGTAATTCGTTTCATGCCTCATTTTTTTCAATAACATTCGGGCTTCGAACGTAGCAATTCTTTCATGCACTCTCCCCGCTCGCAGCCACAATCTTCCAACCTCTTTAAATTCAACATGATGAGAAATCGGGTGGGGCCGAATAATTTCCTCAAATCACGCCTAACAGGCTTTATTTTGAATAACATTCTGGCCTCGATAAGCAGGGACATGGGAGTCTCGCCTCGATCTCTCCCGGCATGCGCCACTGGCCCCTCGATCTAGGAGTGTGTCGGAGATAAAAGTTTTTCGACGAAGAATCAATAATTTACAGGCACAGCCATGCCGCTAAGTTGTTGATTCTACATATGGCCAATTCTATCTCCGACAGGCTCCTAGCTGGCATTGATCGCGAGTAACGCCGTTTCGTTTGCCGATCCTCCAAGGGACATCAAGTCGGCGTGTCGGAAGGTGGCCGGAGCGGGCGCCGATGTCTCGTCAATGGACGTATGCACGCGCGGCAAAGACATGGCCCAAGTCACATGAGCCCGCGGCTCGTAATCTCAACTGGACTGCGCCGGGGGCTTGTAAGGTTTCTGAATATAACGATTGGCCTCGTCAAGTGCTCCCTGGGTGTTGTCGTTGGTCTGCAAGGCGCGCTGATATTCCATGAGGGCGCGATCGCGCTGGCCGGTCACGTCGAATATCTTGCCGAGTTCCAGATGCGACCACACCTCAATCCACTTGGGGTCCAAATCGCCATCCAGGCCGCGCCGGAATTCTTCCATCGCCGCATTGTAATTGCGCAGCTTGAAATGGATTTCACCCAGCCGGTAGTGGGCGAGTGAGCTGTTGCTGTTAATCTGCAGTACCTCTTGATACTGCTTGATAGCATCCAGATAAGCCTGTTCCTGCACCAGTTGATCGGCTCGCGCCATCTCCACTTGGTATTTCGTCTGGTCATCGTATTTCAAGATGCGGCTGGCCGGGTCGACCAGCACGCGCAAGGGTTTGGTACGCGTGTCGATGGTAAAGTCCGCCGTGGTTCCGACCATGTCCACTCGCTGGGTAATGGGTTTGGAGCCCTGGCACACGACCCGAACCTCGACCGGCATGCGGAAGATATCCAGGTCCTGCTGCATCTTGCCCACGACCTGATAGCCTTTGGGAAGCCTGTAAACAGCCCAAGTGCGCTTGAACTGTGGCACGCCGGTGGAGTTGACCCATTGCGCGAAGAAAAATGTCAACTCTTGCTTGGAGGCTTTCTCCGCCAGTTGTTGAAACTGGTCCGCGGTGATGGATTTCCAGGCATACTGCTCCGCCATCGTCCGCAGGGTTTTGCGAAAGGCCTCGTCACCGATCACCCAGCGGAGCATGTGGAACACCATGGCGCCCTTATCAAAAACGATCGATTGATACTCGGGGGTGAACTCATGCAGTTGCCCGGCTTGCGCGATGGGCGTCACCTCCTCGTGCGTCAGCGCGCCAACGGCCGTATCGCGCATCAGATCTTCAAAGGCCGCGTCCCCCGCTGCCTCCTGCACGTACAGCGCTTTCGAGTACTCGGCGAGGCCCTCATCCAGGAACGCATCGTTGGGGGTAGCGGGATTAACCAGGCATCGCCACCACAAGTGCGAAATCTCATGCGCCAACAGCCGGTAATTGACCGGGTTGGTAAACGCGCGCGAGGCGAGCGCCACTACGCCGGGGGCCGTATATCCCCCCACCGTATCGTCACCGATCTCAACAATGGCCAGGTGAGCACTGGGCAGCGGACCGAACACATCGCTATAAAAGGCCAGAATCCTGGCCGCCGTGTCACCGTAACTGGCGGCAAGATTTTCGTGGCCGGGCTTGAGGTAAAGTGCGATGTCGGCTCCCACGGCCGTGGCCGGCTGCACGACATAGTGGCCCGCCATCACCGTTCCCGGAAACGAGGAGTTTGCGAAGTCATAGGTGTAAGTCACCTTTCCGGGTTCACGCACCGGCGCGCCGACCTTCCCGGAGGCGATTACGGTCTCATCCGATGGGACGGTAATGTTCATCGTGGCGGAGAAGCGGTTCACGCCATAGGCGCTGACGGGGAACCACCGGCCGGGATAGAGAAGGTAGGATCCTTCGGGCCCTACGTAAGCGACTTTGATGCCTTCCACCGGGCTGCCATCGGCGGAATTGAGCATTCCCCCGTAAGTCACGGTGATCGAGGCCGGCTTTCCCGCGGTCAGCGGATTGAGGAGTGACAGGTTCAGCGCCTGGCCTTCCTGCTTGAAAGCAACCTCCTGGCCCGTGGTATCCACAACCTTTTCGACACGCAAATTGCTGTGCAGTTCAAAAGCGAGCGTGGTGATATCCGAGTTGGGGACGATGTCCACGCGCGCCTTGGCGCTCAGGAGGTGTTGGGAAGTAAGCAGTTGGGCATCGATGACGTAGTTTTTGACTTCAAAGCGCGGGACGACGCCTTGCGCCCGGCCCCACGCCGGAGCCATTGCCAGGACCACACCCCAAAGCCCTGCCTGAACCATCCACCGGCGATGCCCGCGGACGGCGCGCGAAAACGCAGCCAGGTTCACGGATCCAAATCGAGTCATTCTCGGCTCCCCTCGCGAAATCGTGCCGGTGTGCGCTCTGCGCCGGCGCTGCCACTCTGGCAGGGAAATGTTCGCCATGCCTGTTATCTCACCACGGGTTTGGAAGGGCGGGGCTTCAACCCCGCCGTTACAAGCCCTTCCTGAATATTCCCGTGTCCCGCACCCCGCGCAGCCCCGATGCATCGGGGCTGCGCGGGGTGCGGGACGAACAGTGGGAGGGATCCGCGATTTCGGCGGGGCTGAAGCCCCGCTCTTCCGCTAGTTCCCCAAAAGTGTCCCAGCGTGGTGAGAAACCCGCGTTAGGACCGGGCGATGGATTTCCGTCCTGCGGCCAGCAGGAAATGTAACCCTTGAGTTGGATTATGGGGCAGACTTCCGCGTTGCATGTCGCCAAGATCAATTTCCGTGGAACAGGGATGGTTCAACCAGCCTTTCGGGTTGTCTGGGAAGACTGGAGCACCCCCACCATCGCGTCCGCGGCACGTTCGATTGCCCCTCCCTGCCCCAGCCTAGGTTTTAAAGCTTGGTATCCCCGGATCATCTCTTCCCGCGCCTCCGGATGGTCCAGCAAGTATTCTACCCGTGCGGCCACATTGGGGGCATTGAAATCGTGTTGCATCAGTTCGGGCACAAGCTCTTTCTTCGCCAGGATATTCACCATGCTGTAATAGGGGACATTCACCAAGAGCTTTCCCACCAGCCAGGTAAGGGCGGATACGCGGTACACAACCACCATGGGACGTTCACGGAGGGCCGCCTCCAGCGTGGCCGTGCCGCTCGCTACCACCGCCACCTCCGAGTGTTGCAGCGCGTCATAAGTGGCATGAACCGCCGTGCGGACCGTGGCCCGGCCCACGTAGCACTCCAGGAGGGTTGTTTCCAGCCAACGCGAGTCAATGGTGGGCGCTACGGCTACGACGAATTGCAATTTCCGATTCAGGGTCAAGCGAGTGGCCGCATCAAGCATCACCGGCAAATTCGTGCTCACTTCCTTCGGGCGGCTACCCGGCAACAGTGCGACCGTCTGTACGGAGGCGTCCAGGCCTACTTTGGCGAAGAATTCCTCGCGCGTCAGGTGCGGCCGCACCATGTCCACCAGCGGATGCCCGACGTACTCCACCGGCACGCCCGCCCGTTTGTAGATCTCCTCTTCAAAATCGAAGATGACAATCATCTTCGCGATGCGTTCCTTCAACTTCCGGACGCGCCGCTTGCGCCACGCCCAAACCTGGGGGCTCACGAAGTAAACCACCGGTATTCGCCGCTTCTTGAGCTGCCGCGCCATGCGCAGGTTAAAATCCGGAAAATCGATGAGGATGGCAAGCTGGGGTTGGCGGCGGTCCACTTCATCGAGGAGTTGGTGGAAAGCGCGATAGACGCGGGGAATTCCCGAGACGACTTCCGTGATGCCGGCGATGGCGATCTGGTGCGAGTCCACAACGGTGTCCACCGCCGCCTGCCGCATGGCTTCACCGCCACAGCCGAAGACTTCCAGGCCCGGCAACCGCGCCTGGAGAGCCTGCGCCAGGCCCGCGCCGTAAATGTCGCCGGAGCGCTCTCCCGCCACGATCATGACTTGGGATACGGGACTCGGCACTCGGAACTCGGCGTTCATGATTTGAAACAGAGGTCTATTGTATTATGCACGAAAAAACCCGCGAAAAAGCAAATTGAACCGGCAAAATGTCGTCAGCAAGCCGCGGTTTTCTGCAAAACGCGTGTCGGTTTGACGTAAATGTCCGAATCTTAGACATAAATGTCCGACTTTTTTCCAGGCATTTTGTCCGATACTTGTTTCTTTTCATATACATACTGGCTTCGCTCGTATTTTTTTAACATCTTTTTTTTGCAGTACTCCTTGCCGGACCTTCCCGAAGGCATTGATAAGGCGCCACATCCGCCGTAGGTCCGGCGTCATTTCCGCTTCACTATCGAGAGACCTGCACGCCACCCCAGCCTCTAGCACTTGCACCCGCCACCTGGCACCTTTTCTCCAGTGCGCGATTTCACCAAGACAAAGCTCTCCATCTCATTGTCCCGCAGCATGGCGGCCAGAGCATGGGCAGACATTGACTAATTGACCGTAACCAGCAAGAATATCAGCATGTTCGCGCCTAAAAATCCTACCGGTAGGAGGGACGTGTGCCGAGTCTTCCGCCCACGCTCATTCCCGACCGGCCCCAGGAGAGAGGAAAGGACAAAAGGTCGTGGCGACTGAACACCCGCGACTCGCGTGCCGTATCAACAAGAAGCATCCTGCTTAACTTCCGTGGGTAGGCGACATAACCGTCGAGTGGCTGCCAGTTGCGGGTGACAGCACCCAAGCGGACCATTTTGGGTGGCGCATACATTGTTTTTTATGTATGCGACCCCTTGCCGTGTCATGTAAACTGCGCCGATGCCGCGCCTGAAGCATTTCTACGACCAGAATCATCTCCACTACTTAACCGACAGCACCTATCGGAGAGTGCGCATTTTTGACTCCGACCGGTTCAAGCGTAAATTCGTACAAACCCTAAATGACCTCAGGACCGAGTTGGGTTTTAAAATCTTTGGTTATGTGCTGATGCCCGAGCATTGTCACTTGCTCATCTGGCCGGGTGCTGCGGCGAATCCTTCCCAGATCATGCAAAAACTCTCGGAGCGCACGGCCAACTTTATTCTGCGCAACCTGCGCCAGAACTCAGTTTTCCCTTGGTGCCAAAGGATGCGGAAGCGGTTTGAGTTGCCGCCCACCGTCCACCATCACGCGCACTATCGAGTCTGGAACCGGCGCGGGTACGACATGAACATCTGGAGCGATAAGAAAGTCAACGAGAAACTCGATTACATGCACAACAATCCGGTGAAACGAGGGTTGGTGGCCCAACCCGGTGATTGGCCATGGTCAAGTTGGAGATACTATTACCTGGAGGACAGCTCCATCCTGGCGATGGATCGCATGCGGTAAACGCAAATCGCAAAAGGCCTGGGGGCGCGAGAGGTTGGGGACGCAGACATGAAAGGCAATGTCTGCGCCACCCGTGATGGCGATCTGGTGCGCGTCCACCACGGTGTCCACCGCCGCCTGGCGCATGGCTTCCCCGCCACAGCCGAAGACTGCCAGGCCCGGCAACCGCGCCTGGAGAGCCCGCGCCAAGCCCGCGCCGTAGATGTCGCCGGAGCGCTCACCGGCGACGATCATGACTTGGGGAACGAATCTTGGACTTTGGGGCACGGCGTTCATGATTTGAGACCCAAACTCTGTTTTGACACGAAGACGGAAAATGGGGCTACGCGCCGGGGGCCGAAGCTGCCTGCCATCGCTCTATGGCGTCAGGACCTGCAAGCCGGGAAAAACTCCGCCAAGGTCTGCGAGGTGAAGCAGAGCGTCAGGTCGCCACGCTGTGCTCGCTCGAGGAATGCACGGCTGCTTGAATGCTGAGGAGCATCGCGATAGAGCGCATACACCAGGACGTTGGCATCGACTGCGATGGGGTCAAGGGGCATCGTCGTAAAGGTCCTCGCGGCGAAGGGCGCTCAGGGCGTGGCCCGGCCACGCGGGCAGGGGAGCAGCTTCTCGCGGTGGCTGCGCCGTCGCCTCGCGGACCACGCGCTCGACGTAGGCCTCGCTTGAGATTCCTTCGGCGCGTGCCCGCTGGGCAACGCGTGATTCGAGTTCCGGGGGCAACGTGACGGTCATAGATCGTTCCTCCTCAATCACTCCACATTATTTTACTTGGAATCGCTGCCGCTGTCAGCCGGTAGTGCAAAAGTTAGCGCGGTTTGCTTTCCTTTGCGGCTCGTAGAATCGGAATTTCGACCTGTTCATTTCCGGGCAATGAGGAAAGGCCGCGGAGGAATTCGGCTCGGAGCCAAATACCTCCGCGCTGCTGCTGGCCACGCGCCGCTTGTCACTCGCCACTGCCTTATTGTTTCTTGGGGGAACCGCAAACCCGGAGGGTGTCCCAAGCCAGAGGATTCGCAGCCCGTGCGCGGACCTTGGACAGGCGGCGCTACTTGCTTTATGGTTGTTGCTTTTGGACGAAAGCTTATCAAATATGATAAGCTATGTCTGGACGTTGACGACCGCCAATGAAGCGTTGGCAGATTGAATTCTTCGAGGAGCAGGACGGGGGTCGACCGGTTCAGGCCTGGCTCGATGGCCTGCCAGAGGCCGTTCGGGGGAAGGTCTTGGCGCGGATTGATCTGCTGGCGCAGCACGGGCCGACGCTGGATCACCCTTACACCTCGCAGATCGAAGGTAAGCTAAGGGAAGTGAGGGTCAGACTGGGAAAGACTCGATACCGCGTTTTGTATTTCTTTGATGCAGCGCGCGTGGGCATTCTGCTTCACGGGTTCACCAAGAATACGGCGGCGGTAGAAGAAACGGATAAGAAAATAGGGCGCGACAGAATGGCTCGGCACGCTGCGCAGGGGAGAACACCATGAAGAGCTCATGGGATGCTTATCTGGAGCGGCAACTTAAGAAGCCCCAAGTGCGAAAGGCATTCGAGGAAGAGGAACGAGTTCTCAATATTGGCATAGCTTTGGCCAAGCAACGGAAGCGTAAAGGCCTCACCCAGGAGCAAGTCGCCCGGCAGATGGGCACCAGTGCGCCCCAGGTCAGCAGGACCGAGCGCAAGCCGGAGCGCGCCAACGTTCAAACCCTAATGCGCTATGCGGACACGGTCGGTATGAGGCTGGATGTGAGCTTGGTTGCCAAACATTGAGTTTATTTCCTCGGGCCTTTGACTGGTCGGGGGACGGGGACAAGCACCCCCTTCACCGGTTTTCCGCGACATGGAAAACCCGAAAACCCAGGTAACGTGGTGCCTGTCCCCGTCCCCAACATGACGTCACTTCTAATGGAAAAGAGCGGTATAATCAGACCGGGAGTCGCAAGCCTCCCGGCCCGGTGGTGCTTATAACCTACCCACGGCCCGTCTCAGTGCCCGGCCAAGGCGTTTAGCTGAGACGGGCCTTGCCTTTAATTAAGCCCGCGCTGCACGGTAGGCGCTGCGTCTAGCAGCGTGGGCACTAACCCTTCTCACGATATCCATCCAAATCCGATATGAGAGGCTCAGTTCGTTTGCCATCAACCAGAAACCTCGTTAGCATTCTCGGGCGTCGCTTCTGCCGAATCTGTCTGGGCCTGCTCGTTCTGCTCGGCCTGTCCCGCCTTTTTCTTTCCGCGTTTGACATGTGGCAGGTATTTTATGAGTGTGTAGAGCTCCTGGCCGGGAGCTTTAAAAACCTCGTATGTGCTTCGTCCGAGGGAAGTGCGGAGCGCGTCGCGGGTGACTGTTTGAGAGCCTCCTGTCTGAATGGCATCCACGATCTCATCGAGAGTAGAGGCTACGGATTTTTTCTTGTCCATGTAAGCTTTCGCTGCATCTAAAGCTTCCATGCCCATAAACTCTCCCTTTACGACCGAAGCCGTTGAATCGACGCCAGCGAAGCCGAATAGCTCCGCTAAAGATGTCTTGGGCACTCCTGCCAATTCCTCGATTGTACCCAATGCTCGGTAAATCTTCTCAACTTGGGACCATGCCTCATTTGCCTTGAGAGCAGACACATGGCCACCAATCTCAACCTTGAGCTTCTCAATGGTCTCATCGAATGTACTCATAGTCGACCAACCTCCATAGGTCGATTCTCATTATACAAATAATCTGAGCAATTGCAAGCAGAAAATCTCAATTCTTCAGCACAAATATATAATTTTCTAATAGTCTCATTCTAAACGACATAATGAGATTATGAAATCTAAGATGACTCTGGATAGCAAAATTTGTTCCCAGAGAACAAGACATGATCAAGCATGGTCCGCTCATGAACAGGCCGCCTGGTACAGAGCGATCATATGTCATCCGGTGTTTGGTCGAGGGAAATTCGTCCGGCCCCTGCCCTGATTTGCGATGTGTATTTTAGCGCCACGACTAAGCGGGTAGCACCTCCGCCGCCCCCAGCTCGGCAATTCCGTCCCCTCAGAAAACCCCTGCCGCTCTCAGGGCTCTCGCTTGCGCGTAAAAGTAAGGTTCATTCGAGATTCATTGGCCCGATGGCCCGATCAGTTGGTCTTCCCCCCGCCCCCCGCGCGAAACACCTCCACGTCACTAATATCGGCTGAAGTGAGTAAAAACTTTAATCAATTTGCCAGCGGGTAGAGCGCTGAGCGTGGCTTGTATCTTGTTTTTCCCATTCTTTCCGAGGGGACTGAATCATGTGTACGGGAAGAGGCGTGCCGCTGCCTTGCTCGGGGGGAGGAGCAAGGCAGCGGCCAAAATCGCCCGGCGGGTT
>Ga0187849_1003038_pt1 | contig 15165 bp, 14 predicted proteins | sample June2016WEW_4_10_2_FD_132412 | JGI IMG/M metagenome (GOLD analysis project Ga0187849, IMG submission 132412) | Peatland microbial communities from SPRUCE experiment site at the Marcell Experimental Forest, Minnesota, USA - June2016WEW_4_100 | ecosystem: Environmental > Terrestrial > Soil >... | reverse complement strand
GGCTCTCGGCGTCACCCTACCGGCCATGTAGTCAGGAGACCCACACACGACCGAACGACTAACTGCCGTCATGCCAAGCAGTTCGACAAAAAAACCCGCCTATAACAAAAAGGAAGATGCGTCAGAATAGCAGCAGGGGAAGGGTTTTCCGCGCCCTGGGGGTAACCCTGCGACCCGGCCGCATCGAGGATGAAAAACGCGCGCGGCGGGCCCGCAGGTTCGCCGCGCACGGACCATGACGTGCAACCTACCTAACCATCGCACCAGCCGCGTGGCTCACGGCCCGGCGCGCCCTGACAGCGCCATGGCCGACTGTGCCCCGTCGCGCCCGACCGCCACGGGCCTGCCGGTGCCCCCGGAGGAGGACGTGACGAGGGTCACAGCCGAACCTCGATTTCCCTTAAACCAGCATTCTGGCAGTCTCTTCCTCCCGGGGTGTTTCGGGCGCCAAATAAGGCATCCACGGTTCCTCGTAAACCACCTGATAGCCCCGAGCGTGGGCTTCCATATCGTGATAGTAATGAACGTGAAGGATGCTGGCAGGCTTGGTCTCCTCCGCCCAATTGTTAAACGCTGCTTCCAAAACCAGCCGATTGGCTACATCCGGGGTTACGATCGTTGCGGCCTTAAACGATTTATCCTGCATTTAAACTACTCCTTGACCAGAAGGTTTCCCCGGTGCGCCCCTGGGGGATACTCGACCCCCTCCTATACCACCTGGCCAGCGCACTCGGGCACACGTTGCTCAACCTTCTGCATCGGCAGAGGCGACAAGAACTTGAGTTAAATGTTTCTTATCCGGGGCACCAAAAGACGCGGGGTGAAAACCCTGGAACGCGCAGGGCACATGCCGGGCGGCGTCATAATTTCCCTCCCGGGGAAGCGCGCATTTGCCTCCGGTAACTGGGTGGCGGGCGGCACGCCCTCGATCTCCGAGGTCAATCCTTACGAATGGATTGAGGCGCGGAAGGAAGCCAGGAAGCGCGACTTCGATTCGGTGATTCCCACGCGCCCGCCGATTGCCGCGAGCGATCCCATTCCCCGCGTCAGGCGGCGTTTTCGTGGACGGCCTCATACAACGCCAGGATATTTGCCGTGGGCGTGTTGGGCTGGATGTTGTGGCAAGGGGCCACGATGTAGCCTTTGCCCCTGCGGAAGATGCGGATGTTTTCGGCCACCTCCTGCTTCACGTCGTCCGGTGTGCCAAAGGGCAGGGTCTGCTGATTGTCCACGCCGCCGTGAAACACCAGTGACTTTCCGAAATCCCGCGCCAACTCTTCCCGCCCCATTCCGGCGCAGCGCCACTGGATGGGATTGAGGACATCGATGCCGATTTCGATCAGTTCCGGCAGAAGGGGCCGAATGGCGCCGTCATCATGGTGCATCACCTTGACGCCGAAGGAGTGAGCGAGATCGATCATCTTCCGCATCCTGGGCTTCAAGAAGCGGCGGAAGGATGCCGGGCTCATCAGCAGCGTGTCCTGCGTGCCGAGGTCTTCGGCGACGTAGATGAAATCGATCAGCCCTTTGGCCGCCTCGAGGGTGCGGCGAATGGCCGATTCGTGGATGTAATAGATGCGCTCCAGGGCGGCTTCCGCCACGGCGGGGTTTACGGCGAGGTCAGCCAGCGCCTGTTCCATGCCCCGCAGCCGGCAGTAAAGGTAGAACGGCTCGTAGCACCCACCCAGGATGGGGTAGCTGTGCCACGCTTCGCACTTCGCGCGCATGCCCTCCACGTCAAACAGCGCGGGGTCCGGCCAGTCGAAGCGCTCGACATCCGCCGCGGTTTCAGCTTTCGCCAGCGGGTTGGAAACGGCCTCTTCGTAAGTGCCCAGACCATCCCCGTAGGAAATATTCGTGACTTCAACGTGCCAGATGCTCCAGAGCGATTGAATGTGCCAAGTGTCTTCTTTGGCCAGCGGATGTGTGGGACCGAGAAGCACCAGCTTGTCGATTCCCAGCCGCTCCCAGAGCGCTCGTTCGGAAGCGCATCCCAACTCTTTGCGCAGCCGGTCGGTAACCTCTGCCGTACCCCAGTAGTCGCAGAGAACTTGACTTTCTCCCGCTAAGAGGGCCAGCCAACGGTCTCGAGGTGTCAACATGGCAATCTCCCTATGAATTCGTCACGGTGCCGGGGAAGAGGCTTTACAATCCCTCACTAGGGCTAAAATCCCCTTCCTTCCCCTCACAGAGGATAGCAAAACTTCACGACATCGCCTTTCGCCGGCGCGGTGGCTTTGCGGTCGCGGCGTGATTCTAGCACAGGGTCTGGCCGAGGATCACCATCCCCGCGTGGCGGGCGGCGGACAATATGTCACGGCAGCGCGCAACCGGCGCGGATTCGAGGGTTTTCCGTGTAGAGGGGCGTTTCGCGAAGCGCCCTTTGGAATTCGTGTGCGATTGTTGCCGGGAGTGGCTCGCGAATCGCCAGAATTTTTCACCACCGAGGCGCGGAGGCGCAGAGCAGAGGAGGTGTTAGGTTCCCGGTGCCAGGTGCCAGCAAAACCCTAACACCTGATACCTGACACCTATTCTGCGTCTCAGCGCCTCGGCGGTGAAGATCGTAATTCTTCGAAATTTTCCCCTACCCGCTCTCGCAGACTATCCCCCGCGCAAGAGTTCCCCTTTGCCCTTAAAGTATTGGGTGAAGGCCTTATCTTCGTCCAAATCCACCAAGTCCAACGGACACCCCAGAGCATCATGGGCAGCGCCCATGGCGCGGAAAAAGACCTCTGGCGGCAAGCCCGAGGCGGCCGTGTCAACGTCGGAGTTTGGTACGATCCTTTAAACACGAGTGAATCTGGAAATTCTCCACTTTCCAGGTGTACACTCGTGGCTACGCGGGAGACCTCAATGGTAAGCCTAGTGCGGTTCATGGCGGGAATGGTGGTGGCCCTGTTGCCCCGGCAGTTCCGAAGCCGTTGGGCGTGGGAGTCGGAGGGGAGCCTCCGAGGCCCCACCATTTTCTCGGGGTTCGCCGAGACCGTGATCAGCCTGGGGCTCATCATCCTTCGCTACTTCGCGTTCTACCAATGGCGGATGGGAACCATCGCGGATGCCGCCCTCAAGGGGGGTGGGGGGGACGAGGCGCTGGCCAATATGGCCGCACAGTTTGGAATGGGATTCACTACACTCGTGGAGTACGCGTTCAGTCCGCTGACCTTGCTGCTTGTCTACTTCTCGATCGAAGGCGTGCTGCGCCTTTTCGCGGCGTTGTCCGCCGACGAATGTGCGGGGACAATGCCGCTCTACCTGATAGCATGGGGGCTGGACCGCGCCGCAAAGGCGCGGAAGGAACGCCGCCTTGGCCCGCGCCTGCCCGATGAGGTGCAGCATTGTAAGGGCATCAGTTATGACCTGTGTATCGCTTCCTGCCGGCCCAAGCCGGGTTGGGACCGCTTGATCACCATCGAGTATGAAGACCAGCTTTATGAATTATTCGAAGAAAAAAAGGGCGCCCCGCCCCGGCCCCATATTTACCAACTGCGAAAACTCCCGCCCGGCAAAGTCATCCGCGGGCTGCACCATTACCACCCGGACGAGGTGCTGACGGAAAAGCAGAGAATGGCCTTGTCCAGGGAGCCTGCGGCGCAGGAAGAAAAATAGTCGTGCCCCCCTCAATCCCCCTTGTCCTCTGGGCGAAGAATGTTGCGGGTCTCCTGCGCCGGGGGCTTTAAGTTGTGAGCCGTTCAAAGCGGCTAGACAGGGTCGCTAACGCGGCCCCACATGGGTTGAGCCACCTTGCGGGTTGCTCGATCAGAACGCTGGACGTAGGAAAGGCGCCGGTGCGGGCTACCCCGCGCATGGTCTCGTTCCGGCGCCGGGAGAAGCCTGGGTGAAAATCGATTCCATTGAAATCTTCCGCGTTGCCATGCCGCTGGTTTATCCCTTTCGCACGGCTTTCGGCAATGACGACACCATCGAATCTGTGCTCGTTCGCATCATGTCGGACGGAATCTTCGGTTGGGGCGAAGCCAGCCCCTGGCGACTTCCCGCCTACAGCAGCGAATGGGCCGGTGGTGCCTTTATCGCGATCCGAGATTTCCTCGCGCCTACAATTTTGGGCGGGGAGGTTTCATCGGGGGCGGACTTGCAGGGCAGGCTCTCCGGAATCAAGGGGAATCACTTCGCGAAGAGCGCGCTGGACCTCGCGTGGTGGGACCTCCATGCGAAGCGCCGCCATGAGCCGTTGTGGAAGACGCTGGGAGGGCAAAGCAATGTCATTGATGTGGGCGCCGATTTCGGTGTGATGGAAAGCATCGACATGTTGCTCGAGACGATTGCCGGCGCTGTCCAGTCCGGCTTCAAGCGAATCAAATTGAAGTACCGCCCCGGCTGGGATTTGGAGATGGTGGCTACGGTTCGCGCCGCCTTTCCTAAAACCACATTCCATATCGATTGCAATAGTGGATATACGCTAGACTCGTTGTCGATGTTCAGAAAGCTCGATCAATATAATCTCGCCATGATCGAGCAACCCTTGGCACATGATGACTTGATCGACCATGCGGAGCTGCAACGGGAGATCTCCACGCCCCTTTGTCTGGATGAGAGTATTACCTCCGTGGACAAGGCCCGAAAAGCTATCCAAATCGGCGCGTGCCGGTGGATCAACATCAAGCCCGGCCGGGTTGGGGGGCTCACCAACGCGCTGGCGATTCACAATCTGTGCGAAGGATCGGGAATCCCCTGTTGGGTGGGGGGCATGCTCGAATCGGCGGTGGGCGCGCGGCATTGCGCGGCCCTAGCTACCTTGCCCAACTTCAAATACCCTGCCGATATCTTCCCCAGCGAGCGCTTTTATAAGTGCGACTTGGCGTACCCGCCGATGACGTTATCAATGCCATCGCAGATGACGCTGCTTTCAACCCCCGGCGTGGGAGCGCAGCCTGACCCGGATGAGCTCGGTCGCCTGAACATCGAAAAAGCTGTTCTCCGCGTCCGGTAAGCCATCGGTAAATGCAGGGTGAACACGTCCTCCGCGTTCAATGACGCGATCACCATTACCACAAATTCCTTAGACGTGCTCGTAAAGGTCAGGCTTGCGGCCGGCTCCAGTTGGTTGCATTGACATCTGTAAGGCGGGTGGTATGCTCACACGGCTTAGGGACTTGGCGCCCTTATCAAGGGGCAGAAGGGATGGTCTTGCCATGTGTTCTCAGGCCAAACTCTGGTCCCTTTTAGGGGCATTACTGCTTTTCACCCCTACGGGTCCGCCGGCCAAAGGGCAAGAGGGACCGCAAACCTCCAGTGCCATGTACGATCCGGACCTCCACCTCTTCGTTGATAATTCCGAAATTGCGCTTGGCTGGCATGTGGACCGCGTCTTGGGTACACCCGAGATGAGTCCCGACCCCATTGTCGTCGCCGATAAGCCTTGGGAGATCCGGCCGGACCGCCAGATCTCAAACCATGCAGGCCTTGGTTCCGTCATTTACGATCCCGGCTACAAGAAATTCCGCATGTGGTACTCCTCTATCGCCAGGCTTTCCAGGCCTGATCCCAAAGACCCGTCGTTTATGTGCTACGCGGAATCCGACGACGGCATCCACTGGGTCAAGCCCGCCCTGGGTATCGTCGAGTACAAGCACTCGATGGACAACAACATTGTGTTCGCCAATGCCGGCGGGCCATTCGGGTTTATGGTGATGCGGGATGAGAGGGAGAAAGATCCGGCGAAACGCTACAAAGGCATCGGAATCCGCCATCCTGGAGTTATCACTTTACTTACCTCCCCCGACGGCCTGCATTGGCCGGCGGTGGAGGGCGTGCCCAGATTCGACGATAAGTTTAGCCTCGCCTGGGATCCCATTCGCGAACTCTACACCATGGTGAAGGACCAAACTTCGCCAATGGACATGCTTGACCATGCGGGAAGGAAGGAGACCACCCTCGGACTCTATGAAAGCCCTACCCTGGATCAGTGGCAATCCCAGGGTTTGGGGATTAGTTTTAACGAGGTAGACCGCTATCAGGGTTCTACCCACCAGTGGATCATGAATCCCTTCGTTTACAGGAATCAGTACCTGGGATTAGTGGACGTTGAAAGCTTGCGCAGACTCAACGTTACGAACCACCAGGAGCTGATGAGCAGTCAAGATGGCCGCTCTTGGCAGGAGGTGGCGGCGGCCGGCCAGGCCTTTATCGCTCCTCCCGGCGGCAACGATTATTTAAAACTGATCAATCTCGCCAGTGGACCGCCGATCCCCGTGGGTGATGACGTGTATTTCTACTATACCTCTCGCATTGACCGAAAGGGGGCGATCGGTTTTGCCAAGGTGCGGCGAGATCGATTCGCGGGCCTGCGTTCGGGTGAGGGGCAAGTGCCTGCGGGCGACGCGAACGCCATTACGAAGACTGTCGAGCCATTGTGGGGTAATTTTCATCCCTCCTATGTCTTGTCGAAGCCCGTCGAAGTCAGCGGCCCGAAGTTACAAGTCAATCTCCAAACCCAGACCGTTGGGACACTCCGGGTGTCGGTCCGCCAACCCTATGTTGACGACAATCACCCCGGAGGGGAGCCCATCCCCGGCTTCACCAGTGCCGAGTGCATACCTCTCTCCGGCGACACGACCCGGTTGGAAGTGCATTGGAAGAATCATCAGGACCTCAGCGAATTGGTGGGCAAGGAAATCTCACTGATGTTTGAACTGAAAGACGCAACAATTTGGTCGTATCGCTTCGGACATTAGAGGTGGAGCGGAAATTAATAGAATAGCGCCGAAGACGGGTTCCATGCCGCGCGAAATTAACCGGAGGCAATTCCTCTCTCTGGCGGCCGCTGCTTTCGGCCGCGCCAACCCCCGACGGCTGGTCATCGATACTCATCTGGAGGTATGGACTTTCGATCCGAGGTTTCCTTTCCAGCATCCCGAGCATCCGGAACTGAAACGCGTGGCGGTGGAAGCGCCGATTGAGAACGAGGTTGCGGGGATGCGGGAGTTCGGCTTGAAGTACGCCGTTCTCATCAACCCCCGCTATTACGGCTGGGACAATTCCTACATTAGCTCCTCACTCCACAAGTACCCAAACCTGTTTGTAGCCCACGGCTTATTGAATCCGCTCGACGCCGATCCGGCAGGCCGTTTGCGCTACTGGGTACAAGAGCATGGCTTTCAGGGTATGCGGTTCAGCCCCCTGTACGACCCCCACTCGACCTGGTTAAACTCCAAGGAACTCTATCCGCTATGGCGCGAAGCCGAGCGTCTGGGCGCCGTCTTTAACTTCTACATTCTTCCGCACCAGATGCCCATGCTTGAAGACATGGCGGGGAGGTTCTCCGCGGTCAAGATTGTCATCGATCACTTAGGCAAGCCGGATTTAAGGGCTGCCGATCCCTGGGCGGACTTTCGCAAGATGTTCCGGTTGAAGCGGTTCCCACAGGTCTGGGTGAGCGCCTCGGAGCCTTATGAAATCTCGTTGACGAAGAGTTTCCCGTATCGCGATACGTACCCCTTCTTCAAAGCCACTTATGAGGAATTCGGTCCCAGGCAACTGATCTGGGGTACAGGCTACCCGAAGCCACGTTGGGAACTATCGATGGATAAAGAGCTGGAGTTCGTCGACAATGTACTTGACTTCTACAGCCCAAAGGATCGCGAGCTGATTCTCGGAAGGAATGCCCTTCGTATCTGGAAATTTCCGAAAGGTTGATCACATGCGAATTCTTGCCGCGCTGGGGTGGGTCACCTGTTTGTCGTACGCAATCGGGGCCGGAGCGCAGATTGTCGCGCCGCAGCGAGCCCAGCCGCTCGTGCCCAACAGCCCGAGTGTGGCGGCTGGTGATTTTCTTTATGTCGCGGGTCAGGGCGCCGAGAACGCTGAGGGACGAATTCCCAAGGAACCGGACGCACAGATTCGGCAGTGTCTCGCCAACGTGAAAAAGGTAGTCGAGGCTGCCGGGCTGACCATGGAGCATGTCGTCTACGTACAAGTTTATTTGACCGACTACGCAGATGAGGGACCCCTCAACAGAGGCTGGAAAGAGTTCTTCCCCAAGGCGCCCCCGGCGCGTTCCACGATTGGAGTCGCCCGACTCAACACGACTCCTGTGGAAATGAGCGCCGTCGCCGTAAAGCATGTGTCTTCGAAAAAGCCGATCATCCCTCCAGGTTATCCGGAAAATTCGCCCCTTAGCCCTGCCGTATTGGTTGGTGAACGCCTGTATCTTTCCGGCTTTCTCGGGCGTGACATCAATACGGCCCACATACCAGAAGATCCCGGAGCTCAGGTGCAGCTCGCTCTGGATCGCATGCTCAAGACTCTTAAGGCCGCCGGTGCCGACTTTCGCAACTTGGTTTGCATGAACTCATACCTGACCAACAGAGTGCCCATGGAGGTCATGACCCGGGTCTACGCAAGAAATTTTGAATTCGGCAACCCGCCTGCCTGGACCCCAATCAAAGTCGCCGGGCTTCCGAGTGGCGCAAACATCGAGTTCACTGGGGTGGCGGTCATGGATCTTACAAAACGGCGGGTAGTGCGCCCAAAGAATACGGAGCCAAGCCCCATTGCCAGCCCCTGCGTCTTTGCCGATGACACGCTCTACTGTTCCGCAACAGCCGGTTTCATCCCTGGCGCCAATGGAGGGATCTATGCCGCGTCGGTCGAAACTCAACTCCGACAATCCATGCGAAATATGCTTGACGCTCTCAAAGAAGCGGACATGAGTTTCTCGAACGTCGTTTCAAGTACCGTGTACCTCGACAACATGGATGACTTAGCTCGGATAAACGGCCTATTCGCCCGATACTTCGAAGCCCGGTACCCTGCACGGACGACTATTCAGCAGGCCGCGCCGGCCTCGAGAGTTCCGGATGCCAAAGGCCACTGGCCCGCTTTGGAACAGATCTCGGTCATTGCTGTTAAGTGAGCCGTTTCGGGGCTGCTCTGACTATCTTCAGCGAATGCCATGACCAACCTTGCTATTTCTCGTGCGGTGGACCCCGCTTACGGAGGCAAACGGCGCTGGGTGATTGTCGGGCTGCTGAGCCTGGGAATGATCATCGCCTACGCGTCGCGAACCAACCTCTCCGTAGTCCTCGCCATCCCCTATTTCATTAAATCGTTCAATCTTTCGGATACGGATCGCGGAATGCTTAACTCCGCGTTCTTCTGGGCTTATGCGGCGCTTCAGATACCTGCCGGATGGGTAGTGGACCGGTATGGAGTGAAGTTCCCCTACACATTCAGCTTCGTGCTCTGGTGTATTGCTTCAGCCAGCACGGCGTTTGCGCACTCCGTCACGCAATTGGTGACGCTTCGTGTGCTTCTAGGGGTCGCTGAATCCATAGTTGCACCGGCAAGCATCCGGTGGATCCGTTGCCATTTCATCGAGACGGAGCGTGGCCTTGCGGTGGGCCTCTATCTGACGGGCACGAAGATTGGGCCCGCGATCGCCGTCCCTCTTGCTGCCTGGCTGACCATGCTGTATGGCTGGCGTCCCATGTTCCTGCTGCTCGGACTGGGTGGCGCCGTCTGGTTGATCCCATGGCTACTACTCGTCAGGAACGACAGCCCACAAATTGCGAGCCAGGTCACGAAGGAAGCCGGGAAGGCGCCTGTGACATTTGGCCGAGTCATGGCGAGTCCGGTGACTTGGGGCACCATCATCGCGACGTTCTGCTACATGTACTTCGTCTATTTCTGCATGACGTGGATGCCCGCCTACTTTGTCGAGCAGCGCCATCTGTCCCTTTCCAAGATGGGCTTCTATACATTCTTTAGTTTTGGTGGAATGGCAATTACGGCGGCGCTGGCAGGGTGGGCTGCCGACTGGATGATTCACCGCGGCGGCAACCCGGTTACGGTGAGGAAGTGGTTCACCCTCGCGGGCTTTGCCATTGCTTGCACAGAATTGATCGGCGCGCAATCCTCCTCCGTCACCCTGGCCCTGGTTTTCGCGGTAATCTCACTCTCGGGTTTGGGGTTGGCCACTGCCAACTATTGGGCGCTCACCCAAACCCTGGTCCCGGCCACGGCCATCGGGCGCATTAGCGGAGTCCAGAACTGCGCAGCCAGCCTTGCCGGCATCGTGGCGCCGATCGTGACGGGCTGGTTAAAACAGCAAACCGGCAGCTACGGAGCACCCATGCGGGCCATCTGGGTCGTCTTGGCATTGGGCGCGCTTTCCTACTTGCTCCTGATGCGCGAGAAATACGCGCCCCAGGCATGTGCGGCAGAAAGCGGGTCCTCGGGGCTCCGCTGATTCCACACTGGTGGTAAATCGTGAGACAGCTATGACGACACCTACAAACGAGTACGGGCCCCAGGCGGAGGCACAACAGTTTCGACAGCGCCTGGCGCGGGGCGAGGCAGTGTTGGGTTGCTTTCTCTCACTGGGGTCTGCTCAGACCGCCGAATTGATGGCTGCCGCCGGCTATGAATGGGCGGTCATTGATCTTGAGCACGGGGCGGGCGATGAGCGGGATGCACTGGCGCAGATGCAAGCCCTGGCCACGCGCCGATGCATCACGATTGTGCGGGTAGAATCGACCGCGCGGCAGCGCGTGCATCGCGTTCTCGACTTCGGCGCGCATGGCATCATGTTTCCCCGTATCGATACGCCAGAGGAGGCGAAGGCGGCTGTCGCCGCGATGCGCTACCCTCCGGCGGGTGTGCGCGGCGTGGCATTTGCGAATCGCGCCTGTGGGTACGGCTCCAATTCTCGTCCTTACATGGAGGGATCACAGGCCTTGTTGACCATCGTTCAAATCGAGTCGCCCGCTGCGGTTGCGAACTCCGAGGCCATCGCCGACGTCGAGGGCGTGGACGTGTTGTTCATCGGTCCCTCGGACCTGTCGCATTCCATGGGGATACTCGGTAATTTCGAACATCCGGATTTCGTCTCCGCTGCCCGGCGGACCACCCAAGCTGTCTTGTCACGCGGGAAGCACTGCGGAATTCTGTTGCCGAATCCGAGGGACATCAGGCGGTATTTCGATATGGGCTTTCGTTTCATCGCGGCAGGTTCCGACGCAGTTCTTCTCAATAACGCAGCAACATCTCTTGTTCAGTCACTGCACAAGGAGCTTACAGAGCCCAAGCCCCACTGATGAGCGGCTGAGCTTTTCCCGCATACTCACCCGGTCAATCGTCAATCCGCAGCGGCCCATTTCCGACTCTGTTAAAATGCACCGTAAGGAACATTGACAACCACATGGCCACCTGGAACGTCATTGCGCTGATCAACGGCGATATCGAAGCCGTTTCAGGCCCGGCTGCTCAGGGCCGGCCGGGAGCCCACGGTGCCAGAAAACGGCGATGACGCCCAAGTGCATCGCAATGATGAAAGCGGCTTTGACGGGCTTGAACTGGTCGCGAAGGGGGACGGCCGGAGAAGTCGGCAGTGCCACACTGAGCTGAGCCATGTAGTTTCCTCAAATGCCCACCCAGGTATTAGGCCCCGGCCGCCGGTATTCTATTGGATGTACGAGTGCCCTGTTGGATTCAGACACCAAAAGGAGAGGACTGGGGAAACCACCCCTTCGCCCTTTTGCGAAGCGGTCCGCTTGGCATCAGAGAAGATTATACCTGCTGGCGGGCAAGCCTTCACACCATTCGACGGCAACCGGAGAAGCGAAAACTCTAGCCCGCTAAGCAGTCGAGTTACCCCGCATTGCGGGTCTTAGACACGTTCGACGTTCGCCGCTTGCAAACCCTTGGGGCCCTTCTTGACTTCAAAGCTCACCCGGGCTCCCTCTTCGAGCGTGCGATACCCTTCGCCCTGGATTGCTGAGAAGTGTACGAATACATCTTCGCCGCTTTCTCGTTGGATGAATCCGTACCCTTTTGCGGCGTTGAACCACTTTACCGTTCCTTGTTCCTTCATGCTGAAAGCACCTAGTTAGTATGATTTTGGCAATTTGTCGAATTGGCAACGCCGGGAATACCCGACGGCTTCTGTAATACCTCGTCTCGCAAATCCTGTAGCCGTACTTTGTGCGCTGCTCGCGTTTGCGATCGCGCCGAAATTACCACAACAAACTGCGCGGTTGACCATACCATCTTTTTCAAGGGCGCGCCATTACAAAAACGTTTGAAAGGAGCATTCAAGAAAATTGGCAACTATCAAATTTTCAAGCGCTTACTATCTCTCAACTTAGAAACAAGGGCCGTAGCCGGGAAGGAGTTCGCGAAGAAACGTATGGGCTTCAGCGGCCAGCGGGGCCGTCCGGATCCTCACGCTCCTCGCTTATCCCTTCGCGGTCGTAGGTGGTCTGAGGGCGGCGGCCCGTGCGATGGAAAAGGTTCGCGACAAGAAGCCGCGGGCAGAATCAATCGCACCATGCGCTCGATGAGACGCTGCGACGGCTGGGTGATTGGCCGCTTCTGCGCGTCGTGAACCGCGCGAACTTTCGGAAGTTGGAAAGTTGGAAGGGGTGGTGGGCCTCCCGGACATCCTGGGAGCTTACCGCGCGGCGGGCTGAACTTAACCGCACGGGCCGTCGTTGGAAAGGTATTGATCGAGGGAATGGAGTTCGCGCGCGAGTTCGTCCACGCGATGCTCCAGCAGGTTGCGAACGGAGAGCATGCCGGTGAGCTGGCCGTTGGCGTTGACGATGGGCAGGTGACGCACGTGGCGCTCCACCATGTGGACCAGCGCATCTTCCTCGTGGCTTTCGTCGGTGATGGTCTCGGCGGGTGAAGTCATGACATCACCCACGCGCGTGTCCTTGGGATTGCGATGGCGCAGGACGACGCGCAGCATCACGTCACGCTCCGTGAAGATGGCGCGTAACTGGCCGTTCTCGACCACGGCGACAGCGCCCACGGCGTGCTCGGCCATTACATCTACCGCCTCCAGCACGGTCGCGTTGGGCGCGACGACCGCAGGAGGAACACTGGCAATCTTGAGGAGACTCATCACCGCCTCCGGGCAAAGGGGATTCTGAAGTTAAGCTGAGCAGATTTCGAATGACCCCGAAAGGCTAGGAGTAAAGCGGCGGAAGACGGAAGTCAAGACGGTGGGTCAAAGAGCTTTTCGCATCATCGTCTACCTCCGTGCGCTCGGCTAGCGCGGCCCCTCCAGGCCATTCAATTCGTCGATTCGGGACTGGAGCCTGCGCGCGGCCCGCTGGTTCAGCCTCCATATGAAAACAAATACCAGCGCAAACAACGCTAAGGACAGGCCGATGGGCCGCAGGTGGCCCGGGTGGGTGCAGGCCCTAGCCACCATTAGAACCACGGGCCCGGGAATGAGCGGCCCCAGGTACCAGAACCCGACGCTCTGGAGGAGGTCCTGCTGTCTTTCGAGTTCCCGTCTGTAGAACTCGATACCGCTTGCCAGCCCCAAGTCCGCGGGCAGGCTTCGCGATGAGCCTCTCCGATGGAGATGCCACATCGCGTACACGACCCCGGCGATAATCATTGCGAAAGCGACGCGCGTCAGCGCATCGGATGTTCGCCAGAAGTCGAACCCGATGAATACCACCACCACCAGGGCCGCAATGTACTCGCGCGCATTGCGCCAATAAATCTTCTTCTGGAATTTCCCCGCCCGGCGGTGGATTTCGTCGACGGACATGCGGATGCCCCCCGATGGCTGGTTCTGCCAAATACTCTTCAGGCGATCGTTAGGGGTAGATTCATTCGCCACGACGGCCTCCCTCCTGGAAACGTCGAGCCAGAATGTTTTTGATCCGATGGATCTTGATTGTCACGTTTCCGGGTGATATCCCGGTAATCTCTCCAATCGACGCTGCGTCAAGGCCTTCGAGGTACGACAGGATCACTTGGCGGTCGAGCGGCTTGAGACTCTGAACCAATTTCAAGAGCCGCTCCAGGGCGTAGCGCCGATCGGCGGCCTGGTCGCCCTCGCCATCGTCAGGGACGTTCTCTAACTCCTCCAAGCCGACGAGTGTCTGCGACCTCGCGCGCTGCTGCCGAATCACATGCGAGGCAGCGGTGTTGTGGGCCACACGGTATGCCCACGTACGGAGCGAACAGCGGCCGTCGAACCCCTCGAAACTTCGCCATAAGGCAATATGAATCTCCTGCAAGAGGTCACGGCGCTTGTCCGCGTCGGCTTCGTAAGATCGTGCAAGCCGGTCGAGCGCCCCACCAAAAGTGTTTATGGCCTCCTCATAAAGCGCATCTTGGCCCGACTTGTCATTTGGCATGGGCTCAGCTCTTTCTATCTAAGGTAGTCGATTGTTACGGGCTTTTCTTACAAGTTTTTTCGAGGGCGCTGGCGTCCTGGTTCATGGTGAACCGTCGGCGCCAGCCTGACATGGAAGTCCAGCTAACTTCGAAAAGCAGGAGAGCTGTCCAACACTCGGTTCTACTTGTTTGTCGCTTGGAAGATCAATAAGTCTGGGGGAGACTGGCCCATTGCGGCAGGGAACTACTCATGCCTAGCAGTATGCTGCGCGGAGCCCCGGCGGAGTCGCTCCGCCGGGGATAAATCAAGTTTTTATTTCGCGCGACTACACTTCGTCCGGCACCACGTAAGGCGACCGGTAACCCCGGTCGCCGTCGCGGAGCAGGCGAGAAGCTTCTTCGTCGCCGATCACTTCCTTCGTCTCCGGATCAAACTGCAAGGCGCGGCCCACTCGATACGAGGCATTGCCCAGGTGCAGTAGGGTGCAGGAGAGGAGACCTTCCTCGATGGGGGCGTTCCTGTCTTCCTTCTTGCGGCTGCGCACGCAGGCGATGAAATTGGCCCAGTTGTTGCCCCCCGCGTTGGCGTGGGGTCCGGGCTCCTGCTCTTCGCCAAGCCACGACTTGTAGCTGTTGTAGCCGTTCATGGCCAGATAGCCGTTGGAGCCATAGAAAATGTTGCCGACCGAGTTCTCCGGCCCCTTCTTTGTTTTGCCTTCCGCGGCGTTGCCGACCGCGGCGGGGACTTCACCTCCGCCGAATGCGGGTGAGCCGATTTGGGCTTCGTGGTTGGTACACCAGTGACGGACTTCAAATTCCAACAGCCGCTTTTTTCCGTCCGGCATGTCGAAGTAGTAGGCGACGTTGAGCACGTTGGGAGTGGTCTGGTCATCATCAAACATGACGTGCGCGCCGATGGCCGCGATGCGGCTGGGGTATTTCACGCCCAGTCCCCAGCGCGCCACGTCAAGCTCATGAATGCCCTGGTTGCCGAAGTCGCCGTTGCCGGTATCCCATACCCAGTGCCAGTTGTAGTGGTAGCGATTCTTGGTGAAGGGCTTCATG
>Ga0187849_1003035_pt1 | contig 15175 bp, 12 predicted proteins | sample June2016WEW_4_10_2_FD_132412 | JGI IMG/M metagenome (GOLD analysis project Ga0187849, IMG submission 132412) | Peatland microbial communities from SPRUCE experiment site at the Marcell Experimental Forest, Minnesota, USA - June2016WEW_4_100 | ecosystem: Environmental > Terrestrial > Soil >... | reverse complement strand
GCCGAGACGAACCGGGACTGAGTGCGTCCGGCCACCGCCCGGGTCAAGCTGTAGTAAGGCCCGTGACGCTCCTCGGGTTGCTTCGCACAGGCGCAGCCGGGCTTGCTGCACTTGACGTAGCGCGCGGAGAGGGACCCTCGACGCATGGGCTGTGGTTCAGCCAACTCCGTGGCCAGTCTCTGAACCGGAGCGGGGACGGGGTGAGTTTCGCGCATAGTTCCTCCTTACGGCTATTATAGCTGTAAGAATGAACAACGCCAGCGCTCTTCAATTCGGCCTCTCACTTTTGTGTCGTGCACCCCCTGCGCCGCAAAGCCTTGAGCGACTCCCCTCCGGATGCTATGCTGTTTGATTGTCAATTCATTGTCGCGAGTCATGAGGAGTCCCCAATGCGGTTCAGCAAACTTGGCCACAGCCCGCTTAAGGTCTCGGTCCTCGGGCTGGGCTGTATGGGTATGTCCGAATTCTATGGTCCCCAACAGGAGGCGGAGTCGGTGGCGACGATCCATCGCGCCCTCGACCTCGGCGTCAATTTCCTTGACACCGCCGACGTCTACGGCTGCGGCAACAACGAGGAACTGGTTGGCCGCGCCCTCAAAGGCCGACGCGATCAGGTGGTGCTGGCAACGAAATTCGGGAATGTGCGCGACGCCGAGGGCCTCTTTGTCGGCATTAATGGCCGCCCCGAGTACGTGCGCAAGGCGTGCGAAGCCAGCCTGCGACGGTTGCAGATGGAGACGATCGACCTCTATTACCAGCACCGCGTCGACCGCACCGTGCCGATCGAAGAGACTGTGGGCGCCATGTCTCGTTTGATCGAGGCGGGCAAGGTTCGCTCCCTGGGACTATCCGAGGCTGCTCCCACCACCCTCCGCCGCGCGCACAGTACGCATCCCATCAGCGCCTTGCAAACGGAGTACTCGCTGTGGACACGCGACCCCGAGGAGCAGATCCTTCCTGTCTGTGAGGAGTTGGGAATCACCTTTGTTGCTTACAGCCCGCTGGGCCGCGGATTCCTGACGGGCCGGTTTCAGCGTTACGAAGATTTGGCTCCGGATGATTGGCGGCGTAACCATCCGCGTTTCCAGGGAGAGAATTTCCAGCGCAACCTCGAGCTGGTCCGGCGCGTTGAACAGATCGCCGCGAAAAAGGGTTGGAAGCCGTCACAACTCGCGCTGGCCTGGGTGTTGGCGCAGAGCGAAGGGATTGTCCCCATCCCCGGCACCGCCAGCCGCGCGCACCTGGAAGAGAACCTGGCAGCGCTCGAACTCCCTTTGACCTTGCACGACCTGGCGCAACTTAACGAGGCCGCGCCCCTGGGCGCTGCCGCCGGCGACCGTTACGCGGAAGCGGCGATGAAAGCCGTCAACGGCTGATGCGCCCGGTTCACGGCGTAGGATTTTCAAGAGGAAATTGTTTTTGGCCCCAACATGACCACGCTGACTTTCGCGCTCAGCCGCGCCCTCGGCCGGGATCTCAAGCCGGGGATGAAATTGCCGTGGCGCGACTCGACCACGAGACGTTACTCCACAAACCCCAGAGGATCCCATGAACCGACGTGTGATTTACGCATTGCTCGTAACCCTGTCCTGGGTAGGGGCCCTAGCCCGTGCTGAGGAGCACTATGCGGTTGTCGTGGATCGCGACGTGCCTGCCAAAATGCGTGACGGGGTGGTGCTGCGCGCGGATATTTACCGGCCCAAAGCAGAAGGCAAATTTCCCGTGCTCCTCACTCGCACCCCTTACGACAAACGCAGCGAGATAGATTTCGGTCCCATGGCCGCGGCGCACAGCTACGTCGTCGTGGTTCAGGATGTGCGTGGCCGCTTCGCGTCGGAAGGGGAATGGTATACCTTCAAATACGAATCGCAGGACGGCTACGACACGGTGGAGTGGGCTGCCGCATTGCCCTATTCGAATGGAAAAGTTGGGATGTACAGTGGATCGTACGTCGGGGCCACCCAGATGCTGGCGGCCATCGCCTCCCCGCCGCACTTGGCCGCGATTTTTCCCCAGGTTACGGCCTCAAACTATCACGACGGCTGGACCTATCAGGGAGGAGCGTTCGCCCTCTGGTTTGGCCAATCCTGGACGAGCGGTCTGGCTATGAACACCCTCGCCCGCCGCGTGGGCAAGGACTCCAAGGCCTCCCTCTGGGACACGGGCTTGCCGCTTTCCGATTACCCCCTCTTGAGCACCGGCACGTCCGCGGGCCTGGCGAATTATTATTTCGACTGGCTTGCTCATCCCGACTACGACGACTATTGGAAACCAATCTCGATTGACGATCACGATGCGAATATCCGGGTACCCGCATATCACCAAGGGGGCTGGTACGACATCTTCTTGGGGGGAACCCTTAGAAATTATATGCATATCAAAGCGCGTGGCGGCAGCGACGCCGCACGCCATGGACAGCGCCTGCTTGTAGGGCCCTGGTTCCATGGACCTTTCAACGGCAAGACGGGCGACATCGATTTTGGTCCCAGCGCGCGCAACGGTGACCGGGAATTCAACATCAATGAACTGCGCATACGCTGGTTCGACTATGTCTTGAAGGGCGTTGCGAACGGCCTCGAGAAAGAGAAGCCGGTGAAGATTTTTGTGATGGGCCGCAATGCCTGGCGCGATGAGGATGACTGGCCGCTGGCGCGCGCCAAAAACACGCGCTATTACCTGCACTCGCAGGGCAACGCCAATACCCTCAGCGGCAATGGCGTTTTGAGCACTGCCGCTCCCGCCGCCGAGCCTGCGGACAAGTACACCTACGACCCGGCGGACCCCACCCCCACGCGCGGCGGTGGCTTGTGCTGCGATAACAATCATCAGCCCTCCGGCGCCTTCGACCAGCGGCCCGTGGAAGCGCGCGACGACGTGCTGGTTTATTCCACGCCGGCGTTCCAAGAGGATTTCGAAGTCACGGGACCGATCACCCTTGAACTCTATGCCAGCTCCTCGGCTGTCGATACGGACTTCACGGGTAAGCTGGTGGATGTCTGGCCTAACGGATATGCGCAGAATCTGACCGACGGAATCCTGCGCGCCCGCTACCGCATTTCCCCGGAAAAAGCCGAGTTCATGAACCCCGGTGAAATTTATAAACTCACCCTTGACCTTGTGGCCACTTCCAGCGTGTTCCTGAAGGGTCACAAACTGCGCGTGGAAATCTCCAGCAGCAATTTTCCTCACTATGATCGGAATCTGAACACGGGCGAGGACCAGGGCCATTCGGCACGCATGGTAAAAGCCCTCAACAGCGTTTACCACAATGGCGAACATCCCTCGGCGCTGATTCTGCCGGTGGTTCCGCAATGAGGCGTCGCGGTGGAGGTCCAGTCTGATTGACACCCCTCCACCGCGCGCCGACAATGGATTTTCCTGTGCATTATCCCAATCAATGAAAGGCATCGACAAGCCGATGGAACCCTCCTACGATCCCGACGCCAGCCTGGAAATACTCCGTCAAAAAACCCTCGGAATCATTGGCTATGGGAATCAGGGGCGCGCCCAAGCGCTGAACCTTCGCGACTCAGGGCAATCCGCGACGGCCGGTTCGACGCCGAGTGGCGCAGTGAGTAGGCCGCTGGCTACCCTGTCTTCAAGAAACTGCGCGCGCAAGCGGACACGCACCCCATCAATCGCGCGGAGGAAGAGATGCGCCGTTTGCTGCGGATCAAGTCGGAGTGAAGGGATGTGAATGGCCAAGTTGGGGTGATCTGGCAACCAGGAAGAAAAACTAAAGGGTGGGCGCAGGAAGATGGGGTCGATTAGCGGCATCCGTCCTGGCGCGCTCTTTTTCAGCCCATTCCTTGAACATTTGCTCGAATTCTTCGGGAGCGTAAACGCCCTTCTGGAGAAGAAGGCTGTTCATCGCATAAACAGTTGCCTTGAAGCGTTCATCACGTGGAGGCGTCTCCAGAGCTTCCTGGAATGACATGGATCTCCACCTTTCTGTGGTGCATAAAGTAACTTACTTCCCTAATGGTTTCAGCAGTACCAGTGACCTTTGCTCCCGTCGTCACCATACCAAATTTCAAATGAAACGCAAAGGTTTGCAATGGCATCGCGCCGCCATCCTCGGGTCTCCTTGACATGGGCTGAACCGCCTGACCATAATGACTTGCTCGCACCACAGAGCTCAAGGTCATTCCCCAATTCCTTGCAAGAGAGAATCTATGTCCAATCTATTTTGTAACTATGTTGCCGGCCAGTGGACGGAATGCCAATCGCGAAAGACTTTTCCCAACATCAATCCCGCCAACACCACGGAAATCGTTGGGAGCTTTCAGGCTTCCGGTGCAGAAGATGTGCAGGCGGCGTGTGAGGCGGCCGCCAAGGCGCAACCCGCCTGGAGCACTGCGCCCGCGCCACGAAGGGGAGAGTATCTCTTCAGGGCGGCGGAACTCCTGGAGAGCCGGCTCCCTAAGATCAGCGAAGAGATGACTCGGGAAGAAGGCAAAACGCTTCCCGAAGCCAAAGGCGAGGTGAAGCGCGCCATCAATATCCTGCGCTACTTCGGCGGCGAGGGCGCGCGCCAGTTCAGCTACCAGATTCCCTCAGAGCGCGACAACGTGTTTTGCTACACGCTACGCAAGCCCTTAGGTGTGGTGGCGCTCATCACTCCCTGGAACTTTCCCAGCGCCATTCCCGCCTGGAAAATGGCGCCCGCGCTGGTGGCCGGGAACACCGTGGTGATCAAGCCCGCGTCGCTGGCGCCGCTCAGCAGTTACCGAATTGTGGAGGCGTTGCACGAGGCCAGAATCCCCGCGGGCGTGGTGAATTACGTGACGGGGGCAGGCAGCGCCGTCGGCAACACTCTGGTCGAGCACCCCGCCGTTCGCGCCGTCTCCTTCACCGGTTCGTGCGAAGTCGGCAATGCGCTTTACGAGAAAGTCACGCGGCGTAAAGTGCGCGTCCAACTCGAAATGGGCGGCAAGAACCCTACTGTGGTGCTTAAAGACGCCGACCTGGATTTCGCTGCGGATGTCCTGGTGAATGGCGCATTCTTTTCCGCCGGCCAAAAATGTACCGCGTGCAGCCGCGCCATTATTGAAAAGTCCGTCTATGAGCCCTTACTTGAAAAGCTTGTCAGCAAGACCCGCAAGTTGAAAGTCGGCAACGGGCTCGAGCCCGGCGTCGATATCGGTCCGGCCGTGGACGCCGCCCAACTTGAGACCGATTTGAAATACATCGAGATCGCCCAGAACGAGGGAGCCAAACTGGTTTGCGGCGGCAAGCGCTTGACGGGAGGAATCTACGACCTGGGTTACTTCGTTGAGCCGACGCTTTTCACCGGCGTGACCCCGGAAATGCGCATCGCGCAGGAAGAAGTGTTTGGGCCGGTGCTGGGCTTGATGGTGGCCAATGATTTCGAAGACGCCATGCGCCTGGCCAACGGCGTGAAGTTTGGCCTCTCCGCCTCGATCGTCTCCCGCAACCTCACGCGTGTTCATCAGTTTATCAATAGGATCGAAGCCGGGCTCATCACCGTCAACCTGCCCACCGCAGGCGTCGAATACCAGCTTCCCTTCGGCGGCACCAAGGAATCGAGCTTCGGTATGCGAGAGCAAGGGCCGGCGGCGCTCGATTTCTATACGGAGACACGCACGGTGTATATGAAGTATGCGTGATCGTCAGTAGTCCGTTGTCCGTCGTCCGTCGCACGCATTGAACAAGGTTGCCGTTTGACAACGGACTACGGACCACGGACTACTCCCGAGCAGGAGTCACACATGAAGAAGACCCAACAATTCCTCGCCAAGCTCAAGCTGCCCTCCGAAGACAACCATGCGCTGACGCCCAGTTCCAAGCGCTTCAAGGACGGCGGACAGTTTCGCATTGAAATTCCCAGCGTCGAAGGGCCGCGGGTTTTTCGCGAAGTGCTGGAAGCCGCCAAGGCGCACAAGGTGCCGATTCATCGCGTCAGCCAGGGAAGCGGCGTGATGCTGCTGACGCGCGACGAAATTCGCGAGATGGCCGAGATCGGACACCACGAAGGCATTGAAGTTTGCCTGTTCGTCGGTCCGCGTGCCACATTTGAGACCGGCGCGCAGACGGCTTCCGCAGCGGGAAAAGTCATCGGCCTCCAGCACCGTGGCGCCGATCAACTGGTTTACGCCATCGAGGACGTCCGGCGCGCCTGCGACCTCGGCATCCGCAGTATTCTCCCCGCCGACCTCGGACTCATCTGGGTGCTGCACGCCATGAAGCAAACGGGCGAGTTGCCGAAGAACCTGGTCATCAAGAGTTCCGTCACGCTGCCCGCCGCCAATCCCGCCACCGCCATGATCTTCGAGCAGTGCGGCGTGTCGACGATGAACATTCCCACCGACCTCAGCCCGGCGCAAATGGGCGCCATTCGGCAGGCGGTCGACATCCCCATTGATCTCTACATCGAAGTGCCGGACAACTTCGGCGGCTTCGTCCGCTACTACGAAATGGCCAAGATCATTCAGGTGGCCGCGCCGGTCTATTTCAAATTCGGTCTGCGCAACGCGCCCGACATCTATCCCTCAGGACAGCACCTGGAAGACCTCGCGGTCAAAATGGGCCGCGAGCGCGTGCACCGCGCGCGCATTGCGCTTGAATTGCTCGAGGAATACGGTCCGGACGCTAAGATGTCGCCGCTCGGTTCGAAGGACTTGGGAATACCTGAACTGGGATAGCGCGCGATTACCGGAGCCGTTCTTCCGCCGTCTACCAGAAAATCCATTGCAGCACGGCGAAAATTGCGAATGAAATACCTGCCCAGAAAACGGGGCGTTTGAGCAGCGGCAGGTGGCCTTCCCTGGGGATATCGGTGCAACCGTAAACGAGGCCGGTCAATTCTTCCACGGGTTTCGGGCGCGTCAAGAGACTCACGACCACGGTGACGATCACCGCGATTATCCCTGACCAGAGCAGCCGGTACATATTCTCGGCCATGGGCTTGGCGTGAATCGAGAGGGCAATCCACGCGAGTTTTGAGGGATCAAGCTTTACCAGCAACCACATACCCAGCGAAGAGAGCGTCCCCACCAGCAAACCCCAAAATCCCCCGGCGGGCGTGGCGCGTTTCCACATCATCCCGAGAAAGACGGTCGCGAAAAGTGGCGTGACAAAAAAGCTAAAGACGGCTTGGGCGTAATCCATGATGCTGGCGAACTGCATCACCAGATACGCCGTACCGATGCTGATGACCACACCCAGGATCGTGCACCAGCGGCCCATCGACAGGTAGTGGGCGTCGGTCGCGGTCTTGCGGAGGAAAGGCCGATAGAGATCGTACGTCCACACCGTCGCAAAGGCGCTGACGTTACCCGCCATGCCCGACATGAACCCGGCGATGAGAGCGGTGACGCCGAGCCCGAGCAAGCCCGGTCCACAATAGCGCGCCAGCATCAGCGGCAGGACTTCGTTGTAACTGTGTTGGCCTGGCCCGACGGCGCTTTCCGGCACCAGTTTGAAGGGCAATAGGCCGAGCCCGAGCAGTCCAGGCAGGACCACGATCAGCGGCACGGCCATCTTGAAATATGAGCCAATGATCGGCGCGAGCTTCGCGGCACGGAGGTCTTTGGCGGCCAGCGCCCGCTGAACCACCAGGAAATCGGTCGTCCAATAGCCCAGCGACCCCATCAGCAATCCAAAGGCGATGCCCGTCCAGTGGATGCCCATGGGGTTATCCGTAAAGTGGGCCATGGGCCGCCACAGGTGTGTGTAGTCGCCTTGCGGAAAGTTCCGGTGAATGCGCTCGACCAAGCCTGACCAGCCCCCCGCTTCCACCAAGCCGAGAATCGGGATCATCAGCGCGCCCAACCAAATCAGGAAGAACTGCAAAACCTCGTTGAAGATCGCGGAAACCAACCCTCCTAATGCCACGTAGACGGCGACCGTAAGCGATGAAATCCAAATGCTCAGGTGAATGTCCCAACCCAACATCACTTTCATGACCACGGCCATTGCGTACATGTTGATGCCTGACATCAGGATGGTCAGGAAGACGAACGACAACGCGCCCACCAGGCGCGTAGGTTCGCCAAAACGCAGTTGCAGGTAGCCCGGCACCGAATGGGTCTTGCAGATGTAGTAGAAGGGCATCATGACGACGCCCAGAAAAAGCATGGCGGGAATCGCCCCAAACCAATAATAATGCGCAGCCAGAATTCCGTACTGGTACGCAGACGCCGCCCATCCCATCAGCTCGAGCGCGCCCAGATTGGCGGAAATAAAGCTGAGCCCGGCCACCCAAGCGGTCATCTCGCGCCCCGCCAGGAAGAAATCCTCGCCGCTTTGGGTGAAGCGCTTCAAGTAGAAACCGATGGCGAGCACGACAACGAAGTAAATAGCGATGATGAGGAAATCCACTGCGTGTGTGGAGAGGATCGCTTGGGCGTTGGGTGCGTCGGCAAAAAGCAAGGCGAGTGGGAAGTAAGCGGTCAAGCGGCGTTCTCCGCAGCAGCTTGGGGGGTAAAGGAAAATGTTTTCAGCCCGGCACGTGATCCGCTAGCCCAGACTTCTGATAACGAGTTTGGAAGGGCGGGGCTTCAGCCCCGCCGTTGCAAAGCCTTTCTGATTGTTCCCCTACTCAGCACCACCCCGGCGCGCGGCGCGCCACCCCTCCTCATCTGAGGAGGGGAGTTCTTTAATAACTCCCCTCCTGATTCAGGAGGGGCGGCGCCTTGGGCGCCGGGGTGGTTATGCGCGGTGCGGCGTTTTTCCGCAGCCTCTAAAGCCCCGCCCTTCCGGCAGTTCTCCAAATGCATTCATCGGCCAGCCCTCAAGACTTCTTCGGCATGTAAAGGTAAACATAAATGCCGCCGATGACGGTCAGCAGCGCTCCCCACCACACCGCAGGATGCCTGATCGCAGGAGGCATGCTCTTAAGCGCCTCTAGAGGTGGGCTGGAGAACTCGTAGATGCCCGTACCCAAAATGATTAACCCGTAAATCAGCAGAATGACCCCCACGAAGAACCAGACGGGAATCATGTGATGATCGCGGGGCTTGGAGTCTTCCCGATCGACGGCGACGCGATGTGCGCCACCTTCACCTCCCAAACGGAGGTCTTGCGGCTGCGCTTCCATGCTCACCCCCTACCAAAAGATCCACTGGAGGATCAAAAACAGCGCCAATGAGATCGCGGCCCAGAAAACAGGCCGTTTATATAGCGGTAAATGCCCTTCGCTCGGCAGCGGGGTACACCCGTAGACCAAGCCGGTCAACTCTTCCACGGGCTTGGGCTTGGTCATATAGGTGACGGCCACCGTGACGATGACGCAAATCAGCCACGACCACAAGGCACGATACATATTCTCGGCCATGGTCTTGGCATCACTCGAAAGCGCAATGTAGGCGAGCGTGCTGGGATTGAATTTCACCAGCAGGAACATCGCGACCGAAGAAGCGCTGCCCGCGAGCAGCCCCCAGAAGCCGGCCGCTGGCGTTACGCGCTTCCACAACATGCCGAGCAACACGGTGCCGAACAACGGCGCAATGAAAATGCTGAACAGCGCCTGGACGTAGTCCATGATGCTGCTGAATTGCATGACGAAGTAAGCCGTACCGATCGAGACCAATACGCCCAGAATGGTGGACCAGCGTCCGACCTTGACGTAATGGTCGTCGGAAGCGCCCTTACGCATGAACGGCCGATAGAGGTCGTAAGTCCAGACCGTCGCAAAGGCACTCACGTTCCCTGCCATCCCCGACATGAACCCGGCGATCAGCGCCGTAACGCCCAGGCCCAGCAAGCCTGGGCCACAATAACGCGCCAGCATCAGGGGCAGAACCTCGTTGTAGCTGTGCTGGCCGGTGGCGATGGCGACCTTTTCCGGAACTAGGTGGAACGGAAGGACGGCCAGACCGATGAGTCCCGGCAGAATGACAATGAAGGGCACGGCCATCTTGAAATAGGAGCCGATGATGGGCGCCAGCTTGGCGGCGCGGAGATCCTTGGAGGCAAGGACGCGCTGCACCACCAGGAAATCCGTAGTCCAATAGCCGAAGGAGATTACCCAGCCCAGGCCGAAGACAATGCCGGTCCAGTGGATGCCCATGGGGTTGCCCGCAGTGTGCGCCATGGGGCCCCAGAGGTGAGTGTAATTACCCGCCGGAAAATTCTGATGAATGCGCGCCAGAAGTTTGGTCCAGCCACCGGCCTCGATCAACCCCAGGATGGGAATCAGCAAGGCGCCCAGCCAAATAAGGAAGAACTGGAGGACCTCGTTGAAGATCGCCGAAAACAGACCTCCCAAGGCCACGTAGATCCCCACGGTGAGCGACGACATCCAGATGCTGAACTGAATATTCCAGCCCAGCATCAGCTTCAAGACCAGCGCCATCGCGTACATGTCGATCCCCGCCATGAACAAGGTCATGAAGGAGAACATCACGGCGGCGAGGCCGCGGGCCGACTCTCCGTAGCGGAGCTTCAGGTAACCGGGAACGGAGTGGGTCTTGGAGATGTAATAGAACGGCATCATGACGAGGGCGAGGAACAGGATGGCGGGGATCGCCCCGATCCAGTACCAATGCGCCGCCAGGATGCCGTACTGATAGGTGGAACCCGCCCAGCCCATCAGTTCCAAGGCACCGAGGTTAGCGGATATAAAACTCAGGCCCGCGACCCAGGCCGTCATTTCCCGGCCCGCCAGGAAGAAGCCCTCGCCACTTTTCGCATAGCGCTTCAGGTAGAAGCCAATCCCCAGGACCGTTGCGAAGTAAATGACGACGATCGCCAAGTCCACCGGGTGCAGGATAATGAGCCGCTGGCCGGCCTTGGCGGGATCCGGGGCAGCCAACCACAGCAGGGCCAAGGGAAACGAGAGGGATAAGTTCATGACATTTCCTCAATAGTGCAGCATCTATCTGATCGAAAAATCCTTACAGTCTGCGTTTTCGAGACTCGCCTGAAAATGCTGACCTGAAAAAGGTAGGCCCAATCCTATGCGTTTGGCACGAGGCGCGTAAAGCCCCTTGTCGATAACCTCCGCACTAAGCTTTCTTACCCGGCTGGCCATACCACGTGTGGTAGCGATCCCACCACTTCTTCACTTCCTCAGGCGGGAGGGGAGTGGGTTTGCCGAGGAGCAGGGCTAGGTGAACGGTCTTGGCGACATCTTCGAGCATCACCGCCGCTTTCACCGCCGCGCGCGGCGTCGGCCCCCAGGCAAAGGCGCCGTGCTGGCCCATGAGAATCGCCGGCGCTCTGTTCCTATATTGAATGATCGCCTGGCCGATATGGTCGGCCTGATTATCCACGTACGGCGCGCAAGGAATTTCGTCGCCGAACTCATCGGCAATGGCGGTCAAATACGCTGGAATCGACATGCGCAAGAGCGCGAAACTTGTGGCGTAATTGGAATGGGTATGGATAATGCCGCCCACTTCCGGGCAGTGCTTGTAGATGTAAAGGTGATCGGGCAAGTCCACGGAGGGGTTCCACTTGCCCCGCCGCTTGCGGCCCTCGAGGTCCGTCACCACCATGTCCGCGGGCCGCATGGGGTCGTAGTCCATGCCACTCGGTTTGATCACCACCAAACCGCGTTTGCGGTCGATGCCGCTGGCATTGCCGCTGTGCATGGTCACCAAGCCACCGCGCCAGATCCCGAGGTTGGCTTCGTAGACCTCGCGCCGAAGTTGTTCGAGTGGGGGCATGAGGGTTTGTCCGTGGTCCACAGTATTGGTGATTTGCGATTGGTGATTTGTGATTGGCAAGTCTTTCAATTCTCGTGGACAATCACAAAGTCACGCTGAGCAATCACAAATCATCAATCACAAATCACCAATTACTTCGAAGTTTCCCTTCGCAAAGCCTTGAGCCGCTTCATCACGTCGTTTCCGCCGCGGCCGAAGTAATCGTGCAACGTGTGGTATTCCACATAAAGCTGGTCGTAGACCGCGTGGCACTTGGCGTGCGGCTTGAAGGTCAGCTTTTGCACCCTTGCCATCTGCCGGGCAGCTTCCACAATAGAATCGTAACCGCCGGCGGCGCGCCCCGCCACTACAGCCCCGTGCATCGCGGCTCCCAACGCCGAGCAGGTTTGGAGGGGGTCTGCCAGCTTGATTTCGCGCCCCGTGACGTCCGCATAAATCTGCATCAGGAGGTGGTTCTTCTCCGGCAAGCCGCCGCACGCCACCAGTTCGTTCACGGTGATGCCCTTCGACTCGAACGCCTCGATAATCGTGCGCGTGCCGAAGGCTGTGGCCTCGATCAGAGCACGATAGATTTCCTCCGCCCGTGTGGCGAGCGTCATGCCGAGGAGCACGCCGGTCAAATCCACATCCACCAGAACCGAGCGGTTGCCGTTCCACCAGTCGAGGGCCACAAGGCCTGACTCACCCGGCTTGAGCGCGCCCGCGCGTTTTTCCAGCGCCACTTGGAACGGCGCCTTCATCTTGCGCGCTTCACGATGGATGTAATCCGGTACCCCATGCTCGAAGAACCAGGCAAAGATATCTCCGACCGCCGATTGCCCCGCCTCGTAACCCCACAGGCCGGGGACGATGCCGTCCTCGACGGTGCCGCACATACCCTCCACCATCTGCCGCTCTTTGCCCAGCAGCATGTGGCAGATCGACGTGCCCATGATCATGACCAGCGAACCGGGTTGCGTCACCGTACATGCCGGCACCGCCACATGGGCGTCCACATTGCCGGTGGCGACCGGCGTACCTTCCTTGAGGCCGGTCTTCTTCGCCCAGAAGGCAGTGAGACCACCGGCCTTGGCGCCCAGCGGAAAGTACTCTTCGCCCACCTTTTCCGCGATGACATTCTCCATGCGTGGATGCAGCGCGCGGAAGAAATCGGGCGAGGGAAATCCCTGGCCTTTCACCCACATGCCTTTGTAACCGGCCGTGCAGGTGTTGCGCTTCTCTTCGCCGGTCAGTTGCCAAACCAGCCAGTCGCCGGCTTCAATGAAGCGGTCCATGGCGTCGTAAACGCCGGGCGCTTCGTCCACCACCTGCAAGAGTTTTGAGAAAAACCATTCCGAGGAATACTTTCCGCCGTAAATACGAATGAATTCCTCGTTGCGCTCGCGGCCGACTTCGTTGATGCGATTCGCTTCCGGTTGCGCGGCGTGGTGTTTCCACAACTTGACGTACGCGTGCGGAGTCTTGCGATATTTCGGGACCGCGGAGAGAGGGGTACCGTCAGCCTTGGCGGGCATAGGGCTGGAGGCAGTGAAGTCGGTGCCGATGCCAATCACGTCCTCAGCTTTCACCTTGGCATCCTTCAGGGCTTTGGGCACTGCTTTCTCGAGAACGTATAAATAGTCGAGGGGATTCTGAAGCGCCCAGTCAGGTTCCAGCTTGGGGCCGCCCGGCAGCCGCTCGTCAATGACGCCGTCCGGGTAAGGAACCACCGACGACGACAGGAGTTTTCCATCGCGCACCCGCACGACTACCGCGCGACATGATTCCGTTCCGTAGTCAATCCCCAACGCAAACTTGTCTTTGGACATAAGGGCCTCCCTGACCCGGTTTTGGCGCAGCCAACAAGTAGGCAGTCGGCAGTAAGCAGTAGGCAGCCATTCTGCCCGGATCGCGCCTGCATCGCCTTCCCAGTGTATGCTCTCCACCGGCTATATTGACTGACGACGGTCGCAAAAGTGATCCGAGCCGTCGGTCGAACATCATCCCTGAGAGCGTGGCGGAGCGCAAGAGGGAAAAGATTGGCCCGGTGGGAAGCTTGTAGCTTGGCTTGAGGCAGGCCCCGGCAGGGGCCAACCGTGAGTAGCCGTAGGTGAAACCTACGGATAGCAATGCTCGCTCGACCTCCCAACCCCAACGGGGTTGACCCACGAAAGTTCGGCCCCTCCAGGGCCGGAAATATCTCGTAGCTTCTCTTTCCGTAGGTTTCACCTACGGCTACTCACCTTTTCCCGCTTCGCGGGACTCGGATGTGTAGAGCCGACGACATTTGGGGGGGAAAGGAAAGGCAAAATTGCACTGCCGGGCCGGGCTTGCTGCTTTCTGTTGACGCGCTCCTTCCACCTGATGGTAGTATCCCACTCATCCCCCAATGGGAGTTGCGCATGGAACTGTATCCCCAAATCTATCAAATCCAATCCCTGTTTGCAGGCCGGAACCTTTTTCAGTATCTCTTTGTCGCTGATAACACGGTGCTGGTCGACACGGGCATCGCGCAGACACCCGAGAAGGTCGTCTTTCCCTACATGGATGCGCTGCAACTCAGTCCCCAGCGCCTGACGCTCGCGGTGACGACCCACTCCGACACCGACCATCAAGGCGGCAACGATGCCATCAAGCGCACGTCGCCCGGCACGTGGCTCAGTTGCGGCGCCGCCGACCGCGCCCTCGTGGAAGACCCCCGCGCTCTGTACGACATTCGCTATAACTTTCTCCGCGCCGATCATGACATGGGCTTCGACCCTGACCCCGCGCCCGACGCCGGCAAGGCCCGCCAGATGGACCTCTGCTTCGCCGGGGGAGAGATCATTCGCTTGAGTGACGCCTGGCATCTGGAAGTCCTTCATGTGCCGGGCCACTCCCACGGCCACTTGGCGCTATACGACCCGCTGCACAGGACAGCCTTTGTGGGCGACGCCATTCATGGTCGCGGATGCCCGAAATCCACGGGAGGCTTGGCCATCCCCGTGACTTACTACTACGTGGACATCTACCTTTCGACGCTCCGCTACTTCGAACACTTGCCCATTGACGCGCTCTACTCGGGCCACTGGCCGATCATGCGCGGCGAGGAAATTCGCGACTTCATCGCCGAGTCGCGACAGACGGTGGAATTTCTGGACCGCGTCATCCTGACCAGCCTGGAAAAGAACCGCGCCGGACTCACCATGAAAGAGTTGGTGGACGCCGTTGCGAACGCGGTAGGCGATTGGCCGCCTGAATCCTGGCTGCTTGCGATGTTTCCCGTGAAAGGGCACATGGATCGCCTGGAAGAGCAAGGCAAGGTCCGCGCACGGCGCGGGACGCGACCGGTGAAGTGGGAGCTGACGTAGGGACTCGGGGTTCGGGACTCGGGATTCGGGGAAAAAGTAGGCAGTAAGCAGAAGGCTGTAAGTTGAGTCGTGCGCTGCGCACAGGCGTTTGACCCCCTCACCCACCGCCTTGCGGTCCCCCCTCTCCCCCAACTGATCGTGTCCCACATCTTTTGCTGGACACCGGGGGTGCTGATGCTGCTGATGCCCAATCGAGCCCCAAAGGGGCGAACT
>Ga0187849_1003032_pt1 | contig 15189 bp, 15 predicted proteins | sample June2016WEW_4_10_2_FD_132412 | JGI IMG/M metagenome (GOLD analysis project Ga0187849, IMG submission 132412) | Peatland microbial communities from SPRUCE experiment site at the Marcell Experimental Forest, Minnesota, USA - June2016WEW_4_100 | ecosystem: Environmental > Terrestrial > Soil >... | reverse complement strand
TTTAAACCCTTATGGGCACAAAACAAGGCCAGTCGAGATAGGTTCTACATGGACCAAGTTATAACTTATTGAATTTACAACAAAACGGGACCAAGAGTGGGTCTGTCTCTGAAACTCCAGTCAAAAAGTGGGCATGACAGCAAAAACAGCCGATGGTCTCCCCCTGATGCTCGTTGACCCGATGCGTATCAGGCAGGCCCTTATCAATTTATTGACCAACGCTGTTCAATCTTGTTCAGAAGGGGACAGCGTTACGATCTGCTGTTTCTGCAAGGGGGAAAATCTGTTTATCGACGTAATTGACTGTGGTTGCGGGATTCCACCCGAAATGCGGGAAGCAATATTTTCCCCGTTTTTTACCACCAGAAAGAATGGGACAGGACTGGGACTGCCAATTGTAAAAAAGATCGTCGAGGCGCACGGGGGATCTCTTGAAATAATTGATAATCCCTCGAAGGGGCTGACATTTAGAATGATTGTCCCGATATAGTGTCCATCGGGAACCCCGGTGCGGCTCCCTGGGCAGGCACCGCAGCCCAGCCGGCCGCCGGAATCTCGACGCTCCGCGAGGCGTGCGGGGCCCCGCCGCCTTGGAGCCCCCTTTTTCTAAAGGGGGAATTGGGAGGGATTTTTCAGGTCGCTTGCTTGCGAGCACAAAAGCCCCTCCCGGCCTCTTTAAAGAGCAGACACGAGCTTACGAGCTATTCCTAGCGGCGTCCGCCGCCGCCATGTCCCCCGCCGCTAAAGCCGCCGCCACGAAACCCGCCGCCGCTAAAGCCGCCGCTACGAAGCCCGCCGCTGCTAAAGTCATGCATTGACGGAGCGCTCCTGAAACTGCGGTCGCTGAACGAAGGCCTGTCCGCGTCATGAAAGCTCCTGCCGCTGTTTCCCATTGCAGAATTACTTCCGGTACCCGGTGCATTGAACCTGTTTCCAGCCCCAGTCTCCGTTCCCCGGCTCACAAGGGCTCTCGCACCTGCGCGGCCATTAGGCGAATTGAGCCCCGACCTCTGTCCGGACCTGTCCGCTGCGAGTGAAGAAGAGGCTTTTCCCGCCGAACGGGTACCCGGATCGACCCTGCTCCATGTACCATTCGCATTCCTGAAATGGTTGGAAAAATGACAGCCATGGTGGTTCACGTCGAAATCGCTCAGGACGAAGAAGCCTCCGAACCCGTACCCGCCCCACCAGAACGGCCACGGTACCCAAGCATATAGCCAATAATAGTCCCAGGGTGGTGGATAATAGGTCACGACAGGAGGTCCGTATTCGTCATAGTAATCCGCAAGGTAAGCGGGTTCCTCATCGTAGAGACCATCACCCGCAGGAGGAGCGGCGTATTCGGGACCGGCGCTTGCACTGTAACTGTACTGATCGCCGGCCACCATGAACGGGAGTTTCATGTCGATGCCGACTTTGTCCACAATACCGGCTGCCTCAGCTTCCGCCATCTTCAGACTCCCCGAAGAAGCCGCTCTTGCGGTGCTTCCCCTCACCTCGGCAATGATATCGGGCGTAATGGGGTAGTCGGCAATCCAGCCGTTTCGAGGTTGGATACCGATCAAGGACAGAGCGCTTTCATCTTCCGCTTCATCGCTCGATGCGGTTAGATTGAGAGCAATAGCCAGTTTTACGGCAAAGTCGCCTTCACGGACAAGAGGCTGTTCAATAGGAGGAGCTGCGGAGGGTGAGGTCTTAGCGTTCACCACGGAGGCATACGGCGCCAAAACCAGGCTCACGGCCACAAACATCACAAGCATTGCTTTCATTTGCCACTGCTCCTTTCCGACAGATTGCATGTCATAGTTAACGTAACCATGCTGGCAGCTTATCGCAAACCTTATGAGTGCGCGGACAATGGTTTTAGTTTACATAAACTGAATGTCCGACAAACCATGTTATCTGGTCGATTTTGTTCTTCGAGATGCATGACCGGGGAGCGGAATGCTACGGGCAGGCGAGTCCCTGCAGCAGTGCGATGAGGTGGAAACGGTTATTCGGGAGCAGACGCAATGGCCTGCTCCCGTTATCATTAGGGTTCCTTTACGGCAGTGTTATCTGCACGGCGGCGCTTTGGCCGCTTGTGTGGTCAACGGCCAGCACGGTCGCCTTATGCTTCTGTCTTAGAGTGCTCAGAAGGACCAACAGGGTGTCGGGACTGTCTACTGGATTGTTTTCGACTTGCAGTATGATATCGCCCTTTTCGAAACCGGCCTTTCCAAAGGGACCTTTAGGGTCGACTTCGGTAACTACCAATCCGGACTGGGACTCTAACCCGTACTCGTTAGCCTCTTGTGGCTCCAGCGGCCTGATCTCAATCCCGAACCGCTGTTTCAAGGAGGACGCTACTGCCTTTTCCTGCTCTTCCAGGCTGCCGACCTTTACCGTAATGTCCTGTTTGGCGCCGTTGCGCACGACAGTGAGTTTCACTTCAGACCCCACGGGTGCCAGTGACACACTGTTTCGCAAAGAGGACGGGTCATCCACCGGATTGCCCTGATAGGCAATGACTACATCGCCCTGCTTCATCCCGGCATGATCGGCCGGACTCCCTTTGATTACCTCGGCAACCAAAGCCCCTTTATTGCTGCTCAAGCCAAATGACTTGGCAAGCTCGGGAGTTATGTTTTGAAGACTCACTCCGAGCCAACCCCGAATGACCTTGCCGTTTTTGATCAGCTCTTGCGTGATGTGGACGGCTATGTTGCTGGGGATTGCAAACCCTAGCCCCTCGAATCCGCCGGATTCGGAAAGAATTGCCGCATTGATGCCGATCACCTCGCCGTTGAGATTCATAAGCGGACCACCGCTGTTGCCCGGATTGATCGCCGCATCGGTTTGCAGATAATCCTGGTAGCTGCTGGGGTCTGAAATCCCCGTGCGGTGCTTGGCGCTGATGATCCCCTGTGTAACGGTCTGATCGAGTCCTCGGGGGTGTCCGATTGCAACCACCCATTGCCCCACCTCCATTTTGTTGGAGTCTCCCAGGGGAAGGTGTGGAAAAGGACCTTTCTCCACGATCTGAATAAGTGCCAGATCTGTTTTCATGTCTGTTCCGATAGTTTTTACCGAATTCCCGGTAAACTGCCTCCCATCTGCAAGCAAAACCTTAATATCTGTCGCTCCCCCAACGACATGGTAATTGGTGAGGATGTGTCCCGAATCGTCAATGATTATCCCGGTCCCCAGCCCTGATATCTCACGCTTGAATTTCTTGGGCATTTTGGGATTTCCGAAAAAATATTTGAAGAACGGTTCGTTTTCAAACGGCAGCAAAGGGTTCGCAATCTCCTGCCGCTCCGTAACTTCAATATGCACGACAGCTGGGACCGCCTGCTTGGCGACAGCTTCGATAGCGGTAACCAGGTTGGTCTGCTGGCTTTGAGCCTGGGGGGTGTGGACTCGGGTCGCCAGGACAAAGGCGGCGCCCAATACAATGACGAAAATTAAATAGACAACGTTTCTCAAATGTCTTTTTGGCATCTTTTACCTCCTGTTGTCCGTCTGTACAAGATTTGACGCTGCTCCCGGGGGGCAACCACATGGCAAGCTCTAAAGTGAATTGAGGCAACTATAAGTATTCATCCTGCAAATGCACTGATTCATACTGAGATAGACTATAAATAAGGTAATTAACCCAAAGAAGCATATAAAAAGCCGCTACGCGCACATTAGTGCGCTACGCGGCACAACCCGCGCCGGCCCACATTGGATTCTCGACAGCCCGCCCACCCACCCGCGAGACGGGGTCGGCGGCGGGTGGCCTTTTGGGTATTGCGAGGTTCGATCCGCTTCGTGGATTTTTCAGGGTCCCTGCCCGGCTTCGGGGCTGCCTGATTATCGTATCTCGGGTGATCTTTACTTTTCGGCATCCGGCATTAAAAAAAAGGAGCATCCTGGCATGCAATTCCAGATGAGCGTATAGGAGGCGAAGAAGAGAGGGTTTAACGAAAGATTTACCATGGACATCGCTCTGTTTTCTTGTCTAACTTTCCTTGGTTCCACGACCGCCGGCTTCCTGGGAGCGCTAACCGGGCTTGGGGGCGGGGTTGTCATTGTCCCTCTGCTTGCTCTGGTTTTTGGCTTGGATATCCGCTATGCAATCGGAGCTTCGCTTGTCTTGGTAATAGCGACATCATCGGGTGCGGCAGCCGCCTATGTCAAAGAGGGTTTCTCCAACATCCGCCTCGGAATGTTTCTGGAGATGGCTACCACTTTCGGAGCGTTCCTCGGCGCAGCACTTGCCGGCATGATATCCACCCGGATAATAGCAGTGATATTCGGGCTGGTTCTTCTCTATTCAGCTTTTCTTTCCGCTAGAGGTCACCGCACCGGCGTTACCGAGGATACCCCTGACTTTCTGGCCAATTCCCTGCACTTAGACGCCGCTTATCCTGGCTCGCAAGGACTCGTTCCCTACCACGTACATGCCGTCCCGACAGGATTCAGTCTTATGTTTTTGGCCGGGACCCTTTCCGGACTGCTCGGGATTGGCTCGCGCGCCGTTAAGGTATTAGCCATGGACCAGGCGATGCATGTTCCATTCAAGGTTTCCACGACTACCAGCAACTTCATGATCGGAGTCACGGCAGCTGCAAGCGCAGGTGTTTATCTCAATCAAGGTTACATCGACCCGGGACTGGCCATGCCGGTTATGCTGGGAGTCGTTTTGGGGTCTTTTTTAGGCTCGCGGGTCCTTGTCTCTTCCAGGACGCGGCTGCTCCGGATAATTTTTGCAGGAGTCATTCTGATCCTGGGTTTCGAAATGGTTTATAACGGCATAACAGGAAGGCTCTAGCCATGAACGATAAAAGGTTCGCAATTTCAGACGCCGGGATTGATGAACTAATCGGCGGCCTGCTTAGAGTTGGAGTGGTGGTTTCATCTTTGATTGTCTTGATTGGCGGCGGACTGTATCTAAAAAGACATGGAACTGAATTGCCAAATTACCATATGTTCTATGGCGAACCTTCGGAACTGCGCAACGTTCCGGGAATCGTGAAGGAAGCATTCTCTTTTTCCGGCCGGGGTATAATCCAATTTGGCCTGCTTCTACTGATCGCAACCCCCGTCATGAGGGTTGCGTTTGCTGTTGTTGCCTTCATGATCCAGAGAGACCGGATTTATGTTGGCGTGACCCTTATCGTTCTGTCAGTCCTCCTCTTTAGCCTGGCGGGCGGAGGCCGCTGAAGCGGTCTGGTGTGAAGCATCAACCGTGAGTATTTCCATCCAGGTTTGACTCACTGGGACTCAACGTCAGGGAGTGAAAATGTTTAATAAAAAAGAGGCCAGACAAACTCTTGAGACCATCGTCATTGCGATCCTGATCGCCCTGTTTATCCGGACTTTTATTGTGCAATCATTTTATATTCCATCCGGATCGATGGAACCCTCTTTACTCCCTGGAGATTATATTTTAGTTAGCAAATTCATTTATGGAATACGAATACCTTTCGTGAACGTCAGGATGTTTTCCTATAAAGAACCGAAACGAGGAGATGTAATCGTATTTGTTTACCCCAAAGATCCATCGAAGGATTTCATTAAAAGAGTCATTGGAGTGCAGGGAGAAACTGTTCGAATTATTGAGGGTAAAATATACATCAATGACATGCCGATCTCCGATCCGTGGGGTTACTTCGATAAAAAAGAGCCGCCGGGATTCATAGAGGCAGTGGAGAATTTCGGCCCGCTCGTAGTTCCCGATCACTGCCTGTTCGTTATGGGCGACAACCGCAACGATAGCGAGGACAGCCGCTTTTGGGGGGTCGTCCCGCCCGGCAACGTATTGGGAGAGGCTTTCGTCATTTACTTTTCATGGAACAGCAAGGCTGAAAATACAGCGGGCAAGGTCAGGTGGTCAAGGATCGGCGAACTGATCCATTAGAGGATTGAGGAATTGAACGATTGAGGGATTGAGGGATTGAGGGATTGAGGAATTGAGGAATTGAGGGATTGAGGAATTGAGGGATTGAGGAATTGAGGGATTGAGGAATTGAGGGATTGAGGAATTGAGGGATTGAGGAATTGAGGAATTGAGGAATTGAAGACGAAAAACGGATGGCGTAAGCTCCTTTCCGCCCTCCGTCCTCCGTCCGGGGGGCCGGTCTTCCCGCTCTTTTTCCCTCTTGTCTCTAATCTTAACCGAATTTGTGGCGCACTCCGTAACCGCCTTTAGGAAAGCGCCACTCGATGTTGAAATGGGGGCAGCCGACCCGGCAGGAACCGCATTCCAGGCAGCCTTCGTAGTTAACGCTTATGCGGTCTTTTTCCAATTTGTAAACATTGGCCGGGCAGATATATAGACAGGGCTGGTCCTGGCACCTGTCGAAACACACCTTCCCATCGCGCAGGCGCAGGTGGGATTCATCATCCACATTAAATCGATCCAGAAACAGCTTGTCTTCGACCTTGACGCTCATCGAACGCTCCTCCATGCGTCCCAAACAAGGCGCAATAACCGAAGCGGGGGGACCTGCCCGCGAATTGCCTTCCAGACCTCAGTTTGCCTGACTTTTTTAGGGACCCCGTCTACTGTGAGCATTTCCCTGGCAGCGGCGCATGCTGCACGGGGAAGAGAGGTGAACAGTTCCTTGTGGGTTTCAAGAAATGATGGAAACTTTCGATATTTTTTCAAATCCTTGAGTACATAAGAATCGTGCAGCCGTTTAACGTAACCTTGCAGGCTTCTGGAGCTGAAATCGTTTTTTTCTATTGCCTCCAGTATGGTTTCAGCCGCAAGTCTGCCGGAAGTCATCGCCAGGTTGGAACCTTCCCGGTGAAGCGCATTGAACATCATGGAGGAATCCCCGGCAATCAGGAACCCCTCCCCGCAAAGCCTGGGCACAGTATCATAGCCGCCTTCGGGGAGCCAGTGCGCCAGGTACTCCTTAGGTTTGCCGTCCTTTATGAGAGGCGCAATCATGGGGTGTGTTTTAAGGATTTCCAGCATCTCATAAGGACGGACCTTTTGCATTGCGAAGTCGGCGAGATTGGCCCCTATGCCAATCGATACGGAACTCCCGTTAGTATAAAGAAATGCAACGCCGTTCATTCCCAACGTGACATTTCCCAGGATTTCGCAGGTAACGCCGTTTCCTGGAGATACGCCAAAACGCTCGTCGATGATTTCTTCGGGAATTGCGATCAGTTCCTTGACCGCGAGCGCCACATTCTCGGGCCTGACCTCAGCACGAAATCCCGTCTTGGCCGCCAGCGGCGAATTGACGCCATCGGCCAGAAGAACGACCTTGGCGCGCAGGTCGCCATCGGCTCGGTCCGTCTTCACGCCGGTGACCCTGCCGGCATCGTCTCTGAGCAAATCGGTCACAACGGTTGCACACACTATGACGGCCCCTTTGGCTCTGGCCTGATCGGCAAACCAACGATCGAATTTAGCCCTGCCGACCGTAAAGGCATTGTTGCGGCGTTCATCGAAAAAGGCCCGGTCCCGATAGGCGAAACTAAGTCCCCCGTCCTCGCTGAGATACCAGAGTCGAGATTCCACGATGTTGCGTTCGATCGGACAATTTCTCTCAACGTAGTCGGGAATTATCTGCCGGAGGTGGCGCCCGTAGAGGACGCCCCCGAACATGTTCTTGGAGCCGGGGTATTCGCCTCTTTCCAGCACGACCACCTTTACACCACTGTCCGCCAGAACACAGGCTGCCGAAATGCCCGCAGGCCCGGCGCCAACGATTGCCGCATCGAACATATCATCCATAAAGTTTACAGCTCGCTGTTCCCGTTGGATTTTTTCTTTTTGAGCTGAACGATCAGCTCAGGAACGATCTCCTGGTAATTGCCCACAATGCCTGCGTCAGCGACTCTGAAAATGGGTGCGTTGGGGTCGGAGTTGATGGCTAGGATTTTCCCGGCCCCCTGGATGGCCACCAGGTGTTGAACCGCTCCCGAGACGCCCACGCCGATGTAGAGTCTGGGGGCGACGGTTTTACCGGTCTGGCCCACCTGTCTTTCATAGGGCATAAGACCTGATTCCACCACCGGTCTTGAACAGGCGATGACTCCCCCAACCAGTTGGGCCAATTCCTCGAGAAGAGGAAACGAAGACGGGTCACAAGCGCCTCGTCCGGCCACTACAAGCGCGGGATAGCGGACGATATCCATCCCCGCCGTCTCGTCGGCGGGGATGAACCCAACGATGGTGGGCAGCTCAACGGCCGGCGCCTCCAGCTTATGATGGCTTACAATACCCTTTCTGCCCGGTTCTTTATCGGGCATCCTGAATACCCGCGGCCGTACCGAACTCATCTGCGGGCGGTGGCGCTGGCAAAAGATGGTAGCCATTATATTGCCGCCGAAAGTGGGACGCGTCATCAGAAGCAGGCCCGTTTCCTTCTCAATGAATAGTCCCGTGCAGTCGGCGGTCAAACCCGTTTCAAGCCGGGTTGCCACAACTCCGGCGAGGTCTCTGCCCAAAGGAGTTGCGCCTATGAGAAGTATTGCCGGGCGGAGTTTGCCGCAAAGATCGGCCAGGGCCTTGCCGTATGTCGCCGGCAGATAGTGGGCGAGCAACGGGTCGTCTATCACGTGCACCTCGTCGCAACCGTATGCGATTGCTTCATCGGCTGCCGGCCCGACATTGTTTCCAAGCAGAAGTCCCAGAACTTTTGCGCCAAGTTGCCCCGCCAACTCTCTGGCTTTGCCGACCAACTCCCACGACACCGGCGCGCCCCGTCCGTCAACCGTCTCGATGTAGACCCCCACACCCTGATAGCCCGGCAGTCCGGCGCCTGGCGCTCCTCGCTCTTCTTCGGGAAGTTTTTTGCGTTTTTTCTTCTCAAATTTGATCGCGTTTACCGGGCAGCTCTCAAAACATTTGCCGCATCCTACGCACACTTCGGGGTCTATGAGCGCAACACCATCGGGACTCAACTCGATTGCGCCGACCGGACATTCTCCTATACATATCTGGCAGGCGATGCATTTATCAGAAATGACCTCGGCAACTTCAATTCCCCGCGTGTTCTTGGCCATTATCTCCTAGGCTCCCCATCCTTTTTGGAATTTTGCCTCAAAATCCTCGTCGGCAAACAATGCATCCAACGCCTGGGACACGGCCTTGGAGACCCCTTGTGCCGCGTCCCACTTAGGTCCGGCCCTGTGGAGCTGCGGTGAAGCAATGGCCTTTACCCATGTCGGGGAACCCTTAATGCCGACCAGTTGGACAGAGGCCCCAATGGCTTTGGCGTCCCAAGCCTTAACGGGTGCGCGCAGAGAATCGATGAGCATGGGCAACGGGGCCCTCCTCGGCTTTGCAAGTTCCAATTCCACTGTCAGCAGGGCCGGAAGAGGACCGTTGATGACCTCGAACCCCCCTTCGACTTTGCGCCTGACCTGGACGCGTTTTTTTTCAGGATCGATCCATTCCACATCGACCACGTAAGTGAACTGAGTGAAACTCAGCCTCGTGGCGATGCCCGGTCCGGTTTGAGCCGTATCGCCGTCAATGGCCTGTTTGCCGCACAGGACCAGGTCGACGGGATTTTGCTCCCCCAGGGTTTCCACGGCCCTGGAAAGAGTGTAGCTGGTGGCCAGGGTATCGGCGCCGGCGAAAGCGCGGTCCGAAAGCAGGACAACATCGTCTGCGCCCAGTGAGAGTGCCTGGCGTAGCGCGGATTCTGCCTGCGGAGGGCCCATCGACACCGCCGTAACATGTCCCCCGTATCTTTCCTTGAGGCGCACGGCTTCTTCTAAGGCCGCCAAATCGAAGGGATTGGCTATGGATTCCACACCGGATCGAACCAGCGTATTGGTTTCAGGATCGATTTTTACTTCGGCAGTGTCAGGCACCTGCTTGATACAGACAACGAAGTGCATTTATGGCTTCCCTTTCCTGAACTCTGATGGACTAAAAGAGTAATCGCCTTATAGAAAAGGCTGATTTAAGCATGAGCTTTTGCGTTGGCAAGATTCAATCGGGACCGGCTCAGATTCACACTGCGGGTAGCGTATCGCGGGTTGCGCCACTTGGGCGGGGGACCCAGGGGTGAAAAAATCGGGGAGCAAAAAAGAGATTGCAGCTCTTCTCAGGGCCTTTCGAAGCTGCCCCAAATGGGTTCGTCCGCCCGCATGCCATAAACTATTGTGCTGCCGGAAATCAAGCTTCGGTAATGACGACGGCCCTGATCTTATTCATTCCGAGCCTTTTGCAGGCCCTCCAGCGTTTTTCTCCGTCAAGAATTCGGAATGAATCGTGCGCGAAGCAAATGTGGATCGGTTCATGGTCTCCCCGGCTCTTTATTGCACGCCCAATTTCTTCGATGCATTCGGCCGCGCAGACAATTCGAAGGTTTGGACTGATTCTTCTTATTTCGATTTCGCGAATGTCCTCTCCCATCGATTTCCCCTTGTGGTTGGTTGAAACATGCAGACTATACCGCAGACTTTAATGCAAATAACGACAAGAATCAAGAAATTAGACAAAGAATTCATTTGAGGGGGACAGAAGGTGAGGGGGTGAGAATTTTTGGTTGAATTTTGTTGAATTTTGCCTTGACATCGGTTTGAGATAAACTTAAATATATGAGTTGAAGAGTGACCGATTGTATTCGATCCTCGGTAGGTGAGGCTCCCGTGAGCACACAGGCCACTGCCCACAAGCATCCAGAGATGCGGCATAATGGGTAGAACAGGCACTCCCGGATTAAGGGTTTACCTAAGGTGGCTGAGGCAAGAACGCCTCTTACGGCTTACGGTGCTAAAGCTTGGACGAGCGGGGAATGTTGGGCTAAGCGACAGCCACCGAACACAGAGGTGGTTTGAGCCTCTTCCCTGCTTACGGCTGAGGGAAAGAGGTTTTTTTATTTCTCCCGGCCTATCCGGAAACCTTTGAATGGAATGGAGCATATGGAAGAAAACGACGGCCGGCCTCCGAGTTGCAGCGGCCCAAAAACTGTGTGGAAGTTGTGTCGGTGATGCGTAAGTTTTAGTTTCCCCTCCCCGTCGCCTCACCTGACCGCTTCTTCCACAACCGGCAAGAGCGGAAGGTGACAGGCGTTCTGCCCTGCTTCTTTTAAAGCAGTCAGTTAGACCCTTTCTCCTCCCATGTAGTTTATTCGTAAAGCATAGCTAGCGTCCATCCGGAAACTCCGGATGGAAACTAGCCAACCCTTGGCGCAGTGTGTCTTTGCCAGCGGGCTGCAACGCTGCGGAAATGAAGACGGCGAAATCCGCCCTCAGAGGAGGGACGCGATTTCGGATTATACGAAGGAAGGAGGAACCGCCATGATCTCAACAAATTATTTTCATGCAATCGATGGCCGGATGAGACTTGGCATCCCAGGGGTAAAAGGCTCCTGGGCAAAAGCGCAGGAGCTCAAAGACAGGATTATTCATTATCAGGGGATCAACGACGTAAGGCCGAATCCAACAACGGGAAATGTCCTTATTGTCTATGACCCGCAGAAGATATCACAACGCGACATCCTCAAGAGTTTGTATGAGTTGGGGTATCTGCAAGACGGCGGATCCTTTGCGGCAGGTTTGCCGGGATCTGCCGGCGGATCGGATTGGGGTAGTGCGCTTGCACGAGTTGCCCTCGAAGCCCTGTTGTCGGCTCTCGTGCTATGAGTAAAGGTTGGATGAGGGTCCATTAGAGAATGGCATCCAGCATGTTCTCCGGGAAGTCATCCTTTTATGGACCCCCCTCATTGTGATCGAAGACACACTCAGTTTGGGTTAACTGCTGATGGTTAGTGTGGACTAACCGGTGATCCGGGTTGTATAGGGGCTTTTGTCTACACATGCAGCCCCGAGCTTCCTTTCGATTTGAGGACATTGCTATGTATGCAATCAGCAAAAGCATTCATATGACGAACCGCATGTGGAAGCAGTTTGTCATTTTTTTATCGGTCCTTGGCCCCGGCATCATCGTCATGGTTGCAGATAATGACGCCGGTGGCATTTCAACCTACGCGGTAACGGGTTCGAAGTTCGGGTTCTCCCTGCTCTGGATGTTCATCCTTTTGCTTCCGATGGCCTATTACGTCCAGGAGATGACCGTTCGGCTGGGGGCAGTTACCAAACGCGGGCATGCCGAAGCGATATTCGAAGGCTTCGGTCCTTTCTGGGGCTGGTTTTCGCTTACCGATCTGGCCATCGTGAACTGGCTTACCCTGATCACCGAATACATCGGCATGACTGCAGCGATGAGCCTGTTTGGCATTCCTCCCTGGATTACATACATTACCGTGACTTGCATTCTTCTTGCTGTCGTTATCACCGGCAGCTACTGGACTTTTGAGAAGTTGACTCTATTTTTTTGCTGCTTCAACCTTGTATACATCCCGGCAGCGATCTGGGGCATGAAACTGCCCTACTCGCCGGGATGGGACGAGGTCCTGAAGGGCTTCTACCACCCGAATATTGTCGGGGGGATGACGGGAGATCTTCTTTTCATCCTTATGGCCAATATCGGTACGACCATCGCTCCCTGGATGATATTTTTTCAGCAAAGCGCAGTAGTTGACAAAAGGCTGGACATTCACGACATAAAATTCGGACAGGCCGAAACTTTCATTGGCTCGCTCTCAACCTGCATTGTTGCTGTGTTTATCATCATTACCACCGCCGCTGTCTTCTACTATCATCAGCCGCAAATAATCATCGAGGACGCCATGCAGACCGCCGAGGCGCTCGTTCCACTTCTGCCCTCGGGCCAGGGAGAACTGGCCAAAAGACTTTTTGCTATCGGCTTGTTCGATGCCGGCTTTCTGGGTGCGCTGTGCATCTCGCTCTCTTCTTCATGGGCTGTGGGTGAAGTGTTCGGGTGGGCCCACTCGCTTAACGCCAGGGTAAAAGATGCCAAATGGTTTTTCGGCATCTATTTTGTCATGCTTCTTTCCTCCGGAGCGGTGGTGCTGATTCCAGGGGCGCCCCTGGTAACCATCACGATGTTCGTTCAAGTCGTTGCGGTCACGCTGCTGCCCGCTGCACTGGTCTTCCTGCTGCTGATACTCAATGAACCGGCATTTATGGGAGAGCGTGTAAACACGCGTACTCAAAACATCATGAACTGGTCGATAGTGATCGTCGTCTCGATCATGTCTACCCTTCTTGGCATTCAAACGCTGTTTCCCGATCTGTTCAATTGACTGGCCGGATAAGGAGGCCGTTATGTTCACTCTTAACCAGCACCAACCTCATAGTGTCGAGCTTCCCAAGGGTGGGGGAACCTATCGGGTCCTGCATTTTTCGGAACTTTTGAATAGGCGGGTTTGCGCCGGAAAGATCAAGGACCGCATCGGGAAACTTACCGATCTGGTCTTCCATCTGGTGGAGCCTTACCCGGAGTTGGTGGGGATATATATCGAGCACGGCTGGGGCAAACCGACGGAGTTCGTGCCCTGGGAGAAGGTCACTCGGATCGAAGACGATGCGATCTTCGTAGAGCCTGCGGAAGATGGCCCTTATGCCCCCTTTGTCGATCAGCCCGAATGGATACTCGTCGATCAGCACCTCATGGGACGCACTATCCTCGATCTGGATGGGAGAAGGTGCGAGGTCGTCAACGACGTGCTTCTGGTCGAAACAAGGGACCGCCTGCTTATCGCCGACGTCGATATTTCCTTCAACGGGTTCCTGCGCCGAATAGGCCTGGGAAGATTCAGTTGGATCAAGGACCGCCTGATTTCGTGGAAGTATGTTCAACCCCTTTCGGTCGAGGACGTGGTAGCAACGGACAAAGTTTCGCTCTCCATTACGCGAAAGCAGGTAATGGAGTTGCCAAGTGAAGACCTGGCTGACGTTCTTGAAGAGTTGCAAGGCGAGGAGCAGGAGGCCCTTTTCGGGGCGCTCGATTCCGAGAAGGCAGCCGAAACCCTGGCAGAGGCGGAGCCAAGGGCAAAACGGCAACTCGTCGAGGACCTCTCTGATGAGAGGGCTCGGGAAATCTTCTCCGAGATGACCGTTCCTCATCTCGCTGATCTTTTTGCCGTGCTTCCCTTTGACGAGGTTCAGGAGCTTTTGGAATTGCTCAATGCTCAGGTCGGGGAAAGAGTGCGAAACATCCTGTCCGAGCGGGAAGCCGAGGCCGATGACATTATGTCGCAGGATTACGTGGCAATGCCGAAGGAGGCGGGAGTGGCTGAGGTGCTCAATGGTCTTCGGCAGTCCGGCCGGGAGCCGAGGAGCATTTCCTATGTCTACGTAGTGAACGGCGATAACAGGACACTGATCGGAGTGGCGGACCTGCGTGAGCTGACACTTGCGCCCGAGGAGGCAGTGCTCGGCGACGTAATGGTCTCGCCGGTTGTCACGGCCGACAAAGATACCAGCCGCGGGGACCTGGTCGAGATGTTCACCAAGTATCATTACCGCATGATTCCCGTTGTCGATATCGAGGACCACATCCTGGGAGTGATCTATTACAACGACATCATGAAGGGCGTCGTATTGCGTGCGAAGCCCTGAGAAGGAGACGGACATGCCACGTGTGCAGATTACAAGAACGGTAAAAATCGCTCTCTATTGCCTGAGGTTTTACCTGCTCTTCCTGTTGGCCCTGCTTTTAGTGCGATTCATTAAGGGAGTGCAGTAGAGAGCGGACCACTTGACCGTATGAATTATCGTTAAATCCTGTGAGGTGGATAATTGCCTGTAAGAGAATGGCCTTCGTCGCGTTACGCCCGAGGTTATCCTTTTATAGGCTGTCCTGTCGGCCTCATCCACTGCACTGTGTGTCGTCCGCCGGTCCTGGGTGGACGACCTTTACGGGGATGCCCGCGTGCTGCCAGAGGCGCATTCAAAGTGGGGCCTGTTATGTCGGATTTCAAAAAGTTGTATTCCGCGATCCTGCTGGTATTGGTAGTTATCGTTCTGGGAGGAGTCCTGGGGGATGTTTGGGCAGAAGGACCGGAGGGCGCCGTTGGCGATTCCTGCCGGGACTGCTCCGAGCAAAAAGGTCCGGAGCTTCCTTCTTGGTTTCCTAAGATTCTGGGAGCGCAATTCAACGGCACATTTCAGAGCATGCCCCCCTTTCGCAGCCCATATGAAGGCCCTAACAGCCTGAGTTTCCGAAACGGCCTGGGCCGGCAGGCTACCGAAACGTATGGAGGGTATGTGGGTTCACAATTGGCCCCTGGGCTGCAAGCGTATGCAGATGGCGAGTTTTTTACGGGAAACGGGATCAGCAACGGCATTGGGCTTGCCGGGTATGTCAACGGGGAC
>Ga0187849_1003031_pt1 | contig 15193 bp, 15 predicted proteins | sample June2016WEW_4_10_2_FD_132412 | JGI IMG/M metagenome (GOLD analysis project Ga0187849, IMG submission 132412) | Peatland microbial communities from SPRUCE experiment site at the Marcell Experimental Forest, Minnesota, USA - June2016WEW_4_100 | ecosystem: Environmental > Terrestrial > Soil >... | reverse complement strand
CTCCGCATCGAAGGCTTCGACATCACGGCGGCCAGGCCGGCGGTGGCGGTGCAACTGGAGCTGGCGGCATAACATCTATTCCTCCAAACTGCCTACCTATCGGGGAGCGTGCGGGCTGGACGTCATCCAGACGCTCGACGTGACGATTGAGAACAACACCTTCGCCGGGATCAACTGGTGCGGGGTGGGCCTGCGGGGCAAGGAATCGAGCAACGGGCAAATCCGCAACAACCTCTTCTACGATATGCAGCAAGCCGTTCTGGATGGCAACAGGGACGACTTCACGCCTGCCAATCCGGTGATCGAGTACAACCTGGCGTTCAAGACCGCGCTGCTGGCGATGGACACGAACATCAACGGCAAGGACCCGTTGTTGGTGGATGCGGAGAAGAGGGATTTCCGTTTGCGGAAGGGCAGCCCGGCCGCCATGGCGGGCAAGGGCGGCGTGACGATCGCCCAGCCCGGGGAAACGATCATTCTGCGGGGCGGCGCGTATCGCGAGGCCTGGCCTCCGCAAACGATGGCGTGACGGTCCGCGCCATGAAGGGCGAGAAGGTAACAATCAGCGGGGCCGACCTCATCGAGGGTTGGAAGCGCGAGGCGGATGGAGATTGGTCCTCACCCCTGGCCGCCGAGCCGAAGAAGGTCCTGCGCGACGGCCAGCCGTGGAGCCAGTTCAGCTATAACAGGACCGGCAAGCGGATCACAACGAAGACCGGGGACGATCCTCGCCTGCACGTTTTCGAGACCATCCTGCGGGAGCAGGGCCTCGTCCTGTTTGGCAGAAAGGATACCAAGATCGAAGGGATCATCGTCATTGACACGTTGAGGGCAGGTGCCACGAATCCGTGAGGAGGCATGCCTCCATCTGTAATTAGCCCTGCCGACCAGCAACATCGCCGGCTGGCTCCCACCATGGGCCTTGGACCTGGACACGACACTCATCGTCCATTAAACAGGGCGATCCTCGGATGTCGTTCGCTCGTTCGGCTGCCAGGCCGGTCGCCGGCCTTGCCCAAGGGGTTCTTTTGTGGCAGCCTCGAGCTGGAACTCGGTATGAAAACGATACTCGAACGTCCCCTCCACAGACTGATCCTCGTCCCTCAATGGATTCTGCTGGCCGTTGTGGCTTTTCTGGTCGGCGTTGGCAGCGGTTTTGCCGGCGAAAAGCGCCCGCTCGCGGAGCGGTTAGGCTACCAGGCCACCGACATACTGTTGATCGTGAACGGCGATGATGCCGGGATGTGCCATGCGGCCAATCTGGCCACGATCGAATGCCTGGAAAAAGGCCAGATGCGCTGCTCCACCATCATGGTCCCCTGCCCGTGGTTCCCCGAAATCGCGGCTTATGCGAAGGGCCACCCGGAAAAGGACTTCGGCGTGCATCTCTGCCACACGGCCGAGTGGAGAAAGTATCGGTGGGGTCCGGTGGCAAGCCGGGACAAAGTTCCGGGTCTGGTGGACCCCCAGGGGTATCTCTGGCACGACGTGCCGGACGTCTATGCCCACGCCACCCCCGAGGAGGCCCTGATCGAGGGGCGAGCCCAGATTCAGCGCGCGTTGACCTCGGGTGTGGATGTCACGCACCTGGACTCGCACATGGGCACTCTCCAGCTCGATCCGCGTTATGTGCAGGCCTATTTGCAGCTCGCGGCCGAGTTCGACCTCCCGGTCCGCATGGCCTCACAGCAAACCATGGCTCGGTTTGGTTACCCCCAGTTGCGTGACCAGTTCGCGGCCAGGGGCATCGTCTTCCCCGACTACTTCGTCTATGAGGAACTCAAGGATGAGAGCAAGGACGTGAAGGGTTTCTGGCTCGAGATCGTGAAGCGTCTGAAACCAGGGGTGACCGAGCTTTATATCCATGCCGCCCTCCCGACCGAAGAACTGAAAGCCATCACCGGCTCGTGGCCGACCCGGTCGAAAGAGTTCGAGGTTTTCACCCACGATGAGGAGATGAAGAAGCTGGTCGTCGAGCGGAGGATCATCCTCCTTGGCTATCGGCCCTTGCGCGACTTGCAGCGCAAGGAGCGGAAGGAAGGGTGATCCCGGCCTTCACCCGCATCCAGTCCTCACGGAGAATTGCCAGCAGCACCACGTCCTCGAAAACTCCCCACCTCCGCACCCCCTGTCGCCCGGAGGTGCGGGTGCCAGGCGACCATGGCGCAGGCGTAAATGCCCGAGCCTCCGGCCATGTCCAGCAGATGCTGATACCGAGCGCAATCGAGCCGTTGCGCCATGGCCGGTGCGAGATAAACTCCTCGGCAGTCCATCGCCGCAGTGAATTGGCTCGCGAAATCCTGGCCTTCCATTGCCTTGGTCCACTTCTTTTCGTTGCGCAGGCTTGCCCAGTTGGCGGGCTTTCCCGTGCGCAGAACCTCGGCAATGTCCCGGCACACCGGGCGCTCCGCAACCGATGCGAAATACGGGGCGATGCACCAGGGAGAGGACGGGTCCAAGTGCTCCTTGGCCAACTCCGTGAGGACATAGACTCCAGCGTCACGCCGCACCAAGCCCATCGCGGTGAAAAGCGTGAGCATCACGTCCACCGGGCGCTCCTTCAGACCCAGGGACCGGCAGATCGTTGCCTGGTCGGCAGGATGACCGCTCAACCAGTTGAAAAAGTCCGAGTGGCACATCGCCGCCGTCAACAAGTCCGCCGCGCAGAGGCCGTCCCGGTAGCGGTAAATCGCCGTGGGATCGGTCGAAGGGCACCGCAATAAATCATCAGCCGTAATCACGCCCGCAGTCTAAATGGCCCACACTGGCGTTGTCAAAAGACGGCACAAGAGCATCAGCGGGGAGAAGGCTGAGTTGAGAACAGCCGTGCAGTGGATGGGGAGCAGGTCTAGTCCGCGCTCAGCCGCCGCTGTGCTGGGTTCGGATGTGGCGAGCCTGCCCTGGCCGAAGGAACTCCGGCGCGGGCGGGCCAAACGGATTCCACATTCGCCTCCCTGGCCTCCTTCATTTTGAGACCGCTTGTTCGAGAAAGGGCAACATCCGGTCGAGAACCAATTGCGGCGCTTCGAGCTGCGGGCAATGGCCAACTCCAGGAAAGACGACCAAGGTGGACCTCTCGATGTCTTTGGCCAAACGTGTTCCCTGGGCCGGGGGGACGAGCCGATCTTCCCGTCCCCACAAGATGAGGGCGCGTTTGTGGATGGCGCGATGGGCTTGCTCCCACTTCTCGGGGTCTTGGGGAACAAGTTGTCGTTCCTGCGCAATGAGAGCGGCAACCGCGCCATCGCGTCTGGCTTCGCGAAGGTAGGCGCGTTTGAGGTCCGTTGAGATCGCAGCCCGGTTGTGGAAGTTCCTCTCCAGTGCAACTGCCGTGAGCGTCCGCGAAGGGAGGAGGCCAAGGACCACCTCGGCGATCAGAGGCGTCTTCCAAAACCACCGCCCGCCCGTGGCTCCGGCGCGGTATGCGCCAGGGTCGATCAGGCACAAGGCAACCACCCTCTCGGGATGCTCCTCCGCCATCCTGAGTGCCACGGTGCCTCCAAGGCTGTGGCTAACCAGAACCGCCTGAAGTATCCCCAAGCTGTCCAGCATCCCTTCCAGCCTCTGAACGTGGGCCTGGATGCTGTAGTCCCCGGAAGGCTTGTCGGAGCGCCCCGCCCCAAGGGCATCCCAAACCGTGACGCGATACCCCGCCTGGATCAGGCCAGGCTCGATGAATTGCCATCCCATGCTCGAATCGCCCAAGCCATGGAGAAGAACAACGTCGGGGCCGGTAGCGGTCTGCCTGAAGAAGAGGTTGTGGCCCCCAACCCTCAATGCTCCCCCAGGCGACAGATGCTCTACACCCGTGGTCTTGGTTGAACAACACCCCATCAGCGAGAGCAATAGGCTGGAGAGGATCAGAATCGAATCAGATCTCATTCCACGAGGTCTTGGTTTATAGTCGCCGTTGCCAAAAGGAGCACATCACGACCAGCGTAGCAGGGTTAGGGCCGTCACGCATCATTGGAAAAAGCGGCCCTTCCATTGATTCGTTCGATGTGAATGGGGTTTATGCTGGGCGGGCAGGATGGCAGATTGGACTTCGACGCGGGCATTCAGGGATTTTGGGAGGACAGACCCGGCGCCTGGGGGCCAGCGGTAATCGGTTGATGATGCAACTTGCCTTTGCCGCGTCCGCTCTCCACACTCCCCCGCACCATGCAACAGTCCATCCGCACGGCGATGTTATTGCTCGCCTCCATCCTTCCGCTCTGCGCCCAGGAGTTGTTTGAGCCAGGCGTCGGGCGATCTCCCCGCTGGGCGAGCTTCGAGAACCCCAGGTCCCAGAAGGGCGGCGCGGGGCACGAGAACAAAACCGCCAAGGGCCACGCCTTCGACACGCTCAAGGCCGGTCAATCCATCACCTTGATGGAATACAACGGTAGTGGCGTCATCCGGCGCATCTGGATCACCATCAGTGATCGCAGCCCGGAAATGGTCCGGTCATTGACCCTGGCCGCGTTCTGGGATGGCCAAACCAAACCCGCCGTGCTCGCGCCCCTGGGGGATTTCTTCGGGATCGCCCACGGCCAGCTCTGCGCCTTCGAGAGCGCCTTGCTCTCGAACCCGGAGGGCCGTTCCTTCAACTGCCTCATTCCGATGCCGTTCCGGCGTTCGGCGCGTGTGGTGCTGAGCAACGATTCCAGGAAGGACGTGTCGAATCTCTTTTATGACGTTGATTTCGAGACGGTCAGGAAACTGCCCAAAGACGCGCTTTATTTCCACTGCTATTGGAATCGCCAGGTGCGCACGAAATTGGGCGAGGATTATCAGATTCTGCCTCGGGTCAACGGCAGAGGCCGGTTGCTCGGAGTCAACGTGGGCGTAATCAGCAACCCCGATTACGAAGGCAGTTGGTGGGGCGAAGGCGAGGTAAAGATGTATGTGGACGGAGACGATCAGCATCCGACCATCGCGGGAACCGGCACCGAGGACTACACCGGCACGGCGTGGGGCCTGGGCAAGTTCGCCAACCGCTACCAAGGTTGCCCAGTCGCCGATGCCGCCCGCCGAATGTGGGCGTTCTATCGATTCCATATCCCCGATCCGGTTTACTTTGAAAGGGACCTGAAAGTCACGATCCAGACCATCGGTGGAACCGACGCGGCCAAGGTCAGGAACTTTGTGAAACGTGGGCTGGCCGTGATCCCGGTTTCGGTGGACCTCCACGGGAAGTTCACCAAGTTGCTGGAGCCTGGCGCTCCAAGTCTGAACGACCCGAGCTTCCCCGAAGGTTGGGTCAACTTCTATCGGCAGGACGATTATTGCGCCACGGCTTATTTCTACCTGGACAAGCCGACCCACGACCTGCCGCCCGTGCCTGGGTTGGACGTGCGGGTGAAGGGGATCAAGTAGCCCGGCCCAGGAGGTCTTTCTTTGGGGCGCTGGAAAACAAGAGCTGTGACGCTGCCTGAAAGCGCCAACCCACCAAAGCCGCTCTGGCGCTGCCCGGCGTGTCGGCGTCGGTTCGCCAACCGGAACCAATCGCACTCTTGCGGCACGTATGACCTGGAGGCCCATTTCCATGGCAAACCCGCCATGATCCACCAGCTCTACGACCAGTTCGTCGCCCAGGTTCGGCTGTGCGGGCCAGTGACCATCCTGCCGGAGAAGACCCGGATCACGTTCCAGGTGCGCATGTCGTTCGTCGCGCTCCAGGTCCAACGCTCGAAGATCATTGGCCATCTGGTCCTGGCCGAGCGGCACGACCGACCATGCTTCGTGCGCATCGACTCGATCTCGCCGAGCAACCAGGTCCACCATTTCACGCTTGCAAGGCCAGAGGACTTGACCGAGGAATTATGCGGCTTCATCCAGCGGGCGTATCGGGTCGGCCAGCAGAAGCACCTGAAAAACCGCCCGTGACATGTCGCTCAACAGAGGAAAGTTGCTTGGCCCGGCTGCCGTCTTGGCGGCGCAGGGCGTTGACGTTGGCACGTAGCCATCCGCTTGAGGCGGTTGATGATCGCCCGAGCCACGCCCCGCCGATGGTGGGCCTGGGCGACGCCGATCTCATAAAGAAGGAGCACGGTTTGCGGGTGGTCGATTTGCTGCGATTCATACGCCAGGGCAAACCCAACCGGTTGGCCCTCCTCGACGGCAACAAAGGAAAATGATCCTGCTGCTCCAGAAAGCTCAGGACCACTTCGCCGGTCGTCTGAGCCGATTTGATGCGCTCGCTGGCGCTGACCGCCAACGCGGTGTCACCGGGGCCGAGTCGAGTTACTTTGATCGAGCGGACCATCTCACGCGGCCTCTTCTGCAAATGGGGTGAGCGAGGGACACGAGGAGCGCCGCCCGAGCCAACGCCCGGCTGCTCCCGTCGTCAGGGTGCTTTGGAGACTCAGCCAACGGCTTCATCGTAGAGAAACGCAAGTCCAGCCCCGGCATCAAGACAATAGACCTTGGCCAGCAGGTCGGCTACGAGCTGTGCAACCCGCGTTGCCTCGGGCACCAGCGGATATTTCATCGCTCGCATGTAATTCGGGTCCAACCCGCCGCTGCAAAGGTAATCCAAAGTGTGCTTGATTCCACGCTGCCCAAAAAACTCGCGTATGGACCGCTCCAGTTCCTCGTTCTTCCGCAGCACAAACAGCACCAGGTCGAAGGCGCTTGGCTCAGAATCCCGATACAACCCAAGCAGGAACTGCTCATCGAGCGACGAGACGGTGAGCGTAGCGAACTTGGCATCAGACAGGAGGATGCGGATCACATACCGTTCGAGTTGCGCGATGCCGCTGCTGGGGTAGAGGTCAGGCTTAGCGCCTGGCTCCCGCCCGAGCGCGAACCCGCCAGGGGCTTCGGCCCTTCGGTTGCGCCTCAGCACGTCGATCAAGTCCTTACACCCTGGAGGCAGTTCAACGCCGCGTTTTTGGTAATTGACGAATCGAGCCATCGGTTTTGCACGGTCTGGTTCCCACAGTTTAGCCTCCGCAACCCAGGTAGCAAGGGCGGGAATTGCCGGTGCGGACCCCGCCAAGCACAGGGCGACCAGACCCCGTTACCGACCGATTTCCGGCAGGCCGGACTGCTGTCACCTGGGATGCGGAGACAGTTCGTCGCGCCGCTGCCGGTCGCGGAAGCCGAAGTTCGTTCTCCATCAGTAGTTGGCCGTTCCGCACCAAAATCGACCTCAACGCGAGGGCCAGCGGGCGAAAAATAGGCCCATCTGTTTCGCTGGAAAAACTTCACCCTTGGACAGCCTTTGTCCATGTGGCCGTGCGACGATGGGCGCATGAAACGAAGACAACAATTCCTCAAAGCAGTCCAAATCCTGGCACCGGGCGACAAATCCCTCCTCCATGCGGCGGAGCGTGTGCCGGAAGAACGCCTCCCCGCCCTCCCAGGAGGAGCGGCCCTCGAACTGGTGGTCGCCCTTCAAAAGGCCATGGCCTCGGCCAATGACAACTCCTCAAGTCCAGGCCGGCAGAAGCGAGAATCCCGCAGGCGCGATGGACAAGACCAACTCTCGCTGAGCCAGGCCCTGCGGATTCGGAGCGCCCATTATTGGCTGGAACTGGGCGAGGCAGACCAGGCCCTGAGAGAGTTGGAGGCGTTGCCGAGCGGGGCTTGGAACCATCCCCTGGCGGTAATGGCCCGCGTCGCGGCACTCCCGGCTGCCAGGGGGCTGAACATAGTCACCGTCCAGGAGTAGCCGGGAGTGAAGGCGATGAAATTCAGGAGCTACTTCCCCAACTTCAAAGACGAGGGCCAAGTCATCGCTTCCTTCGGCCAGGCGCAGCTCGTCAAACACCTCGACGGCAAATACGAGCTGCGCGGCGGTTCCACGGGAGATCGGCTGGCGGCGAAAGAGTGGATCTCGCTGTTTTGCCACAAGATCGTGGTGCGGGAGGCTTGAGCGCGACAGGCAGGTGCTCCGGCGTTCGTTCGCCTTTTCCTAACCATCCGCCACGCCGGCATGAAAATGCGCCAGGTTGGCTGCTGCCGAGGCCGTGAGGGCAGGGCGGCGTCTTTCGCGGGCCGCGAGCCAGGGCACCGGTCCACACGGGAGTTTTGGCGGGCCGCAGCCGGTCCTAGTCGCCGCCCAGGCCCGCCGTGGGCAGATGCGGCAGCGCGGATTTGCAGCCCAACGATCCCGTGTTATAGTAGGGGCGATACCAGTGGAACGACTCAGACGAAAAACCGATCTAAGCCAGGAAATGACTTATGGCAACCGACCCGGATACAAACGCAGGACTGCAAAAGATCCAGCGTTTTGTTGTGCTCATGTTGGAGAACAGATCCTTCGATCATCTGCTCGGCTTCCTCAAGGCCACAAACCCGCAGGTGATGGGTTTGAACGGTGACGAGCTTAATCGCAGGAATCCGAGTTCGGCGGACAGCCCGGCAGTGACGGTTGACCGAGCGACCTCGTTCATAATGACGTTCGACCCCGCGCACGAACATTACGACGTGCAGATGCAACTCTGTGGGCCGCGAGAAAGCAGCGATCCTACACTTCCCCCGGTTGCCAATCCTCCGGTGGTGCCCGCGCCGATGAACGGGTTTGTGTTCAGCGCCCTCCACGCTGAAGACTTCGACGGGGACGAGATCCTCGTCATGGGGTGCTTCGAGCCGGACCAGCTTCCGACCCTGACGGCGCTCGTAAACGAGTTTGCTCTGTTCAACTTCTGGTATTCGTCACTGCCCGGCCCGACCTGGCCGAACCGATTCTTCATACATGCCGCGACCTCGGGCGGACTCACCGACAGCCCCTCCACCGCCCAAATTGTAGAGGGGTTCGGGTTCAAGAGCGACACCATCTACCAGCGATTGGAGGGGGCCGGAAAAACGTGGTGCATCTACCATGACGGGCTGCCTCAGAGTGCCGGTATCTCATGCCTCAGAGGGCATTACATCGACCCGTTCACCAAACGGTTTCAGGACATGGAGGACTTCGCCGAGGATGTCAAAAACGGGAAGCTCTGCGACTACACCTTCATCGAACCCCGTTACGACACCGGAAACAATTACGTGGCAGGCAATTCCATGCACCCGCTCAACGACATCCGAAACGGTGAAACGCTCGTTAAGCTGGTTTACGAGACCCTGCGGAACTCGGACTACTGGAAGGACACGATGCTCATCATCACGTTCGATGAGCACGGAGGGTTCTTCGATCACATCTCTCCCCCGGCGACGGTCCCGACCGGAGACGATGACACGTATGCGAACAAATCGTATTCGTTCAAGTTCGACCGGCTGGGGGTGCGGGTGCCGGGGATCGTCGTCTCCGCCTACACCAGAAAGGGGACGATTATCGGGAGCGACCCCAATGACGCTTCCACTGTCTTCGACCACACCTCGGTTCTCGCGACCGTTGAAAAGCGGTTCGGTTTGGAGCCGTTGACAGAACGCGACAAGGCTGCGAACACCCTGGACATCGCGATCAACCTGGATGAGCCACGACTCTCGCCGGATGAGGCCCTGACGAGTCTCCCTACGCCAGCACCCGATTCTGCGGTGCAGCCTCGCTCGACAAATGACATTTTCGCGGCCAGCCCGCAAGCTCCTCTTTCCACAAACCAAAAAGCCATGGCTGACCTTGCTCTGGCGGTCGACCTTGGGATTTCCGACCCAAGCACCCACCCAGCTTTGATCAGCAACCACCAGAAGCTTGTCGAGCAGGCGGACGCGGCCAACTATATTCAGCAGGTTGCGGGCAAGATTACTGCGCAACGGGACAACCCGCCGACACGGTGAGAAAGGCTCGGCGGACGGATGCAGAATGGTGGGGGTAGTCAGCGGCGTCGGGATTTGACCTTGGCAGACCACTCCAACGCCTGCGAAGGGAACCAGCGGGACGACCGGGTAGCCCTCTGCGCCGGTCCTGATTACGACAGCCCGAACTACTCGAACACCGCACGGGTCCGCTGCTCGATGCGGCCCCTGAACTTGTTGCGCCCGCCCGCGCCGATTCTGGATTGGAATCGGCCATGGTTATGTTTACGCTCGCCAGGGCATGGGACTGGGCGTCGTCAAGTTGGTGTCAGGCGGGCAGACCGGCGCTGATATTGCGGCGTTGGACTACGCCATCGAGCAGGCGTCCCCCACGGCGGATGGTGCCCGAAAGGGCGCAAGGCCGAGGACGGCACCATCGACGCATGTTACCAACTCAAGGAGACGCCCAGCGCCGATTACGTCCAGCGCACCGAATGGAACGTCCGCGACAGCGACGGCAGTGTGGTCTTCTCCATTGCCCCGGTTCTGACGGGCGGCTCGAAGAGAAAGGTCGAGTTGGCGCACAAGGCCCGCACGCCGGTCATCCATTTCTCGGACGATGGCAGCCCTATCACTGAAACAGCGGCTTGCTCCCCGGAGAAGCAGGGTGCGACAATGATGGACATGAATTGGAGAGCGATTGAAAGGCCCGGCATCATGCCCGCCTTTTTTGCCCCGGCGGGAGCGGCACCGTAGGCAACCCAGAGATGCGCCGTGGCGAAAACATTCTTTGAAGCAATTGGATACCGGCTCGGCCAGAAAGCCGCTCAGGCCAAGAGTGTCTTCGACCTCCTGGGTGGAACGGAGGAGGAGTCCTTACGCGCCGAAATACGTCTGGGCCGAGACCTGGAGGCAGCCCTGCTGGAGCGGACTCCCCTGATCGCGGAGAATGAGACCACGAGATTCGTGGCGCAAATTGCGCGTTGGTTAGCGGCGAACGTGAAGGAGAAGAAGCTCCCCTTCAGTGTCAGGGTGACGGCAGAGCGTGAGCCGAATGCGTTTGCCCTCCCAGGTGGGCCGGTCTTCGTGAGTTGGCCGTTGTTGGAAATGTGCCAGGGGTGCAGTTTGAACTCTGTCTTGGAGGATCACCGCGTCTGGTTTATACTGTGGAATGCGCATTGCGGGCGATACCAGCGTTCCCGACACGGGCCTGAAGCTCAAGTGGGCGACCACCCATGATTTCGCGCGCCTCCTTAAGAGCGTGAAGGGCGGCCTCACCGTCGACTTCATAATCCAGCACCGGGCATGGGACCTGCTCCGCCCAGCCCTGCAGAAGCGCCTCACGTCCCAGGTCCGTGGTAGCTGGGCACCCCTTGCGGAGCACCTCGCGGAATGGAGCACGATCTCGACCCCGTACAATCCCCGGTTCCCGCTGTTGCGGACATTCTTCGAGGAGGAGGGCATCCGGTTGCTTTATCCGGACAGGGCAGATGGGCGCGAATGGGAGGATCTCGCGTCCGATGAGCATCAGGCGTTGGCGAAGGCGTTCTGGGATGGGCTTTCACCGGAGGGTAAAGTTGCATTGGCTGACTGCGTCCGTACCACTCACAGGGGCGATGTGCCCGCGGAGCTACGGAGCATCTTCAGTGATCTAGACATGCCGGTGGGCGAGGGCTTGCCAGAGTACAGAGATTTCCAAGTTTCGTGCACTGACGGCCCTGCGGGCCCGCTCGGCCCAGCCGTAGCGGTAGGAGTGCAGGGTGACGCCGGTGAGGCCCAGACCATGGCACCTCTGCTTGAACTCGGTGGCCAGGCCACTGGAAGGAGAGTGACGCGACCGATACCTTTTCCTTCGGGTCTGGCCGTAAGCCTGCCTGACATCCCGGATGCGCCGCTGGGTGGGCGCCAGTTCCTCGGCCCGGACTGCGGAGAGGGCTGACGAGGACAGCGCCATCGTATCCGGCCGCAGCGACCGCTCGGCCTCCTCCGACCACTCCTCGGACGCGATTCGTTCGGCCATTTCGGCCCCGATTGGCACCGCCTGCTCGCGGCAGTTGAGCACGTTCAGGTCCATAGGTTCGTCGTTGACACATGCTGATTATAGTGCGTACGGGGCGCCCAATTTGCCTCATTTTGCTAGTCCATCGCGGGGCCAAAGGCAGGTACGGAATTGCGTTGGTCGGAGCCTATGAAGGGTGAAGCCTCCCGTTTTGGCCGGGCGGCGGACCAAAGAGCAAGCAAGAACACTCCAAACCTATGTATGATCTGAATGTCGTGACAGCCATGGGCCGCCTCACCCGCGACCCCGAGCTTCGGCGCGGCCAATCCGGCTCGCCGTTCGCCACGTTTACTGTAGCCGTCAATCGGCGCTGGAAAGCCGAGGACGGAACCCCGAGGGAGGAGATTGCTTACGTTCCGTGTCTGGCGTTCGGGCGGCCCGCGGAGTGGGCGGCAGAGCACCGCAAGGGCGAATCCGTGATCCTTGCCGGCCGGCTGCGCACCGACAGTAGGCAGGACAAGGACAGCAACGAGGCGAGGTCCGGGTTGGCTCCTGGGGGGCTTGGAGTTCACCCGGGTGGCGGGTGCGCTGCACCGGTCGCCAACGCGCCGTGCGGGGCGTGCGGGCGACCGACGGAATGGGCGGCGGAGCACCGCAAGGGCGAGGCGGTGGTCCTCAGCGGCGGGCTTCGCGCAGACGCCTGGACGCCCGAGGGAGCTCTTGAGAGGCGGGAGCATGGCCAGTCCGCCCGACGCTTCCAGATCGGGCGGCTGACGTTGGGCCCGCGGTACAGGGCTGCCAGCGGCGACTCCGCAGGCACCGTGAAGGCTGGGTTGCCGACCCTCGATGAGGCGCGGCGGCTGGTCATTGCCGAAACCAAGCAGACCGAGCGCGACGGGCCCAAGGGGTGCTCTGCGTCGGCCTGCGGAAATCGTTCGGACTTCGGAAAAAGGAAGGCGCCATCAGGGACTTCATCCCTCGTGAGGAATGGGACCACCCTGGGCGGTCGCCAGCTGCTCCTCAAAGCCGTGGGACCAACAACGCTCGATCGCCCTACTCACCGAAGGGCCGCTGGAGGCCATGGTCACACCCGGTCTGGAGCCCGGCCAATATCGGGGGTCTTGAGCCCGCCCTCGACCTCCCTCGCCTCTCTCGCGGCGCTGAGTTTCTCCTCCTGCCGGCCGAGCTGGTCGAGTATCGTGGCCAGCCTGTCAAGAGCCGCCACCAGTTTCGGAGCGAACGAGTTTGAGTCCCTCGCGGAGAGCTGGCGGTAGCATTCGACCGCCTCAGTCTGCATTTTGGCCGCGAAGGCGTGGTGCCCGAACGCCGCTGCTGTCTCTGAGAAGACGGAGAGCCTGTGTGCGAGCTGGGGGAGGAACATCTCCGCGTTCGCCTGCGCGAGGTCCCGCCAGCATCGCACCGCCTCCTCGGCGCACTGTTCGGCGGCGGCGGCGTCGTTCCGGCGGTAGTGCTCGTAGCAGAGGTTGAAGAGCGTCTTGGCCAGCTCGGGTTTGGTGCCGCTCGGGTTCGTCGCGACCAGTTCCCGGTAGATGGCGGCGGCCTCGTTGGCCTGTTCGAGCGCCAGTTCGCCGTTTCCCATCCCCGCGAGGGCGTTGGAGGAGTTGTTGAGCGCCATGGCGAGGTCTTTGCGGTGAAGCGATGCGCCCTGGCCGATGAGCGCCCGGTAGAGGTTCACGGCCTCCGCGGCGGCGGCGTATGCTTCGGAGGCCCTGTCGCGGTCGAGCAGTTGCAGCGCCATGTTGTTCAAGGCCAGTGCCAGCGTCCCGGAGTGAACTCCCGCGTTGGCGGCCTCCAGCGAGCGCAGAACGGGTATCGCCTCCTCCACCGCGCTGAGCGCCTCGCTCGGGCGTCCGGCCCTGCTGAAGAGCGTCGAGAGGTTCACGAGGATGCCGGCGAAGGTGGGGTTGAAAGCGTCCGGCTGGGCTTTGGCGAGCCCCCGGTAGACCCCGAGGGCCTTCTGGGCCTCGGTCATCGCGTCGGCGTCGCGCCCCACGCCAGAGAGCACGATTGCGAGGTTGATGAGGGAAGACCCGTAGTGCGGCAGGAACGGGCCCGGGTGCTTTCCGGACAAACCTCTCAGGATCCCGGTTGCCTTAAACGCGGCGGCGACGGCCTCTCCCCACCGGCCGAGCTCGTTCAGGACCGAGGCCAGGTTCGTGAGGCTGAACGCCTGGTAGCCCAGCGGGATGGGGTTTTCACGGCCGAGGGCCTCGAAGTGCCCGGCCGCCTGGGCGAAGCAGGCGGCGGAGCGCTCCAGCTGTCCGGCCTCCCTGAGCCGCGCCCCCAGGTTGTTCACGCATGCGGCGAGGTCGCTCCTGAACGTCTCTGGTCGCGCCTTGAACATTCTGCCGCTCAGACGCACCGCTTCTTCTGCGGTTGGAACGGCATCGTCTACCAGGCCGGTTGCGCTTTGGTATATCGAGAGGGTGTTCACGGCCAGCGCGAGATCGCCCGTGTAGGAATCCGGCTGTTCGTCCGCGAGCCGTCGAAAAGCTGAAGCCGCAGCTCCTGCCGCGGCGAGGGCCTCGTGCGTCTGGCCGAGATCTCCGAAGATCGAGGCCATTTGGGCGTGGCTCTTTGCCAGCTGAAACTCGTGCTTCTCCAGGTCCGCCCTGGCGAGGCGCTCGATGAGCGCGTTTGCTTCCGACCCGACGGAGGCGGCTTCGCCCAGCCTCCCCATCTGGTGCAGCCGGGAGGCGTGGTTGAATAGCGCGATCGCCAGGTCGGCCTCCAGATCGGGCATGTCGCCGGCCAGCCGTTTCCCCGTTTCGATCGCTTCGGCGGAGACGGCCAGCGATTCTTCGAACTGACCCAGATCTGCGTGTCGCGCAGAGGCGTTCGCCAGGCTCACGATCAGGCCTTGCGCGCCGCTCCTAGCATCCTCCGCGACGAGTTGCCGGAAGATGGCCACCGCCTTTTGCGCTGCCTCCAGCGCCCTGGGGTCGGCACCCAGCATGCTCCTGCGCGTCGCCAGGTCGTTGTAGAGATTGCCCAGGTCGACGGAGACCCGGCCACCTAGCTTTGCGCTGAACTGCACTATGAGCAGTTCGTTGAGACCGACCGCGAAGTCGCGCAGGGAAAGGGCGTAAGGGGGGAGCCTGCGGTAGAGCAACTCCGCGAGGTCGGGGTCGAGCTTCATCCCGGTGACCGACTGGAGCGCGGATCCGATCGGGCCTCCGGTTTCGGCGGCGACCTCGATGGTCTGGGGGGCCAGCCGGCGGAGCCGGCCCTTCAGCGCGGCCTCGAGATTCGAGCATGCCTTGTCGGACGTCGGCGAAGCTTTCCGCCGCTCCGCGATGCGCGCCAGCACTGTCAGTCCGTTCTTGGGGTCCATGGAGTTCTGCGGGATGACTTGTTCAGCCTGGATCGTCGTTGCGGGCCTCCGGCCCACCCCTTGCTCGCTCGCGAAATAGACTTTGCCATCGCCGGCGACGGGGGAGGCATAATAGCCGCCGCGGCCGGGCAGGCGCTGCTCCTGGAGCAGTTGGCCGCTGGCCGCATCCAGTTTGG
>Ga0187849_1003026_pt1 | contig 15214 bp, 8 predicted proteins | sample June2016WEW_4_10_2_FD_132412 | JGI IMG/M metagenome (GOLD analysis project Ga0187849, IMG submission 132412) | Peatland microbial communities from SPRUCE experiment site at the Marcell Experimental Forest, Minnesota, USA - June2016WEW_4_100 | ecosystem: Environmental > Terrestrial > Soil >... | reverse complement strand
CTCGGCATTTGTTTTGGCTGGGGCCGTCACCGGCTGCATGACTTCCAAACCGGAAACGATGGGGAACCTGGACAAAAAACTGGATATGGCGTCATTCTACCTGCCCAACGCGGAAGCGTCGCGGGTGGTGAGCGTGACGACCAACGGCCCGGTTGCCGCCAACATCCTGGTGCAGACGCACGCCGTGGCCGTCAAGGAGAGCGGACCAAAGGAAACGGTCGCGAAATTCGGGGAAGTCTATGCGTTCTCACCCGCCTTCTTCGCCGTTCATCGCGAGGAGCCAACGATGATCCGCTTCTGGAATCTGCAGCCGGACGACAACCATGACTTCATGCTGATTGACCCGCAGTCGCGCGTTTTGATGAGCGTGTTGCTGCCGCCTTTGAAAGAGACCGCCTATGTGTTCACGTTTCATCAGGAAGGGTTGTTCAACCTGATTTGCGCCATGCACCTGCCGTCCATGAACGCTCAGATTCTGGTGCTGCCACCCAAGTCTCCATGACGGCATGAATCTCGTCCAAATCGCGTTGCGCCGCCCGCTGACGATTATGGTGGCGGTGGTGACGGTGGCGCTCGGCTCGGGGTTGGCGCTGCGGCAGATGCCGCGTGACATTTTTCCCACCCTGGGCATTCCCACCATTTATGTGGCCCAGCCCTACGGTGGCATGGACCCGGCGCAGATGGAAGGCTACCTCACCTATTACTACGAGTATCACTTTCTCTATATCACGGGCATTGAGCACGTCGAATCCAAATCCATTCAGGGCGCCGCTTTGCTCAAGCTCCAGTTCCACCCCGGCACCGACATGTCGCAGGCAATGTCGGAAACCGTCGCTTACGTAAACCGCGCGCGCGCCTTCATGCCGCCCGGAACAGTGCCGCCGTTTGTGATGCGCTTCGACGCGGGGAGTGTCCCGGTGGGGGACCTGGTGTTCTCGAGCACCAGCCGAACGGTGGGTGAAATGCAGGATTTGGCCTTGAACCGGGTGAGACCGTTGTTTGCCACTCTGCCGGGCGTTTCGGCGCCCCCTCCCTTCGGCGGCAGTGCCCGCAGCATCGTCATTAACCTCAAGCCCGAACGACTCCGCTCTTACAATATGTCGCCCGACGAAGTCGTGGCGGCCGTCACTGCGGCCAACCTCATCAGCCCTTCCGGGAACATGCCCATCCAGGGGAAGTATCCCATGGTCCCCCTCAATTCAGTGGCCCGCAATATCAAGGACCTGGAAGGGGTGCCGATTCGGACCGGGACGTTTCCCACCGTCTTCCTGCGGGACGTGGGCCAGGTGGTCGATGGCTCAGACATTGTGACCAGCTATGCGCTGGTAAATGGCCGCCGCACCGTGTATGTCCCGGTGACTAAGCGGTCCACTGCTTCCACCCTCTCGGTAGTCAACCTGGTCAAGGCGAACCTGCCCAAGTTCCAGGGCGTGCTGCCGGCCGACGTGAAGGTCAGCTATGAGTTTGACCAATCCCCTTACGTCACGCGCGCCATTGGCGGCCTCACGCTGGAAGGCGCCCTGGGCGCGGTGCTCACGGGCCTGATGGTGCTGTTGTTCCTGCGGGACTGGCGGAGCGCCTGGATCGTCGTCATCAATATTCCACTCTCGTTGATGGGCTCGGTTCTGGCTTTGTGGCTGACCAAGCAGACCATCAACGTAATGACTTTGGGCGGGCTGGCTTTGGCTGTTGGCATCCTGGTGGACGAAGCGACCGTGACCATCGAAAACATTCATACGCACTTGATGCGAGGCAGTTCGGTCGGCCGCGCGGCGCTGGACGCCACGACCGAGACGACCGTGCCGCGATTGCTGGCGATGCTATGTATCCTGGCGATCTTCAGTCCCACGCTCTTCATGGTGGGCGCCGCCAAGGCGATGTTCTTGCCGCTCTCGCTGGCGGTCGGCTTCGCCATGGTGACTTCCTACCTGCTATCGAGCACGCTGGTGCCCATCCTCTCGGTTTGGGTCCTGCGCGGCCACGAAATAACAGCCACAGGCCACACCGCGGCCCAGGGCCGTTTCGGCCGCTTTCAGCAGTGGTATGCCGGCCTGGGCCGGAGATTGGTTCGAGCGCGCTGGGCCACGGTGGCCGCTTACCTGGTGCTGGCGGCTGTGGTAATCGTGTTTCCGGGGCGACGGCTGGGCACGGAGATCTTCCCAAAAGTCGATGCCGGGCAGATTCAACTGCGTCTGCGCGCGCCCACAGGCACGCAGATCGACGGCACCGAAGCCGTCGCACTCCAGGCGCTGGACCTCATCAAGCAGGAAGTCGGCCCGCAAAATGTGGGGATTACGCTCGGTTTCCTCGGCGTGCATGGTCCGTCTTACCCCATCAACTTCATCTATCTCTGGAACGGCGGCCCGGAAGAGGGCGTGCTCCAGGTGCAGTTGAAACCGGGCACGCCGGTCCGCATTGAACCACTCAAGGAGCGGCTGCGAAAAGTCTTTGTCGAAAAGATGCCCCGCGTCAGCTTCTCCTTCGAGCCGAGCGACATCGTCAGCCGGGTGATGAGCCTCGGTTCCCCCACGCCGATTGAAATTGCGATCAGCGGCCAAAACCTGACCGCCGACCGCGTTTTCGCCGAACAGGTCAAAGCGGCGCTGCAACGAATTCCCTCCTTGCGCGACCTCCAGTTTGGCCAGGCGCTGGATTATCCCACCGTGGACGTGAAGGTGGATCGCGAGAAGGCCGGCGTGATGGGCGTGACGATGGCCGGCGTGTCGCGCGCGGTGGTGGCGGCTACCTCGTCCACCCGGTTCGTGGTGCCCAACTACTGGGCCGACCCCAACAGTGGCGTGGCCTACCAGGTTCAAGTGCAGGTGCCCCAGGCGCGGATGGACTCGTTGGAGCAGGCGAAAAACCTCCCGGTGATGGACCACGGTGGCCAGGGTCTGCTGCTCCGCAATGTCGCCAGCGTGACCGAAGGCGCTGCCGTCGGCCAATACGAACGCTACAATATGCAGCGGATGGTGACCGTGACGGCGAACATCTCGGGCGCGGACCTGGGCAGCGTGGCCCAACAGGTGAGCGCCGCGCTCAACGCCTTGGGTCAGCCCCCGCCCGGCATAACCCTCACCGTCCGCGGCCAGAGCGTGCCGCTCCAACAAATGCTGGACGGCCTGCGCGACGGCTTGCTGCTGGCGGTCGTGGTGATCTTCCTGCTGCTGGCGGCCAATTTCCAATCCCTGAAGCTCTCGTTCCTGGTTGTCTCCACCACCCCGGCCGTGATCGCCGGCGTGGTCCTCATGCTCTGGCTGACGGGAACGACGCTCAACATCCAGTCGTTCATGGGCGCGATTATGGCCGTTGGCGTCGCGGTGGCCAACGCCATCCTGTTGGTTGCCTTTGCCGAACGCAGCCGCCTGGCCGGCGCCAGCGCGGCCGAGGCCGCCGTGGAAGCAGCGCGCAGCCGTCTGCGGCCGATTCTCATGACCAGCCTGGCCATGATCGCCGGCATGGTCCCGATGGCCTTGGGCTTGGGTGAAGGCGGCGAGCAAACGGCGCCTCTGGGCCGGGCGGTGGTTGGTGGATTGGCAGTCGCCACCTTGGCGACGCTGTTGGCGCTGCCGGCGATTTTTGCCCTCGTCCAGGCCCGCGCCCACCGCCGCTCCGCCTCCCTGGACCCCACCGATCCACATTGCTCGACCGCAGAGACCTCCTGAACCCCGCTTCGCCATTCCAACCCATGAACGATTTACCGCATCACTCTCTCCAGGACGCAGATCTGTTTTCGAGCACAGCCTGCATTTCCAGCGTCCCGTTTCCCCTCACCCCGGCCCTCTCCCTCGGGGAGAGGAAGAATCGTCGTCAGTCGGTCGGCGCATCCAGCGGCGTGCGAATGCTTGAGAGCCGGCCCTGGCTGCCCCCTCACCCTGACCCTCTCCCCAAGGGAGAGGGAACAGGAGGCGACCGCCTCCGAAATTCCGAACCACTTTCGCCACGCCAACCGACTGTGGGCGATTCTCCCTCTCCCTGGGGAGAGGGCCGGGGTGAGGGGAAACGGCCTGCCCAACAAGACCAGTTCGCAAAAACAGATCTGCGCCCCTCTGTTCATCTCTTGTACTGCAATAGTCATGCTTGCTCGCAGGCTGCGAACAATCTCTTCTCCGCGTTCTTCGCGTCTCTGCGTTTCTTATCTGGCCGTCCGAACTGGCCTGCTGTTTCCCGTCAACTCTTCAGCATCTGCCTTGCGACGCTCCACGCTCCACACGCTCGACACGCTCCACGTCCTGATTGCGGCTCCGCCGCGCTCTGCCTCGTGTTCGCCCTCTCCCTCTTCGGGACGCTCTGCGGCTGCCGTCCCTCGGGGGGTGAAGCGCCCTCCAAAGCGCCCTTGCCGGTTACGGTCCAGACGGTCCTTCCCAGGCGCGGCGAAATTGCCCGAAGCATCACCCTGCCCACCTTCCGCATCCTGGCCTATCAGGCCGCCACGATTTACGCCAAAGTGCCCGGCTATCTGAAAACGCTGACGGTCGATAAGGGCGACGCGGTCCAGGCGGGCCAGTTGCTCGGCGAGATCGAAGTGCCGGAATTGCTGGCCGACGAGATCCAGTGGCGGGCCGAGATGGAGGTGGCCCACACCAATTATGAGCGCATGGCCGAGGCGCGGGCCAAGGCGCCGGACCTGGTCGTGCCGCAAACCGTGGAGGACTTGCGCGGCGCCTGGGAAGTCGCGCAGGCCAAACTCCAGCGCACCCGGACACTGCTGCAGTACGCCCGGCTGGCCGCGCCGTTTGCCGGCGTCGTCACCGCGCGATTCGTGGACCCGGGCGCGTTCATTCCCGCCGCCACATCCGGCACGCCCGGGCAGAGCGGCGCGGTGGTGACGTTGATGGATTTCAGCCGGGTGCGCATCCAGGTGTTCGTGCCCGAACCGGAAGTGCCATTCATCACGAACGGCGTGCCGGTGCAGGCCACAGTGGAGGAACTGCCTGGAAAAACCTTCAACGGTTCGGTGACCCGTTACGCCAACGCCCTCGACGAAGCGACCAAGACCATGCTCGCCGAAATCGAAATGCCCAACCCGGCCCGCGCGTTGCGGCCCGGCATGTATGCCAGCGTGCGACTGGAGGTTGAACACAAGCAGGATGCCCTGCTGCTGCCGGTGCAAGCCCTCTTAGTCGAAAAAGCGGGCGCGTCCGTATTTACGGTCACCGACGGCCTGGCCAAAAAAACCCCGGTTCGGACTGGTTTTAACGACGGCGCGAATGTCGAAATCATGGATGGCGTGAACCTGGGCCAGCCGGTGATTCTCGTTGGCAAACAGACACTCAACGACGGCCAGCCGGTCAAACCAGTGGAGGCGAAATGAGGTTTTCGATTGCCGCAATCGGCGCCCTCACCCTCGGCGTGTGTGTCGCTTGCGCACAAACCAACCATACCACCAGCAGCCCCATCGATCTGCCGGCCGTGCTCCGTCTGGCAGGCGCCCGCAATCTCGATGTTCAAATCGCTCGTGAAGGTCTGAACGAGGCGCGAGCCAACCGCCAAATCGCGCTGGAACAGTTCATCCCCTCCGTCACTCCCGGCGTCACTTACCACCAGCGGGATGGCATGGCTCAAGCCGTGCCTGCCGGAACTGTTTCGGACACTCATTTCCAATCCTATGCCCCCGGCGGCACGGTCGGAGCCCAGGTGGTTCTCGGAGACGCCATTTACCAGGCGCTGGCAGCCAGGCAACTGGTCAGGGCCTCGGATCAATCCTTGGAAGCGCAACGCGAGGACTCGGCGTTGAGCGCGGCCCAGGCCTACTTTGATTTGGTGAAAGCCAAGGCCCTCGCGGACGTGATCAAAGAGGCGGTGAGCATCTCGCGCGCCTACCAGCAAGAGCTGCACCAGGCCGTCGGCGCCGGCATCGCCTTCAAAGGCGACGAACTCCGAGTGCAAACGCAGACTGAAAGCTGCCAAATCTCGCTGCGGCAAGCCCTTGAACAGCAACGTGTTGCGGCCGTCAACCTGGCCCAGATTCTGCACCTCGACCCGACCGTGGATTTGGTTCCGCAGGACGCGGACCTCGTGCCGCTCATGCTTTTTCCCGCCAATGCGGCCTTGCACTCCTTGGTGCAACAAGCCTTGAGTTCGCGCCCCGAATTGAAGGCCGGCCAGGCCCTCATTACGGCGGCGCGCGACGCCAAAAACGGGGCGGTTTACGGGGCGCTCGTTCCGTCTGTCGGCGCGCAAGTCTTTGCCGGCGGCTTGGGCGGCGGTCACGAAGGCGGACCCGACAACTTCGGCCACTCGGAAGATTATCTCGTCGGCTTGGGTTGGCGCATCGGCCCCGGCGGCCTGTTTGATTCCGGACGCATCAAAGCCAACCAGGCCCGCCTGGCGGCCACTCAACTGGGTCAAACCAAGCTCAGGGATGTCGTCGTTTCCCAGGTCGTTGCCGCGGTTACGCGGGTGCAGTCCTTGTCCGACCAAATCACCCTCGCCCAACGGAATTTGGCCACGGCCAGCGAGACCCTCCGCTTAACGCGCCAACGCAAACAATACGGAGTGGGCATCGTGCTGGAAGACATCCTGGCCCAGCAGGCCCTGACCCAGGCGCATTCAGACTATGTCACTGCCGTCGCCGAGCATAACAAAGCGCAGTACGGATTGAATAAGGCGGTCGGGGGCCCGCCCGACGCCTCCGTCACGCGCCCGCAATAATGCCTTCTTTGCGATCATTTTGGCCAAACGGAATTCCTGATCCGGCTGCGTGAAAATGACGCAAAATGCGTGAAGTTCGCGCATTACCAGGACGGCAAAGTGTCAAGACCCGCCAAATTCAGGGGTTCTATGGCCTGGCACCAAAGATGCTAACGTAAAAATCACAGTGTGAGTTGTTGTTGGGTTGCAATAAGCTACGGTTCGCCAAGTTGATGCTGTGGTAAAGCACGGCTGAACCATTGCGGAGGGAGTTGGGCGCTGTTCGGTGTGGAGTTGGCAAAGGCCAGAAGGCACCGGGCAGTGCTCCGCTCCCTTTTCTTTTCACATTGTCACCGGGCTTCCGATAATTCCATCTTTGCGCCCAGGCAGTCCGGCATCGCTTGCAGGGCTTGGGTGAATTCCTGCCTGGCCTCTTCTTTTTCGCCCAGCCCAAGCCGGCCCAAACCGCGCACGTAATGCGCCAGCGCTGTCCTGGCGCCCGGGGGCTGGCGCCGACGCGGGCCTTCGGAAGAGTCACTGGATTGGAGGGTCTGGCCGGCGGCTTCCAGGAGGCCGCGCAGGGCCGTTTCCGCCTCCGCGCCCCGGCCCAGTTTTCGCTCCGCCAGCGCCTGGAAATAGACCTGGACCTGGCGCTCCGAGAGCCGCCCCTCAGGACGGCGGCGAGGGCCGGCCGGCAGGCCGGCGACCACTTCTTGCCAGCACCGCTGCGCCTTGGCCTGCTCCCCCATCTTTTCCCAGGCCAGGCCCAGCCAATATTCGAGTTCGGCATCCCGGCCGGAGCCGCCCTGGTCGCTGGGCAGGTTGTCGGGGATGGTCCGGGCAGCCTGGAAATTGGCCAGGGCTGCCGCGAACTGGCCGGTGGCCAGGGCCTTGCGGCCGCGCAACAAATGGGCGTTCACCCAATGATCGGCCACCTCGAGGGTGCCCCCTTCCCAGACGGCGAATTTACGGCCGGTCATGAGTTGGATGGCCTCATCGGCCTTGCCGGCAAAGACCTTTAAACCGATTTCCCGCGACAAGGCATCGTCGCGTTGGGCTGCCACCGCGTGATTCTGCTCGAGGAGCGCCAGGCGCTTTTCGGGGGTAGCGCCGGCGGCGGCATAGAGCTCATCCAACTCGGCGAAGTGGAGGGCGTATTTGACAGGACCGGAGACGGCCCGCTCGAGGCGCGCAATGGCGCGGGCAATGTCGTTGGTGGACTTTTGATGCGTGTACGCTACGGCCAGATTGCGTTGGACGATGGCGAAAGAGGGGTCGAGGGCAGCAGACTCTTCCCATAATCTGAGCGCTTCCTCGGGCTGCCAGTCATAGAGGAGATTGCCCAGGTAATAGGGGGCGCGGGCATCGGCGGGATTGAGTTCGATGGCCCGCCGCAATACCGGGATTGCCTCCCACTGGAAGGGGAACACATAGTCGGGAGGCATCGTCATCGCCAGGCGGCGGTATTCGGCCGCGTTGGCGCCGTCGCCGACGCGCTCGGCGAAGTGCCCCAGGTAGTAATAGGCCAGGGGCGAGACGCGTGTCTGGTCTTTGGCGGTCCCGACCATGAACTTCAGGATGGCGGCGCCGTCCTGCCACAGGCCGGCGTCTGCATAGCCGGCGGCTGCTTCGAGTCCGGTGGCCGGGTGAGAGCGCAGGGTTTGAGCCAGCTCGGGGGCGGCTTTCCCGCCATGCGCCAGCCAGCGTTCGGCCATGAGGCCGACATCGAGCGGATCGGTTTGGCGCTCCGCGTAGTCCAGAATGGCGAGGGCGCGCCGGGTCTGGCCGGCGTGCCGCAACAGGGCGGCCCTGAGGGTGAGGGCGCGCGAGTCCAGGGCGTTTGCTTCCAGAGAGCGGCCCACCAAGTCCAGCGCCGCCGGGCGGTCGCCCCGCAGGGCGGCCAGTTCGGCCAGCGAGTAATAGGCGGGCGCGCGCCAGGCCTGGCTCCAGCTCGCCTTATAGAATGCATCGAAGGCCTCGCCGAGGCGATCCTGGGCCTTCAACACTGCGCCCAGGTAGTAAAAGGCTTCACCGTCCCTCGGGGCGGTGTAATTGGCCGTGAGCCGCTCGAGGGCCTTGCGGAAATGGGCCTCCGCTTCCGTGAACTTGGCCTGCCGGAGCCTGCGGATGCCAAACACCGTATTGACCCGCGCGTCACCAGGGTCGCGCCGCAGGGCCTCTTCCCAGTAGGGTTCCGGATTGAGGGACGGATTATGGAACTGCTCGAGGCGCTGGCCGGCCAGGCAGAGTTCTTCGACAGTGTTCAGGTCTTTGGGGGCGGGCGGGTTGTTGACGGGCTCGGGCATGGGCGTCGGCGCCAGCCGCACGGGGGAATAGGAGACCAGCACCTTCCCTTCCGCGGCCAGTGACGCGCACAGGTCGTGCTCATCCACGCCGGCCGGGACAGCCACTTGCCTGAGCCAGGGTTTGCCAGGGTTGATGGCGGCCTCCTCATCGAGGAGCACGCGGCTGCCCGCCTTGAGCAGGACGGTGGCGGCACGGTGCGGGGCGGTGGTGCAGAACCCGAGCAGGGCGGTCCCGTTGGTGGCGGCCTCGAGGTTGACGGCGGCCTCGAGGTTGGCCTGTTTCACGCCTTTGATGTCGCGGAAAGGATACCAGTACATCCGGAACGACTTAGTCTCGCCCGGCTGCAGCCAGCTATAATCAGGCTGGTTATCCGAGTAAGCCCCGGCCATCAGCTCGATGTAAGGGCCGTCCGTATCGGTCAGGATCTTGTCCCACATGCGCCCGCGCGGGCCGTTGCCCCAGGTCCAGAACTTTTTGCCGGGGACCACGTGGTGATCCGCTACACTCAGGATTCCGGCCTCCTTGCCATGGTCGTAGCCGGCGAAGAAGTCCTCCTCGCAGTTCCCTGCGAACATGGAATTGGCGTTGAAATGGTTGGAGTACCAGCTTGCGTCCACGCCTCGGGTGAAATCGGCCCCGTTATAACGGGTGGTGGCAATGGGCCAGGTGGTGAATTGGTTTTTCGAGTGGTAGGTCACAAACTGCGTCCGCGGGGGATAGATGACCTGGTAATTCTCATTCACATGCACCGCCACGTTCGCGAAGCAGAGCATCGTGTTCACCAAGGGCGTCCGGTTGAGAATCCGCACCGAACACTCCAGGCAGGAGCGCCCGGGCCGCAAGGTGTAGCCGACCACCCAGCGCATCCGCTGCCGCAACTCCAGCTCGCCCACCCAAACCGTCCTGCTGCCGTCGGCGTTGGCCTCGACCCGGTACTGGACCGGCAGGAATGTCGTGGCGCGATGATGATGGGGGATGTTCCACTCGATGCCCCCCGAAATCCACGCCCCGATTAGCCCAATCAACGCCGGCTTGATGACATGCTGGCGGTAGATGAAATTGTAGCCGTTGCTTTTGTCCACGGCCTCGAACAAACGCCCGCCGATTTCCGGCAAAATGCCGATCCGCACGTACTCGTTCTCCAGGTACACCACGCGGTACACCTTGTTCGACTCGAGGCCGGTGAGCTTGTCGTAAAGCGGATACGGATAGACCCGGCCCTCGGCGCCTTGGGAATTGCGGCCGAAATAGAACATGGGGTTCGGCTCCGGCTCGCCGGCCAGGTAAGTCGGAATGACCTCCTGGCGCTCGGTCACCTTCACCGAAGCGCCGAGGGCGCCCGCGACTAAAGCCGGCAAGATGCCTCCGGCCAGCAGGATTGTTGGCCACGGAATGCGCGGCCCGGGTTTAAGCCGGCGGCCGGCGACCGGACTGGAATTTGGAGTAGGTTGCATGGATTCGCGGTTTGCGGCCCCACCTTACCAAGCCGCCTCCGAAAGCGCAAACGCATTCAAATGCAGCAGGTCGTCAAGAACACATCTGCGCTCTGCGGCGGATCGATTGTTTTCGACCGTGACATGAATCTGCGCGATGCTTAGCGGAACATGACTGACAGCCAATGGAACGAACTCCTGGCGGTTGTCCAGGGCAAGACCCTCCCGCACCCTCCCGCCGGGTTCATCATCGATTGCCCCTGGCTGCCCAACTGGGTCGGCCGCGACATCCTGGACTACTTCACCGACGAGGGCCTTTGGTTCGAGGCCAACCGCAAGGCCATCGAGACCTTCCCCCAGCTCCTTTTCCTGCCCGGCTTCTGGTCCGAGTTCGGAATGTGCACCGAGCCCTCCGCCTTTGGCGCCAAATGCCTGTTCTACCGGAACGAGTTTCCATTCGCTGAAAAGGTCATTCGGGACGCCGCCCACATCGACGACCTGCCCGAACCGAACCCGGCCACCGACGGCCTGCTGCCCTTCATGCTCAACCGGCTCAAGAGCGCGCGTGGGCGCATCGAGGGCCTCGGCCACAAAATCCGCTTCTCCGTCTCGCGCGGCCCTCTCAACGTCGCGGCCTTCCTGATGGGCACTCCGGAATTCCTCCTCGCCCTGAAGACCGACCCCGGCCAGATCCACAAACTCTTGCGCCTGGTCACCGGTTTCCTCAAACAATGGCATCGCCTTCAGCGCGAGACCTTCCCCACCATCGAGGGCATCTTCCTGCTGGACGACATCGTCGGCTTCATCGGGGAACAGGATTTCCGGCAATTCGCTTTGCCTTGCTTCAAGGAACTCTACGCCGCCGATGTCCCGGTAAAGTTCTTCCACAACGACGCCCAATGCGCTAAATCCATCGGTTTCTACCCCGAAATCGGCATCAACCTTTACAACCCCGGCAGCTTCAACACCCTCACCGAGCTGCGCCGCATGTCCGGCCAGCGCCTGGCCATCCTGGGCAATGTGCCTGCCCGGGACGTGCTGGCCAGAGGCTCCCCGGAAGATGTCCGCTCGGCCGTCAAAAGGCTCCTGGCCGAGGCCGCTGACCCCTCGAGGCTCATCCTCTCCTGCGCCGGCGGCATGCCCCCCGGCGTCAGCACCGAAAACCTCCGCGCCTTCATCGAAGCCGCCACGCCCCCGATACCCTCCAGGTGTTAAGCAATGGCCATCGACTACCGAAGCAACCCCGTGGCAAAGATTGGGAGCGGAGCGGATGAGAGTTTTCGGCTGGGCTATTGTCAGATGTCCCTCCGGGACAAATGCGAGATCACGCAAGGAGCTTGATGCAGCCGCGCGCGCCGTCCAAGTGGCGTAAGAGTTCCTGCGCACAGGTGGCGGCGAAGGGGGGATCATTGATGGCACAATCCAGCTCCACCACCGGAATGTCCGGCCGCAGGTTCGCCTTAAGCGCCTCGTAGAGAGCCCGGTCGGCTTGCGGATCATGAAACGGCTGGCCCGGGGCACTGATCATGCTCCCGCCCCGCAGGGGCAATACGACGGTTACGGGACCTTTCGATAGACTCAACTTGCGCGCCAGGATACAACCCAGTTGCTGGTTCTCCCGGACGTCGGTGCGCATGAGTGTGACCTGGGGATTATGCGCATAAAATCGTCGGTTATGAAACTGAGAGGGGACGGTGTTCGCCTCGCGGAAATTGACCATGTCCAGGCAACCGGTGGAGACCACAGCCGGCACACCGTGTCGTGCCGCCGCCTCGAGCCGGTTGGGGCCGGCAGTGAGCACGCCCCCCACCAGCTCATCGGCTAACTCCGTGGTGGTGAGGTCCAGGACCCCCGCGACCATCCCCGACTCGATGAGCGATTCCATCGTGCGGCCTCCGGTGCCCACGGCAGCGAACACCAGCACTTCATGGCCGGCGTCCTCCAGGATTTGGCGCGCCAAGTCCACGCACGGTGTGGTGTTGCCAAATTGGCTGGCGACGATGATCGGTTTGTCGGGGGTGGCCGGCAACGCGGCCTCGACCATGCCACAAATGGCCCCCGCAGCCCGGCTCAGGATCAGGCGCGAGAGGCGGTTGAGACCGGCGATATCAACGATGCTGGGGAACATGACGATATCCTTGCCCCCCACGTATGGAGCGGTGTCGCCGCTGGCCAGGGTGGAAACCATGACTTTGGGAAAGCCGACTGGCAAGACCCGCATGGCGGCCGTGGCAATGGCCGTGCCGCCGCCGCCCCCCAACGAAATCACCCCATCCACACGACCCGCGGCCGCCAGGCGCGCCAGAATCACCGGAGCGCCGCGCGACATGGCGGTCACGGCCGCGCCACGATCCCGCTGGGCGGCCAGAGCGGCGACCTCGACGCCCGCAGCGGCGGCAACCTCCGCGCGGGTGATGTCCGGCCGGAGCCTCGGTTCGCCGAGTGTGCCCACGTCGATCACCAGGGTCTGATGGTTCCGGCGCCCGATGCAGTCGGCGACATAGGCGTGCTCAACGCCCTTGGTGTCCATCGTTCCCAGAATCGCAATCGTGGCCACGGCAAGATGCAGGATTCTCCGCTTAACGCGACTACACCCTGGACTTGGGGTTCCTCACGAGGCCTTTCGCCGCGGGCGCGGGGATGCTCTTGAAACTCCGGGTAATCTCGATGAGGGACTGTTCGACCCCAATGCGTTCGAGACTGGAGGCGCCAACGAATCCGACGCAGTCCGTGTGCCGGTTGATGTAGGCGGCGTCTTCGGGCCGCCAAATCGGGCCTCCGTGACTCAGGAAGAGAATGTCTTTCCGCACCTGCCTGGCGGCGGAAACGACCGCATTGATTTGGGCGACCGCCTGATCCAAGCTAACCGCCGTGTTCTTGACCCCAATGCTGCCACCGACGGTGGTGCCGACATGGGCGATGATCGCATCGGCGCCGGCTTCCGCCATCGCTTGAGCCTCGGCGGGCGTCGCCACGTACACGATGGTGAACAGGTCCATCTTGCGCGCCAGCCCCACCATCTCGAACTCCTTCTTCACGCTCATGCCGGTTTCCTCGAGCACCTGGCGGAAACTGCCGTCCAGGATGCAATGCGTGGGAAAGTTGTTCACACCGCTGAAGCCCATGTCCTTGACCTGCAAAAGCCAGTGCCACATCCGGCGGCGCGGATCGGTGGCGTGCACGCCGCAGATGACGGGGATTTCCTCCACTACCGGCAGCACCTCATGCTCGCCCAGGTCCATCGCCACCGCGTTGGCGTCGCCATAAGCCATCAGACCACAGGCCGAACCCTGCCCGCTCATCCGAAACCGCCCGGAGTTGTAAACAATCAGCAGGTCCGCTCCACCCCGTTCAATGAACTTGGCCGAGATGCCGCTGCCGGCGCCCGCCGCGATAATTGGCTCGCGGCGGCGCAAGGCCGCCCGCAACCTTTCAAGCACCTCTCGGCGCGTGTAAGGATTGCCCTTTCCCGTCCAGCGATTCGGCATAAGGTGCGCTTAATGACGGGTAGCTGACCCGCTATTTACTTAGCGCGAAGAACTTCGGGCCGGGTCCCAGTGGCACGACCACCGTATTCATACTCCCGTTAGTCGTGATCGGCAAGTTCGCCGGCGTCCACACGATTGGAGGTGTCAGACTGCCGGTGCTCTGGAGGATGACCCCAGACCCCGCCGCGCTCGGCCACGAGATCGTCAACCCTGCGGCCGATTCGGCGATCACCAGGCTTGGACCCGGCGGAGCGACGAGGGGCCCGATTGAAACATGGTCATACATCGCGACCGTATAAACGCCCGCGTTGTTATTGTGGGCCGTCGCGCAGAGTCCCGCTAACACCGTGGCCGGGTAAGGCGGGTTGGTCACTGTCATTTGCGCGCGCTGCACCCAAGCTACTCCGTCGGTGCACGCCCACGCGGTGAACGTGTCCCCCTGCCTGGTCAGCTTTATCCAGCAGTTGGGATAGGGCACCGGCGACCAATCGTTCGCCCCCGGCCAGCCGGTCGTGCCACCATCCGTCTGCGCGCGATAATTCGCATCCACCGAGTCGTGACCGGCCGCCGGATGCGGCACCCAACTCAGATCGCGGCTGCCTCCATAAAGCGATTCCCGAATCATCAGCCCGCCCTTGGCATAAAAGTCCGACATGACCAAACTCATCACCCGGGCGCTGACCGCGAAGTCGCCCGTCACCGGCTGATAGACAAAATGGAAGCCGTCGGCGTTGTTCCAAATGTCGCTCCCCCCCGAGATCACTTCGAATCCATCGCTGGCGAAAGGATAGGCGGTCCCGGGCTGGATCGGGTCGCTAAAGCTGCCGTCAGCATTTGTGCTGCCTATGTCCGCAGAGAAGAAGTTGCTCACCAGGGCGATGGTTGTGGTTGCCGTGGGCACGGTAAAACCGGACAGGTCCCCGAGGCCCTGCACCCGCACGGTCGCCCCAGGCGCCACGGGCCCGTTCAACGTCAGCAAAACCGTTTGGCCATTGGTCTGCAACTCGGCACTCTCGACGGTCGCGCCGCTGACAGTGTAGTTAGCTGCTGCGTCCGCCGAAGTCGGATCCAACTGCTTGTTGAACTCCACCCCCACCACGCTGCTGTTGGTAAATGCGCCTGCCGACACCAGGCTGCCGGCCAGTTCAACGGAGAACTGGTCGTACTCGGCGACGGTATAGATGCCATTTGAGTTGTTGTGCGCCGTCGTGCAGAGCCCCACCAACACCGTGGCCGGATAAGGCGTGTTGGTCACCGTCATTTGCGCATTCTGCACCCAATCCATCCCGTTAGTGCCCGAAAGCGCGGTGAACGTGTTCCCCTGCCGGGTCAGCCTTATCCAGGCGTTGGGAT
>Ga0187849_1003021_pt1 | contig 15246 bp, 9 predicted proteins | sample June2016WEW_4_10_2_FD_132412 | JGI IMG/M metagenome (GOLD analysis project Ga0187849, IMG submission 132412) | Peatland microbial communities from SPRUCE experiment site at the Marcell Experimental Forest, Minnesota, USA - June2016WEW_4_100 | ecosystem: Environmental > Terrestrial > Soil >... | reverse complement strand
GGTGTGATGCCGGGGGTAAAGGTTACGGCCACCAACAACGCTACGCAGATCAGCACCTCAAGCGTCACCGATAAAGAGGGGTCCTACCAGGTTCTCAACCTTCCCATCGGCGAGTACCGCATCACCGCGGAACGCGACCGTTTTAAGAGGCTGGTTACGGATGCTCCGCCGCTACAAATCAACCAGGTGCTGCGTGTGGATTTGCGCATGGAGGTGGGCGCCCGCTCAACTCGCTCGTCTTCAAGCCCAGGGAGATCTATCGCGAGGTGCGCAAGGTGCCTCCTGGCTTGATCGTTCACTTTGGGGAGCTGCTTTGGCGCTCCATTGGCAGCGTAGGGCATGGCAGATTGCATGTCCAAGAGAATGACACGGGGCCAGATGCTTGCAACCACGCCCAGTTCGGCATGTTCGTGCTCGCATCGCCCAACTGCCCGTTACGCGGCGAATACCGGCGCGCCCATCTTCTCGACGTAGCCCCCACCGTGCTCGACTTGGCCGGCTACCAGGTCCCGGCGACAATGCAAGGGCACTCGTGGCTCAGCGGGCCAGAGAAGAAACATCCTCCAACATGAGTGTCCCACCATTAAGGTGATCTACTCCAATTGAATACGGGGATGGTCCACCCGGAGTTCGGGAGTAACTTGGGAACGCACCCGGAAAACCGGAGTTTTCTGCAAAAGCATCAGAGTGTGACGTCCGAACCTTATCTATCTCCGCCAAGTTGTTCTCAGGCACTGGGCGCAAAGAAAATGGAAAATGAGACCCCAGCCGGTTTGACTCTGCCCCTCGCCGCGTCATACCATGAGTCCGTGAAATGGAACCAATATTGGCCTGGGATTTCACTCCCAGTTCTTCTTGGCCTGATTTGCCTATGTGGCCTGCCTTCGATGCTGCTGGGGCAGGGGGCGGAGCAGCAGCTTGAAGATGAAGTCACTGAATTGTTGAAATCAAAGAACTTCGATGAGGCTGTCCAGCAAGCTAAACTGGCAGTCAGGCAGTTCCCCCAGTCCTCCGGTCTCTACCAGCTCTACGGTGTTGCTCTCATGAAAAACCGGATGGCGAAGGAAGCACAGACGGCCTTTCGCCGCGCCCTCGAATTGGACCCTTCTCTGGCCGAGAACTATTTGAACTTGGCGCTCAGTTACTTGAGTGAGGACCAGTACGAAAAGGCTGTGGCACCGCTTGAGACATACTTGAAGATGTATCCAAGGAATCCCCAAGCGCACATCCTGCTGGGCCGAGCGTACCACAACCTGAACCGAACAATCCCGGCCATCGAACAATTTAAGAAGGCTATCGAACTTTCTCCCCATATCGCCCTGGCACATTACCACCTGGGATATGCATATCAGAGCCAAGGTGAGCTGAAATCCGCCCTGGAAGAATTCCAGAAAGAGATTCGGGATAACCCGGACTTCTATGACTCTTATTGGCTTGCTGGCAACATCGAGCTGAGACAGGATGATTTGGACAGAGCAGCCAAACTTTTTCAGAAGGGGGCCACGATCAAACCCCGGGCACCGGAAGTCCACTATGGACTGGGTAGAGTCCTGCTCGAACAAAGGCGATACGCTGAGGCTCTCACGGAATTACAGGGCGCCGTAAAAACGAGTCCGCAGAATGCGGAAATTCATTATGCCTTGGCCAGGACGTACCAGCAAATGGAGGACCGTGTCAGCGCGGAAAAGGAATTTCAGATTTGCGCTACACTGAACGCGCGTAATCAGAAGCTGCGTTCAGGCATCGCCGGAAGGAATCCTTAAGTGCGAGGTGGCGGAGGTCTCAACCGGTACTCCTGGCCGAAGATTGTCCTGAACGCGATGGAAAGCTTGCTGCACTGCCACTCCATTTGAAAAGATTTTGGATAGCACATTGAAGATTCCCAGCCCCACTCTTCTTGGCGGAGCAGCCATCGTTCTCGCCATTTCCCTTCTGTCCGTGGGACGGACCTTTAACTCGGCAGGCCATTCTGCGAAGAATGCCGAAGGGCCTCGTCCTCAAAACGGAGTGCGTAAAGGTAGTGGCGCCAGCCCAGACGGGGCAGATCAATTCATCGATGTCGCAGAAAGAGCCGGGATTCATTTCACCCTCACCAGCGGAGGTCCCGAAAAGCGGTACATCATCGAAGCCAAAGGAGGCGGTGGAGTCGCCTGGATTGATTACAACCGTGATGGGTATCCTGACCTGTTCCTGGTTAATGGTACAACCTACGAACATTGGAGGAAGGGTGATAGCCCGCGTTCGCACCTCTTCCGGAACAATGGCGATGGCACTTTCACGGACGTATCGGAGCATTCCGGACTCAACCATACAGGATGGGGCATGGGCGTTTGCGTTGGGGACTACGATAACGATGGTTTTGAAGATCTTTACGTTACCTATTATGGTGGCAATGTTCTGTACCACAACAATGGCGATGGTACGTTTACCGACGTCACCCAGCGCACGGGCACAAGAGGCCACGGCTGGGGAATGGGCTGTGGTTTCGGCGACTATGACAACGATGGCCATCTGGACCTTTATGTGGCCAACTACCTTGACGTCGATATCAACAACCTAGGCGAGCCGGGAAGCTCTCCCAATTGCACCTATCGAGGGATCGCTACGTTTTGTGGGCCTCGCGGATTGCCGGGAAGCCGTGACGTGCTGTTTCACAACAATGGCGATGGCACTTTCACGGACGTCACAGAGCGCGCAGGTATTGACACGAACTCCTATTACGGGCTGGGCGTTGTTTGGGGCGACTACGATCGCGACGGCAGACTGGACATCTATGTTGCAAACGATTCAACTCCGAGCTCGCTCTATCACAATAACGGTGATGGGACCTTTACTGACGTGGGGGTACAAGCGGGCGTTGCCTACAGTGACGAAGGACAAGAACAAGCTGGGATGGGAGTCGATTTCGCCGATTACGACAATGATGGGTGGATCGACATTGTAAAGGGCAATTTCTCTGACGACACCAAAAACCTTTATCATAACAACCGTGACGGGACTTTTACTGACAATGCTTATCCGGCCGGATTAGGCTCCGTGGGATGGCTTTACACCACCTTTGGAGCAAAGTTTCTGGATTATGACAACGACGGATGGAAGGATATTCTCCTCGTCAACGGCCAGGTATTCCCTCAAATTGACAACTACCAGACGGGGATCACCTATGCCGAACGCAACTTGCTGTTTCGCAACTTGAAGAATGGGAAATTCGAAGAGGTCGGGATGCGGTCGGGACCAGGCATGGCAACTCGCAAGACAAGCCGAGGGCTCGCCGTGGCAGATTATGATAACGATGGGGACTTGGAAATCCTGGTTACCCACATGAACGACTCTCCTAGCCTGATTCGCCACCTATCGCCCAACCGCACGCACTCAATCCTTGTGCAAACCATCGGGACAAAGACTAACCGGGATGGGATCGGAACGGAAGTGGTGGTTTCCGCAGCAGGCCTGACCCAATACGATACCGTGCGTAGCGGTGGCAGCTACCTCTCTTCCAGCGATTTGCGCCTTCACTTCGGGTTGGGAACGGCGGAAAAGGTCGACCGAATGGAACTTCATTGGCCGAGTGGTGAAAAACAGGTCTTGAAGGATTTGCCAGTGGACCGTCTATTCATCGTCAAAGAAGGGACGGGCGTTGCCCAAGAGAAGCCCTTGCGCAAGACTCAGGGAAGTTCGCTAAACAAAGAGCGTGATACGAGAAGACACCAGAAATGAAACCGAATATGGTGGCGCGGTTCTTGGTAGGGGCACCCTTTGGGCTCCCGGCTTTCTTCAGGAGGGCCACCTGTCCCCGCCTTGTCGGGGAGCCCTCCCCTAGCCGGCGACCGGTGAGTGGGGCGCTCTGCCCGTCGCGCCCAGGACAACGACGCAGTTGGGCGTCTGCCTTGCTGTTCCTCAGTCCTTTGTATAAGTGAATCGAATTAGCTGATTGTCTACAGAAATTTGTATACAGAATTTAGAAATACGGACCATTTCCCAATTTGAAGTTTTTCGATTCCTAATATTTTCAACATGTTAGGGTAGCCAAAGAGGCATGAGGGAATGGCCACTTTCGTGCGGTAGAATTGCTCCTAGATAGGTTTGACTTATGCAGGAATCTTTTGCATCGTAAGAACTAGCGACTTTTACTCTCCTTTTGCACGTTGTTTCAAGGTTCAAAATTGGCTGGATTTGTGAATCAGTTTCCGGGAGTGAATAACTAAAGCTAGAAGGGACTGTTCGGACTCTGTGCGAATCTGAATGCGGATGAGCTTTTATCATTTGCGCTCGGATAAAAAGGACTCACATTTCTCAGTAGGAGGAAACCAATGGGTAGCACGCGTGTATCAATTCGAGGCCTGATGGTTTACTGTGCGATTTCTCTGTCCTTATACTGTGGCATCCCTAGGGCACACGCACAGGTGGCTAATGGATCTTTCACGGGTCAGGTGATCGATCAGAGCGGGGGGGTCATTCCCGGCGCCACAGTTACGGTAACAAACGAGGCGACAAATGTCTCCGTCAGCCGCAAAACGAATTCGGAAGGCTTGTATACCGTTCCTGACCTGCTGGCTGGATTTTATACCTTGAAAGCCGAGGTGAAGGGTTTTAAAACTCTCATCAACGCGCATATTGAGTTGACAGTGGGGTACACTCAGCGCGTTGACTTCAAGCTGGAAGTCGGCGCGGCCACGGAGACGGTAATCGTGGAAGGGCAAGCCCCTCTTGTCGATACGGAATCGGGCCGCATGTCGGAATTGATCACGGCGCGCCAGGTTGAGAGCCTGCCCTTGAATGGCCGAAACATCTTCCAAATGATCCAGCTTGCGCCAGGCGCGGTCAACACGACCAACTTGATCACAGAGCCCGGGAGCCGTGGGTTCACTACTGTGGTGAACGGTGCTCGGGCGAACATGAACGGTTACTACCTGGACGGGATTCCTGACAAGGGCTTGAGCGGAGGGAGCAATACGCAGCCTTCCCAGGACACAGTGCAGGAGTTCCGTGTAGATACCGAGGCAATTTCGGCCGAATACGGCAGCACCGTTGGCGCCGTGGCCCAGTTCGTGGGCAAGTCCGGAACTAACAAATTCCATGGCGACGCCTACGAGTTTGTCCGCAACGAGGAGCTGGATGGGCGTGAATTCTTCGAGGCAGACCGCAACCCATTTAAATTTAACCAATTCGGCGGAACCATTGGCGGCCCGATCAAAAAGAACAAACTCTTCTTTTTCGGCTCCTTCGAGGGCGAAAGGACCCGTGTGTCAGCACCACAATTGCTGACGGTCGAAACGCCCGAGTTCCGACAGCTTATCGAAACTTACGCGCCGAACTCGGCGAGCGCGCTGCTATACAAGAATTTCCCAGGCCCCACGTCGTTTTTGGGCACCCCCGACAACTTGAGCACTTACGTCACCGCATACAGCTCTTTTGGGTGCGCCGCGCTCGACGCGTCATGCATCCAGTCCTACGGCCTTGACCCGAAAAGCGGGTTGGGCGCCGCGCTGCTGGCGAACTCTAGTTTGCGCACGATTGGCAGCGTGGAAGCCGCCTTCCAGGAGTACACTCGTGGCCAGTTCTACGACGGGAATCAGTGGTCGGGCCGGATTGACTGGCAGGCGGATAAGGACAAGATCTTCGGGCGCTACTTTTTCGACCGCTACTCCGACCCACACTATTCGCCAGGGGTTAACGGTGGCAACCCTGCCGCGGACGTTGGGGTTCGCGGCTTCTCGAGTCCCGACGTTTACGATGAGCCGCAACTGTCCGTGAGCTGGGACCATACCATTGGTCCCAGGCTTCTCAATGAAATGCGGGCGGGCTGGAACCGCAACGTAACTGATATCGCTTCCAATAGCTCGGGCGTGCCACAGATCACGCTCGACTCGGGCGAGGTGGAGTTTGGGAACTACGCCGGCTATCCGCAACTCTTCCACGAAGAGGTGTTCCATTACTCGGACATCGCGACCCTCAGCCACGGGAAGCACAACATCAAGTTCGGCGGCAGCCTTCAGCGCAATTATGAGAACAGCGAGTTCAACGTTGGACGCCCGTCGTATGAATTCTACGATGCCATCTCCATGGCGGTGCCCCTGGTCGAATTCGTAGCCGCGGGTGTTGATCCTGGCACCATCGACCCCGCCACCGGCCAGTCCACTGGGGCGGCGCACTTGGCGAGCAACATTCGCGCTTGGCGTAACTGGGAATTCGGCGCCTTTATCAATGACGACTGGAAAGTGACGCCGCGCCTCACGCTGAACCTTGGCCTGCGTTACGATCTCTATACCCGCCACACTGAGAAATATGGGCAGGTAACCCAGTTCAATCTGCCGAGCGGCGGTGGCGACCTGACCGATAGGGTGCGGGCAATCAACTGCTACGTCGACGTTTCAGGTGCTGTCGGCTACGACGGCAATCCTTGCAACGGCGGCTTTGCGAAAAATAGTGGAGCCCTCACCACGGGAGACCACAACAACTTTGGGCCACGTCTCGGATTCGCGTGGGACGTCAGGGGTGATGGCAAGACGGCTCTCCGGGGCGGATTTGGTGTTTCTTATCAGGGTGAGATCTACAATCCGCTGTCGAATTCCCGCTGGAATCCGCCCTCCTACTCGTTCAACGAATCCGGCTGCTCAACGGGGACGAATGTGGTTGGCGCCACGCTCCCAGATGGGTCGCCCAATAACGATTCTTGTGTCTTTGGACCTGTGAACGGGGGGACTCCCACCTATTCGGGTAACCCTGCAAATGTCGGTACGGGTCCTGCGAGCGCAACTGGTAACGCTTTCGCCGGAAACCTCATGGGATGGAACCCCTACAACCAAAACGCTGCCTACCTGACTGGCATCGTGCTGCCGAACTTTCGGGATCCCTACGTATATGGCTCACATCTCAGTCTCGACCACGAGTTTGCAGGCGGCTTTGTGCTGAAGACCTCCTGGGTGGGTACTTTTGGTCATAAGCTCTACCGTGCCGAAGACATTAATCGCACCTTCGGCGGCCGGGACAATCCGAATGCGTCGGGCCCTGAGGGTTGTGCTACCCCCTACCGTGTGAACTGCATGTTTGGGAGACTCCGCACGTGGGAGAACTCTGTCAACTCCAACTACAATGGCCTTCAGGTGGTTCTTGACAAACGTTTGAGCCATGGCCTCGAGTTGCACACCAACTACGTGTGGTCACATTCGCTCGACACTCGTTCCACCTGGCATAGCGGGGCAACTACGTCCAATGGCGCGTCTGAAGGCTTCAGCATGGACCAAGCCCTGCCCGGCCTGGATTATGGCAACTCAGTCTTTGATGTGAGGCACCAGTTCACGAACAGCCTGGTATGGGAGATACCATTTCTGAAAAATCGGCCCGGCTTTGTGGGACACGCCTTCGGCGGCTGGCAAGTCAACAACATCATCTCGCTTCGGGGGGCGTTCCCTTGGACTCCTTACTGTTCCCCTTCGAGTTCGGCCGGTGGTAGCAGTTCGTGCGACTTCAACGGCGATGGCATCCGCAACGATCGCCCGAACCAGCCGTCCTTTGGCAATTCCTCCGCGCATGACCGGGCGGCCTTCGAGCCTGACCATCCGAATGAGAACCTCTCTGCGTCGGCGTTCCTGGCCTGCTCCGTTTCGCCAAATCGTACTTGCTCGAATTGGCACGGACCTTACGACGGCAACCTGGGACGGAACACATTCCGCGGGCCGAATTTCCAGACCGTTGACCTTTCCATCTTTAAGAACTTCAAAATTTCCGAGCATGACAACCTGCAGTTCCGGGCGGAGGGTTTCAACATCTTCAACCGTACGAATCTCCAGATGCCAACTGCGCAAATGACAGGCTCGGGCAGCACCCATTTCGGCCAGTCCACTGCAACATATTTCCCCCGCGAGATTCAGTTCGCCTTGAAGTTTATCTTCTGATCGGCAAGTGGTCTGTGGATTTTCGCTCGAGGCCGGGAGTGATCCCGGCCTCTTTGTTTGTGTGCGCAAAAGGCTGGATAAGTTCAGGCTATTTGCTCTTGCAATGGAGGACGGCTCCTCGTCGTCAGTTTCTCTGCCCTTTGAGGCTGGCGAGAAGCTTGCGCATCGCCAGCGCTTGTGGATCGTCCGGCTTGGCTCGCAGGTAATCCTCAAGCTCCCTTTCTGCTGCGGCGAGATTGTGCAAACGCAGATAAAGGTTGGCGAGCTGCAGGTGGGCGGCGGACATGCCATTTGGGTCCAGCGCGCAGGCCTGCTTGAGGTTCGATTCGGCCGGGCCAAGATCACCGAGTTTAAAGTCAGTGGACCCAAGCAAAAAACGCCCGCTGGCGGAACTCGTCGAGCGCTTCACTCCCTCTTCGAGCCGGGGGCGCGCCTCTGCGTATCGCCCTTCTTCGTACAGCACGTGGCCGAGGTTCACGTACGACTCCCCGTCATCGGGATTGATCGCGAGCGCCCTCAGCAGGACTTGTTCCGCCTGTCTGCGGTCGCCCAGCCTCTCGTAGACAATACCAAGGTTGTTGAGGGCAGGATAGAACTGCGGATCAATGCCGAGCGCCTTTACGTAATGGGCGATCGCACTCTTCAAATCCCCCTTTTTCCGCCTGTCATTGCCCTTCTGGAACTCCCGCAATGCCCCGGGATTCAAGTATGGTGTCGGCTTCTTTGCGTCCACGATGAGGCTCGACCGGCTGCCGGGGATGCTCGGGCTGGCCGGAGCGGGCTCAAGCGGGCTCTTTTCGAGTACCAAGTCTGCTTGCGCCTTGGGGCTGATACGGTCGTCGAGTCTGACTGCCCGGCGCGCGGGTTCGAAGCCCTCGGCCTCTACCACCACCCAGTATTCCCCGTTCGGAAGAGCGCGGAAAGCATACTGGCCTTCTGAATCAGTAAACATCTCGCCAGCAGGCAATCCGCCTTCCGCTTCCAGGTGCACCATCAAGTGCTGGGGCTGCCCTTGAGCGTCCCTAACATGCCCGTAAATGACTCCGTTCTGTTCCTGTCCGAAGAGGGTGGCGGCCGCCACGAGTATTGCCCCGAGAAGATCGAGCCAGCCACGGAGCGCGCCCAACCTTCGGTGCGCCGCGTGATCCTGGAGCATTGCTCGCCCCCCTTCCTTGGAACCCTGCAGTCACCACGGGCAGGGCCAAGTCTGGAACGTTGACGCCATTATACCGCCAGCACTCAAGTCGCACAACCAGTGACAGCCTGTGGTGAGCCCCCGGCTCTCCACCAGCAGGGAGGCTTTGCCCTCGGTTGGCACGTCCACCTCGAGTCTGGCTGACGGGACCGGATTTTCACTGCTGGGCAGGCGACGAAAAAAACGATGCGTATTGCTTGCAGAGCGGGCTGCTCAGCTTGCAGACCTTCCGGTAGGAGAGTTGTGCTTTCGCCTGTTGATGCTGCCTGGCATATTGGATCGCCATGTTCAGGTATGCCGCTGCGTACTCCGGATTAAACTTTATCGCCGTCTCGTAGGCTTGAATAGCCCGGGCAGGATCGCCCGTGTTGGCGTACGCAATTCCCAAGTAGTTGTAGGTCATTGCGTCTCGGAATCCCAGATCGATACCGCGCTGGAGCTCGGCCAAGGCTTCCTTGTATTTCCGGAGTTCCGCTAAAGTGACTCCGTAGTCGGCATGGCCCTCAGCAAATTGGGGGTGATCTTCCACGACCGGAGCCAACTCAGACCGCGCGCGGTCGAAGAGATGCTGGCGCCAGCAGACCTTGGCGAGGGCCACGCTCGCCAGGAAATTTCGTCCGTTCAGGCGAAGTGCAAGCTCGAAGCTGACCGCTGCTTCGTTGTCCCTACCCAAAAGGGAATCCGCGCGGCCCAAGCCGAGTGCCGCCTGGTCGAAGTTCGGGTTACTGAAAAGCGTCTTGCGAAACTCATCCACCGCGGCTTGCGGATTTCCCCAGGCCAGGTAGTTCTCTCCCTTTTGAAAATGCACGACGTAGAGTGACGGCTCTTCCCGCGCAAGCTGATCGAGGGCCTGGTCTGCTTGCTGGTAGTTACCGAGATGGGTCAGGTCGGCTGCGTGCAGGATCTGATTGAGAGTCGCAATCTTGTCCTTGGGGTCAGCCGTTTGGCCACCGCCTGCGTCTCCGCTGTCGCTACCCTGGTAAGCGACGTAGCCCAGCGATCTCAGTTTTTCAATTGTGTCAGGGTCATGGGGGGCGCCGGAAGGAGGCTTCTCGTGGCTTGTGAATTTCCCCACGATTTCCGCAAGTCTCTCACGCAAAAACGAAGCTATCGCCGAGTGAGTGCTGGTGATGTTCGAACGCTCTCCCGGATCCTTGTGCAGGTCGTACAACTCGGGTTGCGGAGCCTCGACGTATTCGTAGTCTGCTGTCACCACCGCGCGTAGCTCGTGCCAGCCGAAAGAGTTCCGTGGGTAGTACGACTCGGCGTAAACGGCTTCGCCCTGGAATGATGAATTCGCATCACCGGAGGGACTTGGCTTTCTGAGAAGAGATTGACCCCGAAAGCCAGCGGATTCTGCCGGGGGGATAGCGCACACCTGGGCGATTGTGGTGGCGATGTCCAATGTTGATACAGGCTGAGAAATAACGGAGGTCGTCATCGATCGGCCCGGAAGCTTCAAGACGAGGGGAACGCGGAGCGTTGAGTTGTAGATGAAGAAGCCGTGCTCAGACTCCCCGTGCTCGCCTAACGACTCGCCGTGATCGCTGGTGAGCACGATCAGGGCGTCGTCGTAGATCGCCATCTGCCGTAGTCGCGCGAAGACTCTGCCCACCTGGGAGTCGTCGAAGGCGATTGCGCCGTCGTAAGGGTGGCCGGGATATCGGCTGCGGTAGGGGTTGGGTGAATGATACGGGCTATGCGCGTCATAGAGGTGGAGCCAGACAAAAAAAGGTTCTCGACCGTTTCGACCGAGCCAGTCCAGCATCTGATCCACGGTCCGATCACCACGCCGCTGCACGAGGAAGAGTTGGCTGGAATGCCCCACACCAGGACCCATCTCGTCGTCGTAGACGTCGAAGCCACGATTAAGACCCCACATCGAGTTCAAGACGAACGAACTCACAAAGGCAGCCGTGTGGTATCCGTTATGGTGAAACACCTCGGAGAGAGTTGGAATGTCGCTGCGCAGCCCGGTAGAAGTGAAATCCCGAACGCCGTTGAACATCGGGTAGGTGCCTGTCAGAATCACCGCGTGTGAGGGAAGAGTAATAGGCACCTGCGTATAAGCGTTTGCGAAGCGCACGCCCTCGGTAGCGAGCCGATCAATATTGGGAGTTTGGACGGGTGAGTAGCCATAGCAACCCACATGGTCCGCCCGCACCGTATCCAGGGTGATAAGCAAGACCGAAGGGCGGCCAATGTTTCGGCCGGGCTGAACTGCGGGTCGGGGGTGAGCCGCCGCGCAGAAAGTCGCATTGGCCACAATGATTATTGCCACCGAGCTTAGAACGCCATTTAGTCCACGCATCCTGGCGCCCTTTGCTTGCAGGATGGGCCTTCCGGCCGGCCATTGCTTTCTTGTTGACTGCTTCTTGCCGACCATGCCGCGCGCCCCCGGTGCCTGCCCTTTCCGCTCAGTGTCCGGAGATGGAAGTTCGCTCCTTGATTCGGGATGTCTGGGATTATCCACATTGCCTGCGACTCGGCCCACGAGAAAGCTTGGGTTCGAGGACTTGGTGCAAATGAGTCAAGTTTTTCCATTCCCGGCATGGCTCCCCGTGAAGCGAGCACTTTGAGTAGTCCCACCCTGCGGGATGAAACCCACGGATAGGAAGGCATCAGGAGGCCCTGGGCACTGAAGCGGCCGAAACACCCTTGGACAACCCCTTGCGGGGTTGGGCAGTCCCGCCCTGCGGGACGAACACCTACCGTGGGCTTGCGCCCCCGGCTACTCACCGTCCACCGCTTCGCGGTGAGAACACGCTCGTCGGTCTGAGTCGAAACCTCGCTAGTTCTTGGCGCGGCCGAATTCGCGCTGTGCTTTATCGTGCAGCCCTTTCGCCTCGTAAGCACGGCCCAGTTCGTAGTGTGCCTTTTGCATGTCGGGTGCGATGACAACAGCCTTTTCGAGCGCCTGGACCGCTTCGTCGTATCGCTTCTGATAGATGTAAATCTCTCCCAGCGCTTCGTATGCCTTGGCGAAGTTCGGGTAGATTTGGGTTGCTCTCTCAAAGGATGAGATGGCCTGCGGGACCCGGTTCAACCGCAGGAAAGCTGCGCCCTGGGCGAAGGCCGCCTGGAAATTCGTGGAGTCAAGTTGCAGAGCTTTCGAGAAGCTGTCAATTGCAGAACCGTAGTTTCCAGTCTGGCTATAAGTGAGACCCAGATAGTAGGTCGCCAGGGCAAACTTGGGATCAAGTTGCAGCGTTTCTTGAAAGGCGGTGAGGGCCTGCTGATAGTCCTTCTCACGATAGAGATTCAGCGCCACCAGGTAATGAATCGGCAGTGAGTTAGGGTCTGTCTTCGAAGCCTCCTGAAGCTTGCTCAGGGACGCATCATATCGCCCGTGCTGGCTGTCCGACATGGCTTCTGAAAAGAGCTCGTAGACCTGGATGCGATCCTTGGGGTCCGGGAGGGGCCTTCCACTATTATCGGAATAACTTGTCGCCGAGATAGCAACATAACCAAGAGACTTGAGCCGCTCGAGGAGGGCGGGGTCGGTCAACTCCTTCGCTTGGGCGCCCCCTCCGGCGGAAGGAGTATAGTGGCGGAGGAAGGTGAAGAGTTCGTCATGCAGCGCGTGTGACTCTGCCTTCTTGGAGTTGAAGAGGTTCTTCACCTCGTGAGGATCCGTTCGCGTGTCGTAAAGTTCCGGGCGCGGGGCGTCAATGTAATGGAGACCGTTTATCTGCCACCCGCGCAACTGGCTCCATTTGAAGTGGAGCAGCGGCAGGTAGGTCTCCGAGTAAATGTAAGATCTGCCCGCAGAGGTGCGTCCCATCACTTCGTCCAGCAGGCTTCGTCCCTGGACTGATTTGGGAATCGGGATGCCGAGCGATTGCAGGACCGTGGGCATGATATCTACCAGTGAAACCTCTGTTTTCACGACGCGGGGTGTGATTCCGAGTAGCTTCATAATGACCGGCACGTGAAGCGTGGAATCGTAGACGAAAAATCCGTGGGTCTTCTCCCCATGCTCGCCTAACCCCTCCCCATGGTCCCCGCACAGGACAATGATGGAGTTCTCGAAGATTCCTGTGGATTTCAGGAAGGAAAGCAGCCTGCCAACCTGGGCGTCGTCAAAAGCGATTTCACCGTCGTAAAGATGAGAGTGGTAGCGCGTGGCGTAGGGTTCAGGAGGCTTGTAGGGGAAATGCGGGTCATAAAGGTGAACCCATAGCAGAAACGGCTGGCGGGGGTTTACCTTCAGCCATTCGAGCGCTTCATCCATCACCAGGTCACCGCGTCGCTCCATTTCATCGAGGTTGGTCTCATCCAGTCGGCTGAAATCGAAGTGATCGAAATAAGTGTCGAATCCCAGGTTCAGGCCAAAGCGCGAGTCAAGCACCGCGGCACCGATAAATGCGGCCGTCGAGTAGCCGTTATCGCGAAGCACCCGCGCCAGGGTCATCGCGACCGGCGGCAGCTTGTTGCCGCTGAAATCATGCATACCGGTGGCCATGGGGTAGCTGCCGGTAAATATTGCAGTGTGCGAAGGCAGCGTGATGGGGACCGCCGTAAAGGCTTCAGCGAAGCGGATACTGCCTTTCGCCAGCGCGTCGATGTTGGGTGTTTGGACCTGGGTGAAACCGTAACAGCCCAGATGATCAGCGCGAAGCGTGTCAATTGTGACGAAGACAACATTGGGGCTTGCGCTGCCGGCTGCAATGCAAACTCCCGGAATCAGCGACCACGTGAAGAGCAGAAGGATCGCAAGCCGTTCGGTGCATAGCCGGACGTCCCCGGCAGATCGAAAAACTCCCTTAACGCGCGAACGCCGATCAGTCATATTATTCATGCTGGATTGCCTCGAGTACATTAGCCATGGCGACAAGTTAGTGCCTGACGTCGGAAGCCTTCCTGTTTGCGCTACAGAGGCGGGCGCGGAAGCCCTGCCTTCCGGCTCTTGACTCCATGACTGCCTGGCACACTTTCTAGAGTGAGGGTTGCCATTGGAGCATTGTCCCAGAGTAATTTCGAGCTCAGGAAGTTGGGCTTGCGCTTTGGCCTCGAGCTGGGGCAAGGTACGGCGCAAATGACTTTCCGTCGTCAGGCAACCGGGAACCACGATCGCCTGACGATTCCCCACCTGAGCGGCTTTCTTCACGACGTTCTGCAAGTCGCGTCGAGCGTGCCCAAGGAACAACCTGTGCCAGCGGCTGTGAGGATCTGCGGAATAAGCCTAGTGAGCAAGCCCGTAAACACCCTGATTGTCCGCAGCCACCCTGCTTCCATAAGCAACGAGGCAAGTCCCTGGGGGTCTGTTGCTGACTGCCATTGCAAGCTTGGTAGTACCCGAACCTGCATTTTACAGCCGAACTACTTTCCGATGCAAAAAGACCCTTTCGGAAGAGATTCAGACCAGGGAGGGTTTCCCTTCGAAAGGACTCCCCGGCTGTTTTTCTCTTTTTTACTTGCGGCGGACGCCTAACCTCAGGGGAGAAGCGATCCCTGCCAGCACCGGCAGATTGTTGGGCAAGACGGCCCAGCCCACGCAGCGCTGCATGCCTTGCGGACGCGATAACGACACCGCTTCGGCCCATGCCGTCGCTTCAAGACACTCATGCATCCTTCACCTACGTTTTCGAAGACGGGACCTTATAGGGAGATTAGGATCGACGACCCTCAAGCAAGGCCGCACCAATGTAACGGCAAGGCCAGGGCGACCCCACTACTCGGGCCAGGTCACTCACACCTCGGTTTGACTCTTCCTCTTTCCCAGACGTACAGAGTTTCCCTGGCTAATTGCTATTTACAGCGGGCTCGTAAGGTTCACCGAAGAATCAATCGGCTTCGGCCTCCTCACCTGCGGGGAGGAAGACGCTTGCCGCACCGTAAACGCCAACGTTCTTTTGCAGTTTGGCCGGCAGGATGGGGAGCTTCTCGACAAAGCGACGGTTGATCGTGTAATTGGGGATAGTCTGCCGGATTTTCTCGAAGAGGGGTTTGCCAATCTGCGCGACTCCGCCCCCGATGAGGATCGCTTCCGGATCGAATAACGACATCATTCCTCCCAGCCACACGCCGAGATAAAACCCTGTGTCGTCGACGACGGACTTGGCCAAGTCGTCTCCCCTGCGCGCGGCCTCCTGGATCATGACGGGAGTGATCTTGCGCAGGTCGCCAGCCGAGAGTTCGCGCAACAGGCTTGGC
>Ga0187849_1003017_pt1 | contig 15259 bp, 12 predicted proteins | sample June2016WEW_4_10_2_FD_132412 | JGI IMG/M metagenome (GOLD analysis project Ga0187849, IMG submission 132412) | Peatland microbial communities from SPRUCE experiment site at the Marcell Experimental Forest, Minnesota, USA - June2016WEW_4_100 | ecosystem: Environmental > Terrestrial > Soil >... | reverse complement strand
TGAAAATGATTCATGAATATAGCGAGGAGATAGGCTCCACATCGGTCATGATCGTGCAGCATGGCGTGGTGGTTGCCGCATGGGGCGATGTGGCACGCAAGTCGAACCTACACTCCTGCCGCAAGAGCCTGCTGAGCGCACTGATCGGCATTGCCGTGGCCGATGGCAAGATCAATCTCAACGACACGCTGGAGAAGCTTGGCATCGACGATAAGAAGCCCTCGCTCACGGCGGAAGAGAAACAAGCCAGAGTGCTCGATCTTCTCGAAGCGCGCTCGGGCATCTACCATCCGACCGTTTACGAAACCAGGGGGATGGAGGAGCAGAAGCCGCCGCGCGGTTCCCATGCTCCCGGCACATTCTGGTATTACAACAATTGGGATTTCAACACGCTCGGCTACATCTACGAACAGGCAACGGGTGAAAAGATCTTCGACGCATTCTACCGGAGGATTGCGCAGCCGATTGGAATGCAGGACTTCACGCCACGCGACGGCCATTACATAACGGGTTCGGACTCGCGCTACCCGGCCTATCCTTTTGATATGAGCGCCCGGGACTTTGCGCGCTTCGCCTTGCTTTACCTGCACGACGGCAAATGGAACGACACGCAGGTGATTCCCGCTGACTGGGTGAATGCCAGCGTTACGCCGTACTCAGATACTGTGTCGGGCGGCTACGGCTATCTATGGTGGACGGGCGACTCGGCCAGCGGCGCGCGGCAAGAGATCCCATTTCCCAGAGGCAGTTTCTGGGCCGAGGGTCATCTCGGCCAATACGCTGTAGTCGTACCGTCCCTCGACCTGATCATCGTGAACAGGCTGGACGATAGGCTGACCAAACTTACGATTCACAAGAGACAAATGGCCCACCTGGTACGAATAATCTACGACGCCGCGCCGAGAAACTAAGCTTGCTGCATCCGGCAGCTCTACCAGCTCGACGGCTGAGGAGCGGAGAAGTTCTCTATCAAGGCTGGCTTTTCAATCGACCTGGATCAGCGTGGAAAAGTCAATGTCGTAGCGCGAGGCAGTGGCGATCAGCTCCTCAATCGCATCGACCTGGTGAATGCCGCCCCGGGCTCCGGCTGCCGTGCAATTCAGAGCAGCGGCGGCGCAGGCAAAGTCGAGCTGCCGCTCCAGTGGCCAACCCTGGAGCAGGCCATAAATGAATCCGGCGTGGAAGATGTCTCCGGCGCCGGTCGTATCCACTACCGGAACCCGGTAAGCGGAACGGTGGAGCAGCCGGCTGCCATCCCAGGCCAGTACGCCGTCCACCCCCAGAGTCGCGGCTGTCAGTGCACAGCCGTATCGTAACTGCATTCCCTTCAGTGCGTTGGTCAGATCCTTCTCCTTCATAAGCCGGGAAGGGAAGTCACGGCTCACGATCAGATAATCCACGTTTTCGACCAACTGTTCCACGCCGGGATACAGTTCATCCAGATCGGCGATTACAGGAATATGCGCAGCGCGCGCCCATCTGGCGGCCAGCGTGGCCGCAGCTGTATCGTAGCCATCCACGTGCAACGCGCGCGCCTTCTCAACCCATGCGCGCTCCAGATCCGCGGGCTGCAACACCAGCCGCTCATCTTTTCTGCACAGCACCGTCCTTTCGCCGCCGCTATCCACGATGATCAGCGACTGCGGGCTGGCGGCTGCCGCAACCTCAATCAGATGCGCTTCCACCCCCGCCTGGGCAAATGCTTTACGATGCAACTGGGCAGCATCATCGTCGCCCAGCTTGCCTACATAGCGGGTACTCATTCCCCAGGATTGGCAGGCAATCACGGTGGTCGCCGTCTGCCCGCCGGGCATCACGGTTGCGCCGTAAAACTCAGCCTTGGAGCCACGCGCAGGGTAATTGGGAAGGGGAATCAGCGTGTCGGTGGCGTTCAATCCAACGCCCACCAGGTCTACCATCTGCGGCTCCGTCATACAGCTATTGTAATTAACTATTCAAGACTCGAACGCCTCTCCAATATGTTGTAGGCTCAAGAGAGAGTCTTCTCTGGAAGCGCCTTTTGACCCAGCCTACGCCTTCATCGCCGCGTCCCTTCGTCCACCCGCAACAGGGTAGCGCTCTGCATTGCGGCAAGGTTTCGTTGGAATCACTGGCAGAGCGCCACGGCACGCCGCTTTACGTCTACTCCGCCGATCAAATTCTGGAACGGCTGGGCCTGTTTCAGCAGGCACTGGCCGGCCGGGATCATCTGGTCTGTTACTCGGTCAAGGCCAACTCCGCTCTGGCGATTCTGAAGCTATTGGCGGAGCATGGCGCAGGCTTTGACATTGTCAGTGGCGGGGAGCTGGAGAGGGTGTTGGCGGCTGCGCCAGAGACCGCGGGACGGGTCGTCTACTCCGGCGTAGGCAAGACGGCTGCCGAGATCGACCTGGCGCTGGGGGCTGGGATTCTCGAATTTCACGCCGAAAGCGAGGCGGAGCTGGAGCTGCTGGCCGCGCAAGCCGCCAAGCTCCGGCGCAAGGCGCGCTTCGCCCTGCGTGTTAATCCCGATGTTTTTGCCGAGACGCATCCCTACATCGCCACCGGCCTGCGCGAGCATAAGTTCGGAATCGACATTCGGAAGGCGCTGAAGATATACAAGAACGCCGCCAGCAACAGCTGGCTTGAGCCACACGGCGTAAGCGTTCACATCGGCTCCCAGATTCTCTCCGCAGCCCCATTTGGCGACGCCATGAAGCGGGTGAACAAGCTGCTACGCGAACTGGAACATGAAGGCATCGCCATCAAGACCGTCGATGCGGGCGGTGGGCTGGGAGTTAACTATCACTCTGGTAAATTCGATGCTGCCGCCAAGGTTCAAGAGTACGCCGAAGCTGTGAATAGCGCCCTCGGCGCCTTCCAGGGCCGCTTGCTCATCGAACCGGGCCGATTTATCGTTGCCCAGGCCGGAGCTCTCATCACGCGTGTCCTTGAAGTCAAGCGCAACGGCAAGAAGACCTTTGTGATTACCGACGCTGCCATGAACGACCTCATCCGCCCAACACTCTACCAGGCCTATCACCAGATTGTGCCGGTCAGGCCGAGGGCAGGGAAGCCACGGATCGTGGACGTGGTGGGGCCGATCTGCGAGACAGGCGACTTTTTTGCCCGCGACCGGCAACTTGCGCCAGTCGAGCCGGGAGATTTACTTGCCATTCTCGACGCTGGCGCCTACGGCATGGCGGAAAGCTCCAACTACAACACCCGCCCTCGTCCTGCCGAAGTGCTCGTGGAAGGCGATAAGGCGCGGCTGATTCGACGCCGAGAGACAATGGCAGATCTCTTTTCCCCAGAGATTTTCTGATAATTGCGTTGTTTTTATTGAATAGAAGCGGGTTATGCCCATCTGTAGTGTCTGATTCCAGGTGCTTGTGGAAGATGTCGCGCTTGCTAGTTAGTTGAATCTAAATGATTTGCGACAAGGTTGGGCCACGTCCAGGCGTACCAGAAAATGAACAAAGTACAAGGGATCTCTACAGCCGAAAGAAACAGAAAAAAAGCAGGCGCTTTTCCAGACAGTTGCGTCACGGCAGAGAATACTGAAAAAACTGCTCCTAAAAGGATGTTTGCCCAGCGATTTGCTGCATACTTCAATACCCTGGACAGCAAAATCATGGCAATGGGTAGTTCCATGAATACTGCGGCCCCCAATATGACTCCTTCGGACATTCTGGCGGCTACCCTCTGGTATAGCGCAGGATGGAAGATCATCATAGCCAGATCCCCGTAGAGGTAGTTCAGCACTACAAAGACCCATAGTGTCGAGAGAACTGGCTTCCTATCATGGGTTTTGGCGTTGGCGTTCATAATCACTCCTTCTACAGGCAACTATAATGGCCCCTTACTAGAGTTTGGAGCTATGGGATAATAAGAAACGCAATGTCTGATAACGTATATTCTGTATACCGCAAGTAGAGCGCATTCAGTCCCCTCTACACTGCCTTCAGCAGCATGAGTGTGATGTCGTCGTGTTGTGGCGTGTTCCCTACAAAGTGGTCGATATCTGTCAGGATGGTATTCATCAACTCCAGCGGCGTCTTTGTCTGATTTGCGTATAGCAATATCATAAAACGCACTTCCCCATAAGCTTCTTGGCGAAAATTTTCCGCCTCTGTGACTCCATCTGTGTAGATGGCGAGCCAATCGCCAGAATGAAGCGTGGTACTTCCCGATTCGTAGGGAGCATTCTCCAGGATTCCGAGCGGGATACCACCCGCCGACAAGCGCTCAATAGCTCCAGTCTGCCGGCGCAGGATGGGTGGATTGTGCCCAGAATTGACGTAAACCAGGCCGCGCGTTGCAGGGTCGTATTCGGCTATGAATGTGGTGGTGAACCGGCGTCCATTCTGGCTGTTGCTGCAGGCATAGTTGTTCATACGGCCGACCAGATCGATTAACGAGCTGGAGATGCCTGCGAGGGTCTTGAGGCTGGCCTGGTAGGTGGCCATTAGCATGGCCGCGGGCACACTTTTGCCGGCTACATCGGCGATGACGATCAAATATGTGCCGCCGGGTGAAGGCGAAGCTGGGCGAGGAAACACGTCGTAGTAGTCTCCTGCCACTGTATTGGCGGGACGAGTGGTAAAAGCGATCTCCAGGCCCGGCACCTGAGGTGGGCCTGGCGGCAGCAGCCATGCCTGGATCTCCTTGGCAATCTGCAAGTCGCGCTTCATGACCACGCGGTCGGCAATTTCCAGCGCCAGCAACAAAAACAGCAATATGCCACTCCAAAAGGCGCTGCCCTGCCAGAAGGTGATAACGTAATGATTTTTGCCTGTCACAACCACTTGCACGTTATGAATAAGTAAAATCAACGCAATCAATAGAATGACGCGGCGCGCGGGAGATAGCTTTTCAAATATAGCCCATAAGAATAGCCTGACTATTCGGAAGAAATGTTTGAGCCTTCCGGTTCCGGGCATGCGGCGGGAATCAATTTCCTGTGAATATAGCCGGTAACTGGTGCGGGCATCGGTGTGGAATTGGTTCCATAGCTGGCTGAGTGCCATGCCGTCGGTAATGCGCCGCCAGAATCTCCGTAAGCCCTTCATGATGAGATAGATCCAAGCATAGAATGACTTCCCTGCCGTTGGTTAACTCTAGTGTAATGGCCAAGTATAGGGTGTGCGCAACTTACATTTTGTAGCGCCCCAGGTCCTCGTCATTCAGCCCCTCTAGCCAGCCGCGCAACTGCTCGGCTGTGGGGCCCTCGGCTTGCCCTGACGTATTCAACTTGGCCCTCTGCATCACCTCATCCGTGACGTAGATGGGGCAATCCGCACGCAATGCCAAAGCCAGGGCATCGGACGGCCGGGCGTCAAGAACCAGGGGTTCATCTCCCTGCCGCAGCCACAGTGTCGCATAAAACGTGTCGTCCTTAAGTTCTGAAATCACAACACGTTCCAGCCGGGCATTCAAGTTGCGGATGAGGTTTCTGGTGAGATCATGGGTCATTGGACGCGGCGCGACCACCTTCTCAATCTCCAGAGCAATGGCGTTGGCCTCGAAGATCCCGACCCAGATGGGCATGACTGTATCGGAAGCGACATCCTTGAGCACGACGATGGGCATACTGGTTGACGGGTCCATCATCAGCCCGCGTAACCGCACCTCGATGCTTCCCCTGTCTTTTTGCGTTACATTTTGCGCTTCGTTCATCTTCTTTAACTCTTCTTCGAGCCTGGGCAGTTCGCCAAACTGAATCTGCGCCGCGCGGTCCAATTGCCCCTTGCGTGTTTGCTCCTCCGCCTCCATGCGCAATGCCTCAATCCGCTTCTTCAGGTCGCTTTCCATGGCTTCCCTTCCTTCCCCGCTCTCAACTTAGACGGCCACTCCCACCAGGCTGTTGGGGTGAGTCGCGATAATTGTCACCTGGAGGTAGCTTCCAGGCGCCGGAGCGATCAGTTGGGAGCAGGTGAAGTTCACCGGTATGTTCTGGCTGCTACGTCCGATAACTTGCCCTCTTGCCGGATTAAGGCCCTCAACCATTACCTCCATTATTTGCCCCAAGTGCCTGGCATAATTGACTCTTTGAATCTCGCGCTGACGGTCAAGCACTACTTGAAGCCGGGTCACCTTTTCGGCCTCCGGGATGGAATCGATGAGGTGCAAAGCCGGAGTGTTGGGCCGTCCCGAGTACTTAAAGCCGAAGACGCAATCGTACTCCACCTCGGCCAGAAGGTCTATAGTCTGGGCAAAATCTTCGGCGGTTTCGCCGGGAAAGCCGACGATGATGTCGGTTGAAATGGAAATGGGCCGGCGCGCTGCGTTGATCCAACTGATCCGCTCCAGGTAGCTCTCGCGGGTGTACTCGCGGTTCATGGCCTTGAGAATCCGTGAAGAACCTGACTGGACCGGCAGGTGCACATGGTCACAAAGCACGGGCACGGCGTCGATGGCCTCGACGATGTCGCGGGAGAAGTCGCGCGGGTGGCTGGTGGTAAAGCGTACCCGGCGGATGCCGCTCACCTTCCCGACCTCGGCCAGCAGTTCCGCGAAGCTCCGCTGGGCTTCCGGATCGCGGTAGCTGTTCACGTTCTGGCCAAGGAGCTGAATCTCGGTGTAGCCCTGATCGGCGACGCGACGGGCCTCGGCCAGCACGGAAGCCGAACTGCGGCTGCGCTCGTGGCCCCTGGTGTATGGCACCACGCAGTAAGCGCAGAACTTATCGCAGCCCTCGACGATTGTGATGTAGGCGCGGTAAGGGTTCTGGCGGGCAGTGAACTCGGTTTCGAAGGTCTCTTCGGTCTGGAGTTCGTCCAGGCCGGTGATGCGTGTCTCACCGGCTTCCAGGCGAGACAACATCTCCGGCAGCTTGCGATACGAGGCGGAGCCCGAGATCAGAGAGACAAACGGCGCTCTCGCGAAGATCTTATCCCCCTCCTGCTGCGCCACGCAGCCCAGCACAGCGAAGCGCTTGCCGTTCCTGTGCTGGTGTTTGTATTGGTTCAGACGGTGATAGACCTTCTGCTCGGCTTTGTCGCGAATCGAGCAGGTGTTATATAGAATCAGGCCGGCATCTTCCTCATGCTCAACCAGACGGTAGCCCTGGTGCTGCAATGTGCCGATGACCTTCTCCGTGTCATGGGCATTCATCTGGCAGCCGAAGGTTTCTATGTAAAAGGTTTTGTCGGATGCCATGGCAATTCCCAGTATATCGTGTGGTCGATTATGCAGGTTCCGCAGATATGTCTGCTCCAGGCTCAATGAAGCCCGCTATGAAGGTAGGCAAGCAGCGCCGCCATCTGCTCGCCGGTGAAGCGGTCGGCAAAACCCGGCATCATTCCCTTCCCTGTCAGCACGTTCTGCCGCACGGCCGCAATGCAAACAATCGCTACTCCCACCTTTCGCCAGAGCATCCAGGCCACGCTCTCTTACGCCTTCTGCGCAAACTGCCCGCTGATGTAATCCCAGTTGACCACCTGGAAGAAGGCCTTCACATACTCAGCGCGCCGGTTCTGATACTTCAGGTAGTAGGCATGCTCCCAAACATCCACCGTCAGCACCGGTTTAAGGCCAATGGTGAGCGGGCTGTCCTGGTTGGGAGTGGTTTCGATGGCAACGGTTCCGTCGGGCAGCTTGACCAGCCAGGCCCAGCCGCTGCCGAAGACGCCCAGCGCCGCGGCGGTCAGCTTATCCTGAAAGCCGGAGAACGAGCCGAACTTGGCATCGATGGCCTTGGCCAGCTCGCCTGTTGGCGCAACAGGGCCTTTGCCCAGAGTCGGCCACCAGAAGGAGTGGTTGGCGTGGCCTCCGCCCTGGTTGCGCACGGCTGTACGGGCGGATTCCGGCCAGGCGCTCAGGTTGGCCACCAGTTCGTCCACGGACTTACCAGCCAGCTCAGGATGCGCGGCCACGGCGGCGTTCAAGTTGTTCACGTACGCCTGATGGTGCTTGTCGTGGTGTAGGTGCATCGTCTCGGCGTCGATGTATGGCTCCAGCGCGTCATATGCGTAGGGCAGCGGCGGCAGGGTGAAGGGGCCGGTTGGCGCTGCGGGCGGCGTTGCGGTGGTAGCCTGTCCAGCGGGAAGTGCCTGGCTGCTCAGGGTTTCGGTCAACAGCAGCGCGCTTGCCACGCCGCCCAGGTGCTTGATTGCGGTTCTGCGATCCATGGGTGATAACCTCTGTTTTATTCGATGCGCGGGGATCAGAAAAGTCTGCGTGAAAATTCAGGGATTCCCTTCCCGGATCTGCGCCATGCCATCTCCGGTATGCTGGAACCATGGATGGATCTACAGAAAAGCTGACCCCCATGGCGCACATGGCTCATAACCGCTGCTTCGGCTGCGGCCAAGCCAATCCTGACGGTCTGCGACTTGATTTCCTGCTCGCCGAGGATGGCAGCGTGGTTTGCCTGCCGACAATTCCAGATATTTACGAGGGTCCGCCAGGTATTGTGCATGGCGGCATCATCGCCACGCTGCTGGACGAGGTCATGAGCAAGACCGTCCGCGCACTGGGACTGACAGGCTTAACCAGCCAGTTGGAGATCGTCTACCGTTTCCCTGTCCATTCCGGAGTGCCGATTCGCCTGGAGGGCCGCCTGGTGCGCATTGAGGGCCGAAAGCACTGGACCGAGGCCAGGCTTCTCGATTCCAAAGGTCGCGTTCTGGCTGAAGGAAAGGGCCTGTTCGTTGCGATGCGCAGCGGCCACAAATTATGAGTAATCTGACCGGATAGTATCTCTTGGTCTACAAGAGGATGGTTTTGACTATAAATGTCGGGGCGGCCCAAAGACCGCCCCGATTCGTGTTTAGTGAATCATGTTGATGGTTTCCTGGGTTACGGTGTCGAAAGTGGTTATAGCCTTGGCATTGGCCTCGAAGGCGCGCTGAGCAACGATCAAGTTTGAGAACTCGGAGGAGATGTTGACGTTTGAGGCTTCCAGAGAACTGCCTTCGAGGGTGCCACGTCCGCCCGAGCCGGCCACTCCGACCGTGGCAAGGCCCGAGGAGGAAGTGGCCCGATATTCGGTCGAGCCCGTGTCAACCAGCCCCTGCAGGTTGCTGACCGTGGCAATCGCCAATTGTCCCACATTCTGGCTCTGGCCGTTTGAGTAGGTGGCCGTAACAATGCCGTCAGAGCCGATAGCAAAGCTCTGATACTGGCCGCTTGTATACCCGTTCTGGTTTTGCGACGATTGTCCGGATGTGGCAGCGGTCTGGCTGATGCTTCCTGCTCCATTGGCGCCAAAGAGATTCCAACTCATGTTCAAGGCTGCGGCGCTGTCGGAGAGCCCGGTAAAGGTGATGTTGTTCAGGTTTGCGGCCGGATAGATCAAATTGCCGCTCGCATTGAAGGTAAGCGTTCCGGTTGCATTGGACGACGCCACGGGATTTTGCACGACGTTGCCGGTCGTCGAGAGGTCGGCGCCCGTGATGGACAACTGCCCGCCCGCAGAGGATGAGACCGTGACGCCGGCGATGCCCGCCGTCGTCATCGCGCTGGTCAAGGCAGATACATATTGGGCCAGCGTTTCTCCGGTTGTGATTGTCGGCGCGGCAGTGGTTGCCGTGACTCCGCCGGATGTTTCTCCGGAAATGGTCAGATTTGTGGAGGGATCGATGGTCGCAATTGTGCCGCCGCTTGTTCCAAGGTTGAAATTGATCGTTGTTGCCGTCAGATCCTGACTCGCCGTTCCGACCACTGCGAGGGTGGCTGCCGGTCCCACGATGGTCAACCGGCCGCCACTAGTAGCGATGGATACGCCGTTCGGGCCGGTGTCGATGCCTGCCGTCGTCAACGCATTCCTCAGGTCGGCGGCATACTGAGCCACCGTTTCACCCGAGATAACCGTCGGGGCGGTGATGGTTGCAGTGCCACCGGCCGTTGCCGGTCCGGTGATGACCAGGTCTGTCGCGGGATTGACGGTCGCGCTCGATCCGAAGTTGTAATTGATTGTCGTATCCGCCAAATCCTGGGTGACGCTTCCAGTAAGCGACATATTGGCGCCGACAATGGACAATTGGCCGGCTGTGGACGAAACGGCCACGTTGGTGATGCCCGCAGTCGATAACTCTGCCGTCAGGGCCGTGGCGTATTGGGCCACTGTTTCTCCAGCGGTAATTGTAGGAGCAGTGATCGTTGTTGTAGCCCCGAATGCTGTCTTTCCGGTGATCATTAGGTTGGTTCCCGGATCAACCGTGGCGTGGGATGCAAAATTGTAGACGTTCGTTGTGCCCACCATATCCTGATTCACGCTGCCAGCAATCGTCATGGTCGAAGGTCCGGTGATGGACAACTGGCCGGTAGCCGTATTTGCCGTCACCGTGACGCCAGTAATGCCGGCCGTAGTCAACGCGGATTGCAGATCGGTTGCATAGTTTGCAAGAGTCTCCGGTGTTCCACTGAAAGTCGGCAAGGCGGTGGTCGCTGTGCCGCCGCCGGTAGTCGGTCCGGTAATCGTCAGGCTCGACGAGGGAGCCACCGTGGACAGCATGGACAATCCCGTAGTCGGGTCGATGTATGTTCCGAAGGTGTAACTTGTCTGCGTTCCTGAAAAATCCTGCTTGACAGTTCCGGAGATCGACATATTCGATGGTCCGGTGATCGACAGAACGCCGCCGCTGCCGGTAACCGTCACGTCGTTGATGCCTGCCGTTGTCAGCGCACCTTGCAGGGCCGTTGCGTAGGTTGAAATCGTTTCACCGGAGGTAAATGCCGGCACGGAGACGGGTCCCATGGCTCCCTCAGTAATCGCCAAAGTTGATGCGGGATCGACCGTGGCCAGCGAGCCCCTGCTGGTGACGAAATTGTAGTTGGTCGTGGTCAAAGCCAAATCCTGCTTTACGGTGCCAGTGACCGAAAAACTGGATGCTGTTGGCCCGGAGATGGCCAGATTGCCGCCTGTGCCGGAGGCCGTCAAGTCGGTAATGCCAGCCGTGGTCAGCGCAGTGTTGATTTCGCCAGCGTATGTGGCTGGCGATTCGCCGGCGCTTAATGGAGCAACAACTGCCGTATTAGCGCCTTCAACGATGGTCAGGCTTGTTCCGGCTTGATTGACCGTGCCGGTCGCGGCAAACGCGTAACTGAGCGTGGTTGTGCCTGAGGCGGAGTTTGAATTCTGCGCCAGTGTGGTGGTGTCTGTTGACGCAACCGGCGTTGCAGACGCCAGGGTGGCGACCGTGGTAGCTGTACTCTGCGCGCCCTGCGTTACGGCGCTGGGAACTGTTGTCAGAGCTGGCGCTGCCGCTGTTGCCGCAGTAGGAATGGAAGTGGCGGCAGGCGTGGACTCCGCCACAGCCAAGGTTGTGGCCGTGGCTGCGGTCGCCGCTGCCGCTGACAATGTATCCGGCAGCGTGATTGCATAGCTCCACTTGTTGTTGCCAAGATTCGTATAGGTCACCGTAGCTTCATAGGATTTGCCCAGCGAATCATAAATCTGCACCTGGCCTGAAGTTTGTGTGCCGACGGGAGACTCAGAATCCAGGTTTTGGGAGAGGCTGAAGGAGGTTGTCGCCGAAGGCTGCATCACCTGTCCAGTGGGAATCGTTATCTCCGTCAAGCCGCCGCTGGTGTTGATCACGCCGCTGGTGGCCGCATACCCCATGACTCCCTGCCCCTCAGTGCTTTCCAGCGTTCCAGTGGAACTAAGCTGAAAGTTGCCGTTGCGCGTGTAGAGCTGTGCGCTTCCGCCGTTGTTCAGCACGAAGAAGCCTGTGCCGTCGATCGCAACATCGGTCGCGACGCCGGTCGAGGAGATCGAGCCGCCCGTAAAATTGGTGCTATTCGATGCTACCTGCACTCCCGTTCCCTGCTGAATCTGGCCTCCTGCGCCGGTGGTGCCCACCTGCTGGTAAAACAGGTCGCTGAAGTTGGTCGTCTGCGCTTTGAAGCCGGTGGTGTTCATGTTGGACAAGTTGTTGGCGATGGTGTTCAGCGCCGTATTATCGGCGTCGAGACCGCTGAGTGGAATGTAAAAGCTGGGCATGGTGAATCTCCTCTCACTTCATCTGAAGTTGGCGCGGGCCTAGGCGGCCGGCGGGTAATAATGCTGGTCTTGGGCCATGCGCGGCCCGCCGAATTTCTACTGCGGCCTGCCGTTCATGGCCTGGGCTACGCGCTCGGCCGCGGGATTGGCCGTGGGAATACTTAGATTGCCGGGAGCCAGCCTAGCCGCTGCCGCGTTGATAGCACCAGCAACGCCTGTCGTTGCTGTGCCGGACGAGGCCGATTGAGTCTGCACGCCTGTGGCCTGAGCCGAGGCTGCACTGCCGCTCGAACTGGCTGTTGTGCTGTCCAGACCCTTCGTCAGCGTCTGGTTGATCGAGATCAGTTGCTCCAGGCTATTCACATTCACCAACTGGTTGATGTACTCGTTGGGGTCGGAGTTCGCGGTTGGGTCCTGGTTCTTCATCTCGGTGACCAGCAAAGTCAGAAAGTCGTTGGCCGAAATGGTGGCCGATGAACTGCTTGTGCTGCTTGAACTGCTGGTCGCGTTTGCCGTGGCGCTTGTACCGTTGGCCGCTGCCGCCGTGGGAGTTGCGGATGTGCCGGTAAGAGCCTGCACCCCCGTCATTGTGTGATTCAAAATTGCCGCTGCCATGTTGCCTCCCTGCTCTTCTCTGTTTTGATTTGCGTTCTTCTGCGTGCTTGTTTGCCGGGTTCCTGCCCGCCGTACTGTCCGGACCTTGAAACTGCCTTCATGCTCATGCCATCACCGAAATGTGCAAGCCGTCCAAACTGGCCGAATGTGGGCCAATGTCCATATCCCCAAAGAATGCCGGCAATCCCAGCGAAGCGGACGGCGACGGGCTTACGGATTCTGGATTGGAACCGGATGGGATGCTTGCATCTGTGCTCTGTGCCGTTTGCTGCCCTGCTTCCTGCTGCATTCCCTCTCCCGCGCCTTGGCCGCTCAACCCCGACCACCCGCCCTCGGGCGCCGTCAGCGTGAGTGTCTCGACCGGCGTGTGGTGTTCGGCAAGATAAGTGTTCAATCCCGCCAGATGACTGCCCAGCGCCTGGGCTGCATCGGTTGAGCCGGGCACAAGTTGGGCATGAACTCCGCCACCGCTCATATCCGCGCGAACGCCTACCCAACCCAGTGCTGGATCCTGATAACCTGCCTCGGCCCGCTGTGTTCCGGCATGAATCCAGGTAGTGGCCGCAGTCGCACCCGTTGCGTCGAGCGTTGCAAAGGTCTCGCGGGAATCCGGCTGGGTTGCCGCAACGCTCGAAGCACCGGACGGTTCATTGACCGTGTTTACTGCTCCGCCCACGCTGGCCGAGGCGCGCGCCATCGTGGAAGCATCCAAAACCGGGCCGGAAGATTGCCCTTCGATGAGGGGCTTCACCAGCTGGACAGAATCGGAGCTGCCGACTCCGTGAATTGATTCGTGAGTTAAAGTCTTACCGGCTGCGATTGAGACAGACTTGTCAATTGTGGAGGGTTGAGCCGCAAGCTGGCCGGATTGGGCGGTGGCGGCCGCGGGTATGGGATTCAAGCTATCGCCGGTTACCGGAGCACCAATCACATTTACGTTTTGATTGCCCGGTAGAGTCGCAACCTGTTCCTGGCCCTGAACGAGCGCTGGAGTACGGTATTGATTTGAAACAAGCGCCTGGGACGAGGATTGGCTTGCCGACAGCGTCTCCGTCTGGTTCGAGATTGGTTCGATGGTCTGAGCACAGCTTTGGTTTGCAACCTGCGTCTGCATCGGATTCAGGCTCGGCGCTGAAACCTGAATCGGGTTAGAGCCCGGAGCCAAAGAATGCGTCTGGCTCCGGCTTGAAACGAAGATTGGCGGCGTGGCCTGACTTGTCGCCTGCGTTTCCGCTGAACTCTGGTTCTGCTCTGCGGCCTGGCTGGACACGGATGCCTGAGTCCTGCGCTGCTCTGGAGCGAGTGCCGGAGACGAGGCCTGGCTTGTCGCCAGAACCTCCGCCGGCTTCATGGTTGGCACGGAGGCCTGCGTGAGACTCTGGCTCGGCACGGAGGTCTGCACCCGGTTCTGGTCTGAAACAAATGCCGAAGACGAGACAAGGGTAAGCGTACGTGTCTCCACCGGACTCGTGTCCTGTGCCGCCGTCTGAGTCGTCTGCTGAGTCAGGCTGCGAGCAGGTGCTGGTGTTTCAGTCGTATTCCCGCCCCCGACAAGCATAACGACGGTCAGCGGTGCGTCTTTGTCCGCGACTGTTGATTCTGTTTCGGAAAGGGTTGAGCCGGATGAACCACTCAGGGTGGAAACAGGCGAGGATAGCGTCGGCTTCGCGGACGTTTCAGCTGCTTCCGCGGTCTGCTGGACGTCGGCATTAACCGCACCGGCAATTTTTCCGGAAGCATTCATCACCGACATTTGCGGACTGGATGAAGCCGAAACAGAAGTGACTGGCTGGTTCGTCGAGAGAGCGGCAGAGATGTCTGTTTTTGCAAGAGGAGCGGGCTCGTTCGTACTCTGTGCAACTTGGCTGACGACAGCAGTTGCCGGCACAGCCTGCGCAAGATTCGCAATTGCCGCCGGAACCAATCCCGATAACGCTTCAACTGGGACAGTGTCCGCCTCGGTGGCATTGGTGGATCGGGCTGGACGGGAGCTACGGGCAGATTCTGTATCCGGCTCAGTAGCCAGATTATTCTTTTCGACGGTGGTCGAGACCGGCTTAGCAGCCCCGGCAGCCGGCTCGGCAACCACGGTTTGAGTCTGAGCCACAGGCAGAGACAAGATCGTTTCCGTGTCCGTCTCAATGCTTCCCTTCTCTGCCTTTGCCCCCAGACGCAAACTTATTCCCGCAGCCAGCAATGAAGTTGAAACGCTGGTGTTTCCAAAAGTCTGTTCCGACGCCGATTCTGTGGAGGTGGCCTCTTGATCGGCTTCGGCCTCTCCAGAGCCTTCCATGCTGGAGCCCAGCGAGGCTAGCAGCGATTGCCAGTTGGCGCGAAAGCTCTCTGCCGCGGAAACCGTAGAAGACAGGAGGCCGGAAGCGGCCACCCCGGATCGCACAGCGCCATGCGCAGCGCCCTGCGTCTTGCCCAGGCCTAGTGCCGGAGTTTCCCCCGCTCCAATGAATGCTGCAACCGTCATGCAAATAGATAAAGCAGACGCTGTGCCAAACGGCGACAGGGAGGGTTAGAGCATTGTCAGGAATGGAACCGGCCATCCCGATTCAGGAAACTGTACACTTTTGTTTGTATTTGCCCTCAAGTTTTTACTCATGCGCGCTTCTCATTCACGGCGGGCGGTGGAAACGAAATTCTTATGATGAGCTAACCCTTCCGCAGTTGAGGCAACCGGTTCATATCTCCTTCTTTACCCGCCTC
>Ga0187849_1003008_pt1 | contig 15291 bp, 5 predicted proteins | sample June2016WEW_4_10_2_FD_132412 | JGI IMG/M metagenome (GOLD analysis project Ga0187849, IMG submission 132412) | Peatland microbial communities from SPRUCE experiment site at the Marcell Experimental Forest, Minnesota, USA - June2016WEW_4_100 | ecosystem: Environmental > Terrestrial > Soil >... | reverse complement strand
GCTTTCCTTTGGGAGCAGCAACACGACTTGGCCTCCCAGGGCGTCCCGCTCTTCATCGTCAACGATGCCGATTGGACTGAGCGCCAATTCGCTGCTTGGTTTAACCAAAACCAGCCCGAAGTGATTCTCGGCTGTGAGGAGGCAATTGTTTGCTGGTTGGAAAAGCTGGGCCGGAAAGTGCCCGACGCCATCGGCTTTGCTCACCTCTGGAGCGAGTACAGTGGTGGACGGTTTGCGGGGTTAAATCACCATCCGGCGGCTCATGGCGCGGCGGCCGTTGATTTGCTGGTAGCCATGATTCATCGCAACGAACGCGGGGTTCCGGAAATGCCGCAGGTCGTGCAATTAAAGGCCTCTTGGGCGGACGGGCCGTCGTTGCGGTGCAGACGTTAAGTGTTGCTTGCAAGGTGCGGCTCGTTCGTTAGCCTTTGCCTGCGCAGGCGCGAAGCCCGCGTTGGGCAGCGTCCTGGATGTGGGCCGCTCGAGTTGCCCGGGCAACCGCCTGGTAGAGCGCCTGCGCCTCCGCCCGCTGATTGGCTTCCAACAACCGTTCCGCGCAGTTTAACAACGCATCAGCGGTCCCCAAGCGGAGTGCCTCGGGGGCCTTCGGATAGAAATCGCGCAGGGCCTCGCCGGCCTGAGCCGAGCCGATGCCACCAAGGGCGGCGGCGGCGGCGGCGGCAACCTCCCCCTCGCCATCTTTGAGCAACTCGGTCAACGGGCCAGTGCTGGCGGCATCGCCCAGATGCCCGAGCGAATTGAGGGCGCCCACTTTCGCAAGACTCTGGAGGTGCGGCAGGCGCTCGCGCAGGGCTTGGGCTGCGGCGGTCGGGGCCAGGGCCTGGAGGGCATTGCGCGCCGCGGTGGCCAGGAGGGGGTCATCCAACAACGCCCCCAACGCTGCGGCCGAGCGCGCCGACCCGATTAAGGCCAGCTTGGAACAAAGGTACTCCCGCGCCACGGCCGAGCCGCCGGCTTGCAGAATCACCGCCAGTTGTTGCTCCAATTGCTGCCGCGTCGGGCTGGCATTCATGCTGGCGGCGGCCACGGCCCCGTCCAGCGGCAAGAGCGCCGCGCGCCCCGAGCCGCGGTCGTAGGTTTTGAGCGCGTCGAGGGCTTGGGCCAACGCGCCGGGCGCTGGCGCAGCGTCCGCGGATTTCACGGCGGGAGCAGGGATAGAGGCTGGCATAGTGCGAATCTTTCTCAGCGTTGGGCGGCGGCGGCCTTCAGGCTGGCCGCGTTGAAGCGCCGTATGCGCTCGGTGAGCCTTGGCAAGGACTCCGGCCCGCCCTCCCCGCCCTCAAGGGCGAAGAGCGTTGGGTGGAGGCCGAGGCGCTGGATTTCCAGCAGGAAGCCCTCGGTCGTTTCAGCGCCGCTCTTCCCGGGCAGGTCGGACAGTTCGACCGTGAGCAACCGGTCGGCCAACGTTTGGAGGGCGGGCAGCGGATCGATGCCCGCGCGCTGCCAGCCAGCCAAACTGCCGGCCGCGCCAATGCGCGCGCCGCGCCCGCGGCAGGCCTCGAGGATTCCTTCGGGTCGGGCATAATGGGGCGCGGCTTTGGCGCCGCAGTCGCGCAGGGCCAGCTTGACGTCGAACTCGTCGCAGAGTTGCTCGAGCCGGCCGAGGGCCTGCGGGTCGGGTTCGGAAATGAAGGTCTCGATACCCATTTTTCGGCCAAATTCAAACCACTGGCGGCGGCCGGCGTCGTCGGCGGGGAAATCCGGGAGGTGATAAGTCACCAGGCGCATTCCGGCCCCGGCCAGTTTCAGGCGAACGGCCTCGCATTCGGATTCCGTGAGGCGGGGACCCAGCTCTTTGGGAATCTCCCGGCTGACCGGCTGGCCACTCGCCCCGCCCAGGTGACTGAGCCCGAGCTGCGCCGCCTGGTCGATGGCCTCGAACAGGGTGGGGTTGCCCCCGGCGCGGGGCGCGGTGCCCAGCCGCCACCCAAGCCGTTCCTGGGCTCGGACCGCCACGCTCAGCCGGGCGCTCGGCGTGGTCGGGGCCGGCAGGTCGCCCAGCGCAAATTGGGCGGCGGCCAGGTAAAACTCGAGCAGCTTCGGGTCCCAGAAGTCCCGCGGATTGTGGGCCATGGTGCAGTAAAAGATGCGGCCGCGGCCGTAGCTTCCGATCCAGGCCAGGGCGTAATCGTTGTCCGCGCGCACGCAATCGCCACGGGGCGGGCCCTGGGTCACGTCGGTCTTGACGGTATCGATGGTTAGCAGCACCCGCAGGCGGTTTCGGGAATAGGGCTCGTGGACGCGGAAGAACTCGTCCCGGTAATCAAAGCCCGCCCCGCCAAAGACCCGTGTCACCGGATGGTCCGGCTCCTCGACTCTGAGCCAGACGTGCTCGTCGCTGTCCTTGTGGTTGGCCCCGCGCGCACCGATCAGGAATCCGAACTCCGGCCAATCCTCGATGGCGCCGGGCCAGCGGGTGAACGCCACGGTCGTGCCGTGAACGCCCATCAAACCGCCCCCGCCCATGACGAATTCCGCCAGGCTCTGCCGCCATTGGCGATTGGTGAAGCAGTTGCCCACGGTATTGTTGAAAAACACGGCGTCGAACTGTTTCAAGCTCTGGCGCGCGAAAACCGCCGGGTCGGCGCTCACCGCCGTCTGGAACGCGCCGGTCTTCTGTCCCATAAGGGTGAAGGCCTGGTTGGCATGAGCGATGGACGGGTGCCCGCCATAGCCGACGTTGAGGGTGAAGATGAGCAGGCGGCGCCCCTGGGCGGGCCGGGCCGGTGCCTGGCGGGGAATGGCTTGCTCGATCCGCGCCAGGTCCTCGCTGTTCTGGACGAACGATTCCGCCCCGCCTGCGCCCCAACTCATCACCAGCGCCAGACCCCACAGAACGCAGCGCGGGAGGGTTGTTCCATTCAAGCGCCTTTGGGTGCGCGGCCAGAGATTCAAGTGAAGCATGGGAGGGTGCATGGTCAGGGCAAATTCATGAAGGCGCAAAACCAGTGGCGGGGAGGGCCTCGTCCGATGGCACTGGGATTTCATGCTCGTCCCGGAGGGACGCATGATAATAGCCCAACGTTTTAACGTTGGGTTTAGCCATACAAAGGCCAACAAGTCCCGAAGGGACGGCTGACATCGGCTCCCCACTCAGCCGTACCTTCGGGACTTGTGAGGGTTTGGGCGCTCCTACCCAACGTTGAAACGTTGGGCTATTGTCGGATGTCCCTCCGGGACAAGCACTTGGCCGGGGCGCGCCTCTGCGTTCGGCGTCAAATCCTGGTGGCCTTGGAGGAGCCGCCCCCACCCCTTTTATGAATTGGCCCTGGTGCATGGTGGACTACATCCTGTAAGGCGACCGCATGGCTCGGGACAACAAACGGTTCGCGCCCTCATCACCGCTGAACCTTTCCTTGACCGGGTCCCAGTTCAGCGACCGCCCCAGCCAGCAGGCGATGTTGGCCAAATGACCCAGGGAGGCCGAGCGATGGCCGATTTCCTCGTCGGCGTTGGGGGCCTGGCGGGTCCGGAGGCACTCAAGCCAGTTGGCGTGATGGGTGTTGGAGCCGATGTTCACTTCCGGCGTCCGTTTCAAATTCATTTCGTCGAACAGCGATTCGGGCTCCCCTTCGAGTTGGCCGCCTCCGGACATGGTGGTCAGCCAGCCTCGTTCCCCGACGAACAGGCCGCCGAAATTGCCCGCCAACCGGGCCGTCGCCGGCACCGCATGGTAGAGGTCTTTCACCAGGCCCCAATGGTCCACCAGGTGAAGCAGTGTGCCGTTCTCGTAGCGGCAGGTCAGCGTGGCGTAGCGCCCGGCGGCGGGATGAATGATCTCGACCGGGCCGCTCCGCTCGTATCCCAAGGCCCACTGAATCACGTCGGCGGCATGAGAGAGGAACCACGTCGAGGAGGTGACGCCGAAGGCCTCGCAAAACGACCAAGGCACCACGCCGGGCGAGGGGTTGATGTGGTACAAGCGGTTGTAGGGATGCCAGGCCGCCGGGCCCACCCAGCTATCCCAGTCCAATCCCTCGGGCACCGGCTCGGCCGGCAGCGGAAACTCCATCGGCACATAAGCCCGGCCGCACTGCTCGAGGTTGAGCACCTGCGCGTAGGGGCGGAAACGCTCCCCGCCCATAAAGCTCGAGAGCGGCGCGTACGGGGTAAACACCGCCTTGACCTTGCCCAGCTTGCCCGCGCGAATGAACTCGCAGACCTTCCGGATAGCGGGAATGGATCGGTACTGGGTGCCGGTTTGAAACACCCTCCCATACCGCCGCACCGCCTGCGCCACACGCCGGCCTTCTTGTATCGTCAGCGACAACGGCTTTTCGCAGTAGATGTCTTTGCCCGCCTTGGCGGCCTCGATCGCTTGCAGGCTGTGCCAATGGTCCGGTGTGACAATGACGACCGCATCGATATCGGGCCGCGCGAGGATCTCGCGGTAATCATTGCAGGCGGCGCAACCGCGATAGCTGCCGGCGGCTCGCGTGGCCGCGTAAATGTCGTCCACGGCGCCCCGCCCCGCCTCGCGCCGGGTTCGGTCCACGTCGCAAACGGCCAGCACCTGAAACGCCGAATCATAAGCCAGCCGGCTGAGATGGCCGCCGCCCATGGCGCCTTTGCCGATCAGGCCGACATTGACCCTGCGGCTCGGCGGCACGTTGTTGTCAGCGCCCAGGGCGGCCGCAGGCGCCAACCGCGGCAAGGCGATGACGCCGGCCGCCGCCACGCTTTGTTGGAGAAAAGCGCGACGAGTGATCCCTTTGACGCAAGGCCGGTTAATTCGGTTCATTCTCATAAGGCTCCGTGCAGAGGCGTAGCACCGGTTGGGCCGGATGGTCAAGGAGAAAGCAACGCCCCCAAAAAGGACGCAGGGTTGCTCTAAACTCGGGTTGCGGGCGGAGGCAAAAGCGCGCAGCCCTGAAATCCGAAGGCCGAAATCCGAAGGCCGAAGGGAGTCCGAAGTCCGACAGCGGATGGTTGGCTTGGCTTCGGCTGCGTGGCACAGGCGCTCGCCCACCGTATGGGCATTCTTCAGAAAATGATGCCTGAGAGGGGCAGTCACGTTTCCCCACCCCGGCCCTCTCCCCAGGGAGAGGGCCGGGGTGAGGGGGAATGGAACGACCCTCAGCGCCCGTGCAAGAATTAATTCCGGTTGGCCTGTCGGCGCACGCAGCCAAAGCGCGGGAATGCCGCGCACTCCAAACGCTTCGCGATATCGGCCGCGCATCGCTGCCTCGCGAAGCGTTTGGAGTGCGGCGCATCCCGCCGTTCTTGACGCCAATCGTGGTTTCAGAATGTCAGCATTACGCCTCAATCTCGGCCTTTATTTTTGCACAAGCCCTAAGCAAACCCCATAATTCCCATCACTCCCAGTCCGTCCCATCCGCCAGGGTGAGGGGGAACGGCCCTGCGCAAACCTCCCGGCGCGATCTCCGGCCACACCGCGCCGGCGCCTGAATCGCCGGCATTTTTTCCCTTGACAACATGTGTAACATTGCTATATACTAGCCCCCATGAAACGACGCCGTTCTGCCAGCCCCGCCTGGCCCCGCGCCGGCCTCCGGGTATTCGTGGCCGCTGCCGCTGGAGAATCGAGAGCCAAAAGGGTCTGCCGCCCGGAAAGCTTGGCCGAAAGTCTGCTGCCGGCCAATCCACGGCCCCTTCGGCCAGTCCCAATCAAACCAAATCAAACCAAATCAAACCAAATCAAGGTGAAATTAAAAACTTTGTCGGGAGTGATCTCAGTTTGGTCACGCCATTCCCCCTCACCCTTACCCTCTCCCCAGGGAAAGGGAACAGCCACAGCCGACAGTCGCCATTCCCGGAGCCGCTGGTTTTGTCGACTGACTGCCAGGAATTCCCCCTTTGCTTTACCTGCGGGGATTCCCTGGGATCAAAACCAGGAAACCCCCGGCTAGCGTGAAGCGAGATCTCGTGTCAGAGTCATGGCGTTTAACGATTCAAGCTCGTTGCAGGCGCAGTCTTCGCTGGCTGCGCAGGTGGGCGTGGTCTTCGCTGGCCACGCCCCCTTCTTTGTCGCCCGGACATGGGATGACTTCCAAATCAAGCCACCCACAAAAAATGCAAAGCAAAAGCCAAGCGATGGGTGGTGCCCCTCACGTGTCTGAGCCTAAAGTGCCCCTTAAGATGCCTTTGTTATGTGCGCGCCAGCTTGCCCGAGACAGGCAGATGGCCACAGGTTTTCTGTCGGGCGCGCCTGCGGGTCGAGCGACAAGGTGTTAACCTATGAAATCCCTCCTGGTTCCCTCTCTGGCCTGCTGCCTCCTGTTGGTTTGTCCGGGAGCCAGGGCTATCGAGTTGATCTCCGCCCAAACCCGGGGCCATCCCAACGCCGTCACCGTGGTGTTCTCGGACGACGTAACGGAAGCCAGCGCGACCAATGCGGCGAACTATGCGGTTGATAATGGCGTCATTGTCAGCAACGTCGTGATGCTCGAAACGGGAAAGGTGCGGCTGTTCACGACGCCTCTGCCGGAGGGCCAAGTCTATACGCTCACCGTCAATGGCGTGCAAGACCGGGCGACGCCTGCCAGCACCATCGCACCCGATTCGAAGATCGCCTTTCTCCAGACCCAGGGAGCTCTCCTGCGGAAGGAATTCGACAACATTGCCGGCGGCTCGGTCTCGGATCTGACGAACAATCCCAATTTCCCCAATGTGCCCAACAGTGTCACTTGCCTCACTAGCTTGGAGGCGCCAGAGAACGTGGGGGACAACTACGGCCAGCAGATTGAGGGCCTGCTCACGGCGCCGCTGACGGGCGATTACACCTTCTACCTGGCCTCGGACGATCAAGGGGCCTTGTACCTGAGCACGGATGAGAACCCGGCCAACCAAGCGCTCATCGCTGCGGAGCCGGGCTGGAACCCGTCGCGTTTGTGGATCGGCAATCTCAACGGGCGCCTGCAGACCACGACGAACTTCATTGCGGGGGATTTTTTCATCGAGGCCGAAGACTTCGATTTTGGTGGCGGCCAGCATCAGGTTGCGGCCGACACGATGCCGTACCCGGGGGGCGCCTATGTGGGGTTATCGGCGGTGGCCGAGATTGATTACCACGACCCAGGAGCCAGCGAGAGTGTCGCCTACCGAGCCGCCGACCAAGGGGTCGCCATTCGGTCCAATCCCGATTTGAGCCGCGGGTTGTTCACGGTCACGACCAATTTCCAGGTGGGATGGAACGATCCGGGCGACTGGTACAACTACACGCGAACGTTTCCGACGCCTGGCCAGGATTATTATGTATTGGCGCGCTTGGCTTCGGGCGGGGCCGACATGGCGGCACGGTTGGATGCCGTCATCGCCGGCGCGGGCACAACGAATCAAACGACCGCGAAGCTGGGAGAGTTCCAGGCTCCGGCCACGAGCACTTACGATCTGTTCACCTTCGCTCCCCTGCGGGACGACCTGGGCAATTTGGCGATAGTCCATCTGGAGGGTCAAACCGTCCTCCGATTCACCGTGTTGCCCGGCAGTCTGGACTTCGATTATCTGGCCTTCCAGCCGGCTTCGGCTGGGCCGCCGGACTTGGATCAACTGCGGCCGAAGAACATCTCCGCCCCGATCCATCTGGAAGCCGGGGCGGAGTACTACCTGGAAGCCCTAATGAAGGAGAACAGCGGGGATGACCACGTGGCAGCGACCTGGCGCAAGCCGGGAGATCCCGAGCCCACCAACGGCGCGCCGCCCATTGACGGCCAGTTCCTGTCCATGTTCAATCAGGCGGTTGTGCCCGCGGCAATTGTGCAACCACCCGCCGGCCAGACGGTCGATGAGTTCGGCTCCGTGACCTTCAATGTTGGCCTCAGCGGCACACCCCCGTTTGACTACCAGTGGCTCAGCAACGGGGTGATGATTCCCGGCGCCAACGGACCGAACTGCACGGTCACGAACATTTCCGCCACCGACAACGGCGCCGTGTTTTCCGTTCTGACGGGCAACGGGATTTCGAGCGTTCGCGCGAATGCGGTGCTGTCGGTGAACCCGGATCTCACACCCCCCGTCCTGCTTTCCGCCGAAGGCAGCCCGGGCTTTGACATGGTCACGCTAAGGTTTTCCGAGCGGATTAACGCCACTGACGCAAGCACAGCCGCAAACTTCACACTGAGCGGCGGATTGACGGTGGATCTCGCGACGCTCCTCGCCGACGGAAGGACGGTCATTTTGCACACCAGCCCGCAGACCCCAGGCACGGTTTACACGCTGGCCGTGAATGGCGTTCGCGACATCTCGACTGCGGCCAATGTCATCAGCCCCAACAGCCAGGCCAGCTTCACCGCGTTCGTCCTCAGCCAGGGATTTCTGCGCCAGGAAATCTACGCGGGGACGAGTGGCACAAGTTTGTCTGACCTGACCAACGACCCGGCATTTCCCGACCGGCCGGACGCCGTTAATTTCGTGACCCAATTCGAGAGCCCTTCGACCTATCAGGAAAACTACGCTGTGCGCCTCTCCGGCTATCTGCTGCCGCCGGTCACTGGGGATTACGTTCTGTATTTGAATTCAGACGATCAGGGAGCATTGTTCCTGAGCACGGACGACGATCCGGCCCACAAGGCAGAGATTGCCTCCGAGCCGGGGTGGAATCCCCCGCGGCAATGGATCAACGGCGCCAACCAAGGGTCGCGCGGCAACCCGCCGGCCAACATTTCCGCGCCGGTGCAATTGGAAGCCGGGCAGAAATACTATGTGGAGGCGCTAATGAAGCAAGGAGCCGGGGCGGATAACCTCGCGGTGACTTGGCGGGCGCCCAGCGGCCCTGAGGTTCGGGATTTCGACGCTCCCATTTCAGGGGCCTATCTGGCCACCTACGCCAACCCCGATAGCGCCGCGCTCACCATAACTCAGCAACCCCAAAGCGCCACGGTGCCGGAGCAACAGGCTGTGACCCTCAGCATCCTGGTTGCTGCTTCGTCGCCTGAGGTCTTCTACCAGTGGCAAAAGGATGGGGTGGATATTACAGGCGCGACCGCTCCCCGTTACGTCACGCCTCCGCTTGCCTTGGCCGATGGGGGCGCCTCGTACCGTTGCCTCGTCTGCATCCCCGGCGCCAGTGTGACGAGCGACCCGGCGACACTCGCTGTAACCGCCGACACCACACTGCCGACGATCGTCTCCGCCGAGGGCAACCTCAACCTGAACCAGGTCACGATTGGGTTTTCGGAGACCGTCAGTCCGGCCGACGCGACGAATCTCCTCGACTTTGGCCTCAGTGGCGGGCTGAGCGTTACGGATGCCAGGCTGGGTGGGGATGGGAAGTCGGTCCTGCTTTATACCAGCCCGCAGACGAGCGGAGCGCAGTACACCGTGACCGTCAACGGCATGCACGACACTGCCGCGGCCGCCAATCTAATCGTACCCGACAGCCAGGTGTCTTTCGTCGGCTGGGCGCCGGAGGAGTTCGTTGGCCCGTTCCCGAGCTGGGCGGATGTCAAGCGGGACTACGGCGCGGTCGGTGACGGAATCGCCGACGATACCGCCGCGCTGCAACAGGCCCTCGACGACCTGGGCAATTCCACCCAACCGCTGTATCCCATACTCACGAATCACCCTTATGTGCTTTACCTGCCCGCGGGGACGTACCGAATCACGCAGGGACTGGAGTTTAAATATCGCATCGCGGTTAGCGTGGCCGGGGAGGACCCCACAACGACCTTCATCGTATGGGACGGCGCGGCCGGCGGGGTAATGCTTCACTGCAATGGAGTCTCCGAGGACCGGGTGACGCGCCTGACGTTCGATGGTGCTGGAGTCGCGCTTTCCGCGATCGATCATAAGTGGGACGGCAGCAATCAACCGAGCGCGACGTCCGGCAGCGAATACTCCGATCTGATCATCAAGGATGCGCAGTTCGGCATTCGAGCCGGTGTGGACTACAACGATGGCGAGGTGGCCGTGCTACGGTGTCAATTCCTGCGGTGTTCCCAGATTGCCGTCAGCATGGAAAGTTACAATGCTGTGGATTGGTGGGTTTGGAATTCGTCCTTTGACACTTGCCGAGTCGGAGTGGCAAACACGGTCAAGGCTGGCATTTGCAACGTGTATCAAAGCCTGTTCCGAAATTCGACCGAGGCGGATCTGGAGATTGGCGGCTGGCTGGAATTCATTTCGTTTCGCAACAACCAGTCCATCGGTTCAAAGGCGTTTCTAACCTCCGATGTTAACAACGGGTCCATTCAGGCGACGGTCCAGGGAAACACCATCATCGACCCGCAGGATTCACTGGCGATAAACCTCAACCGGCCGGGTCCTCTGCTGCTGCTGGATAACATCTTCCAAAGTCGCGCCGGCCTTCAGGCTGGTCCCGTGGTTTACCTCGGTGACAACCTTGTTTCCATCGGGAACACATTCACGGTGAGTTCGCCCCTAAGCTGTCAGGGCAGGGTGCAATCCATTGACGATCAGACCGTGGATCGGCTCTCCCTAACGCTCTCGCCGCTGGCCATGCCGGGCTTCTTGCCCAACCTTCATCGGCCGATCCTTGAAGTGCCAGCGGGCGCCGACGCCGCAGGGATTCAAGCGGTGATCGACGCGGCTGTGCCGCTTACAGGGCAGCGCCCAATCGTGCATCTGCCCCCCGGCGTTTTTCCAATTGATCGGACCCTGGTCATTCCAGCCGGGTGTGATCTGCAGTTGGTCGGGGATGGGATAAGGGCGGCGACTTGCCTGCAATGGGTGGGTGAGGGGCCGGGCCCGGTTTTGCGTCTGGACGGACCGTCACGGGCCACGTTGCGCGAGTTGACTGTGAATGGGGCGAACCTCGCTTCGGGGATTGTTGTGGAGAATTGCGACCAGCCCGCTGCCCGCGTTTTCATGGAGCAGGTGTCGCTCGCGTGGAGCTCGAACAACCTCGTGATCAACCGATTGGATGAAACCGATGTGAGTCTCCACGATTTTGGGCACGGGAGCAGTTCGCAGGTGAGTTTCCAGGTCATTGGAGGACCGAGGCAGGCCGCCGGCCAGGCGACCGGCGGCAGAGTCGTTCTATTTGGGGGCGCCTCTTCCGGCAACGAGCTGAGCTACGACCTCTCGGATTACGGTTCTCTCCTGGCGCAGGACATTTGGTACGAAGGTTCGCAGCCACGCTTTGTTCATCTGGGCAATTCCGGCGCCTTCACCCTGAATGGAGCCAAGATACAACGGTACTCCTATACGAACACCCCGGCGGTCCAAATAAGCGGATTCCACGGCGATGTGACCCTGTTAACCAGCATGCTCGAGGACTCCCAGGTTGTGATCGACGGTGATGGCGGAGACACGCGCGTGCTGGGTTTGGGCCTCGGCGCCTTTCCTGGCTTTTTCACCAACGTTTCTGCCCATGCTCAAGTCGAGCTCCTCTCGAGTAACGGAGAGAGCGAGTCAGTCCCGGATCAGGGCCAGACGGACCCGGAGTTCATCAAGAGCATGCTCCGCCAGACGAGGCAAGAGCGGCCCCGCCTGCTGACCCCTCGACCGGACGGCGTCACCGACGCGCGGTTTTATCGCTTGCTCGTGTGGCAGTGCAGTGTTGGCATCCAGTTGAACCGAGGCCCCCTCGTCATCACGCAACAGCCGCAGGACCAGACGGTCACCGAGTTTGAGCCGGTGTCCTTCCAGGTTGAGGCAGCGGGCTTGTCCCCCAGTTACCAGTGGTTTCAGAACGGACTCCCGATTTCTGACGGCACGAACCTAAGCTTGTTCCTGCCCGCGGTTCAGTTCGCCGATCAGGGCTCTCAATTTAACGTTGTCGTCAGCAACGTTTTGGGCTCGATCACGAGCTCCAATGCAACGCTGACCGTTATTCCCGACCTGACCCCGCCCGCGAGCATCTCCGCCCGCGCTAACGGCAGCCCGCCGACCCAAGTCGAGGTCATCTTCTCCAAGGCCGTGGAAGAAATCACCGGAACGAACGCCGCCTTTTACAGCCTCGGCGACGGAATTCAAGTGTCAAACGCGATCATGGGCGCGACGCCGAACATTGTCTGGCTCACCACCTCCCCGATGAACGACGGGCGGCAACATGTCCTGACCCTCAACGGTGTCACCGACCGCTCGGCCCACCACAATCCCATCGCCCCCAATTCGCGCGTTGCAGTCAGCTTTGAGCTCGCGACCTTGGTGGACTACGGTCAGATCGTTAACGGCTTCCAGGATGATTTCTCGGCCGCCACGCTTGGCTCGAACTGGGTAGCTGTCGGCGGCGAGGTCAATATTTACTCAGTCGGTGGTGGGGTTTTGAGCGTAACCACCCCTCAGGGTTGGCTAGACCATTTACTCTATGAGGCCCCGGGTTATGACGCCACAACGCAAGAAGTCCTCGCGCGGATTCGGATCGCGGTGTGCGATAGCGATCGCACGCAGGCCGGCATCGGCGTGGGAGTGGAGTCCCACGGCCGAGGGATCGATTACGTTTTCAAAGAAAATGCGCTTGATGACCCGTTCACCGGAGTTAGGGACGCGGCCAATTCGGGGCCGAGCTGGCCGTTCCCATGGCAAACCAACGTCTGGTACTGGATGCGCCTGAAGCAAAGCCCGGATTACGGCCCAGGCAAGCCGGACGTGTTCGGCAAAGCCTGGCTTGCCGACGGGAGTGTCGTCGAACCCAGCGATTGGCAGACTTGGGATTACGTGCCGGCGAGCAGTGTGCATAGCGGCTTTGCTGGAATCGCGGCGTGGGGATACTCTGGATCGTTCTCAGAGTTCGACGTGGACTACGTTCTCATCAAGGCCGCCGGACTGCCCCCGGTGCTGGTGAACCCGGAGTTGACATTTGGAATGGTGCCGGTTAACACACCCATTCCCGACCGTTACGTTGATGAGGGGGCCACTCTCACTTTCATCGCCTTGTCGTCTGACCCTAATCTGCCCGCGCAATCCTTAACCTACACTCTGGGTGCCGGCGCTCCCGAAGGCGCCAGCATCGACCCCATGACCGGACAGTTCACCTGGACGCCCAGCGAGGCGCAAGGTCCTAGCACCAACCGCATCAACGTCGTTGTTAGTAATGATGGGAGTCCGGCGCTTCGTTCCACCAACCGCTTCACCGTGGTGGTTAAAGAGGTGAACATGGCGCCGCTGCTGGGGACGATCGCTGCGCAGAGCGTCAACGAACTGACCCTGCTGACGGTCACCAACGCGGCCACGGAATCGAATATTCACTCGACCCTGGGCTACGCGCTGGTCAACCCCCCGGCCGGGATGGGCATTGACACCAACGGGGTCATCACCTGGACGCCGCAGCAGACCCAAAGCCCGGGCACCAACCTGGTTACCACCTTCGTGACCAACTCCAATCCGTATGATTTGGTCAACCCGCACCTGAGCGCGACCAACGCGTTCACGGTCATCGTGAAGGAAGTGAACGCCGCGCCGGTGCTGCCAGTCATTGGCACCCAGACGGTGAACGAACTGACCCTGCTGACGGTGTCCAACACGGCCACCGAATCGAACATCCACTCGACCCTGGACTACGCGCTGGTCAACCCGCCGGCCGGCATGGCCATTGACACCAACGGGGTCATCACCTGGACGCCGCAGCAGAGCCAAAGCCCGGGCACCAACCTGGTTACGACTCTCGTCACCAACTCCAACCCGTATGATTTGGTCAACCCGCACCTGAGCGCGACCAACACGTTCACGGTCATCGTGAACGAGGTGAACGTTGCGCCGGTGCTGCCGGTCATTGGCGCCCAGACGGTGAACGAACTGACCTTGCTGACGGTGACCAACACGGCCAGCGAATCGAACATCCACTCGACCTTGGGCTACAGTCTGCTCAATCCGCCGGCCGGGATGAGCATTGACACCAACGGCATCATCACCTGGACGCCGCAACAGAGCCAGAGCCCGAGCACCAACCTGGTTACGACCCTCGTCACCAACTCCAATCCATACGACCTGGTCAACCCGCACCAGAGCGCTGCCAACACCTTTACGGTCATCGTGAAAACAGTGAACGCGCCGGAGTTGGACATTGTGATGGTTGGCGGCCAGCCACAACTGACGTGGAGCGCGGTTGCTGGATGGCGCTACCAAGTGTGGGTCAAGCAGGAGCTGGCGAACACGTCCTGGACGAGCGTTGGGGGCGTGCTGACGGCCTCCGCCGAAACCCTGGAATTCACCGACTCGACCACCAGTGGAACCACCGCGCGGTTCTACCGCGTCCAGGTGCTGGGCCCGCAGTGAGCACCCTGGCCTGGCACCTTACTGAGGAGTCCGTGGGATGCACTACAGACGGACGGCCCCTCACCCCGGCCCTCTCCCCATCGGATGGGGAAAGGGGGAGTGGCCGGCCGCAACAGGCTGTAGGGCAACCCGAGGACTGGGTAGTGCATGGATTTTCTGTGACTCTTGAGGTCCCGCGCCGGGTTTGACCTCCCTACCCGCGATAGGTCCGATGTCTGGCTGTGTCCCGGAGGGACATCGTGAGAATAACCAGGCAGGACCACGGACCGCCGATGCAGAGGGTGAGGAGCTGGCCACAAGGGCACGACACTCTGTAGTAATTAGCCTCTACAGCAAAGTCCTGTCCAACGGTGGCAGAAGAATCATTTCGCGCCATGACAGACCTGTGTGCCAGAATGTGCGATAGTGGGCCTACCATGACGAATGGCGTGGAAACAGCCTGGTACCGCGTACGGATAAGGCCGAAGCAGGAGCACACCACGGCGGCAGGTTTGGCCAGACGACAAGGACCTCAAGTTATGACCAAAACGTTGGAAGTCATCAGTGAAGTGATCCGCAATCCCAAACACTCCTTCCGCAAGGTGGAGAACCAGCCTAAGAAGCCCCTGAAGCATCGTTATGAGCGCAGAAAGATCCGGGGTTATCTCCAACTAGGCGAATGGAGGTCCGGAGAAGCAGCTTAAGGGGGTTTTAATCTCAAGCGGCTCAGAAGGGCACGTCGTCCTCCTCGGGAGGAGGGCCTTCGGGCGCAGGCCCAGCCGAGGGAGGAACCTCAGGGGCAGCGGGGGCGGGGCGGGGATGGCCTGTCTCAGGGGACAGCGGGCTCTCGGGCCCTTTGGAATCGATAAAGGAAAAGCCTTCGAGGACGACTTTCAGTTTGCTTTGTTTTTGGTGAGTGTTCTTGTCTTCCCACTGGTCGAGTTTGAGCCGGCCTTCCACGAGGAATGGCTTTCCCTTTTTCATGTATTGGCCGATGACCTCAGCCTGCCGGCCGAAGGCATCAATCTCAACAAAGGTGACCTCCTCTTTCGTTTCACCGGTTTCGTTTTTCCAGGTCCGGTTGATGGCCAGGCTGAAGTGGGCGATGGCCAGGCCCTTGGGCGTGTAGCGCAGTTCGGGGTCGCGGGTCAGGTT
>Ga0187849_1003003_pt1 | contig 15310 bp, 5 predicted proteins | sample June2016WEW_4_10_2_FD_132412 | JGI IMG/M metagenome (GOLD analysis project Ga0187849, IMG submission 132412) | Peatland microbial communities from SPRUCE experiment site at the Marcell Experimental Forest, Minnesota, USA - June2016WEW_4_100 | ecosystem: Environmental > Terrestrial > Soil >... | reverse complement strand
GTTAATTGGCAACCGTATCATTGCCAAGCTCTCTCGTCTGGAAATGGCGCAACGTTTCCTGGATCCCGCCCCGGCTGACTTGCTGGCCCAATTGGTGCAGGAAAACAAGATCACATCGCTCCAGGCGGCGCTTGCCCAGAGAGTTCCGATGGCTGATGATATTACCGTGGAAGCCGATTCGGGTGGACACACCGACAACCGCCCGTTGGTTTGCATGCTGCCTGCTTTCATTACCTTGCGTGACCAGGTACAAGCCAGCCGCCAATATCTTGAGGCAGTGCGGATTGGGGCAGCCGGAGGGATAGGCACTCCGGAGGCTGCGTTGGCAGCTTTTATGCTGGGAGCTGCCTATGTGGTAACGGGTTCAATCAACCAGTCCTGCCTGGAATCGGGCGCTTCGGAGCATACCCGAGCCCTGCTGGCGCAGATGGAAATGGCAGATGTTGCCATGGCTCCCGCCGGAGACATGTTTGAGATGGGCGTAAGGGTCCAGGTGCTCAAGCGTGGTACCATGTTTGCGATGCGGGCGCAAAAGTTGTACGAACTTTACACCCGCTATGGCTCATGGGAAGAGGTCCCGCTACCGGAACGGGAAAAAATCGAGAAAATTGTTTTCAAACGTGACTTTGAGTCCATTTGGAATGATACGGTCAAATTTTTCATGGAACGAGACCCGCGCCAGGTGGAACGGGGTAACGCCAACCCGAAAGACAAAATGGCGCTGGTGTTTCGATGGTATCTGGGGCTGTCCTCACGCTGGTCAGTCGCGGGGGAAAAAGGTCGTGAGATGGATTACCAGATTTGGACAGGTCCTTCGATGGGCGCCTTCAACAATTGGGTCAAGGCTACCTATCTCGAAGAACCTAAAAACCGCCACGTGGTGGATTTGGCGATGCATATTATGCGCGGTTGTGCAGTCCTTTACCGGGTCCGGTCATTGGAAATTCAGGGGGTGGTTTTTCCGCCAGGATTGCAGCGATATCTTCCAACGCAGGAGATCCAATAAAAAAGGCGTATTTTGGATTTCTCCCCTCGCCAGCGCAATTCCCGGAGAGCACATAGTGCTGGTGGATCGACTCGGCAGGGATAATTGAGGATTTGGGGTGAAAAAATCTTGCGATTTTTCCAAATTGGCGTACTTGTAAGGACTTGGTCGATGTGCTACAATCATTTTGCTCATCGCTTAAAAGAGCTTATGTGGTTTGGCCTTATTGGAATCACCCATCTCAAAGAGGTAAAATAATGATAAATCACCTGCGCAGATTCTTTATCGTAAATATCGCCCTTATCCTTGCCCTGATAGGGAGCGGAGTGTTCCTGCCTTCAATACAGGCGCAAGCCAGCGCGGCGCTGCCAAATATGTACGCGTATCTCCTATCAGGCGGCAGTTACTACACATCGACGGTATACACCGGAAATCAACTAACTCTTCAGGCGATAGTTCAAAATTCCGGAAATGTACCATTACAAATTGTCGCCAACCTGACAATTCCCTCTGGTTGGAATTTAAATGATAAATATGATAATTGCGGCACCCTGGCTGTCTCAAGCTCGTGTACACTTACCTGGCTTTTCACTCCACAAGTCAGTGGACAAACCTTTGTACGAGTATTTCTGCGCGGCAATTATACGGATTCAAATGGCAATGCCAACCGCGTTTCTGCAGCGCCTGCACTTCTGATCATCGTATTGCCAACTTATTCGTGGCAGACCCAGGTTAATGGATCCATCGTCACAAACACCAGCACTGTTCCTCCAGCCACTATTTCTCCCACTATGAATGTGACTTTGATTGGTAATGACATCGCTACGTATTCGGAAACAGTACCTACCGGAAAACAGTTTATCTTCCGTGCTCATGTTGAAAATGGCAGCTTTGTTCCGCTGCAAGTTGATGCCAATCTGGCCGTCCCCAATGGTTGGGGTGTGACCCAGAATTCATTCAATGATTGCCCCAGCACTGCCAACCTGGGCCACAAGCAAACTTGCACGATCAGCTGGTACTTCAATCCATTGGTAACCGGGCAGGTATATTTGCGAGTATACGTACGTGCTTATTACCTGGATGTTTATGGCAATACCCAACGGATTACTGCGGCGCCAGCCTTTATCGTTAACGTGGTGCCGTAATCTAATTACCTGCTTGAATGTCTTGGAAGGCAACCAAAAATGGGGCTGTCCCAAAAGTAACTCTAGACAGCCCTGAAATAGCGAAAAGAACACGATTTTGAAAGAAGGTAAAAAAAACTGGCGGTTACTGGACCGCCAGTTTGGCTATATTATGGGCAATGCAGAGCAAGCCCCATTCCGTTTTTACCTTATCCATTCCCCGGAGAGTGAATCTGCGGAAGCCCCAGTCTTCTTTGATCCGTCCAAAGACCGTTTCCACCTCCACGGCGCGCCGTGAACGCAGTCTTCTCCCCTGGTCTGAGACAAGCTTTTCACGCGCTTGCTGCTGGTAGCGGTTCAGGGTCGGGTTGATCGTAATGTGTCGGTTTCCCACTGCTCTGGTACATTGCGGTTTGAGGGGACAGGCGGCACAGGAACCACATGCATATTCCTTGAAGGAGGTGCGATAGCCATTGTCTGTGATGCGATAGCGGGTCCCAAGAAAAGTCAATCATTGCTGATTGGGGCAGATGTATTCGTCCCTTACCGGATCGTGCTTCCAGTTCTCGGCTCGGAAGTGCTGTTTGCGCCAGCTGCGTTTCTCCTGCTTGTGGAAGAGCGGATACTTCACATACTCTTCGATCCCGCTTCGTTCCAGATAGGCATAATTCTCTTCACTGCCATAGCCTGCATCCGCGATCACGGTCTGCGGGAAACGACCCAGGTGTCTCTGGACTTGGTCCAGATGCGGGATCAACACGTTCATATCATTCGTTTTTTGGTGGATGCTAAAGCCCACCACAAACTGGTTCTGGGTGCCGATCTGGACGTTGTAACCAGGCTTCAGCTGCCCGTTGAGCATGGCATCTTCTTTCATACGCATAAAAGTGGCATCCTGATCGGTCTTGGCATAGCTGTTGCGCCCGGCCAGGATCCTCTCCTGCTCTTCATATTTCTTCTGGCGCGGCAGATACTCTTCCTGCAACGTCCGCAGCGCTTTCGATCTGGCATCCCTTTTGTTCTTCAGCGTATCTGCCAGGTGCTCATTCAAGCGCTCGATCCGTTTCTGCAGTGCTTCGCTGTCGATCCCACCCCCGCCCCCCTGCTTGTTTTCTCCTCCCACCTCCTCCAAGTCCTTGTCCCCATAAGCTTCCTGTTCGGCTTCATTCTCTGCCTCGATGTTCTGCAACAACTCCTGGATCTTCTTCTGCAGTCGCACCTTGTACTTCGCTGTGCTCTTCGCCCACACCCACTTGTACTTGTTCGCATTCGCCTCGATCTTGGTCCCATCCAGAAAGTAGTTCTCCAGGGTCACATAGCCCCCTTCGATCAGGTACTGCAGCACTTCACCAAAGACCACCTCGATCCCCTCTTTCATCACACTGCTGCGAAAGCGGTTGATCGTCCGAAAGTCCGGCCGGTTCCCCCCACTGATCCACATGAAGTTCACGTTCTCCCGCAGTCCCTTGGCAATCTGCCGCGAAGAGTTCACTTTCTGAGTGTAGGCATATACCAGCACTTTCAGCATCATGCGCGGATGATAGCTGCTCGTGCCTCCCCCTTTGTACTCGTTCAGAACCTCTTCCAGGTCCAGCTCATCCATCACCCGGTTCACCACCCGCACCAGGTGGTCTTCCGGAATCAATTCTTCCAGGCTGGGTGGCAGCAGCGTCGGCTGGTCCATCGTATATGGCTTGAAGGTGACTTTATTGTGTCCTTTTTTCATGCCCCCATTGAATCACGGCTGTTTAAAAAAGTAAAGGGCTTTCCCTTACTTTTGGGACAGCCCCATTTTTGATATCTTCAAAGCCTCCTGGCTCCACTTGTAAAGTGTTTATATTACCGATTATCCTCAAACCTGCTTTTCCACCAACCGGGCTGATTGGATTTTAGCCGGGGTGGCTGCGAATCCTGCTAAAGTGATCACGAAAACATCCCGGCGCTGCCACCAGGCTGCCCAGACCCGATCGCTGGTTGGCTTTTCCCCAAGTTGAATATTATGCCATTTACCTTGATCTTTGCCAGCAGGCAGTATGCCATCCAGACCGCGCACTTCCACCAGGCGTGTATCCCTGCGCAGGCCCACTCCCAGCGCTTTCAGCATGGATTCTTTTACACTCCAGATTAAGGTGACAATCAATGCCCTAGTATCAGCAGGGCAGGTATTTACCAGTTGCCGTTCAGTAGGGGTAAAGTAATCCATTATGAAGGTTTCAGTGCGCGCTTCTACTTTTTCCAGGTCTATACCCACTTGCAGGTCCAAACCGGGTGACAAGGCACATAACGCCAGGTTTCCACTGTGGCTGATGGACAGGCATTCTGCTGGAGTTGCCCTGTCAGGCAGTTGAATGTATGGCGCGCCCTGCGGGGCATTGTGGATCACGATTTGGTCCAAAGAGTAACGCTGGTAAGCCGGGAGGCTGTGCACCAGGGTTTTGGAAGTCCAGCGACCCAGCAGCCATTCATCACGCCGCTTGGGGAATCGAAAAGTGGAATACTTTTGGAGTTCAGCAGGGGAGAGAAACCCCTTGGCTTCCAGAGTTGCTTGATCAAAGTCGACCAGAGTCCAGTAAATGGAGGTGGACATAATTCTATTTGTGTAAAAAACCGCCCGCAGAGTTAGCTGCGGGCAGCTCGGTTCTTTAGTACCAGTTCAGGAGTCCTTCATCAATTCCTTCAAGGGCGCCAGCAGGTTTGGTTCAACGGTCACCGGCAGGGGAGTAGTGCAATATTCCTTCAACTCCAGATAGATCCGGCCTTTTGAGTCTACCACACGCGCATCGAAATGTAGTTCCCCATTCCCAGAGCGGAACGGCTTTACTTCGGCGTAGATTGCCGCGCCGTTGAGGTTTTGTCGGTACAAAGTCAGGCTTTCGATGGAGCGCGGCAAAGCCATGATGCCGGTTTTGCCAATTTCCCAGATTCCGGCGGTTTGGAAGCATAACTCCACCAGGGTGGGAGTGCTAAGCAGGTCGTGTTCTCCATTGGTGAAGGCAGGCAGTTTCTTGTTCAACTTGCCCAGCACGCTCTCCCCGGAACGCTGCACCCCTTCCAGCACCTGGAAGGCAGGACCGTGGAAATACAATTGATAAATATCTTCAGCCTGAACCGTATAGCTGGCATTCCAAATAGGGATATTGGTGCTGACTTCCTGTGCTTCAGTTTCATGCTGCTTCAGGTGGACCTTGCCGCTGAAATGCTTCATGCGTTTTTCTATACCGGTCTTCATCAGGCGGCTCGATTCCAGAGAAACATTGACCACAATTCCATCCTGCTCTCGAACTGCGCTTGCCAGCCAGGTAACCCGGCGCGGCTCCTTGCGGTAGAACTTGAACGCTGCCAGGAAATGGATGTCTTCCAGTTTACCTACGTCAAGCCTGTCATTATTGGAGGCCAGGACCGAACCGATATGTTTGGCAGCCACGGAGAAACCTTCAATGCCCATCACACCTGGCAGGACCGGTATACCGTTCATGCTATGATCGTAAAGGTAAGGCTGGGTATTCGGATCGAGCTCGGCCTCCAGGGTCAGACCCCGGTTGAGATCGAAATCTGTAACGTGACTGAGCATGCTGTGTACCGGTTGACCGCTACGCAAAGCACTGTCAGCTTTTACCAGATCCATGCCTCCGTGCAGGCAGTGCGCCTCTAATAAGGCACCCAGCGAACCGGCGATGATGGCTTCCCCGGTACTGGCCAGAAGTTCGGCACGGACCATCGGGGCAGCCTGCTCGGGTGGAACCAGGTCGATCCCGGCCATTTTCATCAGGGTGGGGATATTGCCGCGCATGGCCATTCCCACACCCCCCCAGGCACTCCAGTCGATGGCGATGGCTTTGATTCCGGGATACTGGTTGCGGATGGCAGAGGTTATTTTGCATAACAGGTCGTTTGCGGCGGCATAATCGGTCTGTCCTGAATTTCCAAAGCGACCTGCCACTGAAGAAAAGAAAACCATGCCGCGTGGGAGCATGTCCCTGGCTTCCATGGCTTTGAACAGATTGAAAAAGCCATCGGCCTTGACCGATACCACCAGCCGGAATTCTTCGATCGGTTTCATTTCCAATTTACGGCTGCGTTCCATTCCGGCCGCGTGCAGAAAGACGTCGATATGGCCCTCGGCATCCTTGATTTTCTGGATGGCTTCATCGATCAACGCAGGATTGGTCACGTCACAGACCAGATAATGCACCTTACCCCCTGATTGTTTGATGATGCCCAGGGTCTCCAGGGTGGTGGCGGAACGTTCGATTCCGAACAGCGTACCTTCCACTTGCATCGGGGTTGGCTTTTTTCCGTCCCGGGAGAGACGGGCGATCAATTCGTTCTTCAGTCCTTCACGATCGCTGGCGAGCCGCAGGATATCCGGGTCGTCCACTTCGGGCAATGGGACACGGTCGAGCAGATAGAAGGTTCCTTGGGTGGCCCGTACCAGATCCTCGACAATCGGGCGGATGATTCCGCCAGAACCGCCAGAAATCAGGAAAACGCTGCCTTGTGGCAGGGTAAAGTTCTTTTCTTCTGGCAGAGGTTGTTCCAATGTGGCAATGCCATAGCGCAGATCGTTTTCCCAGCCAATTTCCAGAGTTCCTGGATCTTGCAGGGTTTCATCGATAAGGCGGCCGGCGATGACTTCCGGTGTGGCAGAAACCTCAAAGTCCACGATCTTGACGAAAGCCTGTTCCCGTTCGCGTGCCACGGCCTTGGCAAATCCGCTGACTGCGCCACCCAGTGGGGCAGATGCGCCTTGAACGGAATACCCATGCAATCCACCCAGGCGTGTGGCGCAAACCAGGAAGGTTTCTTCGGGTAGCGCTTTCATAATGACATATAGGCTATATAAGCGCTCTTCCAGGCTGGCTTGCCAGTCTTTGATATCCATCTCGGCCAGTTTGGGTTCGATCTCCAATGCAGGCAGGAAGAACACGCCTGCAATGGGGCCGCCTGCCAACCAGCCGGTCAGTCTGGTGCCGATCTCTTCGGGAGTCAGCCGGGCATTCAGGCGCAGCACATCCACTTTCCGGGCGAAGAGTTTCCGGATGAGTGGTTCGGCGGTTTTTGTTTTACTTTCCACCACCAGGACTCTCTGCCCTTCACTTAGTTCAATGCCGGTCGGAATGCACAGGTCCAGGCGTGGTCGCAGGGTCGGCACAGGGGCGCGACGCACAATGACGGCAGGCGATTCACTATTCCCGAAGTCGGCTGGAACAACCTTTACAGGCGCGGGAATTACAGTTTCCTTGCTGGCTTTTAACTCCGCTTCCACAAATGCTATCACCTTGGCGAGAGTGTTGTATTCAGAAAGACGTAAATCTTCACGCCGGGGAATGTCGTAACGCTCCCGGATGGATGCAAACAGCTCGGCTTGCTTGACGGTGTCGATGCCCAGATCGGCCTCCAGATCCAGGTTCAAGTCGAGTACTTCGAATGGGTAACCTGTCTTCTCGGAGACCACGCTTAAAACGTAGGTCTTGATTTCCTGTATTGCATTCTCCTGTTCACCTGCTAAAGAGGCCTGCCCGCCGATGGTATTTTGAGGAAAGGCTGGGGGAGCCGGTGTAACAGCAACCTGTGCTGCTTGGACAGGAGGGGCGACAATCACGGCAGGTGCCGGGGATTCGAGCTTGGGTCCGCCCTTCATTGCCGCTGGGGCGACGGATTTCAGGGCGTCTTCCACGAATTGAATCACTTTGGCGAGCGTGTTGTAATCCGACAGACGCAGATCTTCGCGGCGGGGGATGCCATATTGTGTGCGGATGGCGGCGAACAACTCAGCCTGCTTGACAGTGTCGATACCGAGATCGGCTTCCAGATCCAGGTTCAGGTCAAGTACCTCGGTCGGGTAACCGGTCTTTTCACTGACAGCGGAGAGCAAATAAGTTCTTATCTCCTCAGTGCTTGGAGCTACCGCAGTGGAGTCTTTTATCGGCTCATCCAAAGCCTCGACTGGCGTATCCGCCTGGGGGATTGATTGTGCAACTTCCATGACTGTGGGCGTAGAAGCAAGCGACTCCTCAACGAAGCGGACCACTTTGGTAAGCGTGTTATAGTCCGAAAGCCGTAAGTCTTCGCGCCGGGCGATGCCGTATTGCGCACGCATGGCGGCAAACAACTCGGCTTGCTTGACCGTGTCAATGCCGAGATCGGCTTCCAGATCGAGATCAGGGTCAAGTACTTCTTGGGGATAACCGGTCTTCTCGCTGACTGCTGCAAGGACATACGCCTTGATCTCCGCCTGGTTGACTGGCGTGGGAGCAGCGGGAACAGTTGCCTTTGCGGGGACAACCGCTTCACCATCCGGCTGGGATGGATATGCAGTTGCCAGCATGGAGGTGGAATCGAACGAATCTTTGACAAAGGCGATCACCTTGGCAAGTGTGTTGTAGTCTGAAAGGCGTAAGTCTTCACGGCGGGCGATGCCATATTGCGTCCGTATGGATGCGAAGAGCTCGGCTTGTTTGACGGTATCGATGCCAAGGTCGGCTTCCAAATCCAGATCCAGGGCGAGTACTTCCGCCGGGTATCCGGTCTTCTCGCTGACCACTGCCAGCACGAAAGCCTTGATCGCTTCTGAATCAGCAGGTTGGGCTGCAATTGGCTGCGTTTTCAATTGGACCGGAGTGGTAGCCAAAGGTTGTGTGACGGGGAAAGGCCGGCCGGTGGATGCGTTTGAAGAGATTGGCGCCTTCAATGCCCTCAAGGTGGGCCCCTGGCCAAATTGCCAGCGGGAAGCAACCGGTTTATTGGTTGGTACACCCTGGTTTTTGATATGCAGGGTGCGCTGGGAAATTTCGAGTTCGGTGGCTGCGTAGCCGGAGACGTCCGAGAGCCAGCGGTTATAAATGGCTTTATCCACCCGCTCGCCTTGTCCGGGAATCTTGCGTAGCAGAGTCATGGCGATTTGCGAGCCGAAACCGGCGCCAAGACGCAGGGAGAATTGTACCGGGTACTTTCCGCCGTGAGACAGGTTCAGGTCGCCCAGTTCGGGATCCGGCTCGAAGCCTTCCTTGATATTGGCGATGGGAGGAACAATACCGTACTCGAGGGCTTTGACAGCCACCACATCTTCCACACCGACACCCATGGTGTGGCCGGTGAAGCCCTTGGTGTTGGCGATGATGACCTGGTTGGCCTGCTCTCCATACGCATCACGCAATGCGTGGATTTCGGCGGACGCGCTGCCGCCACGTGCCGGGGTATATGTTTCGTGGGAAACGAACATGGTCTCGGCCGCGATCTGGCTGCGGGAAATGCCAAAACGTCCTTCGGCGTTCTTGAGTAGCGTTTCCATGACCTGACTGACGTGCTGTACATTCAGGCGCGTGCCATGATAAGCGCTGTTGGCAATATTGGTGGATAGAACTTCACAGATGGCACGCATACCGCGTTCGCGCACGGCATCTTCCGACTCTACCACCAGGGAGGCTGCACCCATGCCGATGATCATGCCGTTGCGACGCCGGTCGAAGGGCAGGGCCGCCAGGCGCAGGTTACCCTCCGGGGTGGCCGCGCCGCTGGCCATCAAGCTGGTGCCGATCCACTGCGAAAGGTTGCCGCTGATAACATCGTCTCCGGCAACGATGATTACACGGCGGGCGCGACCCAGGCGGATCCAGTCCTCCGCGATCGCCACCGCGTGGGTGGTGGAAGCGCAGGCAGCGTTGACATGTGTATTGGGTCCACGTGCCCCGATGTATTCGGCAAATTGGGAATGGCCCATGGTCAGGACACGGAAAACGTAACGACGGTCGAAATGATAGTCGAGCCGGGCGGCTTCGGCCTCCAGCTCGGCGATGCGTTTCTCAAAGGAAGCTTTCAAGTCTGTCTGTTGTGCAGGCACCAGGCGAGCCATGTTACGCAGTTCTTCGATTTGTTTGGCCACCATCTGGTTCTGGTAGAATTTGTCCGCTTCATCTGCCATGCGGTCGAGACCGGGGAAGGCCGACGCGAAGATGATGCCGGTCTCGTCAGCCAGCGCTTCGGGCAATTTCCAGCGGTCGGGCAGGTAGGAACCGGTGCTGGTTGGCTTGTAGGCCATCACCAGTGGTATGCCGGCGTCGCGCAGCGCTTCGATCCCGGCTGCGATGGCCAATTGGGTGGAAATATCGATCGCTTCCAGGCGATCCTGGGGCATCCCGAACTCGGTTGCCGGATCAAACGTGCCCCTTTGGCCGGCCAATTTGAGCGTCTGTTCCATATCGTCAATGGGCTGCATGATTGCCCCGGCTTCGCTCTTCACCAGCCGGGTTGGGTGTTTATCGAGCATTCCCTGGCGGGTTTTTTCCGGCAGCGGCTCAATCCGCATCTGGCCATTCAGGATATCCAGGATATTGTTATCATCGAAGACGTGCTTGCCGAGGCCAGGCAGGCCCAGGCCGGCACCGCTGATGACAACTGAACCGGTGATGGGCAGGCGGCCGTCCATAATGGCTCCTTCTGCGGCAGGCATCCGCTCTGCCGCAATCATTTCAGTTGAGATCTTGATGGGGCTGGAGTTGACAGCAGCCTCAGGCTGGCTGACTTGGATGACCGGTGCGGACGGGACCTCTGCGGGTGCCATGGCAACCGTTCCATTCACACCTGCGGCATATAGCCGGCCCAGGGCTTCATTGATGCTGGGAATATCACCCTTGCGGGGATGGTTGGTGGAAAAGACACTGATGTCTTTGTGTTCTTTCAAGATGTCTGCCACCAGGCCACTCAGGACGCGCTTGGGGCCGACCTCGACAAAGATACGGGCACCCTGTTCGTACAACGCGTTAACACCTTGAACGAACTGGACCGGCGAAGCCACCTGTGCCGCCAGGATGTCGAGGATCTCCTCGTGACCGGTCGGATAGGGTTTGCCGGTTACATTGGCAATAATGGGAATTGTTGGGGCCTGAATATTCATGCGCGCAATAACCTTGCGCAACGGTTGGCTGGCCGGGGCAACGATCCTGGTATGGAAAGCGTGCGAGACCGCGATTTTGGTGGCTTGCAGGCCTGCCGCCAAAAATGCGGCTATGGCCGCATCCACTGCAGCGGTTTCCCCCCCGATGACGCACTGCACCGGACTGTTGATGTTGGCGATGACGACATAACCTTGAATGGTTTTCAGGATGCATTCGACCTCAGCCAGCGGTGCCGAGACGGCCGCCATGCAACCATTGTCATCGGCTGCGACTTTGGCCATTTCCTGCCCGCGCGCGCTTACCACCTGCAGGGCTTCGGATAGATTCAGGATTCCGGAAGCCACCAGCGCGGCATATTCACCCAGGCTGTGGCCAATGACCAGGTCGGGTTTGAATCCGTACTTGGCCAGAACCCGCAAGAGCGAAACATGCACTGCCAGTAAGGCCGGTTGTGTGATTTCCGTGCTGCGAAGTTTCAGTTCCGCCTGGGCGATGACATCATCCTTCCCGTCCACAAAAACATAACTGGAGATGGGCCGGCCCAGGATGGGGGTCATGATCGCATCGGCTTCGCGGAAAGTCTCAGCCACCAGCGGTTCAATCGTGCGCAGGTCACGCAGCATGTTTACATATTGTGAACCCTGTCCAGGGAACAGGAAGGCCAGCTTGCCGGGCCGTCCACTGCCGCGGTAAACCCCCTGCACACCCAGGGCTTGCCACCCGGCTGGGGCGTCTGTTTCGAGTGCTTTGAAGGCTTTTTCTGCGCGCTGGATAAACTCCTTTAAATCCTCGTAATCTATCACCAACCTTTCAGTCTGGCTCAATTGCTTTGGAGTTGGACAGATATTCACAGGCATGTGCCCCAATTTGGCTTGATGGAGCAGTTTTGCCAGCGACTCGCTCAGAACCGAAGCGGACTCTGCTCCCAGGAATAGCAGCCCGCGATAGGGTTTTAGCTCCGCAGGAATGGTCTGTGCAGGAATTCGCAGGTCTGCGCCAGGAAAAACAACCGGTTCTTTTGTCAACACACCTGGCAGGTATTCCTCCAGGACCACATGGAAGTTGGTCCCGCCAAACCCGAAGGCGCTGACCCCGGCCCGGCGCGCTTCACCGGAGGGCACTTCCCAGGGTTGTGTCTGGGTGTTGACGTAGAAAGGTGATTGTGAAAAATCTATTTTGGAATTGGGCTGGTCGAAGTTGACCGAGGGTGGCAGGATATGATCGTACAGGGCCAAAGTCGCCTTGAGCAATCCGGCTGCGCCGGCCGCACTTTTAAGATGCCCAAAATTGGACTTGACCGAGCCGAGTGCCACACTGCCGGGCTTCAAGCCAGATTGACCAAAAATGGTGTTTAGGCTGGTAACTTCAGCCAGGTCTCCGACCGGCGTGGAGGTACCATGGCCTTCAATCAAGCCAACCGTGAAGAGTGGGATGCCGGCATTTTTCCAGGCGCGTTGGATGGCGCGCTGCTGACCGAGCGGGTTGGGAGCGGTGATGCCTTTGCCCTTGCCGTCGCTGCTGCCACCGATGGCGCGGATGACCGCGTACACTTTGTCGCCATCGCGTTCGGCATCCTCCAACCTCTTGAGAAGGAAAATGGCTGTGCCTTCTCCCATTACAAAACCGTTGGCGCCCTCAGCATACGGACGGGAACCATCCGGGCTGAGAGCACCGATTTTGCTGAACTTAACAAAGGATTCGACCCCCATGCTGCGGTCCACGCCGCCAGTCAGGACTGCATCGAATTGGCCGAAGCGCAGACCGTCAACGGCGCTTTGCAGTGCTGCCAGGGAGGATGCACACGCAGCATCCGTCACGAAGTTGGGTCCGGTGAAATTAAACACATTTGCCACCCGACCGGCAATGATATTGGATAGTTCTCCCGGCATGGTGTCTTCGGTGATAGCCGGCACCAGGGAATGGACTCCGGATGTTAATCCCTGTATCAGAGCAGATTGAATATCAGCCGAAAGATTCTGGAAGGCTGGGGAGGCAGACAGGGAATGGATGTATTCAGGTAGATGGATGCGGATGGTGGAAAGATAATGTTTCTCTCCGCCCATGGCATTACCCAATATGACCGCCACCCGATTCGGATCCAGGAAACGAGTGGGATAGCCGTAATCCTTCAGCGCTTGGTAACATGCAGATATGGCCCACTGCTGGACCGCGTCGATCTGTTCTTGGATGCGGGGTGGGATGGCGATTCCCATTTTGGCGGGCTCGAAGTTGAAGCCGCGCACCCATCCGCCAACCTTGCTGTACGTCATGTCAGGAGCAGATGGATCGGGGTTGTAAAAAAGCTCCGCTTTCCAGCGGTCTGAAGGCACATCGGCGATCGAATACCGGCTGGCCTGGATGTTCTTCCAAAATGTCTGTACATCGGGCGCATCCGGCAATATGGCTCCCAGGCCAACGATGGCGATGGCAGGATTTTCACTCATGATTTCCTCTTTTTTGGCTATTCACTCAAACTGCACCAGTAAAGCACCCTTTTCGACTTGATCCCCTGATCGAACAGTCACTTTGTTGACCTTGCCCGGGCGTGGAGAACGCAATTGCATCTGCATCTTCATGGATTCGAGCACTACCAGAGTCTGCCCCTTTTCCACTGTATCCCCCTCGCGGACAGGCACATCCACCACCAGCCCGTGCATCGGTGCAGCCAGGCAGCCGGTATTGCAGTCCTCGCCTGCCATAAAATGTTTCTTCATTCGTGAGGTGATCTGCGTGACGATCCGGCGTCCGCCCAACATCAGCATCTGGTACGTGTCGGCTTCCTGGTTGCTCATAAAAAGTTCGTACGCCTGTTTCCCATGTTGCAGTACATGCAGTCCGTTGCGGTTCAACGGCCGCATGGTGGCATCCACTTGCTCACCGTTTACGGTGCAGTGATCTCTAGAAATGTTCACTTTATAGATGCGGTCTTCGATTGTCACGGTATACAGAGACATTTTATTCTCCTCTGGATTGCTTAATTCCCATTCATTTGTTCTTTCCAGGCAACCATCTGCCAGTTACTGGCATGACTGACCATCCCGGGAACGACATTCCCGTTACGTTGCTGGTGGGCGAAAAACGCCGCGGCAAATGCCAGGTCGCGTTCCAAGGTCGGCTCGGTGTTGGAGGGCTTGGGCTGGAAGGTTTCCAGGTAAGTGGTGGTTACATCGCCACTCATGAATTTCGGGCTTTCGATGATCTGCAGGATGAAATCAATATCTGTGCTAAGGCCGCCGATCTGATATTCATGCAGGGCGCGTCGCAAACGCTGAATGGCGACTGCCCGGTCCTCGCCCCAGACGATCACCTTTGCAAGCAGGGAATCATATTCGGAGCCAACCGACATGCCCTGGTAGAGTGCCGAATCGATCCGGACCCCCGGGCCACCCGGTTCCTTCAGGTACAACACCTGCCCGGTGGAAGGCAGAAAGCCTGCCTGGCTGTCTTCAGCCAGGATGCGGGCTTCGATGGCTGCGCCGCGCGGCAGGATCTCTTCCGGGAAATTACGCATCGGCTCGCCCAGCGCCAGCAGCAGCTGCTCCTTGACTATGTCCACGCCGGTGACCATTTCCGTTACCGGATGTTCCACCTGAATGCGCGGGTTGACTTCAATAAAATAGAAATAATCCTTCTTGTCCAGCAGGAACTCGACGGTTCCAAGACTGCGATATTTCAATGCCATCCCGAGATTAAGGGCGGCTTCGTGCACCTGGCGGCGAAGTTCTGGCTTGAGATCATGGGCCGGGGCTTCTTCGATTAACTTCTGGCGGCGGCGCTGGATGGAGCACTCACGCTCCCCCAGGCAGACGACATTCCCTTCTCCATCGCCCAGGATTTGAACCTCTATGTGACGTGCCTGCTGCACCAGGCTTTCCAGGAAAACGGTATCGTCACTGAATGCCGCTTTGGCTTCACGCCGGGCTGCTTCAATCATGTCTGGCAGTTCTGCTGCAGAAGGTGCCAGGCGGATACCGCGCCCGCCACCGCCTGCGGCGGCCTTGACCAGCACCGGGTATTGGACTTTTTCAGCCATATCGAGCGGTAGTTCCAGCGGCAGCGGTTCATCGGTCCCGGCAATGACTGGCAGGCCGGTTTTACGTGAAAAACGCCGGGCAGCCAGTTTATCCCCCATCATGGACACCGTTTCGTGGCGAGGGCCGATGAAGATAAGGCCTTGTTCTTCAACGCGACGTGCGAATTCCGCGTTTTCGGCCAGGAAGCCATAGCCAGGATGGATGGCAGTGGCACCACTTTGACGGGCGGCTTCCAGGATGGCGGCGATATCCAGGTATTTTTGCTTCTCGCCG
>Ga0187849_1002999_pt1 | contig 15331 bp, 16 predicted proteins | sample June2016WEW_4_10_2_FD_132412 | JGI IMG/M metagenome (GOLD analysis project Ga0187849, IMG submission 132412) | Peatland microbial communities from SPRUCE experiment site at the Marcell Experimental Forest, Minnesota, USA - June2016WEW_4_100 | ecosystem: Environmental > Terrestrial > Soil >... | reverse complement strand
CGGGTGTTAACGGCAACGCTCAATGGATAGCTTCCCACCGAGATCGTTGCGAGCGTGGCGTTGCTGGCTCCGTCGATGACGGACAGGCCGTCGGAGCTAGTCACATAGATGCGATTGGTGTTGGGATTCACAGCTACTTCCAAAGGCATCCATCCGAGAGGCACGGTAGCGATCACTGTGTTATTGGAGGTGTCGATGACGGAGACGTCATTGCTAACACGGTTCGCCACATAGATGCGGTTGGCGTTGGGGTCGAAGGCGGTACCGACGGGGTCACTTCCGACTGGTACCGTGGCAATGATCGCGTTGCTGGCACCGTCGATGACAGAAACGGTATTGGCAATCTCATTCGCGACGTAGATGCGATTCGTGGCAGCATCAATGGCTATGCCGCTGGGAAACTGTTGGCCTGGACCCGTCCTAAAGTCGGCAATCACGTGTGGCCTGTGGTCGGGGGACGTCCCGGGTTTGGTCTGGAGAAGGAGAATGATCGTCAGCAGGGCAATGAACAACACGGCGAGCGGCCCAATCACCAGTCGGAGAATCATTCCAGCAAGCGTCATCAGTCTTGTCCGGGGGGCGTCAGTCCCGTCAGGGATCGCAGCCAGGCAAGAATAGACCGTCCGCGAAGGTTTGTCAAGGAACAGCGATAACGGCGTACCGGGAGGCCTAGTCGATGAAGGAGGCGAGGGCGACGATGCCGAAAACGAAGGCGACGGCTCCCAGCAGCGACAGGCCCGTCGTGACGACTTTCTCGCCCGTTCCGCGGAGGCCGTAGTCCATCAAGACGTTGCGCGCGCCGTTCAGGCCGTGGTAGAGGGCGAACGATAGCAGCAGGACGTCGACGACCCAGTAGGCCGGCGTCTCGAGGCGCTCGGCGACGTTGGAGAAGACGACGAGGCCGGGCAGGGCGCCGCTCTCGACCTTCGAGATGTTCACCAGGTGGTTGATGACGATGTGAATCGGCAGGAGGACGACGAGGCCGATGGCCGTCACGCGCTGCAGCAGCCACGCCCAGAAGCCGGAGCCGACGGCCTGCCAGGGCCCTTCGGCCAGCGGCAGCGCCGCGTTGCCCTGAGTCTCCGTCGTTTGCGTTGCCATTCGCTCCCTGTCCCCTAGAGAAGATTGCGCACGGCTACGACTGTGCCGATGAATACGCCCACGGCGAGCGCGAACGAAAGCCAGAAGAGAACCTTCTGGAAACGCAGGCCGACCGCGAAGTCCATCAGGATCAGCCGCAGGCCGTTCAGGCCGTGAAAGGCCACAATGCCGACAAGGCCGGCGTCGAGAATGAGAAACGGCGTTTTCTCGAAGTTCGAGAGCAGCTTGTCGAAGTTGGTCTCGCCGCGCACGACGGTGCCGATAACGATGAGGTGGATGACCAGGTAGAGCGTGAGGAAGAGGCCGGAAAGCCGCTGGAGGGCCCACGCCGCCGTGCCGGTCCGCAGGGCCCTGGCCTGAAACTGCGCGTCTGCCGGTTTGTACATCTGTCTCCCTCGGCCTAGCGGAGCAGCCGCAGGCGCTTCAAGAGCGCCAGCTTCTTTAGATTCTGGATAGCTTCCGTCGGGTTGACGTTCTTCGGACACCACTCGGCGCAACTAAAGATGGTGTGACAGCGCCAGAGGGCGTGCTCGTCGGCCAGACGCGACAAGCGCTCGGAGCGGGCGTCGTCGCGGGGGTCGTGGCAGAAGCGATAGGCCTTGGCCAGCGCCGCCGGGCCGAGATAGCGGTCGTCGATGGCGACGATGGGGCAGGCGGAGTAGCAGACGCCGCACTGGATGCAGGCGGCGAACTGCGACAGCTTCGTGGAGCGCGCCGCTTCGACGAGGTACTCGCGGGCGGGCGCGCGCTTCGCCGGGTCGGTTGCCAGCCAGGGCGTGATGGCGCGGATCTTTTCGTAGAACGGTCCCATGTCGGCGATGAGGTCTTTCAGCGTCGGCAGGCTGGCCAGCGGCTCCAGTGTGACCGTCCCGCCGTGCGAGACGTCGATGATCTTCGTCTTGCAGGCAAGGCGCGACTCGCCGTTGACGCGCATGGCGCAGGAGCCGCAGATGGCGCTCCGGCAGGCGCAGCGGAAGCCGAGCGACCCGTCGAGCTGCTCTCGCGTCGCCAGCAGGGTGTCGAGGACCGTGGCCGAATGGGGCATTTCGACGGTGAAGAGCTCGTACTCCGGCTTGCCGTCGGCGGTCGGATCGTAGCGGCGGACGCGGATCTTCGCTTCCACTAGTACACTCTCTTCTCCGGCTCCCAGCGCGTCTTCGTCACGGGCGCGTACTCGAGCCGTGGCTCCCGTTCGGTCTGGGAGGCGAGCGTGTGCTTCATCCAGGCGGCGTCGTCCCGCTCCGGGAAGTCGCGCCGGGAATGGGCGCCCCGGCTCTCTTCGCGCTGGAGAGCGCCGAGGGCGATCACTTCCGCCAGCTCGAGCATGAAGCCGAGCTCGATGACGGACAGGAGCTCGAAGTTGAAGACCTTGCCTTGATTCCGCACCCCAAGCGCCGTCGACCGCTCCTTGAGCTTGCGAACGGTGCTCAGGGTGCCGGCGATGCCCTCCTTCGTGCGGAAGATGCCGACGCCCTTGTTCATGGCTACGGCCATTTCGCCGCGAATGGCGGCCATGCTGTCGCCGTTCGCCGGGCGGGCGAGAAGCTGCGCCAGCATTTCGGCGTCGCGTCGGACGAAGGCGTCGGAAGGCGACGGCGCGGGCTGCGAGGCGACGTAGGCCGCCGCCGCTTTGCCGGCGCGCCGCCCGAAGGTGATGGTCTCGAGCAGGGAGTTGCCGCCGAGGCGGTTGGCGCCGTGGACGCTGACGCAGGCGCACTCGCCGCAGGCGAAGAGGCCGGCGAGAGGCGCGGCGCCGTCGACGTCGGTTTTGACGCCGCCCATGGCGTAGTGCATGCCGGGCCGGACGGGCACGGGCGCGGAGACGAAATCGGTGTTCGTCAGGTCGAGAGCAAGCTCGCGGATCTGGAAGAGTTTCTCGTTTATCATTTTCTCGCCGAGATGGCGCAAGTCGAGGAGGACGCAGCCGTCGACGCCGCGGCCTTCGTCGATCTCGGTCTGCTCGGCGCGGGATACGACGTCGCGGGCAGCGAGCTCCATCTTGTTCGGGGCGTAGCGGGACATGAAGCGCTCGCCTTCGGAGTTCAGCAGGTAGCCGCCTTCGCCACGGGCGCCCTCGGTGATGAGGACGCCGCTCTCCTTCAGCGTCGTCGGGTGGAACTGGACGAACTCCATGTCCATGAGCGGCACGCCGGCCCGATAGGCGAGGGCGTGGCCGTCGCCGGTGGAGATGAGGGAGTTGGAGGTCGGCGAATAGATGCGTCCGAGGCCGCCGGCGGCAAGGATGACGGCCTTCGCAGGAAGGGCTTCGATGGCACCGGTGCGCATGTTCAGGGCGACGACGCCGCAGCAGCGCCCGCCTTCGACGATGAGGGATGTTACGAACCATTCGTCGTAGGTGCGGACGTTCAGCTTGAGCGTTTGCTCGTGGAGGACGTGGAGGAGAGCCTGGCCAGTGATGTCGGCGACGTAGCAGGTGCGGGGGAAGCCGGCGCCGCCGAAGGGCCGCTGGGCGATGCGCCCCGTGGGAAGGCGGTCGAAGACGGTGCCCATGTGCTCGAGCTCGATGATGTCGTCGGGGGCTTCGCGGCACATGGTCTCGATGGCGTCCTGGTCGCCAAGGTAGTCGCTGCCTTTGACGGTGTCGTAGGCGTGGTTCTCCCACGAGTCGTCGTCACCGACGGCGGCGTTGATGCCGCCCTGAGCGGCGACGGAGTGGGAGCGGAGCGGGTAGACTTTGCTGAGGAGCGCCACGTCGACACCGGCGCGGGAGGCTTCGACGGCGGCGCGCATTCCGGCGAGGCCGGCACCAACGATGAGAACGTCATGCATAGTAGTCTTGGCTTCCGGGTCGCGAAGCCGCCGGGCGATGCGTCTGGACGAGACTTGCAGGGGCTTGACAACGCGGAACGTCCCCATGATAGGACAAAAGGCGCCTTAAAGCATAGACGGGGGCAGTGCGTCAGGCGACGGGGCGACGGGGGCGACGAGGAGGAGGGGCTTTCGATTTCGCAGGGGGGTCGATTCTGCGGATGAATCGGCGCCAGCAAACCCAGCCCGTCGCCACGTGTCCATGTACTGAGAGGACGCCTACCTGGTATCAGGGCGCTGGAGGCGCCTACCTTCAAGTTGACAACCGTGCAGGCAGTGCTATGATTGCCGCACTGGTGGCTCGCTGCTGATTATCGCGTTCGCTTACGCTTGACAGGAAGGCTGCGTGACGTCCGTAGCCACCACATACCCGCAGGGGTGACATAGCGGCAAGCCAGGAGCTCGCTGTGTGGCGCTCTTTGTCGCTCTCGGCGTTGCTGGCAAGTCATGCTCCTTTTCTCCGGCTGCGCTGGTGACTCTGGGAAGTCCGTACCTGCCGAGCTGCAAGACGGCTGCTCGCAGTGGACGTAGTTGGAACCCGACGGGTTCCGAGGGTGGAGAAGAAAATGAAATCTGTTCTCGTGGCTACCTTCGTTCTTCTTGCTGTCTTTTTCTCAGGCTGTCTCGGAGAGCCGACAAAGGGGCCGGCAGACGCCAAGGTAACGATCGTCGAGTATTCTGACTTTGAATGCCCGTACTGCGCTAGGTTTGCCACTCAAACGCTGCCGCAAATAGAGGCGAACTATGGCGATAAGGTGCTCTTCGTGTTCCGGAACTACCCGCTGCCGGCCACCATCCACCCCTATGCTGAAAAGGCGGCTGAAGCGGGCGAATGCGCGAACGACCAGGGCGGGTTCTGGGACTATCACGATCTTCTCTTCCAGAACCAGTCGCAGCTTACAGCGCTCGTCCTGGGAAACCCGACGAACGGCGTCGACAAGGTTGTCGAGCAACTCAAGCAATATGCGAGGAGCCTGAATCTGGACACGGCGAGATTCAACCAGTGCCTCGATAGCGGAGAGGACATCGAGAAGGTCAAGTCCGACCAATCAGCGTTGAACGATGTGGTGAGCTCCTTGGGCATCACTGCCTTTGGGACACCCTCGTTCCTTATCAACGGGAAGTTCGTCAGCGGCGCCTACCCCTTCGACGAGAACTCACCCGGCTATCAAAGCGGCATGTTCACATTCAAAGCTGCTATTGAGGAAGCGCTCGCAGCGGCCAAGTAAAGGCGGCCGCAGCGCTTGGCATCGGCGGCTGGTATGCCAAGAAGCGCTGGCTCCACCAGCAACACGTAGCCAGCACGGGAAAGTGTGAGACTCTCCACATGAGAACGCTTACACTAACGCCTGCAAGCAGGCGGCCACCGGCACCTGAGGCAGCGTTGCTGTGGGGAGGGCGAGCACAACTTCTTTACGACAAATGGCGCTAATGGGAGTCACAAGGAGGGTGGCGTTTCCGGGGGCACGCCAGTCACCGCGCTGGTGATACACCAACGTCCGCCTTCGAGGGAAAGAGAAACCGCATCAGCTGATCCGTCTTTGAACGTGACATCGACTTGCGCCGTCGTTCCGTGCTGATGCGCGTCGACGCTCGTGACCCGTATTTCGTCCTTCTCCGAGTCACTCGCTTCTTGCCATAGGGAGAAGGCGGAGAGGAAACCATCGCTCTCCGAATCGCACAGAGTTCCTTCGAACCGCTGCTGGTCTCCCTCGGCAGTTGCATCATAGTATGAACGAACAACTGACTCAATGGATGGCCCGTTCCCCCCTGCGGTCGATCCCCCGCATGCTGTTAGGGTAGGAACCGCTGCCAGGAACAGGGCCACGAATCCAAGAACTGTGATTGCTCTGAACCCCCTCATGATGGTCCCCTCCTTCTCCGTTCACTCTCGCTCAGCCTATCGCCCCGAACACGACCCGTCAACGGCGAACGCTTACAGACCCTTCCCTGCCCCGAAGACGAGCGCAGATCAGCGAGAGAATAGAGGTACTGGACCGAAGAACATCTCAATTGGACACACGGCTGGCCGCTAGACCAGAACCGAAATGTGTGAAACTGTCCACGTGGGAACACTTACTATGCCACGGAGCGGCGGAGGGCGACGAGAAGGATCGCGGCTATCGATTTGCCGTCCTGGATTTCACCGCTGTCGACGAGGCGCAGGGCTTCTGACCAGGATACGCACAGCGCCCTCAGGTCGTCTTCGTCGCCGGTGTCCAGCGGCGCTTCTTCCAGGTCGGTCGCCAAAAAGAGGTGGATGTACTCGTTGGAGTAGCCGGGGCTGAGGAAGAAGCCGCCCATGCGCTGGAGGGAGCGCGGCCGGAAGCCGATCTCTTCGCGCAACTCACGCTCGGCGCACGCTTCCGGCGACTCGCCTTCGTCGATTGTGCCGGCGGGCAGCTCCATGAGAACGCGCTCGACAGGGTGCCGGTACTGGCGGACAAAGTAGACGCAGTCGTGCTCGTCTACGGCGAGGAGGAGGACAGCGCCCGGGTGCTCGACGATTTCGCGGGTGGACTCGCCACGCGCGCTCTCGACGGTGTCGACGCGCAGTTTTAGGAGGCGGCCGCTGAAGGGCCGTTCGCTTTTCAGCACACGCGGCGGAGTCGGATCGGGCTGGTCGGGCACGGGAACCTCCTTGTTCGCTGAAAGCTAGACGTCGAGAACCATCGCCGTTTCGTCGCAGCTCATGAACTTCGGGCAGCGATAGCACTCGCTCCAAACCTTGCGGGAGAGCGTCATCGCGTCGGCCTGGGCGAAGCCGAGCTTCTGGAAGAAGGCCGGCTTCATTGTGAGAGCGAAAACGCGCTTCAATCCAAGGGAGCGCGCTTCGTCGACGCAGGCGCCCACGAGCAGCGAGCCGACGCCGCGGGCCTGGCTCTCCTCGCGCACGGCCAGGGAGCGCACCTCCGCCAGGTCTTCCCAGTTGATATGCAGCGCCGCGCAGCCGACGACCTCGCCCTGGTAGCGGACGACGAAGAAGTCGCGCAAGGTCTCGAAGAGCTCGGCGGGGGCGCGCGGAAGCATATCGCCGCGGCGCGCGAAGTCGTTGACCAGCTCGCTCAGCGGGGCGATGTCGCCGACGCCGGCCTTCTCGACTTTGAAGCGGTCGGACAATCGTACCTCCTATTGCTCGCCGCTATGACTCGCCTCGATAACGTCAGCCTCCGGCTGAACTGTCGCGTCCTCCGCATCGACGGCGCGGCGCCAGCGCAGGCGTACGGCCACGCGCTCGTAGAAGCCGGGCGAATCGGAGAAGCGCAGGAAGCGGGCTATGTGCGGGCTCAGGCTGACGCGCACGATCTCGCCGGCGCCAAGGTCGAAGGCCGGCTCGCCGTCCAGGCTGACTGAGGCCGCGTGATCGGGGTCGAGGACAAGATCGATGATGGAGGACCCGGGCAGGACGAGAGGGTTGGCCTGGCCGAGATGGGGCGCGACCGGCACAAGCACGATATCCTTCGCGTTGGGATAGAGGATGGGCCCGCCGATAGCCTGGGCGTAGGCTGTGCTACCGGTGGCGCTGGCAACGATGACACCATCCGCGCGGTAGTCGGCGAGGAGCCTGCCGTCGATGTAGACGCTGACCAGGATAGTGCGGCCGAGGGCCTGCCTCCCCATCAGCACGTCGTTCAGGGCGTGAAGGTAGGGCTGGGCGCCCTTGAGCACGGGGCCGTCGCGGCCGGCGAGCACCTGAACGTGTAGCATCGCCCTCTCCTCGACGCGCCAGCGTCCGGCGAGCAGGTCGGGCAGGCGGCGGATCGTGTTTTCGCCATTGCGCAGCTCCGTCAGGAAGCCGAGACGGCCGAGGTTGATGCCGAGCAGGAGCACGTCGTGCGGGACGACGAGGCGGGCGGCGCGCAGGACCGTGCCGTCGCCGCCGATGGATATCAGGAGGTCGCTGCCCGGCATGTGCTGCTTGGCGTTCGCATCGTCCCAGGCCTCGCTCGTCCAGACTTCGGGGACTTCGCGGGCGATGGCGGAACGCAAGGTTTGGGCCAGCTCGCCGGCGGCGGCCATCTTCGAGTGGTAGAGGATACCGATCTTCTTCATGCTTCGGTCCTTATGATTCGGGTGTTTGCCACAGCACGAAGAACTCCTTGTTACCCGCCGGCCCGAGAAGGGGCGAAGCGGTCAGCCCCAACAATCGCAGCCCTTGCTCCGTTCCCCAGGCGACGTGCCGTCCGAGAACGGCGGCGTGGACCTGGGGGTCGCGCACGACGCCTCCCTTGCCAACCTCGCTCCGCTTCGCCTGGAACTGCGGCTTGACGAGGGCGACGATGCTGGCGCCGCGGTTGAGAAGCTTCATTACCGCCGGTATCACCTTTTCGAGCGAGATGAAGGAGACGTCGATGGTGGCGATGTCCGCCTTCTCCGGCAGCGACTCCAGATATCTTATGTTAACACGCTCCAGGACCGATACGCGCGGGTCTTGCCGGAGGCGGAAGTCGAGCTGCCCGTAGCCGACGTCGATGGCGTAGACGCGGGACGCGCCGGCCTGCAGCAGGCAGTCGGTGAAGCCGCCGGTCGACGCGCCGACGTCGATGGCAACGAGGCCTTCGACGCTCAGGGCGAGCGCGCTCAGGGCGCCGGCCAGCTTCTCGCCGCCGCGGCTGGCGTACTGGTCGCCGGCGGCGACTTCGATGGCGGCAGCGGCGTCGACGAGGGCGCCGGCCCGGGCGACGGGGCGTCCTTCGACAAGAACAGCGCCCGCCAAAATCAAAGCGCGCGCCTTTTCCCGGCTCTCGACCAGACCGCGCTGGACGAGAAGTAGATCGAGACGGTTTCTTCCCGTCACATCAGAAGGATAGTGGCGGCAGGAGGGAGAGTCAAGGAAGGAGCGCCAATTGACCGGCCGGATCGGAGCCCGTATCATCGATAATCATGGCAGATAGCGAACCGTTCGCCCCGGACGCCGTAGGCATCCCTGCCGGCGCCCCGTTGGCGGGCGTGAGCGGCGCGGGCGTGCTTTCCACCTTCGGCAACATCATCCTGTCGATGCGTCCAAGGCAGTGGACGAAGAACGTCCTCGTCTTCATGGCGTTCATCTTCTCGCTGGGCGAGACGTGGCACGTGAGCGAGCCGTCGAGCTGGCTGCCACTCGTCGCCAAGACGGCGGCGACGTTCGCCCTCTTCTGCATGGTCTGCGGCGCGGACTATCTGATCAACGACGTGCGCGACCGGGAGAGCGACCAGCTTCACCCCAAGAAGCGGACGCGTCCTATAGCGTCGGGGCGGCTGTCGACGCGGACGGCGGTCATCGCGGCGGCGGCGCTGATGGCGATGGGCCTTGCGGGCGGCTTCGCGCTCGAGTGGCGGGTCGGCGCGGTCATTGCCGGCTACATCGTGCTGATGCTGTCGTATTCGTTGTACCTCAAGCACATGGTGCTGCTGGACTTGATGGTCATCTCCGGCGGCTTCGTGATGCGGGCGATGGCGGGCGCGTTCGTCATCAACGTGCCGATTTCGCCGTGGCTGTACGTGGTGACGGCGCTGGGGGCGCTCTTTCTGGCGATCAACAAGCGTCGGGCGGAGATTGTGCTGCTGAAGGACGACGCGAACGCGCACCGTCCAACGCTGGAGGAGTACACGCCGGCGCTGCTGGACCAGATGGCGTCGATAGTGACGGCGTCGACGCTGGTGGCGTACGGGCTGTACACGTTCACGGCGACGGCGCTGCCGGCGAACCACTCGATGATGCTGACGATCCCGTTCGTGCTGTACGGGATCTTCCGCTATCTGTACCTGGTTCACGTCCGCGGCGAGGGCGGCAGTCCGGAGGAGGTGCTGCTGAAGGATGCGCCTCTGATGGTCGACATTCTGCTGTGGGTGGCGGTGTCGGGGATACTGCTGGGGGTGGCGCGGGAGTAGGTTCGCCGCTAGTTCGGGCGCTGATGGCCGAGGCTGGAAAGGGCAACAATATACTTGCCTCAGTAGGCCGGCGGTACGATGATGATCGCTAGCCGAGCCTGCGAAGCAATCCTGGCACCGTGGGAATGTGACCCCTACAGGCTCGTGAGTCTGGGGGAGATCATGCAGCCGTTTGAGGCTTGGATATTCCTAAAGTTCTCGGAGAACCTGACTAGCTCGTTGGCTGCCCTTGGTGGTGTCACCGATGATGTTGGTGCCCGATGCTTTCAAGCAAAAAGAGCGGACGGACATGGCCGATTGGCGAACCGCCTGTTCCGGCCTCGGTCTACGAACGACCATGGTCACTTTTAATAAGTTGAATTACCTTCTGTCACAGCCGCGAGCCACTACGGGAGAGTATCGCGAACTCATCAAGGAACTACGGGGGCGGCTGTCAGATGAGATGATGGGCCAGTTGTTCCTTCATATAGAAGTTCGCAAGGCTGACTACTACAATGCCCCCCTCGTTGGCCTTGACACCATAATTGTTCACTTCCCATCTGCTATCCCCGAACTGGAAGAAGCGGCAAGGTGTTTTGCCTTGAGTAGGAACACAGCCTGCGTCTTCCATTCCATGCGAGTCCTTGAGCTTGGGTTAGTGGCCTTGGCTGGCTATTTCCAGGTGCCGATTGACCGCCCTAATTGGCATGAAATCTTGACGGATATTGAGAGCCAAGTGAAAAAGCTAGGACCGGATGACGGCACCGAGTGGAGGGATAAACAACAATTCGGATCGGAGGCCTGTACTCAATTCCGCTATTTCAAGGACGCGTGGCGCAATCACACAATGCACGTTCGTCAGGTATTTGATGAGGGTCGAGCCCAGTCCATCCTTGACCACGTCAAGGATTTTATGAAACATCTGGCGACGCGCTTGCAGGAATCACTTTGACGGTCGCTCGAATCTAGGGGGCGGGTTGCCCCGCCCCCTGTTCCGCTCAACCCTTAGACTTGTTCGAGCGGACGTGTGCCTTGACCGTCTGCGTCTTGCCCTTTACCTGCCGCTTGTATGACGGTATCCGGTTGTACTTCCGGCCAGCTTGGTCTTTTGCCATTCGCTTGGCATCCTTTCCGAGTTAGAGACTCTAAATCAGAATCCCAACCCTAACACTCTGCGGGGAGCCCTCGACCAGGCTGTGCTTGACGCCCTGAGGAGTCACGGATTATCATCCGTGTGCCTAAGTCCTGTTGGGACGCCAACCCCGCAGGCACAACAAGACTCACCTCGTTGAGGTGAGTCTTGTTTTTCAGCCGAAAGAGTGTTGGTCTGTCGGTGGCTCAAGCGAGATCACACCTCGCAGCTTTCGGAAGGTCGCTGTTCGTAGTAGCGACCTTCCGGCATCTAGATCGATGGGATTCTAGCACTCGTCTGGCTGGGATGCAAGTAAGGACTGCAATAATTGGAGAAAGTCGAGGAGGCGGACGTGCTACGGTTGCTTCTGGGCCTTATCCTTCGGCACTCGCACGATCTTGCGAACAAGCGCCGGCGATGAGGGCGCGGGGATGGAGGATCAGCGCGTAGAGCAGGACGAGGACGGCGCCGAGGACGACCGGTGGAGCAGCGCGGAATGCCACGTTCTTTCCCATGCGGCCTCCTGTCGGGCCACTATAGCACCGGGGCGGAGGTATCGCAAGCGAACAGGACCATTCGCCAGAGATGCGCGAGGCCGGCCATTAAGGTCGGCCTCTTTGCAATGCCTGGATTGGCGGCTAGGCAGATTCTTCTTCGGGTGGTTCTAAGTCTTCGACGGTCTGGCCGGACTGGGTGATCATCACCGGCCTCTTGTGGCCAGTTATCGTCTCGCCGCCGACGACGCACTTCTTGATGTCGCCGCGGGACGGGATCTCGTACATCACGTCGAGCAGGGTGTCTTCGAGAACGGTGCGCAGGCCGCGGGCGCCGGTGCGGTGGCGAATGGCCTGCTCGGCGCAGGCGCCAAGCGCTTCGTCGGTGAAGACGAGCTCGACGCCATCGAAGGCGAAGAAGCGCTGGAACTGCTTGACCAGGGCATTCTTCGGCTCGGTGAGGATGCGCACGAGCTCCGGCTGGCCGAGCGAGGTGAGGCTGACGACCATCGGCAGGCGGCCGACAAACTCGGGGATGAGGCCGTAGTGCAGGAGGTCGTCGTGCGTGGTGTGCTTGAGCAGCTCGTCGGTGAGCTCCTGGCCGGTCTTTGTCTGACGGAAGTCGGTGGTGAAGCCCATGGACTTGCGTGTCTTGCCGATACGCTTGTCGACGACGTGGTCCAGCCCCTCGAAGGCGCCGCCGCAGATGAACAGGATGTTGGTAGTATTGATCTGGATGAAGTCCTGGTGCGGGTGCTTGCGACCGCCTTGCGGCGGCACGTTGGCAACCGTGCCCTCGATTATCTTGAGCAACGCCTGCTGCACGCCTTCGCCGGAGACGTCGCGGGTGATCGAGGGGTTGTCGCTCTTGCGGGCGATCTTGTCGATCTCGTCGATGTAGACGATGCCGCGTTCGGCCCGCTGGATGTCGTAGTCCGACGACTGGATGAGGTGCAGGAGGATGTTCTCGACGTCCTCACCAACGTAGCCGGCCTCGGTCAGCGCCGTGGCGTCGGCGATGGTGAATGGGACGTCGAGGATGCGCGCCAGCGTGCGGGCAAGAAGCGTCTTGCCGGTGCCGGTGGGCCCGACGAGCAGGATGTTCGTCTTCTCCAGCTCGACGCCGTCTACGGCCGTCTGACGGGCGGCGCCGATGCGCTTGTAGTGATTGTAGACGGCAACGCTGAGGACCTTTTTGGCCTGCTCCTGCCCGATGACCCACTCGCCTAGCTGCTCGTAGATGAACTTGGGCGGCGGTACGCGCGTCGCTTTTGCTTTCGCCTTTACGGGACCGGCGACTTCTTCGTCGATGATCTCGCGGCAGAGCTCGACGCATTCGTCACAAATGTAGACGGCGCCGGGCCCGGCTATGAGGCGCTTTACTTGATCCTGGTTCTTTCCACAGAAGGAGCAGTGATACTGTACTCTGCTGCTCCGGCCAGTCGGCATTTTAGACCTCGTATTCGCGACCTATGGGGCCGCATCCAATCATTCAAACCTAAAGCGGGGGCTTCTCCAGAATCTCGTCTACTATGCCATATTCCTTCGCCTGCTGCGAATCCATGAAAAAGTCGCGGTCGGAGTCGCGGGCGATCCGCTCGACGGACTGTCCCGTGTGCCTCGACAGGATGTCGCGGATGATCTGCTGCTCGCGCAGGATCTCCTTGGCGTGAATCTCAATGTCGGCAGCCTGACCGCGCACGCCGCCGGCCGCCTGGTGCATGTGAATGGTGGAGTTCGGCAGGGCATAGCGCTTCCCTGGCGCGCCGGCCGCCAGGAGTATAGTGGCGAAGCTGGCCGACATGCCGACGCAGATGGTCGATACGTCCGGCCGAACGAGCTGGATCGTGTCGTAGATGGCGAGTCCGGCAGGCACGACGCCTCCCGGCGAATGGATGTACATGCTGACGTCGCGGTCCGGGTCTTCGCGCTCCAAGTAGAGGAGCTGGGCGATCATCAGGTTCGCAATCTGGTCGTCGATGGGCGTGCCGAGGAAGATGATCCGCTCCTTGAGAAGGAGGGAGTAGATGTCGAAGGCACGTTCGCCGCGAGCGCCACTCTCGATCACCATGGGTATCAGACTGTCGATTCTCATGCTTCTGCTCCTAGGGGCCCTGGGTGCGAGGCGGCTTTCCTAACTTCAAACGTTGGGAGTGCAGCCGTCATTACAGGGCTCATTCGCTAACCGTTTCTTCGGCCTGGGCGGTCTCATCCGCCGTTTCCGGCGATTTCTCGCTGGAGACGAGCTCGACGAGTCTGTCCCAGGTCTTGCGCGTGAGAAGGGACCGTCGAATCGCAGCGCGGCCGTCGGGGGTCCCGAACATTCGTCGGAACTGGTCGGCCTGCGGGCCCGCAGCAGAGATCACTCGCTCTGCCTCCTCGGTGACTTCTTTTTCATCGACGTCTATATTTTCGACTTCGGCCACCTCAGACAACAGTAGTGAATGTCTAACCCTGCGCTCGGCAGTCTCACGCAACTGCCCGCGCACTTCTTCTTCCGATTTGCCGATTCGCTGGAGGTACTGCTCCATGCCGCTCTCGCCGCGGGGGCCGAGCTGTTCGTGGAGGAGGTGATCTATCTCCTTCTCGAGGAGGACGGGCGGGTATTCGATTGTCGCCGTGTGGTCAAGATTGAGAAGTATTTGCTCCTGGTAGCGCTCCAGCTCCGCCTCTTCTTCGGCTTTGTGCAGGTCGTCAGCGAGGCGCTGGCGCAGGGCGGCGACGCTATCGAATCCCTCGCCCACCTGGCGAGCGAAGGCGTCGTCGAGCTCAGGGAGCTGCTCTTCCTTCACTCCATGGACGACGACGCGACAGTGACACTGTTTGCCGGCGAGATCGCCCTCCGGGAAATCGCCCGGAAGCGGCACCTCGACTTCCTTCTCGGCGCCCTTGCTAAGCCCGATGATTTGCTCGGCGAGTCCCGGCAGGAAGACCGGCCGGTCTTCGCGAAGGTGAACCTCGATGTCGGAGCGGTCGAACAGGGTGCGGCCATCGACAGTCCCCTTCACGTCCGCCGTGACGACGTCGCCCCAAGCGATGGGTCGCGTAACGGGCTGGAGGTTGGCGTAGCGATGGCGAAGCTGCTCCAGCGCCTCGTCGACGCGCTCTTCGGGCACGACGACGGAGTCGCGGGGGAGCCACATGCGCCGGTAGTCGCCGAGCTCGACGGTGGGGCGAATGGGGACGGTCGCTTTCATTACGAGCGGATCCGTGCTCACCATTTCGACCTGGGGGAGCTCGATGGCGTCGATGTCTTCCTGCTCGATGGCTTCGCGGTAGACTTCAGGGATCAGACGGTCGAGCGCCTCCTGGAGGAGCGTGTCGTGACCGACCTGCCGTTCGAGCATCTGACGCGGGGCTTTGCCGCGCCGGAAGCCGGGCACGTTGGTGCGCTGGACCATGCGTCGATAAGCCGCGTCGAGCGACTTTTCCAGTCGCTCCGGCTCAACTTCAATCTCCAGCACAACTTGGCTCTGGGGAATGCGCTCCGTGGAAACTTTCACTTAGGACCTCGGAATCCAATTATAGCATGCGGCGATGGGGTAGGGAAGCTAGTGGCGCCATTCGCGCGATTGGCGACCGGCTGCGAGGAGGATGCCGGATCGTGGGAAGGGGTACGGAGCCTGGAACGGGCCGGGGTGGGATAGTTAACGAGCGTGAGGCGTCAGAATGTCGGTGAGGGAGTCGCCGAGGAGGTTGAAGGCGAAGATGAGGGCGGCGACGACCACGCCGGGCACGAGCAGGAGGCTTGCGTGGGCGCCGAGACTCCGAATGGCGCCGCCTTCGGAGAGCATGGCGCCGAAGCTGGGCGTCGGCGGGTGAACGCCAACACCAAACCAGGTCAGCGCTATCTCCGTACCGGCGATGGCGCCGAGCGAGGCGGAGAGACTGACGATTACGATGTTGGCGACGTTGGGCAAGAGAT
>Ga0187849_1002998_pt1 | contig 15334 bp, 14 predicted proteins | sample June2016WEW_4_10_2_FD_132412 | JGI IMG/M metagenome (GOLD analysis project Ga0187849, IMG submission 132412) | Peatland microbial communities from SPRUCE experiment site at the Marcell Experimental Forest, Minnesota, USA - June2016WEW_4_100 | ecosystem: Environmental > Terrestrial > Soil >... | reverse complement strand
GGGGTCAGGGCCTCCGCCACTTTGCGCCCAGCATAACGGTGTTTGAGGACGTGGCCGGGCAGCAAGCCGAGCAGCTTGCCCTGGCTGTCCACCACGGGGAACGTGCTGAAGGCAAACCGCCGCTTTTCGATCAAGTCCAGCACGTCCCCGATCAACTGGTCCGGCGTGGCCTTGATCGGCTCCTGGATCAGCCCGTGAATGTGGTTCTTGACCCGGCTGACTTGCGAGAGTTGCTCGCGCTCGGGCATATTGTAATGAATAAGGCCCAGCGCGCCGCTGAGCGCCATGGCAATGGCCATGCGCGATTCGGTGACGGTGTCCATGTCCGATGAAATCACCGGGATGTTCAGCGAGAGGCCTTCTGCCAGCGTCGCGCCCAGTTGTGTGTCTTTCGGCAGGATCTCCGAATAGAGGGTGGCGAGCGTTACGTCGTCGTACGTCAGGCCGATATGCCTGTAGCTCGTGAAAAAGGCATCCGCCGATTTATAAAACTGTTCGTCGAGGTTGCCGGGCTCTTTGTTTGCTGCCATGTCGGAAAATGCCGGTGCCGCAGGCGCTTTGGCAAGCAGAAACGGCGCCGCGCTGCGCCGACGGGCGAAGGACAAAAAGCTTTACAAATCCGTTTTGGAGCATAACCCTTGGCTCGTTATGGGACCAGGCGATGAAGAGATCGTTGGCGTGGTCGTAATCCTCCTGTTCTGCGGAGTGGCCATTTACCGTGCTGTCCTATGGCTGACGAGCGCCCCTCGGACCCCCGACCCGTGGGGAGACGAGGTTGAAGCAGCGCTAAACCAAGGCGAAGCGGTCCCGCTCTGCCACCATTGCCTGGCCCCGCAAGAGCATAATGGATGGTTTTGCCCGGCGTGCGGAAGCACGACGGGACCATACTCTAATTATCTGCCCTTCGTGTACATTTTTTCCCAAGGCGAAGCGTTGCGGTCAGGGGTTGCCCAACGCGTCCGGCGCAGCCCCCTTGTTGTCGCCGGGTATTTTCTTTTCTCTCTTTCCTTGTTCGGCATCGTCGCGCCGGTTTACTGGTTCTTCCTGTTGAGAAACCTCCAACACAACGACGGCCTGGCACCTGCACCTTACACGAGTGTTTTGTGACTCTTCAGGCCCCACGCCGGGTCTGGGCGCCCCCAAGGGCTCTCCGTCCCGACGGGACGGTTGAAGCGCATTGGACCAGGAGTTGTCGTGCGACGCGCGGCTCATTCAGCCGTTCCTTCGGAACGGGCGGAACACCAAACGGGCTCTCCCGGCGCTGAAGCGCCGGGCTATTGTCGGGCAGTCCCTTCGGGACAACAAACTTGACCCGTGTTGGGGCTGGAGGTCGCGCGAGGTGCTGGATTGCAAAAATTCGTGTAAGGCGAAGATCTGGGACGGGACACCCCGCGGGCCGCCGGATAAGAGCCAGGCTCGCTCGCGCCTTAATGCTAACAAACCGCCGTTGTCTGGCGTCCGGAGCGTGGAGCGTCGAAGCGTAGAGCGTCAGGGCATGGTAGCACTTACCACGCCCCACGCTCCACGCCCCACGCTCCACGCCCCACGCCCCACGCCCCACGCCCCACGCTCTCACGCTCCCACGCTCTCACGCTCCCACGCTTCACGCTCCACCCCCAGCATTCAGATCTCGGAATTTGTTTTTACACGAGCCCCAAGGTCACGGCCCCCGCAATTCGTGAAGCAGAAACGTGTACGCCAGCGCCGACATGAAGGCGGCCTGCTGGTTGTTGGCCGCGCCGCCGTGGCCGCCTTCGATGTTCTCGTAGTAGAGCACGTCGTGGCCCTGTTCTTTCATCCGGGCCGCCATCTTGCGGGCGTGGCCGGGATGAACGCGGTCATCGCGCGTCGAGGTCGTGAAGAGCACCCGCGGGTACTGTTTCTCCTTCAGGAGGTTGTGGTAGGGGGAGAACTTGCGGATGTAGGCCCAGTCTTGCTCCTTGTCCGGATCGCCGTATTCGTCCATCCAGCTTGCCCCGGCCAGCAGCTTGTTGAAGCGGCGCATGTCCAGCAGCGGCGCCTGGCATACAACTGCCTTGAACAAATCGGGCCGCTCCGTGAGCATGACCCCCATCAACAACCCTCCGTTCGAGCCGCCTTGAATTCCCAAGTGCCCGGGCGAGGTCACTCGCCGGGCCGCCAGGTCCTCCGCCACCGCGATGAAATCGTCGTAGGCCCGCTGCCGGTGCTCTTTGCGCGCCGCCTCGTGCCACCTCGGGCCGAACTCGCCTCCGCCCCGGATGTTCGCCAGGACATAGACGCCGCCGCGCTCCAGCCACGCCGAGCCGACTGAGGCGTTGTAGCTCGGGAGCATCGAAATCTGAAAACCGCCGTACCCGTAAAGCAGCGTCGCATTCCTGCCGTCCAACGACATCCCCTTTGGGCTGACCTGAAAATAAGGCACTCGAGTGCCGTCGCGCGAGGCCGCTTCGTGCTGGCTGATCTCCAGACCGTCGGCCTTGAAGAACGCGGGCAGGCCCTTGAGCCGCTCGCGGTCCGCCCCGCCCAACCGGCCCAGGTAGAGGCTCGAGGGCGTCAGAAAATCGCTCGCCGTCAGGAAATAATCGTCCGACTCCTCCGGATCGACGCCGCTGGCGCTCACTGAGCCGAACGCTGGCGTCTCGAGCGCCACGCGGTCCCAGGCCCCGTTCTCGCGCTTGAGTGCATAGAGCCGGCTCCGGACATTGTCCAGTTCGTTGAGAATCAGCCAGTGTTGAGTCTGGCTCACACCCGCCAGGCTCTTGCGCTCGGTCGGCTCGAAGAGCACGGCGAATTTGCGTTCTCCCTTCAGGCAGCCCTCGAGGTCCGCGGCCAGCAGCGCCCCGGCCGGGTAGGTCCTGCCCTCGAGCCTCCAATCCGAGCGCAACGTCAGCAAGAGTTGGTCATCGAAGGTGCCCACCTGCGCATCCTCCGGCTTGTCTATCCTGACCCATTTCTCCCCGCGCCGGAGGAACTGCTCGCTCGTGAAGAAGGTCGGCGCGCGGTGGATAAACTCGTATGTCCGGCCGTGATCATGAACGACGACCGCCCCTGCGCTCACATCTTCCGGTTTGCCTTCAAAGACCGTGGCGGCTTCCGCCAGCCCGGTCCCCCGCTTCCACTCCTTGACGATGCGCGGATAGCCCGAACGTGTGAGCGACCCGGGTCCGAAATCGGTCCCCACGTACAGGGTATCCCGGTCGCGCCAGGCCACATCGCTTTTGGCTTCGGGCAAATAGAACCCCCCGGGCACGAAGGCCTTGGTGTTCAAATCGAACTCGCGGACCACCGACGCATCGGCCCCGCCCCGCGAAAGCGCCACCAGGCACCGATCATAAGCGGGATGAAGAATATCGTAGCCCTCCCAAACCCAGTTCTCCTTTTCAGCCTCCGCCAGCTTGTCGAGATCCAGCACGGTCTCCCACTCTGGTTCCGGCCTTTTGTACTCCTCGAGCGTCGCGCGGCGCCAAAGCCCGCGGACGTTCTTATCGTCCCGCCAGAAGTTGTAGCACCAGCGCCCGTGCTTGACCACGTAGGGAATCCGCTCCTTCGAGTCCAGAATCGAGAGCAGACGCTGCCGAATCGGCTCGAACTCCGGCGCCGCCTCCAGTTCCCGCCGGCTCAGGGCGTTCTGCTCCCTCACCCACGCCAGGGCCTTTTCTCCGCCGACGTCCTCGAGCCACAGATACGGGTCGGCGGCGGCGTTCCCTCCGCCGGGTCCGGCGGGTTGGCCGGCCTCCGCTCCGCCCGCCTCGACCGCCCAGGCCAGCAGCAAACCCATCGCAATACCGGCCGGATGAATCAAACCATTCAACTCCTCGATCGTCCAGTGCATCATAGCCCGGCCAAACTACCTGATCCCGGGACGGAGGAAAGAAGGAATCTGAGAACAACGCTGGCCGTCATTGAGCGCAGGGCCAATTCATGAATGGGGTGGGGATGGCTCGTCCCTCCCTCTTCCCACGGGCCGCCAAGAAGCGGGGACGAAGCCGTCCCCGCCCCTGGTTTTGCGGCTTCATGAATTGGCCCTGCGTTGAGCGTTTGAACTGAGTTTTCGGCGTGACTGCGGATGTTTTCCCGCCCGGATTTCATGGCTAGGCTCAGGGCACTGCCCCGGCCGAACGGAGAAACCTCGTCGCCGCCCAATCGAGTCCCGCCGCCAAGATTGCCCTATTCCGTTCCCTCTTCCGAGCGCGTGAAGACGTGTACGCGCGCCGATTTGAAAGCCGAAAGACCTGCCGCTCCGGTTACGCGCCGGCGTGCGCCAACGAATGGGTGCGGGGAGTGTGCGACAAGCCGAGGATCAAATGCGGCGAGTGCCCGAACCGGCGCTTTCTCCCGGTTACCGATGAAGTCGTGGGCCACCACTTGTCCGGCTGGGACGACCAGGGCCGGGCGTTCGTCATGGGCATCTGTCCCACGTTTCTGGACGAGGCCTGCTATTTCGTGGCCGTTGGCTTTGGCAAGAGGGCGCGGCAAGCGGATGCGGGCGCACTTCTGGAGACCCGCCAACGCCTGGTCCTTCCGGGCGTGCCGGAACGCTCCCGCTCGGGACAGGGTGGCCATGTCTGGCTGTTTTTTGACGGGGCCCTGCCCACTGTCCTGGCGCGCAATCTTGCCTCGCACATCCGGAGCGCCGGTTCGGTTGGATTCACCGCGCCGACAGCATCCTCATCCAAATCCAGCGCCGCCCTCGTTGGAAAGACGCCCCAGATGCCGCCGGGGAGCGGCTGAACGATGCGGTTACTGTGAATGGCCTTAGTCGATGTTGAAAGCATGTTGGAAGTATCTTCGGGCGGCGTCGTGGATGAAGGCGGCGTTCGTGTTGCCGTTTCTTCCCCAATTCCAACCATTAAGATACAAGAACTCGATTACTTTTTGGCGGGTCGGAGACAATTCAAGTCTTGCGAGAATATCTTGCTTCCGGCTTGGGGTGAGTGGTTGATCAAGATCCTCATTGTAGTACACATCCCTCAACTCTAGCATCATGGGTGACCAGGACGCCCCGGTGCTGCCGCCATAGGTGTAAACGTGGATTGCCTCAATTTCTACAAGCCCGATACGACTTTTTGAGCTTGGGTGGAAATCAATCACCAGTGCGTAATCACCACTGCTGAATCCCTCACCGTGCTCCTTGAGCAGTTCATCAGCAGTAACCGACCATCCGCGGTCGGTCGGCTTGTTCCTCTTGTTCCACAATTTGTAGAGCAAGTTGTAGCCTGCGAGTTTGTAATCTTGGCGTGCGTCCGAATAATACACGCCAGTGCCACTGCGTTCCTTCTTGAAGAGCTTGAATGCCATGTCTTTCCTTTCGCTCTGATGTGTTTACTGCACACTTTAGCTGACAGGAATTCACTCTTTTGCCGCGCCTGCCCTCCATTGGCGCTGTGCGGTTAAGCGCGAACTTGTTCCTGCTCAGATCCATTCTCTAAAGCTACTTACTGCATTTTACCGGGCACACAGGCAGCGTCGACCTCGAACCTGTGCATTATCGGCGGCGTCAGGGCACATATTTCACGCGGAAGAAGCCAGCATTACCACTGGCACTCACGTACTGAGTGCTTATGGGTGACGTGGGAGTGAATGGGATGCCGAAATTGCTCCACGTGCCATCAATGACCGGGACAAATTCCAATTGGTAATTGTCGTATGGCGAGAGGCTTCCAAAACTCAGTTCCATGACCTGACTCACCATTGGCAAAAGAGCATTTGCCGGAGGCGGCGCGATGATGATGCTGGGCGTGTTGGTGTAACCGATGCCTGCGCTGCTGATGGTGATGCCGGTGACGGCCCCACCGCTCACAGTGGCGATGGCCGTCGCATTGCTGCCACCGGCGTCGTTAAGGATGCTCACGACGGGGCTGGCGGTGTATCCTGACCCGCCGCTGGTCACAGTGGCCGCGACCACGAAACCATCGACCACTTGCGCCGAGGCATAGGCTTGTTCGGGAACTGGGGTGACTGCCAGCCGATAGCCATTCAGGCCAGCCGTTCCCACGACCAACTGCGTAAAGGTAGAGCCGCTGGCGTTGAAAGCCGCGCCCACGTTGAACAATGTGCCCCCAACAAAAGACTGAAGTTGGTAATTGGTGCCCACGGCGAGGCCAGTGAAGCTCAGGAGCGACATTGCCGCAATGCCCATCGTGGGCTGCGGAATGAACGGCGGCGCGATGACGACGACCGGCGTGTTGGTGTAGCCGGAACCTGCGTCCAGAACATTGACCGCAGTGACCGCCCCGTTGGTCACCACAGCCACCGCCTCTGCTCCGCTGCCGCCACCGCCAATGATTCTCACAGTGGGCGTGTTCGTGTATCCATAACCACCATCGGTTATGGTCGCGCTCACGACAAAGCCGTCCACCACGCTTGCTGTAGCCGTGGCACCACTGGCAATGGAGGGGGGCGGCGTGCCTTTGGTGACCCGGTCGTTGTAGCGGTCCGCCACATAGACGTTGCCCGCGCTGTCCACCGCCACGCCGTAAGGAAAATCAAACTGCGCCGCGCTGCCCGTGCCGTCGGCGCTGCCCGCAGTTCCCGTCAGGCCCGCCAATGTCCTCACCACCCCGCCCGGCGTCACTTTCCGAATCGTGTTGTTGTAGCAGTCCGCCACATAGACGTTGCCGGCGCTGTCCACCGCCACGCCACAAGGCGCGTTGAACAGCGCCGCGCTGCCGGTGCCGTCGGCGCTGCCAGGGCTTCCCGCCAGGCCGGCCAGCGTCGTTACCACCCCGGCCGGCGTGACCTTCCGAACCGTGGAGTTGTAGCGGTCCCCTACATAGACGTTGCCCGCGCTGTCCACCGCCACGCCGGTAGGACCGTCAAACCGCGCCGCGCTGCCGGTGCCGTCGGCGCTGCCAGGGCTTCCCGCCAGGCCGGCCAGTGTCGTCACCACCCCAGCCGGCGTGACCTTCCGTATCGAGGAGTTGAAAAAGTCCGCCACATAGACGTTGGTCGCGGTGTCCACCGCCACGCCCGTAGGACCGTCAAAGAGCGCCGCGCTGCCCGTGCCGTCGGCGCTGCCCTTAGTTCCCGCCAGGCCAGCCAGCGTCGTCACCACGCCGGCCTGCGTGACCTCCCGAATCGTGGAGTTGTAGAAGTCTGCTACATAGACGTTGCCCGCGCTGTCCACCGGCACGCCGTAAGGATTATTAAACAGCGCCGCGCTGCCGGTGCCGTCGGCACTGCCCGGGGTTCCCGCCAGGCCCGCCAGCGTCGTCACCGCCCCGCCCGGCGTCACCTTCCGAATCGTGTTGTTGTCGGTGTCCGCCACATAGACGTTGGTCGCGCTGTCCACGGCCACGCCCAATGGACCGTAGAACCGCGCCGCGCTGCCCGTGCCGTCTGCGGCGCCGGAAACGCCTGGCATTCCGGCGAAGTTGGTAAAGGTGTAAGGTGTATAAGATGACTGGGCGAGCGTTTGGGTGCCAGTCCCCGCAAGCGCAAGCAGCGCCAGGGCCGATCCTGTGAATTTCGTGCTCTGCAACCCAAGAACCCAAGTGCCAGACAGCAAGGTTTTCATCATATTGCCGTTTTCTTTCTGACTTCGCGTCCCGGAAAAAAGAGGGGCGCGAACCCAACGCACCCTGTCGGGGGCACCGCGAAGCGCTGTTGCAGAAGGCACGCCGAACGGCGCCCGATGGGGCGCGCACTCGGTGTGGCCTCTGCATGAGAAACTCGCGGTTTCAGACAAGCCTAACCGAAACGCAAAATCTGTCTGATTGATGAAAGCCTTAGGCGAACCCCCGCGTCAAGTCAACAAAATGATTGAACCGGCAGGCGGACGGAGAAAATCCGCTGGACTATCCGGGCGCAACCGGCTATTTGGCCAGGAGTCATGCGGAAGAGACCCGTGTGAGCCAATATAAATGTGAACCTAAGCTTCAAGAGAAACCTATGAAACAAAACTCCCATGTCAGCCGTCGTCGTTTTCTCCAGCACACCGCGGCCATCGCCGGTGCTGCGGCTGGCGCGCAATTCATCGGGATGCCCTCCCTGCTGGGGGCCGCGTCGCCCAATGCCAAACTGGGCGTGGCCGTCGTCGGTGCCGGCGGGATGGGCGGTTACAGCTTCGACTGCGCGCTCAACGAGCGGCTCGTGGCCCTATGCGACGTGGACGACAAGACGATGGCCGACAGGCTCAAGCAGTTCGGCGAGAGGTTTAAAGCCCAGCGGGCGCCCAAGGCGTTTTACGACTATCGCAAGATGCTCGAGGAATGCCAGAACGACATCGACGTGGTGTTGATTGCCACGCCGGACCATAACCACGCGCCGGCGGCGATTCGGGCCATTCATCTGGGCAAGGCCGCCTTCTCGCAGAAGCCCCTGGCGCACGACATCTACGAGTGCTACGCCCTGGCCAACGCGGCGCGGGAAAAGAAAGTGCCCACGCAGATGGGCAACCAGGGCCATTGCAGCGATACGATTCGCCTGGCCTGCGAGTATATCTGGGCCGGCGCCATCGGGAACGTGACCGAGACCCACTCGCTGCTGGGACGCAACTTCGGGGGCAGCGGCGGCCGGCCCCCGAGCAAGCCGGTCCCTGCCGGATTGCACTGGGATGAATGGATCGGGCCCGCCCCGTTCCGCGAATTTCATGACAACCTCCATCCCTTCAACTGGCGGAATTGGCGCGACTTCGGGACCGGCACCATCGGCGACATGGCCTGCCATAACCTGGACGCCGTGTTTTGGGCCCTCAAGATTGGCCTGGCCAAGCAGTTCACCATCGAATGCCTCCATACCACGGGCGGCAGCGAGGAAATGTATCCCCAGAGCAACATCGTGCGATACGAAGTCCCCGCCCGCGGCGATATGGGACCGGTCAAAGTCCACGTGTACGACAACGCCGACCTGCGGCCCGACATTATGAAGGACGCCGAGAAGAAGTATGAGACCAAGTTCGGCGAAGACACGCTGTTCGTCGGGGACAAGGGCCTTTTCCGTACCGGCGGCACCTGCGACTCGCTCGGGTTCCTCCCGGAGGATCGGCGCACGGAGATCCCCGTGCCCAAACGGGTTCTGCCCCGCGCCCATGGCGGCCCCATCGAAGACCTCTTCTACGCCTGCAAGCACGGGACCGTCCCCTGTTCGAATTTTCCGGGCGCCGCTTCCCCGCTCACCGCCTTTGCGCTCAGCGGCCACCTCGCCCAGTTTGCCGGCGTGGGCAAGAAACTCGAATGGGATGTCGAGCAGATGAAATGCACCAACATGCCGGAAATCAACCGCTATCTCCGCCGCGAATACCGGCCGGGTTGGGAGGTGTAAGCTCCGCACGCTCCACACGCCCTCACGCCCCCCAACCCTCCCCCTCCGGCGGCAGCGGAAAGTGCGCCTGCGCTGCCGCCACGAATTGCTCGACCACGCGCGAGGGGGCTTGGCGCCGCCAGAGCAGCGCAAAATCGATCCACAGCTTTGGCTGGGTCAGCGGGCGCCAGGCAAGGCCCGTGATCCGCTCGGCCCGCTCGAAGTGAGGCAGCACCGAAACGCCCAGGCCCACCGAGATCAGGCCGAGCATGTTCGTGGGGTAGCCGCCTACCTCTTTGACCACGCGCGGATGAAATCCCGCGTTGGCGCACTGGCGGAAGAATTCGTCATAGAATTCCGGCCGGGATTCGCGAGTGCAAAACACGAAATCTTCGTTGCGCAAATCCGCCAGTTTGAAGGCCGGCCGTTTGGCCAGTGGATGGCGCTGCGGCAGCACCACCTTGAATGGCACCCGCCAGATCGCCAGGTGCTCCAACCCCTCAAGCGGGGCCGGCAGGGTCACAAAAGCCACATCGATGCGGCCCTCGCGCAGCGCCTTGATCTGCAAACCAGGCAACCCGTGAAAAAAGTCGAACTCCACTTTGGGCTCGGCGCGGCGAAACGCTGCAATCACCGGCGCCAGAAAATTCAGGTGAAGCCCGCTGGGGAAACCCACCACCAGGCTGCCCGTGATAAGGCCGGCGGCAGTGCGCGCCTCGTTGGCTGCCTCGGCCGCTTGGGCCAGGATGCTGCGGGCGCGCTGGAACAGGGCCTTGCCCGCCCGCGTGAGCTGCACTCCCGCCCGCCCGCGCTGGAATAACGCCGTCTGCAGCTCATACTCCAGGTCCTTGATCTGGCTGCTGAGCGCCGGTTGCGCCACGCGCAACCGCCCTGCCGCCCGCGTAAAGTTCAACTCCTCGGCCACCGCCACGAAATAGCGCAGGTGTCTCAATTCCATGGCCCCAACCATAACCAGGACCTATGGCTGGACCAAGCTGCAAAGTATTGGGCGCAAGACCCGCCAGTGCGGTAAAGCTAGTCTGATATGAACGACACCATGACCACGACCGCCACTGCCGCCTGCGAAAAGGAAAGCTCGAAATTCCAGGTGCGCCTGTCTCCCGCCCCGCCCGATCACGGCGCCGCGCAATCCGGAAGTTCGGCCCTCGAATTCCCAGGCGCAGCATCCGGCCCTGGGAACGAACCCCAACACTTGCTCCCTCGTCCCTCTTCCCCCGATGCCGCCGCCCGATTTGCCGGCCGGCGCCTGGCGACATGGCTGGGAGCCGCAGCCCTGGGCACCCTCGCCATCTATGCCGGTTGCCGCTGGTGGCAGCACGCTCGCGCCTGGGTCAGGACCGACAATGCCTACCTGGCCGCCCACATTCACCAGGTCAGCTCGCGTGTGGCGGGCAACGTCCAGGAGGTGCTCGTCCAGGAAAATGACTTCGTTAACGCCGGCGCGGTCCTGGCGCGATTGGATGCCCGCGATTTCGAGGTCCGGCGCCAGCAGGCCCAGGCCCAAGCCGCCCAAGCCCGCGCGCAGCTTGGCCAGGCCCAGGCCCAGGTCTCCCTGGCCCGCGCTCAGATCGCTCGCGAACAGGCAACCCTCACTAAGACCCAACAGGACCTCGAACGCGCCCGCACTCTCTCCCAGGGCTCGGCCGGCGCCATTTCAAAACAGGAATTCGACGCCGCCCAAGCCGCTGCCCAGGCCGCCCAGGCCGGACGCCAGGCCGCTGAAGCCGCCCTCGAATCCGCCCGTTCCCTCGCCGCCGCCGCTCAAGCCGGAGAACTGGCCGCCGACGCCAACCTCAAAGAGGCCGAACTCCAGCTCGGCTACACCGAAATCGTTGCCCCGGCCGCTGGTCGCATCGGCTGCAAGAACCTCGAGCGCGGCAACCGCGTGCAGCCGGGCCAACCCCTCTTGGCCTTGGTCCAGCCGGCAGTCTGGGTCGTCGCCAACTTCAAGGAAACCCAACTCACCCGCCTCAGGCCGGGTCAACCGGCTCGCCTTCGCCTCGACAGTTTCCCCGGCCGTGTATTCCCCGGCCGCATCGAGAGCCTGGCGCCCGCCAGCGGCGCTCAGTTCGCCTTGCTCCCGCCCGACAACGCTACCGGAAACTTCACCCGCATCGTCCAGCGCGTCCCGGTGAAAATCGTCTTTGACAGCCCGGCCCTGGACGACTGCCAGGGCCGTGTCATGCCCGGCATGTCCGCCATCGTGGAGGTGAAGGTCCGTGAATAACCCTCCGGCCCCCGGCCGGGAGCGCCGGCATTGGATCGCCTTGCTCGGGGCGATGCTCGGGGCCTTCATGGCCGTCCTCGACATCCAGATTACCAACGCCTCGCTCAACGACATCCTCGGCTCCCTCGGCGCAACACTCGATGAGGGTTCCTGGGTCTCCACCAGTTATCTCGTTGCCGAGATCATCGTCATCCCCCTCACCGGTTGGCTCTCGGAGGTCTTTTCCGTCCGCCGTTACCTCCTGGCCAATGCCGCGCTGTTCCTGGTGTTTTCCGTCGCCTGCGCAAGCTCCTGGAGCCTGGAAAGCATGATCTGTTTCCGCGCCCTCCAAGGGTTCGCCGGCGGCGTGCTCATCCCCACGGCCTTCAATCTCGTTCTGAAACTGCTGCCCCCTTCCAAACGCGGACTCGGATTCGCCCTCTTCGGCATGACTGCAACCTTCGCCCCGGCCATCGGGCCGGCCATTGGCGGTTGGCTCACCGATCAATACGGCTGGCCCGCGATCTTCTACCTGAACCTGCTGCCCGGCCTGCTGCTCATCGGCGCGGTCGCCTGGGGACTCGAAACCGAAAAACCCCGCCTCGCCCTCTTGCGGCGGGGCGATTGGCTCGGCATCGCCAGCATGGCCGCCGGCCTCGGGTCCCTGATTGTCTTCCTCGAAGAAGGCAATCGCAATGACTGGCTGGCTTCCCGGTTCATCGCCTCGATGGGCCTGGCGGCCGCCCTGTTCCTGACGCTGTTCGTGGCGATCGAATTGCTCCGGCCCGGACCGTTCATCAACTTGCGCCTGCTCACCCGGCGCAACTTCGGGCTCGGCTCCATGGTCGGCATGGCCTTTGGCGCCGGCATGTATGGCGCCACGTATCTCCTGCCCCTTTACCTGGCGCAAGTCCAAGGCTACAACGCGCAACAAATCGGCCAGACCATCGTATGGAGCGGTCTGCCCCAGGTCTTCATGATGCCCCTGGCCGTCGTGTTGCTGCGCCGCTTCGATGCCCGTCTCCTCCTTACCCTGGGCCTGGCCCTCTTCGGCGCCAGCAGCTTCATGAATGCCGCGCTGACCCAGCTCACCGCCTACGACCAGCTCCGCTGGACCCAATTGGTCCGCGCCCTGGGCATGCCCCTGGTCATCGTGCCCATAACCACACTGGCCACCGGCCTCCTCGAACCCGAGCAAGCCGGCTCTGCCTCCGCCCTCTTCAACATGTTCCGCAACCTCGGCGGGAGCCTCGGCATCGCCCTGCTGGCCACCCAGTTGGACCTCCGCGAGAAACTGCACTCGCTGCGCCTGGGCGAGACCGTCAGCCCCTGGAATCCCTCGACCACCCAGCGCTTGGACACCCTGGCCCGGCACTTCGCCTCGCGCGGCGCCGAAACCGTCACCGCCGCCCAGCAGGCCCTCGGCGCCCTCGCCGGCGCCATCCGTCACCAGGCCCGCGTGATGGCCTACAGCGATTGCTTCTATCTCCTGGGCCTCCTGCTCCTGGCCATGGTCCTCCTGGTCTGGTTCTGCCAACCCGCCCGAGGAGAAACCGGGGCCGCACACTGAAGTGTCTTACGGTATCTGCAGCTCCAGTTGTGGGCCGGGAAGCCAGCGAAAGGCCGCCACTGAGAGTTCCGGCCCGTCCCCCGGCCTACCGGCCTTTCTGCAGGCGACCTCGAGCATCCGCCTTATCTGCTCCGCGAATAACCAAGTGGTTCTTGGTTACGATCGAAACCAGGTTATGATACTCTACAGCCAATGGAACTGAAAGAACAAGCGCCCGCGGCTACTTTGGCCCGCAGGCTGGGAGACACCGCCCACGTGTCGGGCTTGGTCATCCGTTTGGCGCGGTTGAGCGGGGCCGGGGATCGCCTGCCGGAATGGCTCCTGAGAACCGCGGTGGAACGGGGCGCCAAACACTACCAACGCGAGTTCGATCCGGCGCTCCCGCCGGACATCCCGACAATCTCCGACGAAGAAATTGGGGTTGCCATGTGCCTGGGCCAGCACCCTTACAACTTGGACAACCTCCGCGCCGCCGCCCAGTTGCTCAGTTCGCCGCGCGTGGATGCCGCCCGCCTTTGCCGGCTCGCCGTGCGGGAGCGTTGCGAACCGGTGCTGCTCCACATTGCGGTGCTCGCGGAACGCTTCGCCGCTGCGCTGGAGCCCTGGGCCTACCTGCGCGAGCGCCTGCCGCCCCGTTCGGTCCCGCGGACCGATGCCTTGCCGCACTGGACCCGCCTTGTGAGCCACACGGGGGTGACCGCGCGAGGAGGTCCGCCGAAAACCGACTGGCTCTGCCGCCATGAATAACCCGCTGCGCATTCTCCAGACCCTCGACCGCCATCTGGCCGCGGCAGCGGAAATCACCCTCTTCGGCCGCGCCGCGCTGACTCTCGGCTACGCCGCAGGTCCCGCCGCTTTTGCCGCCACGCACGATGTGGACGCCATCCTTCCGCTTGCGTGGCTGGCGGTCGAAGACGAGAACCTGGATTTCTGGGAGGCTCAGCAACGCACCAACACGGAACTCGAACCGGAAGGTCTGTATCTCACGCACCTGTTTCGTGAGCTGGAGGTCATTCTCACACCGGACTGGCTGGGCCGGCGCGTCCGAATTCCGCTGGAGCTCCAGCGTCTGACGGTGTTCCGCCCGGCGACACTCGATCTCATCCTCACCAAGATGGCGCGTGGCGATGCCAACGACCTGGCCGACATCGCATTTCTGTTGACCCGCGAAGCGGTGACCGCCGACCAACTGCGCGCGGCATTCGCGCGCGCCCGTGTGCCCAACGTGCCGGAAATCCAAGCTCTTTTCCGCGCTGCCCAACCCGCAGTCCTGGCACTGGTGCAGCCTCCAGGACATACGAAAGCCTCCTCCTGAATCCATTCCCCGCCATGTTATCTTCCAGTAGCGCCACCGAAACTTTCACCCACGGCGTCTTCCTCACCCACAGCGCGAAGGACATCCGCGCGGCGGCCCAGTTGCTCTCCTCGCCGCGGGTGGATCCGCAGCGCCTCGCGCGCTTGGCGAAGATGGAACGTGTCGAACCGGTCCTCCATTAGCCTCTTGACCCTTCGGGTAAGCCGGCTAAGAATTCCACCATGAGTACGGCAACGATCTCGACAAAAGGCCAGTTGGTCATCCCGCGGCGCTTTCGGAAAGCTCTGCATCTCCAGACCGGCGACGAGGTTGCTTTTTCCCTGGAGGGCGAGAAGTTGATCCTGCAGCGCGACGAACCGCCGCGGGCCAGACTGGTTGAAAAGAACGGCTGCAAGGTTTTGGTGGCGCCTCCCGGCGCGCCGCCGATGACCCCGGAAGTGGTGAAAAGGATCCTCGCCGACGTGACCGATGCCTACCTCGTGGAAATGGCCCGCGCGCACGGGTTGAGGCTGGCGACTTTGGATGACGAGTTGTGCAAGAAACCAGGGGCCGTCGGCACTGCCGAAAACCCGCTTTGACCTGCGGCAATGCCCGAGCCATTCCCATACGACGTTTTTCTGAGCCACTCCTCGAAGGACAAGGCGGTGGTGCGGCCGCTGGCGGAGCGGTTGCGGAAAGACGGGCTGAAGGTGTGGCCCGTCCCGCCGAAGCGTCTGCGCGAAGGGGGATTCGATGAATGGGTGCTCAAGCCCGGCGACAGCATCCCGGCGAAGATCGATCCGCCTTCGCTCAGAAGCTACGGCGGGACAATGGAAGGGCTGGAGCATTCCCAATTCGGACTTCGCTTCGTCCTCGTATAATTGAATCCAAGATGGCTGCGATCTTGAACCGCGGAATACGCGGAAACCCAAGACGATAAGCAATCCTTTTCCGCGTATTCCGCGTATTCCGCGGTTGCTCTCTTCCCGCGTTGGTTCTGGCTACGCCAGGTGAGGATTTC
>Ga0187849_1002997_pt1 | contig 15344 bp, 16 predicted proteins | sample June2016WEW_4_10_2_FD_132412 | JGI IMG/M metagenome (GOLD analysis project Ga0187849, IMG submission 132412) | Peatland microbial communities from SPRUCE experiment site at the Marcell Experimental Forest, Minnesota, USA - June2016WEW_4_100 | ecosystem: Environmental > Terrestrial > Soil >... | reverse complement strand
GGACCCTCCGGGGAGCCAACGCCATCCTGGCCCTGCGCTCCTGCCACCTCAACGGCCGCTTTGAGAATTATTGGGAGGACCGGCGCGCAGCGTGACTTCCACTTTTATGTCGCGCACCCACGGAAGTGGCGGTGGATCAATTTGCTGTAGTGGCGGCTTTACGCCGCCATTTGCCAAGGTAAACTCGCCCTACAGCATCAAACTGACCCACTACCCCGGAAGCCCTAGTGGGGTCTTTGGCTTGAAGAAAGTGGTAAAGGTCAACAGCGGTCTAATAATGCGAGAACCGCTCCGCGGCCTACCCCCTCCCCCCGGATTAGATTGTGAATGATGCCGATTCCGACTTCCTTAGTAGCGAGGAACAATTAACGGTCGGGCCGCTCCAGGCTTCTCAACTTTGACGTGGCTTCCTTTTTGCCCGGTCATCCGGTATCCGAGCTTTCCAAATACACAGACGATCTTCTCCCAACCTAGCAGGCTGCGGAAAAACGCTTTAATGCTGTCATCCTGAGCCTTGACAGCCTTTCGACTGCCCATGATGGGCAGAAACTCGGGTCGAAAAGCAAGCATGAGGAATGGTCCGAGTGGGGCGTGGTGCCTTCACAAGCCAAAGTTCTTACGCCCTGCAAGGGCACAAGATGATAGCCGGGGGCAACGCCCCCGGAAAGCGTGACGATCATCCCCCGACCCTGAAGGGTTCGCATCCTTCTGGGCCGTGGGACGCAAGATGAGCGTAATGCCACCCCGATTCGACCCTTTCGGGGTCGGACTTTGTGTGGGGCGCGTTTTCCGGGGGCGTTGCCCCGGCTATTGTATGTATCCCCTGCGGGGATCAAGAATGGACAACGCCGAGACCGTCCTGGGGGTGCAAAAAGCGGGTAAGATGCCCTCCGGTCCGGTTTAACCAAATCGCTGAATTTAAACGAGTAGTTCATCGAGTTTCTGCAGAGCCCATTCGCTGCCGCTCAGGGTAAACTACGCGAAGGACCCCTGTATTTGAACTCTCAAGCAAATACAGAGGTCCTTCTTCGGCTTCGCCTCCTCTACAGAAACTCGACGCGCAAGTCCTTTCAATTCACGAATCGTTTCCACTGGGCTCGCGGCGAGTTTCTGCCCATCATGGGCTGCCGAAAGGCCGTCAAGGCTCAGGATGACAGTGTGAGGGGTTTTTCCGCAGCCTGCTTAGCCGGGCAGCTTTGGACAAGAAAGAACTGCTGCCCTCCCGACCTTGTCCGGACAGGTTCCGGTCGCCTCTACGAATACCATCACCGGCAGTTTGCCCTTTTACAAGCCGACTGAGATGAGCCGTCAACTCCCACAAGTCCCTTCGGGAAATCGCCGACCCCGAAGAACAGGGGTCTGCGCCAGCCAGCGAATGTGCAAACGTTTGTGCTCAAGTTGCAAATGTTTTCCTCGGCAGCCAGCTCTCCTCGATGCGCCACATTTGTAATCATGACAAGAACAAGAAGTTACACCTATGGACTATTTGGAATCGGAATTGCTATGGCATAGCGAGGTAGCAATAAGGGAACTCTCCTGAAAAAGGGAAATCCTGGTTGATGCGTTAAAGAAGATTTATCAACAGCAGTGAATCCAGACTGAGGAGACAGCTCATGAAAACGATCGGGAGAGTTGTGCTGCTGTTGTGCTTCCTGACGGTCAGCGGCCTATCGTACGCCGCTCCCCCCATCACCGTCGGCAGCTATGGCGGTCTCGGTGCCGGTCGCTGCTTTCCGTTCATGTGCAATAATAGCGGGACCAGCACCGGAGAGTCGATTGATTACCAGCAGGTTTTCGCAGCGTCGGCTTTTCCGGATACGGGCCCCACGACCATCAATTCCCTCACGTGGTATTACGCCTCCCCCGAGCCCGGGATACCTCTTGCACTCGGCGGCTCGTATACCTTTTACCTGGGCTACTCCAATTACCAAGTGAATTCCCTGAGCGCGAACATCGGCAACAACGCCGCGTCGGAGACGCTTCTGGGCACCGGAATTATACCTCCGGGCGGCATCAATGACGACCCCGAACTCACCTATAGCGGGTTCACCCCCTTCGTCTATAACCCAAGCGAGGGCCCTTTGCTGCTTGAAGTCGTGGTCAACAACCAGGACAACGTGCCTAACAACAGCGGCAACGGCTACAACGAGGGCGACAACTCTCGCTCGGTGACCAGTCGCGCCTATTGCATCTATGGCACCTACAATGGTTGCTTGGCCGAAAGCGCTGGGCTGGTGACCACCTTCAACAGTGGGGACCCGAACAGCTTCGCTACACCCGAACCCGCCACGGTTTTTCTGCTAGGCTGGGGTCTGGTCGGCTTGGCGGGTCTGCGCCGCAAACTGATCGCGTAGTTCCGTTCGCTCGCGGAGGGCCCTGACGAGCCGGAGGCGCACCGTCCAGCGCTTCCCGCGCACCCAACAAAATCAACCACCACTCAATGCTCTGAGGGGCTGCGAATGGGCTCTGCAGAAACTCGACGCGTTCCCGATGGGGAGGGAAAAGCCGCGGACCTACAGAACAGATCCGCGCTCCCCTTCTCCCGCAAACCCCTCCGGGAAATCGCAGACCCCAAAGAACCGGGGGCTGCGCCAGCCTGCGACAAAGTACCTTCTGGCTACCGCGCCACAGCATGGATTTCTTTGAATACCTTAATCCTGCCTGGCATTTAACGTGCCCGAGAGATCTCATGTAGATGCTCGGTGTGTGCTAAACTTTTAGTGGTTGACTGACTAGCCCTACCTGGAATCCGCCTCTATACTGGGTCGTGGCTAGTCCCGTGACCGCCTAAAGAAGTCCTGAACCCGCTCTGCCCACACGGCGCTTTGGTTGACTGCGAACGCTTCCCAAAAGAACCTAACCAGGCGGGCACGGGACTAGTAGCGTGATCCCCGTGACGTGCGATAGCCGTCTCCTATGTTCAAGGGTGGAAAGGACGCGGGCCAGGCCCTAGTGGTAGTTGCACTAGGCATGGTCGTTCTCCTGGGCTTTCTGGGCCTGGGTTTGGACCTCGGATACCTGCGCTACATGAAGCGGCAAATGCAGAAGGCTGCTGACGCTGCGGCGATTGCGGCAGCGGTGGAGCTTACTTACTGTGGCAGCACAAGTGATTGCAGCGCTCTCACGACGGCGGCCCAAGATGCGCTGACGGAGAACGGGTTCACCTCAAGCACGCTGGTCACCAATTGCGGCACAAGCAGTAACAACCTGGTGATTACGGTGAACAACCCTCCGTGTCACTTGGGCGCGTCTGACCCGCATCATGGCGACGCGCATTATGTTGAAGTGGTCGTCTCGCAGGTTGAACCGTTGATGTTCACCAAGGTTTTTGGCGTCAAGAACTTCACCATAACGGCGCGTTCCGAGGCCGCGCTGGGAAGCGGGAACAACTGTATTTATGCGCTCGATCCCACGGATTCGGGCACGATAACGGCGGATTTCTTAGCTTCGGTCAATTCCCAATGCGGCATCGTTGATGAGTCGAGCAGCAGTACGGCCCTGACATGCGCCTGGTTCAGTTCTATCACCGGCTCCCAAATCGGCGTGGTGGGGGGGTACTCCAACTTTCTTTGCACGCTAAGTCCGACCCCCAAGACACATATTTTGACGCCCTCGCCGACTGATCCTTTGGCGTATATCCCCGCGCCCATAGTGGGGTCCTGCGGCACGAGCAAGGCGAGCCCTTACACCGGTTACAGCGGGTCAACTGCCGGACTAGTGTTGAGTGGGACGGCGACGCTCAACCCGGGCGTCTATTGCGGTGGAATGGAGATAAACAACACCGCCAACGTCACGTTCAATCCCGGGACGTACATTCTGACGTCCGCCACCAGCAAGACCGGCACATCGTACGGGTTGACCATCGACATCGGAGCGCTGGCCACGGGCTCCGGCGTGACCTTTTACAATACTTTGAAGTCAGGGGCCGCGCCGCCAGGGCCCATTCAGTTTAATTTCACTGCTTTTGCTTCCGGGAATGGAATCAACTTTACCGCACCCACTACCGGGACTTATCAGGGGATCTTGTTTTTTCAGGATTCTTCGAACACAAGCCAGGCGCAAATTATTGGCCGCAGTAGTTACAACACCGTCCTACAGGGGGCCTATTACTTTCCCGGGGCCAAGGTCGTATTCGCCCTTGATGGTCCCATCAAGTACAATATCCTCGACGCCTGGCAGATTGAGTTCGCCGCCCTAACTTTTGCCGGAGGCACGTTCAGTACCACCGGATTCTACAACGATTACTCTTCTCTGGCGAATGGATCGCCCGTTAAAGGTACGGGTGGCGTATTGGTGGAGTGAGGATGCATCGACGGTGGCCCAGGCCTAAGAAAGCTCGGGCGCGATGGCGCCAGGGGATGATTCCCTGGGTTGCCTGGGCGGCGCGCGAGCGCGGGGCCAGCCTGGTGGAGTTCGGCTTGATGCTTCCCTTTTTGGGGCTGCTCCTGCTCGGAGTGATTGACTTTGGCCGCGCCTATTATATGGAGGTCGAGGTCTCCAACGCCGCCTATACCGGCGCCCTTTATGGTACGCAGAGCCACACTGACATTACCGGGATGCAAAACGCCGCCAGCGGCGACGCTGCCGACATTAGCAGCATGACCGCCACGGCGACTTACGGATGCGAATGTTCCGACGGTTCAAACGCGGTGGCCAGTTGTTCGAGCCCACCGACCTGCGCCGTCAACGTGGTGAACTACGTGCAAGTCACCACCTCGGCCACCTACAAACCGATGTTTCCCTGGCCGGGCATTCCGTCTTCAATTTCTTTGCACGGATCGGCGAAGCTCCGCGCCGGTCAGTAGCCAGGAGAAATCGGATGATCGGAAGATCGGGAGATCGGGTGAGAAAAAGCACGCACGCGAAACTCGTTGCCACCCAGCCTCAGGTTGTGCATGGCACACGCGGCCATCGCCGATCACCAACCGGCAATAACCCAAAAGTCCGGCGCGCGGCCAAGGGACGCCAGACTTCGGACCTCGGACTTCGGACTTTGGACCTCTGGGAGGACCAGGGCAGCGAGCTGGTGGAATATGCCATCGTGCTTTCCGTGTTGCTGACGTTGCTATTCGGCATTATGGATTTTTCCCGATTCCTTTACACGTATCACTTTGTGAGCGAGGTCGCCCGCGAAGGAACCCGGTATGCAGTGGTGCGCGGGTCGACCTTTAGAACCACGACCTGCGCCTCAACTTCCACTTTTGCTTGCAATGCCACGGCGGCGAATGTTCAGAGTTACGTGCAGGGCCTGACCCCGCCGGGAGTTACTTCCAGTTCTTTGACGGTTACCACGACTTGGCCGGGTACCGCGCCCACCGGCGCCGCGACCGCGTGCAGCACTACGAACGGCAACAATAGTCCCGGCTGCCTGGTCCAGGTGGTGGTGAGTTATCCCTACAAGTTCATGCTTCCTTTCTTGCCCAGCTCGGCCTCGACCTGGACCGTGTCGAGCACCTCCGTGATGGTGATTTCGCAGTGAGGATGGATGTGGCCGGGGGATGGCCGGGAGGAACTTGGCAAAGAGATTTTTTATCATGCCGCGCCGTAGTTCTGGCGGAGGGGCCGACAATTGAAGTTTGGCATTTACCCGTCAAATTACGGGATGGCTTCGAGCAAATTCAGGCGGCGCGGTCGTACGAAGAAGAATTGCGTGATTTCAGGCGCCCCCTGCTAATCCGGACCCTGCAAGGGTGCAACGGCAATAAGGCGGAAGCGGCTCGCGTCCTGGGTCTGGCGCGCGGCTATTTGCACGGCTTGATTCACGACCTCAAGATTGAATCGGAGCAGACCGCTCTGGCATCCCGCCCCGCTCAGCCTGTGGCGCCGGACATCGTCATGTAGGTGCGAACACGGGACACGGGACTCGGAATCCGAATGTGGATGCAAGTGGCAGATTCCACCCCGGGCAGTGATCGCCAAATTCAAAACCCTAACGCCGAGCCCCGATTCGCGAGTCCCGAATCCCGTGTCCCGAATCCCGTATCCCGAGCCCGTATGACCTCAGGCCAACTCCGAGATTCGCACTGCCTGGAATTCCTCATCACCAACCAAAACTCCGATGGTGGGTGGGGTTACCACCCCGCTTCCCTCAGCGCTGTGGAGGCCACGGCGTGGGGGCTCGCCGCGCTTATTTCATCGCGCCGAGCGCCACCCCCGGCGGAAGTGTGTGCCCGGGCGCGTGATTGGCTGTTGCAGGCGCAACAAACCGACGGATCCTGGCCCCCCTTTCCCGGCCAGCCACAAGGCTGTTGGGTAACCTCCATTGCGTCCCAGGCTTTGCATCTTCACGGTGGGGCGCAGAATGCCGTGCAGCGCGGCCTGCATTGGCTCCTGAACGCGTGGCCCGCCGAGGGCACCGTCTGGTGGCGGCTGCGCCAAACTTTATTTCCCTCGCGCGTCGCTCGCCAGGACAGTTCGCTGCGCGGCTGGAATTGGACGCCGGGCACGGCCAGTTGGGTGGAACCCACCGCCCATGCGCTCCTGTTTCTGCGCTCGCTGCCCATGGAAATACTTCCTCCCCAGGCGGCGAAACGCCGGCAATTGGCGGAGTGCATGCTCTTTGACCGCATGTGCCCGGGCGGCGGGTGGAACAGCGGCAACCCGCTGGTGTATGGCGTGGCCGGTGTACCGCGCATTGGCCCCACCGCCTGGGCGCTGTTAGCCCTAAGGAATCATTCCGAGCGCCCTGAAATACAGACGAGCCTGGGATGGCTCGAGGGCACCTACGGGGCAATTCACGGTGCCGCGTCCCTGGCTTTGGCGCACCGCTGTTTGACGGCGTATGGGCGGCGCGTTTCGCCGCTCGCACCCGCCCTCGGCGAGCTTTACTCCCCTAACCACTTCTTTGACAGTATGCTCACCAACGCGTGGATTGTTCTCGCGCTGAACGAGGAAGGGAGCGCGGTCGTCCCGACCGCCGGGGAGGCGGCAAACCGATGAGCTTCGCGCAGCCCAGCCTGATGCCTTCTTTCACGCGACCCCCATCGCGTGTGGCCATCGTTCGCTCCGCCCGTTACGACCTCGACTTGGGCGCAGTACTTTTTAGGGCATTGAAGGAGTTTGATTTGCCAGTAAAGGGCTTTAAAGTGTTGTTAAAGCCAAATTTCGTTGAATCCGATCCGGAAGGCGTCATCAATACCCATCCTGCCGTGGTGGGGGCCGTACGCGAGACCTTTCTGCGCCTCGGGGCAGAGTCGGTGCGCGTGGCCGAAGGACCCGCGCATGAGCGCGACATGGAAGCGATCCTCGAAACCATTCGCCTGCGCAATTTCCTGGGCCCGCTGCCCGGTCTCTTTGTGGATCTGAACCTGGATGAAGTTCACGCCGTCAACTTGCGGACCCGGGCTTCCAAGCTCAAGCAACTTTATCTTCCCCGCACCGTTCTGGAGGCGGACTATATTGTCTCTCTGCCCAAGCTCAAGACGCATCACTGGGCGGGGGTGACGCTTTCGCTCAAGAACATGTTCGGCATCGTACCGGGATGCTGTTACGGTTGGCCGAAAAACGTTCTGCATTGGGCGGGCATCACACCCTCCCTTCTCGACATCAACAGCACCGTGCGCCCGGATTTCGCCATCGTGGACGGCATCATCGGGATGGAGGGCAACGGCCCCATCCAGGGATCTCCCAAGCCCAGCGGCGTGCTCATTTTGGGTGACGACCCCGTGGCGGTCGACGCCACCTGCGCGCGCGTGATGGGCCTGGCCCCCGAGCGTATCGACTATCTGGCCAAAGCCGGGATGCTGCTTGGGCATTTGAAGCCGGAAAAAATCCGCCAACTCGGCGAGTGCGTGGCGAGCGTCAGAACCCCCTTCGCGGTTCTTCCCGCTTTCCAGAGGCTCGTCGCGGCAAAGGGGAAGTGAGCGCCAGGTGGGCTGGGCATCCTTATGCGGTGTCCTAAAATCCCTTGAAATACCCTCTTGCTGGTTTCAGGACATGCCGATAGTATAAGTGTGATGAAGGCCCCGCATCCAATTCCGTACCAGGGAAGCAAACGATTACTCGCTCCCTCTATCCTAGCGTATTTTCCCAACAATCAAGTACGGCTAATTGAGCCTTTTGCAGGGGCAGCGGGGGTTTCGATTGCCGCGGCCCTTCAGGGCCGGGCAAATCGCTTCGTGCTGAACGACATCAACGAACCGCTGATGCGTCTGTGGGAAATCATCATCGAATCCCCTGAAACAATCGCGTCGGCGTATGAGCGGTTGTGGGGCTCACAGCTTGGCAGAGAGCGGGAATACTACGATGCCGTGCGAGCCAAGTTCAACCGAACCCACGAGCCCGATTCCCTTCTTTACCTTTTGGCCCGTTGCGTTAAAGCCTCTGTTCGTTATAACTCCGAGGGCGAGTTTAATCAAAGTCCCGACAACAGGCGTCTGGGCATGAATCCTGAAACGATGCGTTGGCACATCTTAGCGGCATCAAGGCTGTTGAAGGGAAGGGCCAAGGTTACTGTAGGTGACTACCACCAGAGCCTTGAGGTAGCACAAGCTCAAGATGTGGTCTATATGGACCCGCCGTATCAAGGGGTGTGCTTGAATCGCGATCCACGTTACATCAGTTTGTTGGACTTCGAATCGTTCATCGCAAGCCTTCACAAGTTGAATGAACGTAACGTGTCCTTCATCCTCAGCTACGATGGCAAAACGGGGGAGAAATCCTACGGGAAACCGATTCCCAGGAAACTTGGCTTAGTTCACATCGAGATCGACGCCGGCAGATCGTCCCAAGCAACCCTACTTGGTCGAAGTCATAATACCTACGAGTCGGTATACCTGTCACCCGCCCTGGTTGAACGTATCGGGACAGTCAACAGAACGCGGTTGACCCTTGCGCCAAAACAGATTAGTCTGTTGGCGCAATATGGCCCAACAGAAACTTCCCAAAGAATTCCTTGAGCGCCTCGCCGCTGTAACTGACAAGCGACCAAAGACAGTTATCGACCACATCCTCAAGCATGGTCACATCACTACGCAAGAGTTAAGGGACAAATACGGGTACAACCACCCTCCCAGGGCTGCTAAGGATGTGAGGGATCAAGGGATTCCGCTTGAGACCTTCAGGGTAAAGGGGGGTGATGGAAAAAGTATCGCAGCCTACCGCTTCGCCGATCTGTCCAGAATCCGCCGCGGTTTCCTTGGCGGGCGGCGCACTTTCCCGAAAGAATTCAGAGACAATCTAGCAGTGACCAACGGTTGCCGTTGCCACATTTGCTTGAGTCAACTTGAGGAACATTATCTTCAGATCGACCATAGGGTCCCGTATGAGGTAGTCGGGGATGTGAAATTCGACGAACGCGATTTGGACTCATTCATGCTTCTATGCGGGTCGTGCAACAGGGCAAAATCTTGGTCCTGCGAACACTGCGATAATTGGATCAAGGGAAAGTCTCCCGAAGTGTGCGAGGGTTGCTATTGGGCGTCTCCGGAGTCTTACGAGCACGTCGCCATGAAGGATTCCCGAAGGCTCGACCTTATGTGGCTGGGAGATGAAGTTGTGGTACATGACGAACTGCGGGAACGGGCCAGGGCGGAGCGCCAACTGATTCCTGAGTACGTCAAAAGAATCCTCAGACAGATCACCTTAGGAAAATAAGAGGCCGGATCCCAAAGGAGCCCGGCCCTAGGAGCCTGTCGGAGATAGAAGTTGTTCGACGAAGAATCAACGACTTACAAGCATTGGCAAGTCGCTAAGTTGTTGATTCTACATGCGGCAAAATCTATCTCCGACAGACTCCTAGAGTATCCTTCCCCTCTGAATCTCAGGGACAACCCTTACTGCCGCTTCCAACTTCTGCGACCAGGGGCTAGAATGAAATGCTTTCTTACCGGGCGCGCTCACACCTGGACGGAATGACTTCGGGAGCATGAAGGTGAATTCAGACACGTTGGCGACATCTCCCAATTTGGAACCGACTTCCTCCCTGTCCCCTTGGAAGAAAATAATTTCCTTTCCCGTCCTACTGGCCGTTTTGCTGGCGGGAGGCATGTTCGTGCCGTTGCGCACCTTTTGGGTGGACCCGGACGTTTGGTGGCACATCAAGGTGGGCGCCACGATTCTCTCGACGCACCACTGGCCCACGACGGACCCCTATTCCTACACCGTTTATGGCACTCACTGGATCGCCTACCAGTGGTTGGGCGAAGTGGTGCTGGCTATCTTCGCGAACCTCTGGGGGCTGCGGGGGCTCATGGCGTTCGGCGTGATTCTCGCCGCTGCCATCCTCTTCGCGCTCTACGCGCTGGTCACCCTGCGCTGCGGGAATTCCAAAGCGGCATTTGTCGTTTGCTGTTTCTTTTTGCCGCTGGTTTACCCTTCGTTAAGCTTGCGTCCACAGATGATCTCCTACCTGTTGTTGGTGCTCACCCTCATTATCCTTGAGCGCTTTCGCCAGGGGCACACCGGTGCGCTGTGGCTGTTGCCGCCGCTGTTTCTGGTGTGGATCAACACGCACGGCATCTTCACCCTTGGCGTGTTTGCGCTGGGGGTCTATTGGGCCTGTGGCCTGGTGGAGATTCACTGGGGTGATTTGGAATCCCGGCGCTGGACTCCCCGCGAGCGCGTGCGCTTGGAGCTGGTCGGGCTCTTCAGCCTCATTGCGATGACCATTACGCCTTACGGCACCGAACTTTTGCTCTACCCTTTGGACATGGCTTTTTCCCAGCTCATCAATATGGCTAACATCATCGAATGGCAGCCGATGATGTTCGACAAGGCCGTGGGAAAGCTCTTCCTGGTTTTCGTCCTTACCTTTTTGTTGGCGCAGGTGACTCTGCGGCCCCGCTGGCGGCTGGAGGAACTCGTGCTGCTTTTCGCCGGGATCGCCGGGGCCTGCTTGCACCTGCGTTTGGTGTTGGCTTTCGTGCCCTTCAGTGCACCCTTGTTTGGCGTGATCCTGGCGCGCTGGATTCCGCCTTATGAGCCCGCCAAAGATAAGCACGCATTGAACGCCATCCTGATGACGCTCGTGGTGGCCGCGGTCATTGGTTTTTTTCCTTCGCGGGCTGATCTCGAAAGCATCATGGAAGAGAATTGGCCGGTGCGGGCGGTGGCGTACCTGCGGCAGCACCCGCCTCCCAAGCCTATGCTGAACAGTTACGGGTACGGCGGGTATTTGATTTGGCAAATGTCGGACGTAAACAAGGTGTTTATCGACGGGCGCGCGGATATTTACGAGCGCACCGGGGTGTTCGTCGATTATCTCAACATCGCCCGGCTTGCATTCCCCGCGCCCTTTCTCTTGAACGCGTATAACGTCCAGTCGTGCCTCCTCGGGCATGACGAAACACTGGTGACCCTGCTGGATGCTTCGCCGGGATGGCAGAAGATTTACGGCGACCAACTGAGTGTGCTGTATGTAAGAAGGCCGCGCCTGGCCGAGTCCGTCAACTCTCGAAACGATGCCAGCGCCGAACCCTTGAACCGGCGGAGGAGCTCGCGTGGATCCAGCCGCTGACACCACGGTCCGAGCGTGGGCGCGAAAAGCATTCTCCTTCCCCGTTTTTCTTGCGGCCTTGCTGGTGGCTGCCGTATTCCTGAATCTGTCCCTTCGCCTCGCCCATGACGCGGCGCTCCCCGCCGGGCACTGGCACGCCACGTTCGTCGAGGGCGACACATACTGGCATATGGCGGCCGGCCAGCGAATTCTCACTACCCACCATTGGCCTACGACCAACTACTATTCGTTCACGGCGCCCAACAACGAATGGCTCGCCTACGAATGGCTGGGCGAGGTGTTCATGGCGGTTACCTCGCGCCTGGGCGGCCCACGCGCGCTCCTGGCGCTGCTCACCGCGCTGGTCTCGATGATCGTTCTTCTGGTTTATTACGCGGCGAGCCTCGCGAGCGGCAATCCCAAAAGCGCCTTTGCCGCCACCGCCCTCGCACTGCCCCTGCTGGGCAGTTGCTTCAGCGTGCGGCCTCAGCTTTTGGGGTACATTTTCCTGCTCATCACCTTGATTTGCCTGGAGCGCTATCGCCGGGGCGGGCAGACGAACCTTTGGGTTCTCCCGCTGGTGTTCGTGCTTTGGGTGAACACGCACGGCACTTTCACTCTGGGCTTGGCGGCCCTGGCGATTTATGGGGTGGCGGGCCTGAGAGATTTTCGCCTGGGCCATTTCGAGGGTAAAGCATGGCTGCCGCGCCAACGATGGCATCTGGCGTTGGTGGTTTTGCTTTGCGTGGCAGCGCTTCTTGTGAATCCGTACGGGCCGCGGCTGCTCCGCTACGAGCTGGGAATCACCGCGCAGCACGTGAACTTGACTTACTTTCAAGAATGGCAACCGCTCGCCTTCCGTGAGTTTTTTGGGGTGTGGTTCCTGTTTCTGCTCCTGGCCTTTGCCGTCGGCCTCGTGGCTCTGCGCCGCACCCAGCGTCCGGAAGCGGTGGCCCTGGTGTTGCTCGCCGCGTATTTGGCGTGCCGACATCAACGCTTCGTGGTTTTTTTCGCCATCGTCCTGGCGCCCGTCCTCGCCGGCCTGCTGGCGGAGCTGTTCCCCGTCTACGAGCCGGATAAAAACCTGCCGGTGTTGAATGCCGCTCTCATCGCACTCTTCGCGGCGGTGGTAGTGGTCTTTTTTCCATCCTCGGCATCCTTGCAGCGCCTCATCGATCGCAATCAACCGCGCCGGGTAGTGGATTACTTGCGCGCGCATCCGGTTCCCGGACCGATGTTCAACGACGATTTTTGGGGCGGTTATCTGATTTGGGCTTCGCAAGGGCAGCAAAAGGTTTTCATCGACGGCCGCTCCGACGCCTATGAGCCCTCGGGGGTGCTGGCCGATTACGTCAGGATCATTCAGCCCGCCCCCGAAGCGCTGTCACTTCTCGAAAAATACGGAGTACGCTCCTGCTTGGTTGAGCGTAGCGGTTCGCTTAGCGGCTGGCTGGCTGCCCAACCGGCATGGCAGAGAGTTTACGAGGATGATCTCAGCGTACTGTTCGTGCTCCGCCGCCCGGCCCCGCCGCCGGGACAGAAATCTTAGGGAGATCGGCGCAGCACGCGGTTCTTTGGCAGCAAAATCGCCCCAGCGAGCGATCATGAATGACCCCGGGGTGTCAGCCAAGTTGCAGGCGAGTCCGAATCCGGCGGCCGCATTTTCGTGGCGACAGGTATTCTCGTTCGCCGGCTTCCTGGGAGCGTTGCTCGTCGCCGCGCCCCGCCTGGCTGCTCCCAAAATACCATGTACGATCCTGCCTTATTCCCTCCGGGGCAGGGCTCGCTGCGCTCTTGCAAGCCTCGCCGGAATGGAAGAAAGTGTATGGCAACAAGATGTGTGTGCTGTTCGTGCGTGGCCCGGACTTCGTTGGGAGTCCCAAGTAAGTGATCCGGATTCTGATGATTTGAGTTCCTAAACCGGCGGCGCCGAGGATTGGGTCGGCAAGTACGTTGCCGGAGCTGAGGTGAAAGGTGCCAGCCACGCAAGTCCCGACCGAGCGGCAGGTGCAGGTCGCGGTGGGAATTTCCGCAGCGATACTTTTCGGCGTAGTGCTCGTAAATGCACTGGCGCTTTCTACGCTCACCCGTGACTTCACCAACGTTTACGCCGCGGCTCGAATCGTGAGCCAAGGGGAGGGAGCCAGGCTTTATGACTTGCAGAAGCAGGCCCAGGTGGAGGAGGGGCTGTTCCATTGGGGCGGCGTGTTCGTGTTCAACCATCCGCCCTTTGAGGCTTGGTTATTCGCTCCGTTCGCCCTGTTGCCCTACACGGCTGCTTATGTGATCTGGGGAGCGGTCAATATCGTGCTGTGGGTACTCTTTGTGTACATCCTCCGTCCCTACGTACTGGTTCCGAGGAATCCACTTCACTACCTCTTGTTGTGCTTCGTCTTCTTTCCGGTATGGGTTGCGCTGATGCAGGGGCAGACGTCGATTCTCCTTCTGGTCTTACTGTCGTTGGCTTTTGTCTGTTTGAAGCGTCGCCGCGATGGGTGGGCGGGAGTCTTTGTCGGTCTCGGATTATTCAAGTTTGCCGTCGCGGCGCCTTTGGCCTTGATTTTCCTGCTGAAGGGCAAGTGGAGGCTTGTCGCCGGGTTTACCTGGGCAGCTTTCATGCTGGGCGTGGTGTCGCTCATCGCCGTCGGACCAGCGGGAATGATCGGTTACGTGAACCTGCTGGTCGATACCATGAGGCGTCCAACCTATCCCCCTTATGCCATCGAGGTTTCGGCGATGCCCAATCTCCGAGGCTTCTTCCATGCCATTTTGACGTCAGTGCTTCCGGGATCTACCACCAACGGGGTGGTTGTGCTGGCTTCAGTTTTTCTGATCGGGTATGTGGCTTGGCGGTGGCATCGCCAAGGCCCCGGGGAGGGCCAACCGTTCGACCTGATGTTTGCGGCGGCGCTGGTGATCTCGCAGGTCACAGCATTTCATCTCTTGATTCATGACCTAAGCCCGACCCTGATTGCTGTGCTGCTGACACTCGGTTCGGCCCGGTACCCGGAGAGATCACCTTGGCGTCCGGCGCGGACGGCCGTCATCGCCGCGCTGTATGTGATTCCCGCGTGCCTGCTGATGTTCCATGCGAAGCCGATGTACCTTCTTGCGCCCGTTCTCGTCTTGTTGGCATGGGCAGCGATGGCGGGGAGTGCGTCGTCGTTCGAAGCCGGGGAGCCAGGCTTGGTTCCTGACCGGTAGCCGGAGCAGGTAGCGTACAAGAGTCATCGATCACCCCCCGAGGCCGGACACCGGCCTTCAGCGGTTTGCCCTGCGAATTACGTCTATGCTGATGTGGATTGAACTCGGTCTGGCTCTCGTCTTGGTGGTCCTGGCCTTGAAGTGTCCCCGGTTGGGTTCCTCGTGGTTCGCGTTAGTTGAGCGTCGCTTCGTCGCGCTGGCCAACCGGCAAAGGCTCTCCGTAATCGTTGTGGCGCTCGTGGCGCTCGCCGCGCGCGCGGCGGCGCTGCCGGTTCTCCCTGAGCCACAACCCTATATCAACGATGAGTTCAGTTTTCTTCTGGCTGCGGATACTTTTGCGCATGGCCGTCTGGCCAATCCGCCTCACCCCATGTGGATTCACTTGGAAACTTTTCATGTGATCCAGCAGCCGACTTATGCCTCGATGTATCCTCCGGGGCAGGGTCTGGTGCTGGCGTTCGGGCAGGTCACTACCGGCCATCCGTTTGTGGGAGTTTGGCTGAGCGTGGCGCTTTTGGGCGCCGTCCTCAGCTGGATGTTGCAAGGATGGCTGCCGCCTGCCTGGGCGCTGCTGGGCGGGCTGCTGGCCGGGATGCATTTCGGTGTGTTCAGCTATTGGGCGAATAGCTACTGGGGTGGGGCCGTGGCGGCCACCGGCGGCGCCTTGGTTCTGGGGGCGCTGCCGCGAATCAAAAGGTCGCAACGC
>Ga0187849_1002986_pt1 | contig 15404 bp, 8 predicted proteins | sample June2016WEW_4_10_2_FD_132412 | JGI IMG/M metagenome (GOLD analysis project Ga0187849, IMG submission 132412) | Peatland microbial communities from SPRUCE experiment site at the Marcell Experimental Forest, Minnesota, USA - June2016WEW_4_100 | ecosystem: Environmental > Terrestrial > Soil >... | reverse complement strand
GGCCGCGCTCGACGATGCGCTTGGCGCTCTTGATGTTGTGCGCCATGCCCTTGTCGACAAGGCTGTGCATGATGAACGGCTTGAACAGTTCCAGCGCCATCCGCTTCGGCAGGCCGCACTGGTGCAGCTTCAGGTTCGGGCCCACGACGATGACGGACCGTCCCGAGTAGTCCACGCGCTTGCCCAGCAGGTTCTGGCGGAATCGCCCCTGCTTGCCCTTCAGCATGTCCGAAAGGGACTTCAGCTTGTGGTTGCCCTGGCCGGACACCGCACGCCCGCGACGGCCGTTGTCGATCAGCGAGTCGACCGCCTCCTGGAGCATGCGCTTCTCGTTGCGAATAATGATCTCCGGCGCGCCGAGGTCGAGCAGTCGCTTCAAGCGATTGTTGCGGTTGATGACGCGTCGGTAAAGGTCGTTTAAATCGCTGGTGGCGAAGCGGCCGCCGTCGAGCTGCACCATCGGTCGCAGGTCGGGCGGCAGCACCGGCAGGACGGTGAAGACCATCCACTCGGGCTTGTTGCCGCTCTTTCGCAGCGCTTCGACGACGCGCAGGCGCTTGACCGCCTTCTTGCGTCGCTGACCGCTGCTGGACTGCGTTTCCGTCTGCATCCGCTCGGCCAGCCGGTCCAGATCCAGCCGCTGGAGCATCGTGTACAGCGCTTCCGCGCCCATGCCGGCGCTGAAGACGTCGCCGACCTTGTCCTGCAGCTCGCGCACCTTGGCGTCGGTCAGCAGCGTGATGCGGTCGTGGGCTATCGGGTCTTTGATGTCTTCCAGTTCCACCATCCGCTCGCGGTACTGCGTCCCGACCGCCTCGCGCTCTTCCTGCATCTTCTTGCGCAGTGGCTCCGTCTCCGTTGCGGCGGACGCCTTCTTCTCATCGATGGCGGCGGTGGCCAGGAGCGTGCGGTCGGAGCGCTTCTGCTCGAACTCCGCTTCCAGCTCCGAGACCCGCGCCTGTGCGAGGGTCTTCAGACTCTCCAGCGCTTCCGCGGTCACGGTTTCGCCCTTGCCGACTATCTTCTGCTCCTCGAAGGTGACGTCCTTTGTCGCCGCCTTCGTCATGCGGCCGCTCAAATACTTCTCGAGCTCGGAGGCGCGAGTCATGACGGCGTCGACGCTCTTCGGGAACTCCTCGTCCAGCGCAAGAAGCGCCTCATCGCGCTCAGTCTCGATCTTCGCGATCGCTTCGTCGCGCGCCAACTCGATCTCCGTGATGCGCTCGACGTGCTCTTTCTCGCGCTCTACGGACTCGTGCTCCATCTCTTCGTGGAGGCGCTCGATTGCGCGTTCCTTGGCGTCTTCGTCGACCTGGGTGATGATGTGCTGCGCGAAGTAGAGGACGCGCTCCAGGCTGCGCGGCGAGATGTCGAGCAGAAGGCCCAGGCGGCTCGGCGTGCCCTTCACGAACCAGATGTGGCTCACCGGCGAGGCGAGCTCGATGTGGCCCATGCGCTCGCGGCGCACCTTGCTTCGCGCCACCTCGACGCCGCACTTGTCACAGATAATTCCCTTGTAGCGGACGCGCTTGTATTTGCCGCAATAGCACTCGAAGTCCTTGGTCGGGCCGAAGATCTTCTCGCAGAAGAGGCCGTCTTTCTCCGGCTTGAGCGTCCGGTAGTTGATCGTCTCCGGCTTCAGCACCTCTCCGTACGACCATGACCGGATCTGCTCCGGCGAAGCGAGGGCTATTCGAACGGCATTGAAATCGTTAACTTCCAGCACTTAACAAATCCTCCCCTTCGAAGCCTTGCAGGTTAATGCCCAGCTCGGGCACCTCCGCGGCCTCCTCGACGAAGGTCACTCTTTCCTCATCCTCATTCAGTACTTCCACGGCCAGCCCCAGGCTCTGAAGCTCCTTCACCAGTACCTTGAAGGACTCCGGCACGCCCGGCTCCAGCACGTTCTCGCCCTTGACGATGGACTCGTACGTCTTGACGCGCCCAACGACGTCGTCGCTCTTAACAGTGAGCATCTCTTGCAGAATGTGAGCGGCGCCGTACGCCTCCAGCGCCCAAACCTCCATCTCGCCGAAGCGCTGGCCGCCGAACTGGGCCTTGCCGCCCAACGGCTGCTGCGTGATCAGAGAGTAGGGACCAGTGGAGCGGGCGTGAATCTTGTCCTCAACCAGGTGGACCAGCTTCATCATGTAGATGTAACCGACCGTCACCGGCTGGTTGAACGCTTCGCCGGTGCGACCGTCGTATAGCGTCTGCATCCCGAAGATCGGCGGCGGCGCGCCCGTTGCCCGGAGCACCTTCTCCGACCTTTGCGTCAGCGTGTCCAGCGGGAGGCCCCGAACCTTCGTCTCGCCCTGCTCCTCCAGCCAGAGCTCCAGGCAGGCCCGCTTGGCGGCGCCGACATTGCCGTCGTCCAGCACGTCGCGCGCCACGTAGCCGCGCGTTCCAAGCCACGATTCGACCTTCTCGAGGTCGAGCCTGGCCCCATAGGGATTGTGGTCCTCACCGTCGGACTCGGCTCGGACGGCGTTCGCCTTCATGGCCAGCCACGTCCGCGCCAACGCGTCCTCGATGCGCTTGTCGTCCGCCCCGTCGAACACGGGCGTGACCGCGCGGAAGCCGAGGGTCTCCGCCGCCCAGCCAAGGTGCGTCTCCAGCACCTGGCCGACGTTCATACGGCTGGGAACGCCAACCGGGTTCAGAATGATGTCGATGGGCCTGCCGTCCTCGAGGTAGGGCATGTCCTCCACCGGCAAGATACGGGCGATGACGCCCTTGTTGCCGTGGCGGCCGGCCATCTTGTCGCCCTCCATGATCTTGCGCCGCTGGGCGATGGCGACGCGGACGAGACGGCTGACGCCCGCAGGCAGCTCGTCGTTGTCGTCGCGGGAGAAGACTCTGACATCGATGACCTTACCCTTCTCGCCGTGCGGCACCCGCAGCGACGTGTCTTTGACGTCGCGGGCCTTGTCGCCGAAGATGGCCCGCAGCAGCTTCTCCTCCGCGGTCAGCTCCGTCTCGCCTTTGGGCGTGATCTTGCCGACGAGGATGTCGCCGGGGTCGACCTCGGCGCCGACGGAGATGATGCCTTCCTCATCGAGGTTGCGCAGGCTCTCCTCGCCGACGTTCGGTATGTCTCGTGTTATCTCTTCGGGGCCCAGCTTCGTGTCGCGGGCCTCGGTCTCATGCTTCTCGATGTGGATGGAGGTGAACTTGTCCTCCTCCACTATGCGCTTGGAAATGACGATTGCGTCCTCGAAGTTGTAGCCTTCCCAGCTCATGAAGGCGCAGAGCACGCTCTGGCCGAGCGCCAGCTCGCCGCCTTCCGTCGAAGAGCTGTCGGCGAGCGGCTGCCCGTCCACTATGCGCTGCCCCTTTTCGACGATCGGCCGCTGGCTGATGCACGTCCCCTGATTGGAGCGGACGAACTTGATCAGCGGGTAAGCCTTCTCCTCGCCGGAGTCGTAGCGGACGCGGATCTCGCGGGCGCTCAGGCCGACAATTTCGCCGTTGCCCCGGGCACATATCACCTGCCCTGAGTCCTGCGCCGTCTGCGCTTCCATGCCGGTCGCAACCAGCGGCGCTTCCGGGCAGAGCAGGGGCACGGCCTGACGCTGCATGTTGGAGCCCATAAGGGCGCGCGGCGCGTCATCGTGCTCCAGGAAAGGAATGAGCGAGGTGGCGACGCTCAGGATCTGCTTCGGCGACACGTCCATGAAGTCGACGTGATGCGGCGGTTCCATGTGGAAGCGCTCGCCGATGCGCACCTCGACCTTTTCTTCGACGAAGTGGTTCTCGGCGTCGAGCAGCGCATTCGCCTGCGCGACGACGTACTTCTCCTCCTCGTCCGCCGACAGGTAGACGATCTCGTTGGAGACGTAGGGCTGAATGGCGATCTCTTTCGGCGCCAGTGACGCTAGCTTCTTCGCCAGAGCCGGGGTTATGCTTTCGCCGGCCTCGGCCAGCGTCTTGCCGCCCTTGTCTGCGGTGGCGGGCTCGCGCAGCGTCCTGCCGATGAGCCCCGGCGAATCGGCCGGCAGCGCCCTGACGACCTTGCGGTACGGCGTCTCGATAAAGCCGAACTCGTTGATAATCGAGTAAGTCGCCAGGCTGCCGATGAGGCCGATGTTCGGGCCTTCCGGCGTCTCAATCGGACAGATGCGGCCGTAGTGGCTGTGGTGCACGTCGCGAACGTCGAAGCCGGCGCGGTCCCGCGAGAGGCCGCCAGGGCCCAGCGCGGAGAGGCGACGCTTGTGCGTCAGCTCCGCCAGCGGGTTCGTCTGGTCCATGAACTGCGATAGCTGGGAGCCGCCGAAGAACTCCTTCATCGACGCCACAACTGGCCGGATGTTGATCAGAGCGCTTGGCGTCGCCTGGTCCGGGTCGGTAATCGTCATGCGCTCGCGGACCACGCGCTCCATGCGCAGCAGGCCGATGCGGAACTGGTTCTGAATCAGCTCGCCGACCGCGCGCACCCGCCGGTTGCCCAGGTGGTCGATGTCGTCGGAATGGCCCTGGCCGTTGGTCATGCGGATCATCTCCGCGACAATCGCCCGCAGGTCTTCCGGCGTAAGCGTGCGCGTAGCCTGCGGCACCCCGACCTCCAGTCGCTTGTTCACCTTATAGCGCCCGACCCTGCCCAGGTCGTAGCGGCGCGGGTTGAAGAACAGCGACGTGACGAGCCCGCGCGCGTTCTCCAGCGTCGGCGGGTCGCCCGGGCGAAGACGCCGATAGAAGTCCATCAGCGCCTCCTGCTTGTTGCTGGACGACTCGCGTTCCAGCGTCGAGTGAATGTAATGATGGTCGGGGTTCGTATCGATGTCCTCGAACAGAGCGAGGATGTGCTCGTCAAGGCCGAGTTGCGTGTCGTCGGTGACGCCTTCCTGGGTGGAGATGGCCCGCAGCAGCGTGGTGATTGGTATCTTGCGCTTGCGGTCTACCTTGACGGAGATGATGTCCTTATTGCTTACCTCGAACTCCAGCCACGCGCCCCGATTCGGGATGAGCTTGGCGGCGCAGAGGTCGCGGCCGCTGCTCGGGTCACTTTCCAGCGTGAAGTAGACGCCGGGCGAGCGCACCAACTGCGATACGACGACGCGCTCGGCGCCGTTGATGATGAACGTTCCCTGGTCGGTCATGAGGGGGAAATCGCCCATGAAGAGGAGCTGTTCCTTCACCTCGCCCGTCTCTTTCACCGTCAGGGAGACCCACACCCGCAGCGGCGCGGCGAAAGTCACGTCGCGTTCGCGACATTCCAACTCCGAGTACTTCGGCTCACCGAACTCGTAGTCGCCGAAGCGCAGCTCCATGCGCGTGCCTGTGAAGTCCTGCACCGGCGATATTTCGTCGAACAGTTCCCGCAGGCCTTCTCTCTGGAACCAGCGGAAGGAGTCCAACTGGACCTGCACCAGGTTGGGCATGTCCAGCACGTGGGCAATACGAGCATAGCTCTTCTCGATGCGAGGCGCGTGATCGCCCGCACGGACTATTTCCCTGGAGATTGTCATATTAGTCTCTCCTCAAGAGCCTTTAAGTCCGCAGTCTCTTGTGGTCAAAGGGCGGAAACTACCATAAGTCCTTTTTCTGGGGAAAAAGACGACAAAGGGGGTTCTTCTGTCTATTTGCAACCAGGTTCAGTATAGCAGAGCTGGAAGCGCCGAGTCAACCGTTAAATATACAGTCTTCCCCCCGATACCGCAATCCCCACCCCCTATTTTTGGCCCCGTCTCGCCGCCGGGCCGCGCGCCTGCTAGAATCAAGCAACGTCTTTGTAGAAGGACCGCATGGACGCATCGACAGAGCCCGCCAAGAAGTCCCTCGTCCTCCTCTTCACCGGCGACGGCAAGGGGAAAACTACGGCCGCCCTCGGCGTCCTCCTGCGCGCCTGGGGAAGAGACCTGCGCGTCACGATGCTGTCGTTCATCAAGGCGGCGGACGGCGACTACGGCGAACAGCGCGCCGCCCGAAAGCTGGGCATCGAGATCAGCGCGGTCGGGCGCGGCTTCACCTGGCTCTCCGACGACATCGAAAAGGACCGCGCGATGGCGCTGGACGGCTGGCGGCAGGCGCGGGAGAAGATAGCCGCCGGCTCGTACGACGTCGTGGTGCTCGACGAGCTGACCTACCCCATCGCGCTGGGCTGGCTCTCCGTCGACGAGGTCGTCGACGCGCTGGGGCGGAGGCCCGAGGGCGTCCACGTCATCATCACCGGCCGAAAAGCGCCGGAGCGTCTCATCGCCTTCGCCGACCTGGTGACGGAGATGCGGGAGGTCAAGCACCCCTTCCAGCAGGGCAGCGAAGCGGTCGCGGGAATCGATTTCTAGCACTTTCGAACGACCCTGGCGTTCCGTCTGATGACCGGCGACGCTATGAAGCGACGGGGCGGGCCGTCGCTTCATAGCACCGAGAAGGGGGATCAAAGAATCGCTAGGAGCTCCACTGAGCCAACGTCACGTCGATATCCTTCTTGTCGCCGTTCCGCAGGATGTGCAACGTTACCTTGTCGCCAGGCTGCTTCCCGTCGATGTAGTTGACCAGGTCATCGAACGTGTTCGTCGTCACGCTGTCCACGCCGGTAATGACGTCACCGCCGGGCGGCACCGACAGCGAATTCGACGAGGACTGAGAAGCGCCCTGAACGCCCGCGGCGGCCGCAGGCCCGCTGGAGTCGACTGTCACCACGTAGACGCCCTGCGTCACCGGCAGGTCCAACTGCTTCGACAGCGAGACGGTAACCGACTGGCCGGAAATGCCCAGCCGCGCGTGCTGCACCGTCTTGCCACCCTCCAACTGCGGCAGCGCTTGCTTTGCCGCATTGACCGGAATGGCGTAGCCGACGCCGGCGAACGTTCCCGACCCGCTGGGGTTCTCAATGGCGGTGTCGATGCCGATCACTTCGCCGTTCATGTTCACGAGCGGCCCGCCGGAGTTGCCCGGGTTGATGGCGGCGTCCGTCTGGATGAGCGCTCGCAGCGGCATGTTCTGCTGCTCCGCGAGAGTTCGGTCCAGACCGCTGACGATCCCCTCCGTAACGGTACCGTCGAGGCCGAAGGGGTTGCCGATGGCGATGACGCTCTCACCGATGCGGATCTGGTCGGAATCGCCCAGCGTGGCCGGACTGAGCGTGACGCCGGGGGAGCCGGAGAAGTCCGCCTTGATGACCGCCAGGTCGCCGGTCGGGTCCGTGCCGACGACCGTGGCTGACGCGCTGGTCTGGTCGAAGAGCGTTACCGTCAGTTGGTTGGCGCCCTCGACGACGTGGTAGTTCGTCAGGATGTCGCCGCTGGTATCGAGAATGATGCCCGAGCCCAGCCCTTGCGTCGGCTGCGTGCCGAAAACACTTTGCGTAGCCCCGACGCTCGCGACGTCCACGACGGAAGGCCGTACTTTGTCATACAGATCGGGAATCGCGCTTTCGTCTCCGCCCGCGCTTCCGCCTGGCGCCGGCGTGCTCGTCGCCTGCGATCCGGTCGACGACGTGGTCGGTGATGTCGTCTGCTGCGCGCTGGTACTGTCGGAGCCGCAGGCGACCATCGCCGACGCCAGCAACGCCATCAGCCCAAGGATTACGATGCCCAGGAGCGCACGGCTCCCACGAGTCATGCTGTGCATTGTTCTAGCCTCCTCAGGATAGACGAAATGTTCGATTTCACCTTCTATATAATCTGTCGCCAATCCTTAAATCTTGGCCGCAGAATGATTAGAAAAGTGTTACAGGCAGCAAAACTGTGTGAAATGGAAGGCGTCAACGAGGTCTGCGGTATTCGATGCGTCGCTGGAGGACCTGTTCGATCTGGATGCTCACCTCCTCCACCATCGCCGTGGCCACCCGCGACATGAGGAGCGCGCGCAGCCCTCGACGCGGTCGCACGTAGCGGACGCGGCGCGGCGCGTGGCTCACCTCCGCCGCCAGGTCGATGGCCGAATCGAGGTCACCCAACTCGTCGACCAGTCCCGCCTCCTTGCCCTTGACGGCCGTGAAGACCTCGCCTGTCGCCAGCGAGCGGACCTGCTCTACCGGCAGCTTGCGTCCGTCGGCGACGATGCGGACGAACTGCTCGTAGAACTCGTCCAGCAGCGCTTGCTCGCGTTCTCGCTCCTCCTCCGTCGACTCACGGAACGGCGACCACATGTCCTTCAAGCGGCCGGACTTCGTCACCGACACGCGCACGCCGATCTTGTCGAGCATATCGTACACGAGCGGTCGAATGGAGATGACGCCTATGGAGCCGACGATCGCCGTCGGCAGCGCGACGATCTTGCTGGAGGCGCAGCCGACCATGTAGCCGCCAGAAGCCGCCGTCCCCCGCACGAAAGCGATGACCGGTTTCTTCTCGACCAGCTTCTTGACCGACCGATGGAGGTACTCGGAGGCAGCCACCGTGCCGCCGCCGGAATCGATATCGACGACGACGGCGCGGGTGCTATCGTTCTCGCGCAGCGATTGGAGAAGGCGAATCTGCTCGGCGGTGCGTTGCGGCTGGCCGAGCATCCCGTAAAGCTCGATGACGGCGATCCGTGGAGACGAGAACAAAGTCATCAGCGTCTTCCCTGCGCTTGGGTGTCCGCGGCGTCTTGCCGCCCGCCCTTCAACTGTAGACTACCAGACGCGCGGCCAGTTGTCACGCCTACGGGCGCGCGCCTTTTGGGCAGACGCCGCGCCGCGCGTTGTGCCATCTGAGCCCGAATGATAGGATCATCAGGCTAATATCGCCCCGGAGTGTCGACTTGCCTCCTTCGAAAGTGCTCCTCCGCCTGCCGGCCACGTCGGCAAACCTCGGGCCCGGCTTCGACTGCCTGGGTCTCGCCCTCGACCTGTGGTCCGCGGCGACGCTCCAGTCGCATGACGGCGACATCGAGCAGCCGGACGACTCGCTTCCTCGCATGGCGCTCGCCGCCGCTGACGCCTTCTTCGAGGCAACCGGCGCCAGGCGACCCGGCGGTCTCTCTTTCGACTGGCGCAACGGCTTCCCGCTGGCGAGAGGTTTGGGCGCAAGCGCCGCCGTCCGCGCAGCCGCCCTCCTGGGAGCAAACGCCCTGGCGGGCAATCCCCTCGGCGTCGAAGAGATGCTTCCCATCGGCGCCGAACTCGAAGGCCATGCCGACAACATTGCGCCGACGCTCCTCGGCGGGCTGCAGGTCGCCGTCTGGGCGGACGGGGGACGCGTCGTTCATGCGCCCGTGCCGGTGCCCGAGAACCTGCGCGTCGTCCTCCTCGTGCCCGAGCAGCCGATGCCGACGCCGGAGAGCCGTCGCCTTCTGGAAGCGCAGGTCTCGCGGGAGGACGCCATTCACAACGTCGGCCGCGCCTCTCTGCTGGTCGCAGCGCTCGCCTCCGGACGCCTCGAGCTGCTGGCGACCGCCTGTGAAGACCGTCTCCACCAGCCCGCGCGCGCGCAGCTCCTGCCGGCGATGAACGCGATTATCGCCGCTGCCTGCGAAGCCGGCGCGCTCTGCTCCTACCTCTCCGGCGGCGGGTCGACGATTGCCGCCTGGACATTGCACAATGAGAAAGCGATTGCCCGGGCGATGCTTCAGGCCGCCCTCTCGGCGAACTGCCCGGGCGAGACGATAATTACAACGCCCAGCGCGAAGGGCGCCCAGGTGCTGACGACCGAATAGGCAGGCCCAAGATGGGAATCATCGTCCAGAAGTACGGCGGCAGCTCCCTCGCCGACGCCGACAAGATCAAGAACGTCGCCAGGCGCGTCGCGGCCCGCGAGAAGCAGGGCAACGAGATGGTGGTGGTCGTCTCGGCGATGGGCAAGACGACGGACCAGCTAATCGACCTGGCCCACCAGCTCAGCGACTCGCCGGAGGACCGCGAGATGGACGTCCTCATGTCCACCGGCGAGACGGTCTCCAGCACGCTGATGGTGATGGCCCTCCACGCCCTGGGCCAGGACGCCATCAGCCTCAGCGGTGGCCAGGCTGGCATCCGCACCGACACGGTCCATCGCAAGGCGCGTATCCTGGCAATCGACCCGCAGCGCATGCACCGCGAGCTCGACGAAGGGCGCATCGTCATCGTCGCCGGCTTCCAGGGGCTGACGCAGGACGCCGACGGCGACATCACGACGCTCGGCCGCGGCGGCTCCGACACCACCGCCGTCGCTCTGGCCGCCGCCCTCAGCGCCGACGCCTGCGAGATCTACACGGATGTCGAGGGCGTCTACACCGCCGACCCGCGCATCGTCCCCGAGGCGCGCAAGCTCAACGAGATCAGCTACGACGAGATGCTGGAGCTTGCCAGCGTGGGCGCCAAGGTCATGCACTCCCGCGCCGTCGAAGTCGGCGGCGTCTATAACATCCCGATACTTGTCGCCTCCAGCTTCAAGGAGGCGAGCGGCACGCTGATTCACGGAGGCGTCTCGATGGAGCAGTTCAAGAAAGTGCGCGGCATTGCCCACGACCTCGACGTGGCGAAGGTCACCGTCCGGCACGTCCCCGACCAGCCCGGCATAGCGGCGAAGGTCTTCGAGCCGCTCACGGACGCCCACGTCTCCGTCGACACCATCGTCCAGAACGCCAGCGAGGAGAAGCTGACCGACCTCACGTTCACGGTCTCCCGCACCGACCTGAAGCGCGCCCTGACCGTCATCGAGGCGACCGCGAAGGCGATAGGTGCCCGCCAGGTCGTCAGCGACGAGAAACTGGGCAAGGTAAGCATCGTCGGCACGGGAATGCAGAGCGCGCCGGGCTACGCCTCGCGCATGTTCCGCACCCTCTCCGACGAAGGCATCAACATCGAGATGATCTCGACGAGCGAGATCCGCATCACCTGCATCATCGAAGAGGCGCGCGTGAAGGACGCCGTGAAGGCGCTGCACAAGGCCTTCGCCCTGGACGTCGCCGAATAGACCGAAGCTTGCGGGAAATCGAATCGTAGGGGAGGACTTCAGCCCTCCTGCGTGGCGACAAAAAGAGAGGCGTCGCGAAGACGCCTCTCATCGTTATCCAGGTCGCAGCGCTATTCCGGCTCGAACCCCGGCCAGCCCGTCGTATCGACGTTCACCGCCTCGACGCCGGCAAGCTCCGGCACCTCCTCGGCGAGAACGCGCTCGATGCCGAGCTTCAGGGTAATGCTGGCCATCGGACAGCCGCCGCAGGCGCCCGTCAGCTCCAAACGGGCGATCTTCTCCGGCGTCACATCCAGCAGATTAACGTCGCCGCCGTGGGCCTGCAGCGACGGACGGATTGCGTCCAGAATCTCCTGGACCCTGTCGAACAACTCGTGGTCGGTCGTCGTATTCTCTAGCATCGAAATCCCTCTTCCCAATCCAGCGTAGCATGAGTTTCGACAAACCGTCAAACGGCCCGGGATGAGCGACATTCTCGCGATCTCCGCCTCAGATGAACATAATCTTCGTCCTTTCGACGCCGCGCAGCAGTACAATGGCGATCTGGCAATGTTCTCCCATCTACACGTCCACACCGAGTTCAGCCTGCTAGACGGCCTCGCCCGCGTGACCGACCTGACGCGTCGCGCCCACGAGCTCGGCCAAGAGGCCATCGCCCTCACCGACCACGGCAACCTCTACGCCGCCATCGACTTCTACAAAGAAGCCCGCGCTCAGGGCGTCAAGCCGATCATCGGCGTCGAAGCGTACGTCGCGCCGGACTCCCGCCTGAGCCGCGAGCCGAAGGACAAGCAGTCGCGCCACCTGACGCTCCTCTGCCGCAACATGGCAGGCTACCGCAACCTGCTGACGCTCGTCACCCGCGCGAACTTGGAGGGCTACTACTACAAGCCGCGGATGGACCGCGAGCTCCTGCGCGAGCACTCCGAAGGGCTCATTGCCCTGTCCGGCTGCCGCGCCGGCGTCCTCGCCGACCTGCTGCTGTCCGGCCGCTACGAGGAAGCGGTGGAGGCGGCCCGCTGGCACCAGGAGACGTTCGACCACTACTACCTCGAACTGCAGGAGCACAGCATGCCGGAGCTGACGGAAATCAACCGGCAGCTCGTGCGGATGTCCCGCGAGACCGGCATCCCGCTGATCGCGACGAACGACGTCCACTACGTGGACCAGGCCGACGCCGCCACGCAGGACATCCTCCTCTGCATCGGCACCAACTCGTCGCTGCTGGACGAGAAGCGCATCCGCATGCCCGACGACTCCTACTACCTGAGGTCGGAGCAGGAGATGCGCGATCTCTTCCCGGAGACGCCGGAGGCCATCGACAACAGCGCCCGCATCGCCGAGATGTGCGACCTCGACCTGCGCTTCGGCGATCTGCACCTGCCGCAGGCGGAGGTCCCGCCCGGCATGTCCGCCGACGACTATCTGGCGGAGCTCTGCCGCAGCGGTCTCGCCCAGCGCTACCCGGTCGACGCCGAGGAGCCGCGCCGCCGCCTCGACTACGAGCTGTCGGTGGTGCGCGAGACCGGCTTCGCCAACTACATTCTCGTCGTCCGCGATTTCGCCCTTTTTGCTCGCGGCCAGGGCATCGCCATGGGTGTCCGCGGCAGCGCCGCCGCCAGCATCATCCTCTACTGCCTCGGCATCACCGAAATCGATCCGCTCGCTTACCGTCTCGTGTTCGAGCGCTTCCTCAACGTCGAGCGACACGAGATGCCCGATATCGACATGGACTTCGCCGACGACCGCCGCGACGAGGTGATCCGCTACGTCGCCGAGAAGTACGGCTACGACCACGTGGCGCAGATCATCACGTTCGGCACCATGGGCGCCAAGGCGGCGATCCGCGACGTGGGCCGGGCGCTGGGCATGACCTACGCCGAAGTCGACCGCGTCGCCCGCCTCGTCCCCAACGCCCTGCACATGACGATCGAACGCGCCCTCTCCGAAAGCGTCGAGATGCGCAGCGTCTACGACCTCGACGACCAGGTGCGGCGCCTCGTCGATACCGCGCAGAAGCTGGAGGGCATCGCCCGCCATGCCAGCACCCACGCCGCCGGCGTCGTCATCTCCGGCGAGCCGCTGGTCCAGCATCTGCCGCTACAACGGCCAAGCCGCAGCGCCCGCGCCGGCGAGGCGACGAACGGGGAAGAGAGCGCCATCCCGATGACCCAGTTCGCCATGGAGCAGGTCGCGGAGATAGGCCTCCTCAAGATGGACTTCCTCGGCCTGGTCAACCTGACGATCCTGGATCAGGCGGTCGATATCGTTCGCGAGTCCCGCGGCGTCGACCTCGACATCAAGGCCCTGCCCGACGGCGACCGGAAGACCTATGACATGCTTTCGCAGGGCGAGACGTTCGGCGTCTTCCAGCTTGAGAGCCCGGGCATGCGCCGCTACATCCAGGAGCTGCGCCCGGCCTCCGTCGCCGACCTGGCCGCCATGGTCGCGCTCTACCGCCCCGGCCCCATGCAGCACATCCCAACCTTCTGCGCCGCCAAACACGGCCGCGCCCGCATCCAGCACCCGCATCCCGACCTGGCGGACGTCCTCGACGAGACGTACGGCGTCATCGTCTATCAGGACCAGGTGCTACTCATCGCCCAGAAGTTCGCCGGCTACACGCTCGGCGAAGCGGACGTGATGCGTAAGGCGATGGGGAAGAAGATCGCCGCCGTCATGCGGGCGGAGAAGCAGCGCTTCATCGCCGGCGCCATCGATCGCGGCTATAGCGAGGCGGAAGCGCAGCAGGTCTTCGACCTCATCGAGCCGTTCGCCGGCTACGCCTTCAACAAAGCGCACGCCGTCTCCTACGCCACCATCGCCTACCAGACCGCCTATCTGAAGGCGAACTACCCGGCGGAATATCTGACGGCCGTCCTCCGGCTCGCCTCCAGCCATCCCGCCGGCGCCCAGGAGCGCATCGCCGCCGCCGTCGCTGAGTGCGCAAAGCTTGGCATCGCCATCTTGCCGCCGGACGTCAATCACAGCGGCGTAAACTTCCAGATCGAGCGCCTCGACGATGGACGTCCGGCGATCCGCTTCGGGCTGGCCGTCATCAAGAACGTCGGAGCCGGCGCCGTCGAAGGACTCATCGCCACTCGCGACGAGGGCGGGCCTTTCGCGACCGTCGAAGACCTGTGCCGTCGGGCCGGCCTGCGCAGTCTCAACAAGAGGGCATTGGAGAGCCTGACGAAAGCGGGCGCGCTCGACAGCCTCGGCGACCGGGGCACGCTTCTCGCCAACCTCGACCGCATCCTCTCGCTCGCTCAGCGCGAGCAGCGGATGCGCGACTCCGGCCAGACGACGATGTTCGACCTCTTCGGCCAGAGCGTCAGCACGCCCTTGCCCGGCCTGGAGCTGGAGCCGGCGGAAGCGCCCCGCGCCGAGATGCTGGCCTGGGAAAAAGAGATGCTCGGCGTCTACGTCTCGGAGCACCCCTTCGCCGGCGCCGCCGCGACGCTCTCGCAACACGTCACCGCCGCCTGCAACGAAGTGACGCTGGAGCTCGCCGGCCGCGACGTCGTGCTGGCGGGCATGGTCGCCTCGACGCGCAACCTCCTCACCCGAGACGGCAAAACCTTCTGTGCGGCGACCATCGAGGACCTTTCCGGCAGCGTGGAAGTCACCGTCTGGCCCGACCTCTTTGAGCAGACCCGCGACCTCTGGGCAGAAGGAAACATCCTCATCCTCCTGGCGCGCATCCGTGAGCGCGGCGACCGGCTTCAGGTTAGCGCCCAGCAGGTCGCGATCTACCAGACAGGCGGCCCGACCGGGGAGCCGTTCGCCATCCCCGAGTGGATCCGACGCGACAGGCCCGCGTCGAACGCCAGGCATGCGCCTCCGAACCGGAGAGGCGGCGGAGCGGCGCCGCACAGCCTGCCGCGTCGAGTCCTCATCGCTCTCAGAGAGACCCATGACGAGGAGGAGGACAAGCAACGCTTGGCCGGTCTGATGACGGCGCTTGGCGACTTCCCCGGCGGCGACGAGGTCCGTCTCGTCGTGCACACGCGCGACAGCCAGCAGGTGGAGCTGTCGCTGCCGCGCGCCCGCGCCTGCGAGGAGCTGTGCGGCCGGCTGGCCACCCTCTTCGGCGACTGCGGCGAGGTCCGCCTCAGCCTCGCTACCGAAGCGCTAACCGCTGCCGGCACTCCGTCCGGCGGATACGAAGAGTAGCTCTAGCCCGACCCGCACTTGCGTCGAAACGGGCTTTCGGTTATAAAGCTGCTTGCGTGAAGGAAAGAACAAACCCTAATTCAGAGGAGGAGTTACATGGGTGACAGACTAAAAGGTAGGGTAGCCATCGTTACGGGCGCCGGTGGTGGAATCGGCCGCGGCGAGGCGCTGGCCCTGGCATCGGAAGGCGCGAACGTCATCATCAACGACGTCGGCGCAGCGCTTGACGGCAGCGGCAGCAACGCGACTCCCGCCGAGCAGGTCGTCCAGGAGCTCAAGGCGATGGGCGTTCAGGGCGCCGCGAACCACGACAACATCGTCGAGACGGAGACCGGCGAGAAGCTCGTCAAGCTGGCGCTAGACAACTGGGGCCGGCTGGACATCATCATCAACAACGCCGGCATCCTC
>Ga0187849_1002983_pt1 | contig 15415 bp, 10 predicted proteins | sample June2016WEW_4_10_2_FD_132412 | JGI IMG/M metagenome (GOLD analysis project Ga0187849, IMG submission 132412) | Peatland microbial communities from SPRUCE experiment site at the Marcell Experimental Forest, Minnesota, USA - June2016WEW_4_100 | ecosystem: Environmental > Terrestrial > Soil >... | reverse complement strand
GGAAAAATCGTATTTTACGCTCCGGCCGTCGAATTCAACCCGGATTTGCCCGTCTTCATGGTCGATCCTTCGGATGCGGCCAATGTCTCCGTTGAACACGTCCTTGTCGTAGTTGTTCCTTATCTGCATCACTTTATCGTTTACGCGGAAAGTGCGGCCTGCTGACTCCAGAGTTATTCCCCTTGGATTGAGGGCATTCTGGAGAGCGAAATTAAGGTTTTGCGCTCCGGCCTCTCCGCGGTGCATGGGACTCAGCACCTGGACATCCTCGATGGGATCGAGCCCGAAGCGGCGCGGAATTCTTTCAGTGCAAAGCTGGACTATCGTGTTCACTGCTTCTTGAGGGTCTTCTCTATTTATGAAGTAGAAATCCTGTTTTTGGCCGCTGTCGGCCTGCAGGTCGGGGAAAGCCCCCTGCCGGATGAGGTGTGCATTTGTAATGATCCGGCTTTGGCTGGCCTGCCGAAATATCTCTGTCAAACGGATTACCGGGAATCGGCCCGATTCGATAATATCGCCAAGCACCTTTCCAGGACCTACGGACGGAAGCTGGTCGGCATCGCCCACCAGGACCAGGACTGCCTGAGAGGGGACGGCCTTGAGCAAGTGGTTGGCAATTACTATGTCCATCATGGAGATCTCGTCCACGATTACGAGGTCGGCAGGAAGAGGTTTTTGCTCGTTTCGCTGAAAGCCGCCCATTCGGGGACTGAATTCCAGTAGCCTGTGAATCGTCGCGGCGGGATGCCCTGTGGTCTCTGAGAGCTTCTTTGCAGCCCGGCCGGTGGGCGCTGCCAAGCTGACGCGCGCGCCTATACGCTCATATATGGCAAGAATTGCCCGGACCAGGGTGGTTTTGCCGGTACCCGGTCCTCCCGTTATTACGATAACTTTTTCACGGAGGACCAGCTTGACCGCTTCTTCCTGAAGAGGAGCGAGCGAGAAGTTCAGGCGGCTGCGGACCCAATTGAGAGCTTCTTGTGGATCTATCCTGGGTTGCAGCCTCCTGTAACGGTGGATGGCGGCAAATCGTGCGGCCGCGCCGACTTCGGAGGCGTGCAGGGGGCTCAGATATATCGCCCGCTCTTCTCCGAACTGTTCGGAAGCGACAGGTGAAAGTTTTTCCTCCTTTATATGCATGTCCGACTTAAGCCGCGACAAGGCTTCTTCCAGGATGTGGGTTTCAATCTGGAGTCTGTTGCGGCACAGTTCCATCAGCAAAAAACGGGGCATGCAGACGTGTCCCTCTTCAGCAGACTCATGCAAAACGAAAAGGATGCCCGCTTCAGCTCTCAACGGGGAGTGGGCGGCAAATCCGAGGTTCCCGGCGAGTTTGTCCGCAGTGAGAAAACCCACTCCAGTAATGTCCATTGCCAGACGATAGGGATTTTCCGTTACGATATCGACAGACTGCTGCCCGTAATTCTTAAAAATACGGGATGCGAGGGCCGCACTCGCCCCGTTGGAACGCAGGAAGATCATTAGCGTGCGGATTTCTTTTTGCTCCTCCCATGCCTTTTGTATCTGCCCTACACGGTATTTGCCGATCCCGTCGATCTCCAGCAGACGCTCTATTTGGCTTTCGATGATATCCAGGGTTTTATCGGCAAAACGCTTGACTATGCGTTCGGCCATCTTGGGCCCGATGCCGCGTATAAGGCCCGATCCCAGATATTTCCTTATTCCCTCAGCCGTTGAGGGCGCGGTTGTCTCATAGCGATCGACTCGAAACTGTCTGCCGAAACGGGCATGGGCGCCCCAGGTCCCTTCCATAAGAAGGGTCTCGCCGGGGCACAGTGAGACAAAGTTTCCAACTGCAGTGACCAGGTCCCTGTATCCGGGGGCCCGAAGCTTAATCACGCTGTAGCCAGTCTCTTCGCAGGTGAACGTGATCCGTTCAACCAGCCCCTGGAGCTTAGCGCTGTCATTTTTGAGTGAATTCTGGTTTTCCATTTGCAAAAAGCTGACAAGCGAGAGTGAAATGTTGTATACTTTAGCGACAGGTTCTATGTTTTTGAAAAATCCCTGTAACTTGTTAACATAAAAGCAGAGATTGCCCGATGTCCCTTTACATTAAAACCGACGATTATCGCAAACACGGAATAAGCAAATATTCCGACCCAGCCCTGATAAGGGCCGTAGTGCAAAAGGAGCTTAACATAGACCGGGTGTTCATTTCATTCGTAAACAAGCATGAATATATCAGAGTGGATTTCCTGCGGCCAAGACCCCACCGAAGATTCAACAGGCGACCAAGCAGGCGGGCCCCTTCCAAGTAAGAACCGGGGCGCCTTCGGGCGCCCTTTTTTTGTCCCTGAGGCGTTCTTCCCCTTCCGGCGAGCGCACCTCATCGCAAAAGATGCGCACAAGAGGCTTGCCCGTTTGATTGCTTCGGGCTCACCTGCTATTTTTCATAGCATAGTCTTTGGGGACGATGAACAGCGCTGGGTCCAGAGACTTCTGCTCGATTTTTTTGAGAGTGCTTGCAACAGTTCCGCCCATCACATGGATGACGGTGTAAACGGGGAAACCGCCAAGCTTTTCGACTATGCCGGCGATATCGATCTGGCTGAGCATTGGATTGCGCTCCGCGATGGACCCCACTTTAGCCCCCAGGGCCTTCAGTTCCCGGTAGCCTCTCACATCTTTTGAAACCCAGTATTCTCCGTTCATAATCGCAATACGCACATTATACTTGCGGCACTTGTAGCCTGCGATGGTTTTCAATTCATCTGTAGGAGTAACCTGGGTTCCCATCACGGCCCCCATCATTTCGGCTATTTTCCTGTTATCGGCAGGGGCCACGCCATGAAGCCCCGGCAGTTCACTTAAATTGAGCTCAGTAACGGTTTTCGCTCTGGTGTCGAGCGAGTAGAGCTGCATGGCATTGTAGTCCACGATGAAGACCTTGGTATCACCCAATTGCACTCGCGAGGCGGTGCGGGTGAAATAATATTTCAGAATTGAGGTCCCGTCAGGCTGGTTTGGGAAATTGGTGGAGACGTTTTCGGTTTCCCAGTAAAGATCGGCGTTGGCTGAGGGTGCGCATAATCCGGCAAACAGGGCCGTAATACCCAGGCACAATGCCCATTTTTTCATCTTCATCCTGTTCCTTTCATTTTTCCTCTTAAGATAAACTGAGTAAAATGTATCACAACATATTCCAAACACATGATCCAGGATCAGGCATCGGGTATCCGGCATCCGGTTTTGCGTATCCGGCATCAAGCGTCGCTGGACTTCATAAATTCCCTGAAGATGATGAGTTTCTGGACGTCCTGAGTACCTTCACCCAGAGAGGAGGCCCAGGCGTCCATAGGGTATTTGTGGATGGGGTGCTCGAAGATAACCGAGGCCGCCCCGAACAAGTCTGCCGCCCATGTCCCCACAGCCCTTGCCAGCTCGACGGAAAGATATTTAGCGATAGAAGCCCTCAGCCTGAAATCGAGCCCCTGGTCTTTTTCCCAGCATGCTTTCCAGAGCATTAACCGGGCGGCTTCGATTTTGCTGTAAAAATCGGCGGCCTCAAATGATTTCGCCTGGAAATCGATCACTCGCTGACCGAAAATCCGCCTCTTTTTTGCGTGTTCTATGCCGCTTCGGAACGCCCCTTCGGTCGTACCCAGAGTTAGCGCGCTGATAGTGATGCGGCTGTTGGTGAATATCTCGAGCACCTGTTGAAGTCCGCGTCCGTGCTTGCCGACCAGGTTGGCCTCCGGCACGAAAACGTCGGTGAGCTGAATGCGCGTGAGGTCCGAGGGGATCCAGACTTCCTTGTGCAGCTTGGAGCGGGTAATTCCTTTGGAGGACAGGTCAACGAGGAACATAGAAATCCGGCTGTTTCGAGGCGCGTCCGGGTCCGAGACCGCCGTAATGAGGGCAAGGTCGCTTATATCGCCGTTGGTTACGTAGGATTTGATGCCACTGAGCGTCCATCCTCCGTCCACTTTTTTCGCCGTTGAAGCTATCCCCGCGACGTCACTTCCGGCGGTAGGCTCGGTATTGCCGAGACAAATCAGGGTTTCGCCTCGAGCGGCGTGAGGAAGGTAAAGGCTTTTCTGATCCGGGCTCCCGAAAAGAGTTATTCCCTTTGTGCCGAGTGAGACATGAGCCAGGACGGCCACCCCCACGCCGGGCGATACAGTCCCGAGATGTTCTTGGATGAGGGCCTCTTTGAGCGTCTGGTGCTCGCGGTAACCGTTGCCGTCCGGTTCCAGCCCCAACCAATCACGGGCGCCAAGTTGCCGGAAAAAGTCCCGGGGAACCTGCTTTTCGGCGTACCATTTACTAAGGTCAGGGGTGAGGCGTTCAGAGAGGAACTTCTTATAATGCTTAAGGTTTTCTTCGAATTCGACCGGTATTCGGAAATCCATGTTGAATCTCCTGTCTCGAGATGAGATGTCATTTTAGGTATCCACCATCCACCATCCACCATCAACCATCCACCATTCACTAATCAACGAAAGGAATCGAGGCGTACTCCAGATTATTCTGCTGCTTCTTTGGCCACCTGAATTACCCCGGTTGCCGTTACTGAACTGCTTCAGCATGCGCGGCTTCACGGCATTTAACGAGCGAAACCGTAAATTTGGCCTTTGAGGCGAATTTGGAGAAAGAGAGAGCGCCGCCCATTTCCTTAAGAAGCTTAAATGTCGAGGAAATCCCGGTCCCCTCGCCACCCTCTTCCAATGGCAGAAGCATAAGCTCGGGGTCCCAGAGTTTTTTCTCCGCGACAAGGCTGATCATGTCCACATAGACGCTGCGCTCGCCATAATAGGTCTTCACCGTCATCTCTTTTTCCAAGTCCATCATTTCAACGGCGTTTCGAATGATTGCGACAAAGACCTGGGTGAGGATGGCCGGGTCAACGTGCGCCGTGGGCAGATCGGGACAAAGATCCAAATGGATTTTTACTTTGTGTCTTTTCAGTTCCGTAGCGAGCAGCGCGACCGAATCGTTAAGAATCGCATTAACGTGGCATTCGCGTGGTTTCATGTCCACCGGGAGCAGATAATTGCGCAGCCGGCTGAGCATTGTTTCGAGCCGTTCGGTTTCCTGCAGAATGATCCCGGTCTCAGGAGATTCGGGATATTTTTTCTGCAGCCGCCGAGCGAAGCCGCCTATTGAAACAAGGGGATTTCTGATCTCGTGAGCGACTTCAGCCGCTGTGGCGCCCAGCGTCTTGAGCTTTTCTCTTTGCACGAGCGCAGCTTGCGCCTCCTTGAGTTCACGTGTGCGCTCATACACCATCTCTTCGAGGTGTTCCCGGTATTCCCGGAGTTCCTTATCCGCTTTTTTACGTTCGGTTATGTCCCTGATGATTCCTGCATGCCCTCCGATTGCGCCCTCAGATCTCGCTATGGCCGAAAAGGTCCCATCCACCGGGAAAACTGTTCCATCTTTTTTCTTCAGCTCCCATTCCACCCTGAGAGGCCCTTGTTCCAAGGTAGAAAGAGCCAGTTTTCCGAAGTCAATGAAGCTTTCATCAGAAGGGTGTAATATTCTGACAGATTGCCCGATGATTTCTTCTCTCGAAAAGCCGAAAAGGTCCAGAAAAGTATGATTGACTGAAACTATATCGCGGTTCCCGTCCACCATGAAGATAGCGTCTGAGGTGCCTTCCATAAGGGTTTGGTAGAGTTCCTCCGACCTTTGCAGGGCTTCTTCAATGCGCTTGCGCCCGGAGATATCCGCAACGAAACCTTCTCTTGCGACTAGCTGGCCGTCTTGCGAGTAAATGCCCAGGCCCTGCTCCCATACCCATTTAATCCGGCCGTCGGCGGCTTGGATTCGGTAGATCAGCCTGAAGGGCCGCCTGTTGGCCAAAGCGTCCTCGGTGTTGGACCTGACCATCTCGCGATCTTCCTCCACAATCAGGTCGTTGAGCTTTCGCTTTTGACTCAATTCGGAAATGGAATATCCTGTCAACTCGACGGCTCCGGGGCTGACCAAATCGAGCAGGCAGTCCTCGCCCCCGCAGCGGTAAAGCATTCCCGGAAGGTTCTCAAAGAGCGTGGATAGATTCTTCTGGCCATCGGCGAGTGCCTTTTCGGACTCTTTTATCGATGAGATGGTCCTGTTGATGAGCAGATAGATGAGCACAGCAGAGGCGCCGACGAAAACCCACCCTTTGACTGTTTGCGCCACAAGCGCCGCCCTGGACTGGCCGATAATCAAATCCACCGCCAGATCTGAGAAAATCATCCACAGCGCTCCAACGGCTGCATAGATCAGCGCTATTCTGAGTCCACCTTGTGCGGGTGATTGTGTTGGTCTGGTTATAATCTTTTTCAATTGTCCCCAGCGACCTTTCGCCTCCAATTCCGGACACGCGGGAATCCGTTCTTTCGCCATAATGGGAGACTGTAAAAGGATTAGAATTCCCCCACCAGGGCGAAAAATCCTATAGACGTCGCCCCGGGGAACCTGCCCCGGAAGTGTCTAGTCCGGGGGCCGGGGGCCAGTGTCTTTTGCTTTAAAATCAATTAGTTGGGAAAAAGCCTGGATTCCGGCTTCCGCCGGAATGACCAAATCATTAAACATTTTCAGGCCCTTCTCCCACCAGAGAACCCTTTTTCATCACCCTGCTAGATGTCTTGTAAGATTTGTGAAGGGACTTTGCAAGGATTGTTGAAAGCTCCCCGATAAGATACTATGCCTGGTACTCAAGAAATGATGTTCTGTAAGATTTCAAGGATTGAGCCCCTGTTTAAGCGGCATGACCTTTGCCCGGTGGGGTCTGCTCTGAGAATCGAGAAAATTTCGGGAATCGTTCCCAGATAGTCCGAAAAGGCATCGCCTTCGCGCCCATGGTGCAGGAGGCAAGCCGCAAGTTCGAGATTATGCCGGACGCTAAGGGGTGAAGAAGAAGCCGGCCTTTGGGGACGAGGCTGACGCCCTTTTCGGGGGTTTGTGGAGGCCCAAGCCCGGAAAAGTCGCATTGCCAAAAAGGATGTCACCCTCCCATTGGTTAACGAACCCGAAGGTCGTCTGAAGCAAATCCTCGTATGATAGACTCACATATATCACTTAAATAGCTTCTCATCGCGGAGCGCGGAAGGCGACCGCATGGCGTGTCTAATCTGGTCATAATCTGGTCAGTCCTTTTATACAGCCTTTAGGCGGAAGCCGGACGCGTTGGGTGGGCGCGGGATGCCTTGCCTGCTTAATTTGCCTCTGTTATGGGGGAAGGATATCCTGTGTCTACATTGCGTAGAGCTTTTCGCCCTGTATGACCCGTACATCATTGTCCTTCAGAATCCTAAGCGCCTCACCGAGATTGTCGAAGCGGAATATGAGCACTGCGTTGGCGCCGTTTTGCTGGACAAAAGCGTACATGTATTCAACGTTGACGTTGGCCTTTTTGAGAATACGCAAAATATGATGAAGTCCTCCCGGCTGGTCGGAAACCTCGACGGCGGCTACCTCTGTCTTGGCCACTGTAAAGCCGGCCTTCTTCAGCTCTTCCTTTGCCTTGTTGTTATCGTTGACTATCAGGCGCAAAATGCCGAAGTCGGAAGTATCCGCAAGTGAGAGCGCCCGAATGTTGATATTGGCTTCGGCCAGGATCCTGGTTACCTCCTCGAGCCGTCCCGCCTTGTTTTCCAAAAAAACGGAAATCTGTTCCACATAATCCATGGACATCCTCCTTTTTGAGCGTGAGAGCTGGTGTCCATCCCGAAACACCGGATGAGTCCCGCCGGAGGCAGGATTCAGATTCGGAAAGGCACCCTTTCCGGACGAAAACGAGCTAAATTTTCCGATTGTCGATTACCCGCTGGGCCTTGCCCTCGCTTCGGGCTATTGTCTTTGGTTCCACTAGTTTCACCTTGGCCGACACTCCCAAAAACTCCTTTATGTTCTTTGAGATCTTCTTTTCAATATCCTGTAGAATGCGGACCTCGTCCGAAAAGAAGGATTCTCCAACCTCTACCATGACAGTAAGGGTGTCAAGGTTATTCATGCGATCAACTACGAGCTGATAGTGAGGTTCGACCTCCTTCATTTCCATGAGCACACTCTCGATCTGCGAGGGGAAAACGTTCACTCCGCGGATGATGAGCATGTCGTCGGTGCGGCCGCTCACCTTTCGCATGCGTACATGAGTACGGCCGCAAATACAGGGTTCGCGGTTAAGCGAGGTGATATCGCGTGTTCGGTATCGGATGACCGGGAAAGCCTCTTTGGTGATCGATGTAAATACCAGTTCACCCTGTTCGCCGTTGGGTAGTGTTTCGCCGCTTTCGGGATTAATTATCTCGGGTATGAAATGATCTTCAAAGATGTGCAGCCCGTTCCTGGCTTCCAGGCATTCGATGGAAACGCCCGGTCCGATCACCTCGCTTAAACCATAAATGTCTATAGCGTTCAGGTGGAGTTTTGCCTCAATTTCGGCCCTCATCTCTTCCGACCAGGGTTCGGCGCCGAAAATACCCGATTTGAATCTGAGAGTGCCAAAGTCCACACCTGTTTCCTCTGCGACTTCTGCCAGATGAAGGGCGTAGGAAGGCGTGCATGTCAGGATTGTCGGACCGAAATCCTTCATGATGAGTATCTGGCGCTTGGTATTTCCCCCGGATATCGGGATCACCGATGCGCCCAGCTTTTCAGCCCCGTAGTGTACTCCGAGTCCGCCCGTGAACAGGCCGTAGCCGTATGCGTTATGTATAATGTCGCCTCGAGTTGCGCCCCCTGCCGCCAGCGATCGGGCCATAAGCTCGGACCATGTCTGAATATCCCGTGCTGTGTAACCCACGACCGTCGGTTTCCCGGTAGTCCCGGAGGAAGCGTGAATGCGGACCACGTTATCCATCGGGACTGCGAACATCCCGTAAGGGTAGTTGTCCCGCAGGTCCTGTTTGGATGTAAATGGAAGCCGCTTCAAATCTTCCAGCCTCTTTATGTCGGAGGGGATTATAGTGGCTTCATCGAATTTGCGGCGGTAGAATGGGACCGTGGCGTAAACCCTTTCCACAGTTTCTTTGAGGCGGCGGAGTTGAATAGCCTCGATCGCTTCCCTTGGCAGTGTTTCGAATTCAATGTTATAAACCATTCCCCGAACTCCTCCAGTTACTGAGAATACCCTTAAGGCGGGTAACAAAAAAGGCTGTGGATCAGCGGAATCCACAGCCCCGAAAAAATGCAAACCATAGCCCCGGCGCCTTCTTCGCCCGCCCATGGCTATTATCTTCTAGTTCAGTTCAGATCGCTTCCACTTTTCTCCCACGGGCAGGCTTTTAAAATGAAAACCCGCTAAAAAAGAGGCTGAAGCAGAAAAAGCTGTTTGGCATAATCTCCTCAAATCCCTTTGAAGTTGACCTTTAATTAATATCTGTTTACACCCGGATTGTCAATTAAAATCAAATTTAAAATATTTTTCAAAACATAATGTCAGTGCGCTTCCAATGGTGGCTAACCTCTTTGAAAGTTGTTGCCGATATGAAGTGTGATGAATTATATTTTCAATAATTTATCGAATTCAGCGACAGAGGGGCATATGGGATGAAAAAGGATGAGTGCGTAAGGCACAAGCTGGACGAAAGGGTCGATTGCATCCGCAATCAGTCCGGTCTCGAAGGGAAGTGGGAGAACCAGCGCAACGCTATAGTTGAAAATCATCCTTATCTCATCGGCTACGTTTTATTGGCCGGCCTTGCGGTGGCCTTCACTGTTTCTCACCTGCTGGTTTTCGCAATATCCTTTCTTTTCCTGTTCTTCATATCTGATTTCATGACCGGAGACGTCCACCGGATTGCCCCCTTCGTGCCAAAGGCTGTGCTCTTTTCGGTCCTGTACATCCTTGTCATTTGGGCCATCATAATGATTACTTATAAAGTCGTTCCGATGATGCTGAAGCATCTTCCGGAGCTCTCAAACCAGCTCCAGGTCCAGATTGTAAAAGAGCTCAAAGGGGCAAGCCAAAAATGGGACCTCCCGGCATATGTCGACGTCGATGAATTGAGGCGCTCGATTTTAAATGCAAGCACGGGCATTTTGCAGTTCCTGGCGACCAGTCTGACTCCACTTTATAAAGGGTTCATTCAGTTCGTCTTTGCGCTGGCAATTAACCTGTTTTTCTATTTCGAGTCCGAGAAGGTCGAACAGGCATTCACCCGAAATCCAGACAGCCTTATGACCTTTTTGTTCAAGTTTGTGCAGTTGAGATTGAGAATATTTTACGTCTATTTCAGATGGGTCATGGGAGGGCAGGTGATTATCGCCCTCATCAACACCCTGATCTCATCTGTTGTGATTTTCGGACTGGATCTTCGTTATCCATTCTTGATGGTTTTTGTGGTCTTTTTCTGCGGACTTTTCCCGGTGGTGGGAAATCTGATGTCCAACAGCGTTCTTACGATAAATGCGTTCGTAGCGACAGGAATGTGGGGAACGTTAATCTGCCTGATCCTGCTGGTTGGCATTCACAAACTGGAGTACATTCTAAATTCCAAAATAATCGGCGGTATCGTGCATCTGCCCATGGCCGTTTCTCTGGGCGCGCTGATTTTTTGTGAGGTGCTGCTGGGCATTCCCGGCCTGATTTTGGCCATACCTCTTGTGCTCTTCGTTCGACATGAGTTCGAACACATCCGGGGACTTCCTCCAAATCTGCATGAAGAAGGGGTCGAGCAGGCGGCCAAATTGGTCGGCGCAGCTCTGAGCGGCGCTACTGAGGAGGACCGGGTCGGCGAGCAACCGGCGGGCACAGGCAGGCTTGCAAGCAAAACCAGATAAAGCGTCAGAACGGCGCATCCTTTGGCGGAAGCGCCCATTGCTGTCGTGCTCAAATACTCTAACTGATGTATTGTTCCGGGTTAACGCTTCGGCGCCGGGTCGCCCTCGCGGATATCCCTCATCAGAGCCCTGAAGAAAACGCCCATGGCAAACACAATACAAGCAATGCCGAATCATCCTGAGGCTCAAAAAATAATCGACCTGATAGCCGTGAGCATTTCTCTTCGCCAGGAGAAGCGTCATGACGAAGCTCTTAGGCGTCTCGAAGAAGCAAACAGCATTGATCCCAAGTTTTTCCCGGTGCTCGTGGAAAAAGGAATTGTTCTGTTCGAATTAGCCCGGTATGAAGAATCGATCGACTGCTTTGATCTTTTTTTGAAGCATATTAGTAACTCGCAAGTACGCGAGTTGCGCGATAACTGTCTAAGACATGCCTTGACAAACTATGACCGAATTCTTGCAGAGAGCCCGGCAAATGCAGAAGTGCTTCTCAAGCGAGGCGACATTCTACAGCGCATGCACCGCTATGACAATGCTATGTATAATTATAACCTGGCTTTGGAAATATACGTAAACAATGCTGTAGACGTTTTAAACAGGCGTGGGAATTCGTTATTATGCCTTAATAGACCTGAAGACGCCCTTGAAAGTTATAATCGCGCCCTGGAACTGGCGCCGCGCAATGCGTCCTTATTATTTAACCGGGCCAATGTCCTGCAACAGCTCGCCCGCATGGATGAAGCCCTGGAAAGCTATCGTCAGGCATTGACATACAACCCCGGCTTAGCTGAAGCAAAGATGGAACACAGTCATTGCAGGTTGGCCATGGGGGATTTTAAAAGGGGTTTCCGAGAGTATGAATCGAGGTGGGAAAATGCTCAACTAAGATCTGCCAAATTGAAATCATCCGAGCCCCTATGGCTTGGGGAACAGAGTCTGTCCGGCAAAACTATTCTGCTATGGGCTGAACAAGGACTTGGGGACACGATTCAGTTTTTGCGCTATGTGCCGTTAGTAGCACAAACTGCCGGGCTGACGATTCTTCGTGTGCCCCCCCCGCTGCGGTCATTGGCTCAGACACTCGATTGCCCCGTATCGATTATCACTTTCGGAGACGCATTGCCTCCCCACACTTTCAATTGTCCATTGATGAGCCTGCCCCTGGCATTCGGCACTACACTGGAATCAATCCCCTCGGATGTTCCATATTTGAGTGCAAAAGCCGATCAGGTTGAAAACTGGCGAAATCAGCTTGGACCGCGCACCAGGCTGAGAATTGGTCTTGTCTGGGCGGGCCGCAGGTACGAACCCGTCAACCGCACACGCGACATGGGATTGGAAGTCTTGGATCCTCTGACGCGCCTTGACGTAGAGATTATGAGTTTGCAAAAGGAAATTCCCGACCAGGACAGAAGGGTGCTCGAGTCCATGCCGAAGATTACTTGTTTGGGTGAAAAATTATCGGATTTCGCAGACACGGCCGCCCTGATTGAAAACCTTGACATGGTGATTGCCGTCGATTCGGCGGTTGTTCACCTCGCGGGAGCACAGGGAAAGCCTGTCTGGATTATGCTAAGACGTTCAGGCGAGTGGCGCTGGCTTCTGGAGCGCAGTGACTCCCCCTGGTATCCCACCGCGCGGATTTTCCGCCAAAAAAACCCTGGCGACTGGGCTGGAGTGGTTAGTGATGTAATCCAACAGTTGCAGGCCTTGATGGTTCGTCGCAAGGGATAGCAGAGCATAGAGGGACAAAGTGACGCAATAAGCAGGGGGCAAAAAAGAGAAAGCCAGGGGGGTGGTTCCTGGCTTCAGAGGCAAATGGTTGGGGGGTCCAAAAAACCAAAACGTAAGAAGTGAGGAGGATCCTATGGTTGCAAAATAGCAGATTTTTCCCTTTTGAAAATCAGGTCGAGAGTGTATTTCCCATTTACTAATACAGTAGTCTGAAGCTAGAGGCCTACCGGCTGCTCCCTTTTCTGCCTGCCCGAATTGGAAAAATTCCCTGCTCAAAGGCGAGTTAAAGCATGAAACTGATTTATCAGAACCGATAGGATTTATTGTGCTTCGAAAAGTCCGTCGCCGTAAGCCCTACGTTGAGCTTCACGTCGGTGAAAACATAATCTTCGAACATTTCGTCGTTTCCATCATAAAAAACATCCCCTACGGGAAGGAGCAGTTCTTTATCGATGTGCATAATAAATCGGGCGGAATAGTATTTTCTGCCTCCATGCGAGAAGCATTTGCCCTCGACCACGGTCGCAGGTCTCCCATTGAAGGTCTCATCGGTCAGCCGCATAATTTCGAGTTCTCCGGACCGTATAGCCGGTTCGATATTACGCCTCAATTCAGAGAGTAAAAAACCAAACCCGAGTTCCGTGATGGGATGCCGATTCCCAGACATTGCCAGCGAACCCCTGGGGTCCAGCGACAATGTCACAACCCCCCAAATCCCTCCCTGCCTCACAAGCAGCTTATTCTCGTAACTGCCTTCCGCATAGAGGGCCTCGGTTCCCGTGGAGGGGCCGTCGATAAACTTCATATAGACTTTGAAGGGCTTTTGGAATTTGAAGAGTGCAGTCTCCCGCTCATTGAGCTTTCCGTCTATTCGTTCCTGTTTATGAAAGACTCCCACATAGTCGTTCACCTTGGAGTAGCTTGAATCCATTTCATCGAGCAGCGTGAGCATCTCCCTTGGATCGAAGGCGCCGGCCGATGGCGCAATGCCCATCCAGAGAAATCCCATGAGCATGGCAAAACGGATCGACAGACCCGGAATCGATTTTCTTGGCAACATCATCTCCATTTTGCGCTTTCCGCAGGACTTACCGCCGAATAACGCATCAACCAGACCACCAACGGATCTCGAAGGTCATTTTGGGTACGTATGCCGCCCTAAAGACCGCTCAGGGCGCATTGAAAGCCATAGAACCTTCCCATACCCAAATCAAAAACGCAAGCGGCATCTCAAGGGGACCGATTCAGGCCTCTCAGTACGGAAGCTCAAATGTGGTGTGGCACTACTACGATGAGCTCTCGAGGGCTTGAGGTCAATATTTCAACTTCATTCGGAGTGATGAACACTGTGTCTTCGAGCTTGAGGGCAAGACCCTCGGGTTCCATCAGGTGCATTTCAATCGCCAGGACCATGCCGGCCTTCAGGACAGCCCGGCTGTTGCGGGCAAGCAGGGGAGGCTCATTGAGTTCGAGCCCAATGCCATGGCCGACGAAATATGCTTTGGCTCCCGACTCGAAGTTCATAAACGAATCCTCAATCCCGGATGCTTTTGCCTCGTCCATTGCCAGAGCAAACGCCTCTGCGCAGGTCATACCAGGACGCAGATTGCCGATCAGGCAGTCCGCCACCGAGCGTAAGCGCTGAAACAAATCCAAAGCTCTTTGCTGAGCATGCCCGACAGCATAGGTGCGGCTTTGATCAGCGTGATAGCCCTCGATGCACACCGGTATGTCCACCATCACCATGTCTCCAGCTTCGATGGCCCGCCGAGATGCGCCCGTTGGTATGGCTGGGCTTAACCCTGTGCCCGAGAGGGTAAAAAGAGTGCCGCTTGTATGACGCAGATTAAACCCTGAAGCCAAAGGCCCTCTGCTCATCACAAAATCTGACGTCCGCATAAAGAAACAACCCTCGTGCCCGGCCAGACGCTGAGCATTCTCCACGGCGGCGGCCAGTTCAATCTCGCTCATGCCGGCGCGGAGACATGAAATCGCTGCAATATGGCCGGCATGGACAGCGGAGCAGGCTCTCTTTATACTTTCCAGCTCTTGGGCATCCTTCACCGTGCGCTGTTCTAGTATCTCGCCGGAGATATCCACCAGTTCCCGCATACCGAGGGCCTGATTCATACTACAGGCCTGGAGCACTGTCAGGACATCTATCTCCGTGCCCACCTTCGCCCCCTGTCCCTGTCCGGGAAACATTTGTTGAGCGACCGCCTCAAGAGAAGCCCCTTTGACGATGCGCTCTCTTTCATATCCCGACTCCATCCGGGCAATCTCATATCCCCTGCGGACAAAGAGCCTGTAATCATCAGGCAGGACAACCAGGTAGGCGGGTTGAGCCGTTCCGGAATAATAGTAAACGTCTCTTGAGTAAAACAATATAGCGCCCGCCAGACCTTGCTCGCTGATCTTCTCTTGCAGTGAACGTATCCTGTTCGAATACGGCATCTATTACTCCTGATGAGACTGCCCAAGGAAATCAACAATAGACTGTATGCTTCGGCCCGGGCCGAATACTTCGAGAACCCCTTGACGTTTCAATTCCCTTGCATCATCCGGTGGGACGATGCCTCCCACGACGACTGTTATATCACCGGCGTTTTTGCTGCGAAGCGAATCGAGAATCGGGGGCACGGTTATCATATGGTTTCCTGAAAGACTGCTGATTCCAATGTAATCGACAGCCTCCTGTATGGCAGCGGACACAACGCCGGCTGGAGACAGGTTCCCTGCAAAGACGACCTCAAAGCCCGCATCGCGCAAAGCTCTTGCGATGACGATAGCTCCACGCCAGTGAGCATCCATGCCGACTTTTGCGATCAATATGCGTTGGTGACCCGCTCCCACGTGAACCTCCTTTAGCTTGATCGTGCATCCGCGTCTAAGTTCATGGGGTTTGTGCATGGGTCCGCCCCATGGCCTGCCGGTCTTCGGAACGGTT
>Ga0187849_1002981_pt1 | contig 15426 bp, 8 predicted proteins | sample June2016WEW_4_10_2_FD_132412 | JGI IMG/M metagenome (GOLD analysis project Ga0187849, IMG submission 132412) | Peatland microbial communities from SPRUCE experiment site at the Marcell Experimental Forest, Minnesota, USA - June2016WEW_4_100 | ecosystem: Environmental > Terrestrial > Soil >... | reverse complement strand
CGGACGGCCAGCGGATTGTCAGCGGCAGTGAAGATCAGACCGCCAAGGTGTGGGAGGCGGTCAGCGGTCGGGAACTGCTTACGCTCAAGGAGCACACCGCTGGGATTTTTTCTGTAGCCTTCTCCCCGGATGGCCAGCGGATTGTGACCGGCAGTCGCGACAGGACGGCCAAGGTGTGGGAGGCTGCGCGACCGGAGCAAGTCGCTGTCTGGCAGGAAGAAGAACGAGGGGCGGCTCAGTATCTTGCCGCCCTGGAGCGCGAGCGGTCGGCGGAACAGGAGCGCCAGAGGATTGCTCGCGCCCGTGATTCCATCAAGCACTGGCTGATCCTTTCGCCGATTCCTTTGCCCACCGGCCAGAGCGGGGAGCAGGGATTAGACATCGAGCAGATTCAGGGCGAAGCCCTGCTAAGGCCCAAGGCAGGGGAGGCGAGGCCGATTGGGGGTGTTGAGTTGAAGTGGCGCCAGGTAGCCTTGACGAACGAGGTCATCGACTTCAACGCGCTCCTGGGCCACGAGACCACCCAGAGCGTGGCCTACGTGGTCTCCTACCTCCGGTCGGCAGCCGAGCAGCGCGGGGTGCGAATGCTGGTGGGCAGCGACGATGAGGCGAAGGTGTATCTGAATGGGATTCAGGTCTATGAAGCTCCCACCCCGCACGGAATTGTCGAGGTTCAGGACACGGTGCCGGACATCTCTCTAAACGCGGGGCTGAACGTGCTCGTGTTCAAAGTCGTGAACCAAACCGGCGACTGGAAGGGGTCCATCCGCTTCACCGACGCCCAGGGCAATGCGGTCAAGGGGATCCAGGTGACGCTGGATCCTGAGGCGAAGGAGCTACGTTGAGGGCCACTGCGAACAGACATTCCATATCACCAAGTTCCTTCATGCCACTTGCAAACCCCAGACTCAAACCATGCCCCTTAACCAGGGCCTTCACCCTCATCGAACTCGTGGTCGTCATTGCGATCATCGCCATCCTGGCGGCGATGCTCCTGCCCGCTCTGGCTCGGGCCAAGGCCAAAGCCAAGACCACCAATTGTCTATCGCATCTGCGGCAGATGGGCCTGGCCATGTCCCTTTATACCTCCGATTACGGAGACCGGTTTCCCTACACCGGTGACGCAGAGTGGGTTAAGCTGATGGTGGTGGACGTGTGGACGTTCCTCCAGCCGTACCTCTCCACCAACCGGACATTCTGCGTCTGCCTGGCCGATCGCGCGGGTCCCTTCAATATCGCGTGGTTAAGCGTGCCAGGATTCAATCTAGGCCTGACCACGAATCAAATCACCGTGCCTAGTTCTTACGAGTATTTCATGGGGTTTTGTCACAGCGACCCAGCGCAGTCGAACCTGCAGGTCCGGCGCAGGACGGAGGTAACCTACCCTTCCCAGAAAATGATGATGATCTGCGACGCACTGGGGAGTGCGAGCGAGATCAATGGAGACTGGATCGATCCGCAAGGGCATGGCAATGGCCGGTTCACTGGGCTGTTTGTGGACGGGCGCTCGGCGTACCTAAAGTGGAGCCAATGGCTCACTGACCCGAAGGCGAGCGGTAATGGACTTGAGTGGGCCAGTTTGGGATGGACCGATTTTCGGTGAGGCCCGACCAGGTTCACTGCCCCTTTGGGGGCCACTGAATCCATTTACAGAGAGACTCGTAACTCCTTCTGAGGATAAACGCTATGAAAACCAAAGTTTCGCTCCAAACAACGCGCTTCGGGCCGCGTAATCCTCCGCTTTGCGTCTGGCTATGGGCCCTGGTCGCAGGCCTGCCGACGGCTGTCCTAGGCCAGGCCGATTACGCCACACCTTACACTTTCACCACCCTCGCCGGGAACGCCGATGAGTTTTTTGGCAGCCCTGCGGAAGGGATGGGGAGCGCCGCGCGGTTTAGGATTCCCAACGGCGTCGCGGTGGACAGCGCGGGCAACCTGTATGTGGCGGATTCGGGGAACAATACGATCCGGAAACTGACGCCGGTTGGAACGAATTGCGTGGTCTCGACCCTGGCCACCGGGTTTAACTATCCTTGCGGCGTGGCGGTGGACAGCGCGGGCAACGTCTATGTGGCGGACACCTATAACTACGCGATTCGGAAGATCACGCCTGCGGGAATGGTGACGACCGTGGCCGGACTGGCGGGCAGTGCCGGCAACACGGACGGGACCGGGAGCGGAGCGCGGTTTAATGGCCCCAACGGCGTGGCGGTGGACAGCGGGGGTAACGTCTACGTGGCGGACACTGGTAACTCCACGATCCGCAAAGTGACGCCGGTCGGAACGAATTGGGTGGTGACGACCCCGGCCGGACTGGCGGGCAGCCCTGGCAGCGCGGACGGAGCAGGGACCAACGCGCAGTTTGCCTACGCCAATGGCGTGGCGGTGGACAGAGCGGGCAACCTGTATGTGGCGGACACACAGAGCTGCACGATCCGCAAAGTGACGCCGGTCGGAGGGAATTGGGTAGTGACGACCCTGGTCGGACTGCCGGGCACTTCTGGCAGCGCGGACGGGACAGGGACCAACGCGCAGTTTTGGGCTCCTAACGGCGTGGCGGCGGACAGCGCGGGCAACGTCTACGTAGCGGAACCTGGTAACTACACTATCCGTAAGGTGACGCCGGTCGGAACGAATTGGGTGGTGACGACCCTGGCCGGACTGACGCGCAGTACTGGCAGCGCGGACGGGACCGGCAGTCGATCGCGGTTTAGTGGCCCCAATGGCTTGGCGGTGGACAGCGCGGGCAACGTCTATGTGGCGGACACCGGTAGCTGCACGATCCGCAAAGTGACGCGGGCAGGAATGGTTACGACCCTGGCCGGACTGGCGGGTAGTTGGGGCAGCGCCGACGGGACGGGGACGAACGCCCAGTTTAGCGAACCTCAAGGTGCGGCGGTGGACAGCGCGGGCAACCTGTACGTGGCCGACACTGGCAATTTCACGGTCCGGAAAGTGACGCCGGTCGGAACGAATTGGGTGGTGACGACCCTGGCCGGAGCGGCGGGCAAACCGGGCAGCGCGGACGGGACGGGGACCAACGCTCAGTTTGGCGGCGTTGGAGGGGTGGCGGTGGACAGCGCGGGCAACGTCTACGTGGCCGACACTGGCAGCTCCACGATCCGCAAAGTAACATCGGCGGGCGTGGTGACGACGCTGGCCGGAGGCAGTTGGGGCAGCGCGGACGGGACGGGGACCAACGCTCAGTTTGGCAGCCCAAGAGGGGTGGCGGTGGATAGCGCAGGCAACCTCTATGTGGCCGACACTGGCAATTTCACGGTCCGGAAAGTGACGCCGATCGGAACGAATTGGGTGGTGACGACCCTGGCCGGAACGGCGGGCAACTCAGGCAGCGCCGACGGGACGGGGACCAACGCCCAGTTTGGCACGGGTAGGGATTGGCCTCCATGGGATGTTGGTCCTTATGGCTTGGCGGTGGACAGCGCGGGCAACGTCTATCTGGCGGACACAGCCAACATGACGATCCGCAAAGTGACGCCGGCGGGAGTGGTCACGACCCTGGCCGGATTGGCGCGCGGTTGGGGCAGCTCCGACGGGACGGGGGCGAACGCCCAGTTTGGCGGTGGGGGCGATCAAGGCGGCTTCACTGTCTTTGTCGGTCCTCGAGGCGTTGCGGTGGACAGCGCGGACAACCTCTATGTCGCGGACACTTACAACAACACGATTCGGAAAGGAGTGCCCGCCAGCTCCGTGCCTCCGCCGATTTTGCAGCCCCCGAGCCTGAGCGCCGGCCATTTCGGTTTTGGAATCACCGGTTTTCCCAACCTGGCGGTGAACCTAGAGGTTTCGGGTGATTTATCCCAGTGGCAGTTCGTCGGCACCTATATCCTTGAGGGCGGGACCAACTATGTTGTCAGCCCCAACCCACCCGAGGGGACCCAGTTCTACCGCGGACAATTGCGGTGAAACAGACGTTCTTACAACTTATTCAACCCGTAAAGATTCTAAAAACCAAACTCCCATCTATGAGGCCCAGCTTACGACACTATGTAACCGCGGTAGAACTTGCGCAATGAAAAGAAACCTACCAATGAAATGCCGCATCAGCAATCCGTCGCTCATCTCCGTGTTAATGGCAGGTCTCGTCTTCATGCTGGCTGCTCCGCTGAGGGCGCAGACTCGCACGGTCTTGTATAGTTTTACTGGCGAAAGCGGCGGAGGTCACCCGTATGCCGGATTGATTTTATCTGGCAACACCCTTTATGGAACAGCACGGAGTGGCGACGACATTATTAGTGGCGCCATGGTGTTCGCCCTCAACACAAATGGCACGGGCTTTACGAATCTTTATGATTCTGTGGCGGGATCTGGGGGGCCGTCTGCTCTGAGTGATTTGATTTTATGGAGCAACACCCTTTATGGAACCGTTTGGGATAATCGGCCGGATATTGGCACCTCTTCTTCCAGAGTGTTCGCACTCAACACGGATGGCACGGGCTTTACGAACCTGTACTTTTCAGTTCTTGATATCTGGCCGACTGGCAGATTGGTTTTAACGAACAACACCCTCTATGGCACGACTGATTACGGCGGCACTAACGGCTATGGCACGGTGTTCGCTCTTGACATCAATTCCGGAGTTTTTTCGAACCTTTATAGTTTCACTGGGGGCAGCGATGGAGCTTCTCCGGTTGCCGGATTGATTTTATCGGGCAGCACCCTCTATGGGACGGCGAGTGGTGGCGGCAGTTCGGGCAGCGGCACGGTGTTCGCTCTTGACACCGATTCCTCAGGTTTTACGAACCTTTATAGTTTCACAGGAACCAGCACGAATGCGTCTGGTGTCTCCACCAACAGCGATGGAGCTTCTCCGGTTGCCGGATTGACTATATCGGGCAACACCCTCTATGGGACGGCGAGCGGTGGCGGCAGTTCAGGCAATGGCACGGTGTTCAAGGTCCACACCGATGGCACGCGGTTTACGGTCCTGCATACTTTTACCGGAACCCCTTGCGGAACCAACATTGACGGAGCTAACACGTATGCCGGATTGATTCTATCGGGGAACACCCTTTATGGGACAGCACCGATTGGCGGCAGTTCAGGCAATGGCACGGTCTTCGCCGTCAACACTGATAGCACAGGCTTTACGACCCTTTATAGTTTCACGGCGGCCTCTGATTCTCTCCCTTATGGCAACACCGACGGAACTGTTCCGAAAGGAGGATTGGTTTTATCGGGCAACACCCTATATGGGACTGCAAGCGGTGGCGGCACAAATGGCATGGGGACGGTGTTCAGCATTTTCATCCAGCCGCAACTGACACTCATACCTTCCGGCCAATACGTGATTTTGACTTGGCCGACCAATTACGCCGGGTACACTTTGCAGTCCACCACGAACCTTGGCTCATCGGGGGTCTGGAAAACCAATTCTCCGGCTCCCGTCGTTGCCAACGGGCAGTACGCCGTGACCAATCCCATCTCCGGTGCCCAGCAGTTTTTCCGGTTGAGCGAGTAAATGAATCATCCAACTCATGAAAAATCACCTTCCCCTCCCCTGGCGGGGCCGCCCGGCGACGGGGACGGGCAGCCGTCTGCTATTATGAAAACCAGGTCTTCGCTCCAAACGACACGCCACGCGCCACGTGACTTTCTGCTCTGCGCTTGCCTCTGGGTCCTGGCCGCAGGCTTTCCCGTGGCGGTCCTAGGCCAGGCCGATTACGCCACACCTTACACTTTCACCACCTTCGCCGGACACAGCTACGGCACTGCGGACGGGACGAATAGCGCCGCTCGGATCAATTACCCCTCCGACGTGGCGGTGGACACCAATGGCAGCGTCTATGTGACGGACTCAGGCAACTCCACGATCCGCAAGGTGACGCCGGTCGGAACGAATTGGGTGGTGACAACCCTGGCCGGACAGGCGGGCAGTTATGGCAGCGTGGACGGGACGGGGAGCGCCGCGCGGTTTAATGATCCGGAAGACCTGGCAGTGGACAGTGCCGGCAACCTCTACGTGGCCGATACTGGCAACTCCACGATCCGTAAAGTGACACTGGTCGGGACGAATTGGGTGGTATCCACCCTCGCCGGAAAGGCGGGACATTCTGGCTTCGTGAACGGGACGGGGACCAACGCGGAGTTTTATCATCCTATGGGCGTGGCGCTGGACGGAGCGGGCAACCTCTATGTGGCCGATAAAATCAACTCCGCGATCCGGAAAGTGACGCCGGCGGGGGTGGTGACGACCTTGGCCACGGGGTTTAATTATCCTCGGGGTGTGGCGGTGGACAGCGCGACCAACGTCTATGTAGCGGACACGTTCAACGACACGATCCGGAAATTGACGCCAGTCGGAGCGGGTTGGGCGGTGACGACCATTGCGGGACTGGCTGGTTATCCTGGTACGAATGACGGGACTGGCAGCGCCGCGCGTTTTTATTATCCTAAACACGTGGTGGTGGACAGCGCGACGAACCTCTATGTATCGGATACTTACAACTTCACGATCCGGAGATTGACGCCGGTCGGAGCGAGTTGGGAGGTGACGACCATTGCCGGGGTGCCGGGCAATTCTGGCACGAATGACGGGACGGGGAGCGCCGCGCAGTTTGATTATCCAGAAGGCTTGGCGCTGGACAGCGCGGGTAACGTCTACGTGGCGGACACTTACAACCTAACGGTCCGGGAAATGACGCCAGTCGGAGAGAATTGGGTGGTGACGACCCTGGCCGGACTGGCCACGGACAGTGCTGGCAGTGCTGGCAATGCGGATGGAACTGGTACGGCCGCGCGGTTTAATATCCCTATCGGCGTGGCAGTGGACAGCGCAACGAACGTCTATGTGGCGGATTTTAGCAACGACACGATTCGCAAGATCACGCCCGCTGGGGTGGTCACGACCCTGGCCGGTCTGGCGGGCAGTCCTGGCAGGGCGGACGGGACGCACAGCGTGGCACGGTTTAATGGTCCTTGTGGACCGGCGGTCGACAGCGCGGGCAATGTCTACGTGGCCGACTGGGGCAATAACACGATTCGGAAAGTGACGCCGGAAGGAGTGGTGACTACGCTGGCTGGACAGGCGGGCGTTGCGGGCAACGGAAACGGGAGAACCGGCCAGTTCAATTATCCTAACGGCATCGCGTTAGACAGCGCAGGCAACGTCTATGTGGCGGACACGGGCAACGGAGCGATCCGAAAAGTGACCCCGACGGGCTATGTGACAACGCTGGCCTCTGGTTTTGCTGGACCTACCGGCGCGGCGGTGGACGGGGCCACCAACGTCTATGTGGCCGACTATGACGGCAATGCGATTTGGAAAGTGACATCAGCGGGCGGGACGAGGATCATCGCCGGAGCGTCGGGCGTTCCTGGCAGCGCGGACGGGATGAACAGCGCCGCTCGGTTTTATTCTCCTCGGGGTGTGACGGTGGATGGTGCCACCAACGTCTATGTGGCGGACTCAGGGAACAACACGATTCGGAAGTTGACACCGACCGAAGGGAACTGGGCAGTCACCACACTCGCGGGGTCGCCGATCAGTGGTGGCAGCGCAGACGGGACGGGGAGCGCCGCGCAGTTTATTACGCCTAGCGGAGTGGCGGTGGACAGCGCGGGCAACGTCTATGTGGCGAACAGCAACGACGACACGATCCTCAAAGGGTTTCCCGCCGGCTCAATACCGCCGCCGGTTTTACAAGCTGCGAGCCTGAGCTCCGGCCAGTTCGGCTTTGGAATCACCGGTCTTCCCGGCCTGGCGGTGAACATCGAGCGCTCGGGGGATTTATCCCAGTGGCAGTTCGTCGGCACCTATATCCTTGAGGGCGGGACCAACTATGTTGTCAGCCCCAACCTACCCGAGGGGACCCAGTTCTACCGCGGACAAGTGCGGTGAAACGGATATTCTTACCACTTGTTCAACCCGTAAAGATTCTTAAAACCAAACTCGCTCCTATGAAAGCCAAGCTCACGACACCCCATCACGGAAGTCGAACCTGTGCAATAATTGCGCCGGTGTCTGGCAGGAAGCCGCTTTTGCACCGTAATCTCGCATTGATTAGCAGCGGGGCAATCCGCTTATCCACTGAAAATGAACTTTTGATGAAATGGCACCATTATGATTGACCTGAACTATTCTCAAAATCTGGCACCGAGCCGGCGTGCCGGTTGTTTCCTTGCGGTGTTCGTGTTGGCTGGTTTTCTGGCTGGTCCGGCGACGGCACAGACCTTCATGACTTTACATAGTTTTGACATTTCTGGTGGCCCCTACCCAGATAATTTCAATGGAGGATTGGTTTTATCGGGTAACACCTTGTATGGGGCGCAGCCCTCTGGCGGCACAAATGGCAATGGCACGGTGTTCGCCGTCAACACTGATGGCACGGGCTTTAGGATCTTGCATACTTTCACGGCACTGCCTCCTTTTATCCCCCCAAATCAAGCTGGCACCAATGTCGATGGAGCCCAGCCGATGGGCGGGTTGATTTTATCCAGCAACACCCTGTATGGGACTACGGCTGCAGGTGGCAGTTCGGGCAATGGCACGGTGTTCGCCGTCAACACTGATGGCACGGGCTTTACGACCCTTTATAGTTTCTCGGCGCCCTCTGCTTCTGCCCCTTATGGCAACACCGACGGAACTGTTCCGAATGGAGGCTTGGTTTTAGCGGGCAACACTTTGTATGGCACGGCTAGCCAAGGCGGCAACTTCGACAACGGCACAATCTTCGCGGTCAACACTGATGGTACGGGCTTTACGACCCTGCATGATTTCACGGGGACCTCTGGTTCCTCTGGCACTTTTGGTTCTGGAACGAACAGCGACGGAACTACCCCGTATGCCGGATTGATTTTATCGGGCAACACCCTTTATGGGACAACACGTAATGGCGGCACAAATGGCAATGGCACGGTCTTCGGCGTCGACACTGATGGCACGGGCTTTACGACCCTTTATAGTTTCTCGGCGTCCTCTGCTTCTGGCTTTTATGGCAACACCGATGGAGCTAATTCGTATGCCGCATTGATTATATCGGGCAACACCTTGTATGGCACGGCTAGCCAAGGCGGCAACTCCGACAACGGCACAATCTTCGCCGTCAACACTGATGGCACGGGCTTTTTTCTGCTGCATGCCTTCACGAGCACGGAAAATGCAGGATGTGGTATGTGTCCCTATTACAATGTCGACGGAGCCGAACCGAAAGCCGGATTGATGCTATCGGGCAACACCTTATATGGGACGGCGTATACCCTCGGCAACCTCAGGAGCGGCACAATCTTTGCCGTCAACACTGATGGCTCGGGCTTTACGATCCTGCATACTTTTACGAGAAGCGGTTTTGACGCTTTTGAAAACAGCGACGGAGCTAGTCCGCTAGCTGGATTGGTCGTATCGGACAATAAACTATACGGCACGACAAGTCGTGGTGGCACGTCCGCCGATGGCACAGTGTTCAGTATCTCGTTCCCTCCCCAACTCAGCATCATTCCTTCCGCACCCAACATAATTGTGACATGGCCGACAAACTACCTCGGGTTCGATTACAGCGGTTACGCCCTGCAATCCACCACGAACCTCGGTTCATTGGCGGGGTGGACCGCTGTTTCTCCGAGTCCAGTCCTCATCGGCGGACAGAAAGTCGTCGTCAACCCCAGCTCCGGCAGTCAGCAGTATTTCCGGTTGAGCCACTGAAAACGAACCTTTATGAAAATGAAATACTTGCGGATGCCAATGAGTATATTTCGGTAATGCTTTCACGACTGCTCTGGATAGCCGTGCTCCTGGTGCCGGTTTTTGATGTCCAGGCTGGCGAGGTCTTAACCAGCATCATTCCTTCACCGTCACCACTGGTGGCTATAGTATGCAGCCTAATCGGCTGGTGCAGGGCAGCGACGGCAGTTTCTATGGCACGACCCCCGGAAGCGGTCAAGGGGGAGCCGGAACCGTTTTTCGGCTGACCGTCGTGTCGGCGGCGCCGGAGTTTCAGGCCGTGGCTCTAACGAGCAGCACGCTGAGTCTGACCTGGAGTACTGAGGCTGGAGCGACGTATCAGTTACAGTACAATTCCGACTTGAGTTCGAGCAACTGGACCAACCTGAGCAGCGCCGTCACCGCAACCGGCGCATAGCTCAGCACCACCGACTCCATCACGAGCGGCCCGCGTCGGTTTTACCGGGTGGTGCTCTTGCCATAGAGGTTCGCCATCCTGCCAACGAAGGCATCGCGGAGGATGTGCGAAGGATGTTGCACTACCCCGAAGAGCGCCTTCATCGGCACCTGCCGCACCCGGCAATCGACCCGCCCCACCAGGACGCAGAAGTTCACCAACGTGGTCGATGTCCCAACACCCTAACCAGAGCGTCGCAACCAGATGGAGGGGGAACCCTCGGTGCGATGCTGGCCGCAGATGCCGCGTTAAGACGGCGGCACGATGGCGAGGCGGTTGGAAGCATCGTTGGACAGCGGAGTTGGTGATTTTGGATCGCCTTGAGGTCGCCGGTGGCGAGGGTTTTTCCTTTCATTTCCTGTCAGCAGCTACGATTTCGGTCAAATTCTCCATCCTGACGCGGATTCTCACAAATGGCCGGTAGTCATTGAGGATTCTGCTATTTCTTGGCTGAAAAAGGCGCTCAGCCTAACGACCCATATTGCGCGCCAGGCGCAATAGTTGAAGAGGCCCTCCCATGCAGATGAGTTCGGTCGAGACGCCCGCCATAGCGCAATCCACCGGTAATCGCAGACCACGAGCAGGTCTATACGGCTTGCACCAGGGCAACGGCGCAGCTAGCCAGGTTCAGGCGAAAGTCCAGGCGTGGCCATCGGTTCGATGTTCTGATCCACTTTCGGCATGACGGCAAAGTACCTCTCGGCGACCTCTCGTGTAATGGCCTTCGCGTGGCTGTGATAGTGCCGGTCCAGTTGCGCAAGCGAATTGCCCATTTCCGCCGTCGTTTTACCTGGGTCGCCGCTCAGCCGCAGAAAATATGTTCCAAAGGAATGTCTTGGCCCATTGCGCAGCCACGGCACGCCAGACTTGCGTGAAGCGAAACTGGGCAGTTCGTCCAATCGCTCCATTGCCTGCCATTCCGCCGGTAACAGCGGACCGTCCGACGGTAAGTAACCAGTGAGCCACGCCCGCAGATTGGTGCAAATTGACACGGTGCGGCTTCGGTTGGTCTTCGCCATGGAGGCAGGTAGAAGGATTCCGCCTGACAGCAACCCTTCACGCACCTGAGTGACCGACAATCTGCTCGCTTCCTCCTTGCGCGGGATTCAAGTTAACGAAGTGGACGTCGCCGCGCTGGACAGCCATCACTGCCCCTCCAGCCCGTCGGGCTCGGCGGCGCCGAACTCGGCGTTGATGCGGCTGAGTTCGCGTTGCATTTCCGGGTCGGCGGCCATCGCGGCGAGGTCGGCTTCCCAGCTATCTCGGCCACCATGGACCGCCAAGCGGGCACGGTGAACGAGCCGCTCCAGAAGGCTGAGTTGAGCTTCAGGCGACAGGCGCGCAAACTCGCTTTCGATTTCGCTGAAGGCAGGTGTTGCCATAGTGGAGCTATTCTCCGATCTTTCCGCGCTAAGTCAACGGCGAGTTCATCGGGCTTGGTCTTACATTCCCATTGTCCGTCACCCCCAGATCTGGCGGTCCAGGGAACGGTATTGGATGGCCTCGGAGACGTGGTCCGGCGCAATCGAATCCGAGCCGGCCAGGTCGGCTATCGTGCGGGCCACCTTCAGGATGCGGTCGTAGGCCCGGGCGCTCAAGTTGAGGTCGGACATGGCGAACTGGATCAGCCCCTTGGCGGTCTCGTCCAGCTCGCAGAACTGCCTGAGCTCGCGCGTGCCCATCCGGGCATTGCACGTCACCCGGGCCCGCCCCTCAAATCGCTTCTGCTGCACCCGCCGCGCGGCCACGACCCGCTGCCGGATGGCGGCGGAAGACTCGCCCGTGCGCTCGGCGCTGATCTCCCTGAACTTCACCGGCGGCACCTCGACGTGCAGGTCGATCCGGTCCAGGAGCGGACCCGAGATGCGGCCCAGGTAGTTCTGTATCTCGCGCGGCGAACACCTCGATTCCGCCGGCATCTTGCCATCCGGAGTCGGGTTCATGGCGGCCACGAGCATGAATTCGCTGGGGAACGTCATCGTGCCGGCGGCCCTCGAGATGGTGACCCGGCCCTCCTCCAGCGGTTGGCGCAGGGTCTCCAGGACGTTGCGCTTGAACTCGGGCAACTCGTCCAGGAAGAGCACGCCGTGGTGGGCCAGAGAGATCTCGCCCGGCGTCGGGTTGATGTTGCCCCCCAGCAGCCCGGCATCGCTGGCCGTGTGATGGGGTGCTCGAAACGGGCGCCGGGTCACCAGCGCCTGGCCGGGCTTGAGCAGGCCCACAATGCTGTGGACCTTGGTCGTCTCCAGCGCCTCCTCCAGCGTCAGCGGCGGCAGAATGGTCGGAAGCCGCTTGGCCAGCATGGATTTGCCGGTGCCCGGGTTGCCAAGGAGCAGCACGTTGTGGCCGCCACTGGCCGCTATCTCCAGCGCCCGCTTGACCGACTCCTGCCCCTTGACGTCGGCAAAATCCATATCGTCCTCGGGGGCTTGCTCGAAAATGCGGGCCACCTCCACCGTCACGGGTGAGATCTGAACCTCCCCTTCCAGAAAGCCCACCGCCTCCCGCAGGTTGTGGACCGGGATGACCTGCAGCCCGGCCACCACTGCCGCCTCGGCCGCGTTTTCGGCCGGAACCATCAGCCCGCCCGTGCCCTCCTCGCGCGCCCGCAGGGCTATGGGCAGCACCCCTTTGACCGGGCGCACACCGCCATCCAGGGCCAATTCGCCCACCATCATGAATTTGCCCAACTGGCCTGGCTCCATCTGCTCGCTGGCGGCGACCATGCCGACGGCAATCGGCAAATCGAAGCTCGGCCCCTCCTTCTTCACGTCTGCCGGGGCCAGGTTGATGGTCGTGCGGCCGAAGGTGAAAGAAAACCCGGAATTGATGAGCGCGGTCATCACGCGGTCCCGCGACTCCTTCACCGCCGCATCCGGCAAGCCAACGATAACAATGTTATGTTATATTCTCCCTATTGCGCGAACAATCTATGTAAGTTGGTCCATCGCAGTGTATTATGGGTCAAGCTGTCGTTGTCCCCGGCTTTTTCTGACCCAGGCAAGGCCCTAAATTATTCCGGTGGGCGGGCTCCCCAACGGCCAGTTCTTCGATTGGATTCGACGTCCTTTCCCTATGGCGGGTTTCCCGCAATTGGCGTATTTCACGGGAGGATTTTAAGCGCGGCCCCGACAACAAAAAAGCGGAATCCAATCAGGTGCCGAATTTGAGTGCTTAGACCCGCGAAAGATTCGGGTGAGAATTAGGCTTGCTTTTATTCGCCGCTGGGTTGACACTTTTTCGTCCATCACGAGCCGCTGACTCGCTTCATCAGCCAACGACCCGCGTGCAGAGAACCCGCAGCTTAGGGTGACATGAACAGCCCATTTAGGGGTTGGGCGAGTTGGGTGATTGAATTCCTCAGATCACCCGAAGGGGGGACAACCCGCATCTTCTCCCTGCCCTTTGGCGCGCTTCGGAACGTGGCTTTGGGGCGCGAACCTCAACGAGGGTTGGCTGGCCGGAAATCCCGACCACCTTCTCTGAGACAGGAGAACATTATGAAAACACAAACCCTCATTTCGAGAATCACTTGGCCGAAGACGATGGCCGGGCGATTAATAACCGCCTGCGCCACGAGGCCCCTGCCACTGCTCTTGCTGTTGATGCTGCCTGCCGTGGTGCAGGCCCAATTCAATTACACGAACACCAACGGCACGATCACGATCACGAAATACACCGGTTCCGGCGGTGCGGTGACAATCCCGAGCACGATCGATGGCCTGCCGGTTACCAGCATCGGAAGCCATGCGTTCGCAAGCAACAGCAGCCTGACCAGCGTCACGATCCCCAACAGCGTCACCAGCATCCGGGACTTGGCGTTCGCCCTCTGCACCAGCCTGGCCAGCGTCACGATAGGCAACAGCGTCACCAACATCGGGGTCGCTGCGTTCACGCACTGCACCAGCCTGGCCAGCGTCACGATCCCCAACAGCGTCACCAGCATCGGGGACTATGCGTTCGACTCCTGCACCAGCCTGACCAGCGTCTATTTCCAGGGTAACGCCCCCAGTGCTGAGGCGTCTGTGTTCACTGGTGACAACAACGCGACCGTCTATTACTTGCCGGGAACCACGGGCTGGGGCACGACGTTTGCCGGTCGTCCAGCCGTGCTGTGGAACCCGCCAGGGCAAAGCTACACTTACACGACCAGCAACGGCGCGATCACCATCACGGGATACACCGGTCCTGCTTGGGGGGCGCTGACCATCCCCAGCACAATCAATGGCCTGCCGGTCACCAGCATCGGGGACTGGGCGTTCTCTGGCTGCACCAACCTGACCAGAGTCACGATCCCCAACAGCGTCATCCGCCTCGGGGACGGCGCGTTCAATTACTGCACCGGCCTGACGAACGTCGCGATTCCCAGCAGCGTCACCAACATCGGATTCGCTGCGTTCGATTCCTGCTCCGGCCTGAGCAGCGTCACGATAGGCAACGGCGTCACCAGCATTGGGCAGAAGGCATTCGCTTACTGCCCCAGCCTGACCAGCGTCTATTTTCAGGGTAATGCCCCAAACGCTGATTCGTCTGTGTTCACTGGTGACAACAACGCGACTGTCTATTACTTGCCTGGGACCACGGGCTGGGGCACGACGTTCGCCGGTCGTCCAGCCGTGCTGTGGAACCCGCTAGTGCAAGGCTACACTTACACGACCACTAACGGCGCGGTCACCATCACGGGATACACCGGTCCTGGCGGGCCGGTCACCATCCCCAGCCTGGTCAATGGCCTGCCGGTGACCAGCATCGGGGGCCGGGCGTTCGAGAGCTGCTCCGGACTGACCAGCGTCACGATCCCCAACAGCGTCACCAGCATCGGGGACTGGGCGTTCCAAAACTGCTTGGCCCTGACCAGCGTCACGATAGGCAACAGCGTCGACAGCATCGGGGACTGGGCGTTCCTTGGCTGCACCAGCCTGACCGCCATAACGGTCGATGCGCTCAACTCCTCCTATAGTAGTGCGGCTGGGGTCTTGTTCAACAAGAGCCAGACCACGCTCGTTCAATGTCCGGGGGGCGAAGCCGGAAGCTACACCATCCCCAACAGCGTCACCAGCATCGGGGATCAGGCGTTCTATTACTGCGCCAGCCTGACCAGCGTCACGATCCCCAACAGCGTCACCAGCATCGGGGACGATGCGTTCTCCTTCTGCTCCAGCCTGACCAGCGTCACGATCCCCGACAGCGTCACCAGCATCGGGGACGATGCGTTCTCCTTCTGCTCCAGCCTGACCAGCGTCACGATCCCCGACAGCGTCACCAGCATCGGGGACGGTGCGTTCTCCTT
>Ga0187849_1002980_pt1 | contig 15436 bp, 11 predicted proteins | sample June2016WEW_4_10_2_FD_132412 | JGI IMG/M metagenome (GOLD analysis project Ga0187849, IMG submission 132412) | Peatland microbial communities from SPRUCE experiment site at the Marcell Experimental Forest, Minnesota, USA - June2016WEW_4_100 | ecosystem: Environmental > Terrestrial > Soil >... | reverse complement strand
TGTACCATGGTGGCGCCCTCCTCGGTGGCGATCAGAGATGTCAGAGCAACATCATTCTGAATCCGCTACCGCAGGAGGGCAACTGTTGACTTTCTACAAACACCTATTTTGGACAAGAGTGAATTTCTTTAAGGCCCTGCTCGATGCACCACTCGGCGAGGTGGGGATGACGGCGCAGACACTCCTTTTGTCCAAGCAGGTGATTCACCCGCTGTTTATGGAGATTGCAGAGGCGGCTGTGCAAGCGGACATCGAGATCTGTGAGGAGAGGCTGTGGGCGCTTTCGCGGAGGAAATGAAAAAAAGTGTTCTCATTTGTACGTTCGAAGCCGGAAGGTTCTTGAAAACACAGCATGACAATCTTCGTATGCCAGAATGTTGTTGAAAATAAACGAAGTTAGATGGAATGCCAGAATGTATATGAAAACGCAACAAATAGCACTCTGGGAAGAGCCTATGCCAGAATCTTATAGAAAACAAACACGGTTAGCCTGTTATGATGAATGTTTATGAAAATAAAGAAGATAGCAGACGGCAACGACTTGAGGCCTGTGCGATATCATCAAGGCCAGAATGTTATTGATAATACATGGCTTGTACGAACAGCGTCTAAAATCCCGTTAGGTATAGGGGCAAGGAGGAGATGCAGGTGCAGTCCGCAGCCAATAGGGGTAGTAGTGGCGAGTTTACCTCGCCAAATGGCGGCGTAAAGCCGCCGCTACGTCGCGCCTGCGAAGCATCGGCTCAGGGGAAAACTGTGCTATGATTCTGGCTTTGAAAAGAAGGGATTCCCAGCGTGCTTAACTCCTACGGACCGATCGTGATTTTCGCGGTAATCGCCGCGCTTTTCGCCCCGGTGACGCTGTGGATTTTCAAGTTCATTCGTCCCTCCTTCCGCGCCACGGCTGAAAAGGTCATGCCTTATGAGTGTGGCATCACGCCGGAATCCGACGCGCGTCACCGTTACACGGTGCGGTTCTACGTTGTGGCCATTCTTTATCTGGTATTCGCGGTGGAGACGGTTTTTCTTTATCCTTGGGCGGTACAGTTCCAGGCGCTGGGACTGTACGGACTGGTTGAGATGCTGGTCTTCCTCGGCATCCTGATTGTCGGTTACGTCTGGCTGTGGAAACGCGGCGCGCTGGATTGGATTTAGCGAGTCTTCCTTGTTGCCCTTCCCAACCCGTAATGAGAAATCCGCGTTAGCAACTAACCCGTAGTGTGGAGAAGTCAAATGGTTCAGGGAAAAGCTGTGCAGGCAAATCCGGATGAACTCTTGGCGCTGGCGGAACAAGTGCTCTTGACTGGCGGGAGCGGAAAACTGACGGATGAGGCGCGGGCGCGCTTGCACACAGAATTGGCCAAGCGCAGTTTCACCAGCCTTCGCGCGTTTGCCGGCTCGCTGGTGGAAGACCCCGCGCAGTCTGCCCAGTATTATCTGGCGGTGGACGCGGTTGACGCCAACGCGGTCCAACTTTTGCTGCTGCAATTGTCTTCCGAACCCGCGGCCCCCGCGGGCCGGTTTGCGAATCCGGTGTGGGAAGAGAGTTTGCATCTTGCCACTGGCCGGGAAGTGGATCTGAAGGCTTATTCGTTTACGTCATATGACCACGACACCGTCGGTGCGTTCGCGCGGGAGGTGGCGCCGGCCTTCTTACCGCGCCCGCAGCGCGCGCTGCCCGCCATCGCCACGGGCAATCGCCACCCGGAAATCAGTCTGCCCGCAGCTTTCGCGGCATTCCGGACAATTCTGGAAAACTTCGGGGTCAACTGGGCGTCCACGGTGCAACTTTCCGCCACCCGCGAGATGACCACTGACGACGCCATCGCGGCTCGCAGCGGCGAGGATCCGGTGGCGGTGGGCCACACTCGCGTTTCCATCCGCCACTTGTACCATGCGGGGCTTTGGGCGGCGATTCGCGCCGGTTGGCGCGCCGGCTATACGGCGGAAGCGGACCACTTTATTGTTTCGGGCTCGACGGACATGGAAATCGCGGGTTCCGTGGAAATGGTCAAGGAAGCGATTCGCCACGCTGCGGGTTACACCAAATTCACTACCGATACTTCCCGCCTGTTCGAACTCGAAAGCGATCTGCGCCATCCCCAAGCCTGGAGCGCCTCCGCCGTGGAAGAACGTTTCCACCAGATTTTTTCGGCGGAGGAAGCGCGCTGGGTGCTGACGGAGTTCTCGCAGCATTTCCATATCGATTCCACCTCCTACGTTTTCTCACGGGAAGAAATCCTGCGGCTGGCCGTTAAGTTCGGCCGCAGCATCAAGCTGAACGAGGAACTTTTCGATTCGATTCGCGCCGCCAAGGCTGGACTGGGGACGGGCACGGACTTTGACTTTGAGCCCTCGCTGGACGAGGCGGAAACGCTGACCACGGCGAAGGAACTGCTATTTTACATGCACTGGGTGAAGGCGCGCGGCCGTCCGGCCCAGTTGGTGCCCCCCAATCTGGGCTTCAAGAAGCGCCAAGCCTATCCGGTGAGAATGGAAACCACCATTGAGCACGGGAAGGGTTTGGAAGACTACTCTCACCACAAGATGTGGCCGGAGCTGGTGCCGCGCGTGGTGCGCGATTTCGAGTCACAGCCGCTCGAGGAACTCGCCGCCCGCGTGGCGGAGCTCGCCGCCGTGGCGCGGTACTTCGACGGGACCTTGAGCATCCACTCCGGCAGCGGCAAACAGGCGGAAGTCCTGGAAGCGATTGGCCACTCCACGCGCGGCCGCGTGAACTATAAGATCTCCGGCGAACTCCAGTTGCAGCTCTTCGATGTGCTTTCTGAGCAGCCCGAGGGCTCGCCTTGGCGCTACCTCTTCGAGCGCATGGTGAACCGCGCCCGGCACTTTGCCAAGCAAGGCACCTTCGGAGCGGAAAGCGAGCTGGCCGCACAGTACGTGAAAATGGGCCGCGAGTTTTACCTGGGAGATGCAGCGCGCGGGCGCGTGGACGGAAACCTGTTCCAGGTTTTCTGGCTGGGCAACCTGGTGGGAAGCCGCGACACTCAAGCGCCCGATGGCGACCACCGCTTCTTCAAAGAGAAACTCGACGAACTGCCGGAAGACCTGCTGGCGGAAGTGCGCCGGCGAAACTCGCGCTACATCGTTTGGCTGGCCGAACACCTGCGCGCCTAGAAAACGGCGTAGGGGCGGTTCGCGAACCGCCCCTACTTGTCGTCTCAATGCATTTTGAGGAAGTGCTTAACTTGCGCCTTGTATTCGCCTATCATCCCTGTCCCGGTAACCCAAGCAATCTCGTACAAGGGGCGGGTTACAAAGCCCAGCTCGGAGTCTACCTGCGGCTCAACGATATCCCGGGGCCTGCCCTCTATGGCCCATCGGCAGATGAGAAAGGGTGATGGCGTCGTAGCGGCGAGTTTGTCCGTCAGCCGACGGACCAAATGGCGGCGTAAAGCCGCCTCTACATCAGGCGTCTACTGGACGCGGTAGAGCATCTCGCCGGCGCGGGGGACCACGAGCACGCCTTCATCCTCACGGCCGTCCCACTCCTCGCGTTGGACGCTGGCGGGATCCAGATAACCCAGATTGATGCGCCGGCAGCGCTCTTCCGGAATGGCCGTGGCCAGGGTCACTTGAATGCGCGGAGTCTCCGTGCTGGTGCGCGCGTCGTAGGTACCCAGGCCTTTGACGTGCGTCGAGTGCGCCAGGATTCCACCCGGGTAGCCTTTGAACTTGTCCCACTGCGCCAGGAAATAGTCGCGGCAGTGATAGCCGATTTCTTCAATCAAGGCGCCGTGCGTGTAACTGATCTCCGTAATGTGCGGAGCAAAGATCACCACCTCGCCGCCGTCAGCCACGGCGGGTTCCATCTTGTACATGCCTTTCCCCGCGGTCCAGATATCGTCGTAGAGGCGGGGCATCACGGAGAGAACCCGCTGATAGGGCTTTTTCACGAAGACGATGTGCTTCTGAGCGGAGAGCGCCGAGGCGGATTTCCAGGCCTCGTGGGGCGAGCCGAAGTAAATCCCCGCCAGCCCTTCGTGCGTCACCACCAGCGCGAAGCAGGCTGAGGGCGTGTCAATCATGCTGGCGGCGCGGTCAATGATGGCGCGGATGGGCGTGTAACCCGCGCCAATGACCTTGTAGTTGGTCATCAACGCGCCGAACCAGTGGGTCAGGTTGATGATCTCTGAGCCGGCGATGCCCGGGAAAAAGTACTTGGTGCCGCCGGAGAAGCCCGCCACTTCATGGGGGAAAACCGGCCCGCAAATAATGAGCTGGTCATAATCGCGGATCAACTTGTTGAGGCGGACGGGCACCTCCTGCGCCAACAATCCGCCCGTAAGCTCGCCGATTTCGGCGGCGGGGATCACGCCCAAGGTCACAAAATTCTGCGGGTCTTCCCAGTGATGATTGAAGATGTGGCTCTTGCCGCATCGCCCATCCGTCACCGGCCGGCCTATCAGCTTGCTGAGGTGCTCGTCATTCATCATCGGGTGCGTACCGAGCGCCACAAGGTAATCCAGGGCGGCCACGCGCGGAGCGAGGTGAGCCTCGAGCAAATCATACATCAACGGCATGGGCATGGTGCGCGTGCCATCGGGAATGATGACCAGCACGCGCTTGCCATCCACGGCGAGCGTGCCCAGCCCCTCCTGTACGACTTGGCTGGTTTCCTCGTGGGTCAGATAACGATCCGCGAATCCTTTTCCTACAATCATCGGTTCTGTACCTCCCTTGCTTAAGTGACGAGTGACGAGTGACAAGTGACGAGCAGGAAAAACGCCAGTGACGAGTGACAAGTAACGCGGAAGAACAACGAACGAGCCTTATTGCTTGTCACTCATCATTGCACCTAGTCTTTTTGCTCGTCACTTGTCACTTGTCACTCGTCACTGCACTTAGACTCCCGCGAACGCTGAAAATCCGCCGTCCACCGGCAGGACAATTCCCGTCACAAAGGCCGAGGCGGGCGAGAGGAGCCACAGCACAGCTCCGAAGAGATCCTCCGGCACGCCAAAGCGTGCCATCGGGGTGTGATTGATGATGGCTTTGCCGCGTGCGGTCAGGTTACCCGTCTGTTCCTCGGTCAGGAGAAACCGGTTTTGCTTGGTTAAGAAGAAGCCGGGCGCAATAGCGTTCACACGAATCCGCGGCGAGTACTCCTGAGCCACATGCACCGCCAGCCACTGCGTAAAGCTGCTGACGCTCGCTTTGGCGGCAGAATAAGCCACGACGCGCGTCAAGGGACGGATGGCGCTCATGGAGGAGATGTTGAGAATTACCCCTTCACCTTTTTCCGCCATCATCTTTCCGAACACCTGCGAGGGCAGGATGGTTCCCATGAGGTTCAGATCAAAAACCCAGCGCAAGGCATCGGCGGGTAGATCGAAGAAACGGAGATCGGCGCTGGTGGTGGCCTGAGGCTTGTTGCCTCCCGCTGCGTTCAATAGGCAATCAACCGTGCCGAATTTTTCCCGGACGGTCTCCGCCGCTTTGCGCAGGCTGTCCGGCTCCAGGACGTCGGCGCTGATCGCCACGGCTTGATTAGCGCGCGGCTCCATGAGTTCTAAGATGTGCTGAAACGGGTCCAGGTTGCGGTCCAGAATCGCCACGTTGGCCCCGCATCCCACCAGCGCGCAGGCGATTTCTCCCCCCAGGATTCCCGTTCCACCGGTAATGACAACGGTTTTCCCGCTGAAATCATAAAGGCGGTTCAGTTCTGATGAGTCCATGGAAATATAACTCCCCTCCGAGTGTATACAATGTCTCGAGGCGATTCCCGATCGGATTTGGATAGTGAGCCAGCATTCTCATGAGGTACAACGCCGACATCCTCGTTCCAGGAGGGCCATCGCGTCGAGAGCGAATTGACTAGGCAGGCTAACACCGCAGTAAGCATCCATGCAAGGGGTGGATGAGGGGGTGGATGAGGGAAGCAAGCGCGGCTGAGCCGCAAAAGAAAGTCAAAAGGCAAAGGGCAAAAGGCAAAGGGCAAAAGTGAAAAGCCGTACGTACACAGATTCCGGCCAAAAAAAACAAGCAATTGCGGGTTTGCGATGCACGGAACATGGGCTTTTGCGTGCGCTGGGTGGCAGTGAGATTTGGGTTTCGAGCTGCGATTCCCGCCGTGCGGGCCGGGGCGCCTGAGAAGTCAGAATCTCCAATCCGTTGAAAGCCGCACGGCGTTCCCGCGTAGTGTGCCCAGTGATTGCGAACTGTCATAGTAAGTATAACCCAAGGTCACCGAGAGCCGGGGGCTGGCTCTTAAAGTGAAGGCCGGACTGAGAAGCAGGGCGGGCTTCATCGGCGCTCCGTGCTCGACCTGTTGGACGCCTGCGCCGGCGGAAAAATCGTACCCGAGCGGCCCGCGAATCTTCCCCACGAACTGGGTGGTAAGGTAGTGGCGTTGATAGAAGCCGGGGTTGAAGAATCCCATGTAAGGTTTTTGCATCCCGCCCGCAAGCCCGTAGGCGAGCCCGGCATAACCCAGATCGACCGCCACTGTAGGTTTGTGGAACAACTTGCGGTTGAAAGTGATGGAAGCGCCTCCACCACGATTGTGATCGGCTTCGTTAACTTGCGCCAGATTGGACCCGGCGAGACCGAACACATGGCGGTATGAGACCGTGGAATCATCGGTTACGAAGGGCTCAAGATGTAAGTCTGTTTTCGAATTGAAGCGATAATCCAATCCTGCTGAAAGCCGGTCTTCCATCACTCCCAGGCGGACGGCGGTAGGTGTGTAGGTGATGGCGGCGCGCGCGGCCGTCAAATCCACCGTGAGCTTTTTCCTCAACGCGTAACTAAGACTGACAAAGCCCAGGGGGGGGGTTCCCGCGGAAGTAATCGGCTGCTTCTGGGTGGGAATACCGGCAGGCCCGCCCGGCCCAAATCGCGCCAGCCCTACCCCGCCGCGTACGGTGAGTTGCGGCGTCACGTAGGTGGTTTGGTGGTAGAAAAGCTGCCACGGCCCCACGGCGCCCTGCGTTCCGCCACTCGGGCTTTGGGAGGGAAGGTAAGCCAAAGACAAATATGATTCCGACCGGGGCAGCGTGAAGAAACCCCAGGTGGTTTCGTAGCCAAACGCGCTTAAGTCATCAGAAATGGAAGAGCCGCCGGAACCGATTTCCCGTGCGAAGGAGACCGAGGTGTGCAAGGTGGGCCGGGACTCGTTGCGGAGGCTGTTCTCAAGTTCGCGCGCTTCCGGATTGCGCGGGTCGAGGGTTTCGGCACGATCCAGCAGCGCCCGGGCTCGCCTCGCATTGTGCAGCGCTCTTTCGAGATTGGCGAGCAGCAACAAGGCGGCGGCATCGCGCGGATCGTCATCAACGATCTTTGCCGCCAAATCGTACGCGTACACCAAGTCGCCGCGATAGTAGGCAACGCGCACGTTGCCTTTGAGGGCTTCCGCATCCGTGGGGTTTTCGCTGATCAGGTGATTGAATCGCCGCAGGGCTTCAGCTTGATGTCCTTCGTGGAGGTCCAGGTAAGCAAGCTGCAATTGTGCGTCGCGATTCCGGGGATGGGCGGCGAGGAGCGCGGCAAGAGTCTTTCGCGCCTCGGGGTAGTGGTGCAGGGTCATTTCCAGGCGGGCCAGGCCCACGGCGTATTCGGGGTTGGCAGGATAATGCGCCGCAAGGTTCCGGAAGATGGGCAGGGCCACTGCCGGGTGGCCTGCCCACATTTGCACGCGCGCCCATCCCTCGAGGGCATCGGTATCACCCGGGCGTTGCTGTAAAAGCCCTTGGAAGTTCCGCAGGGCGGCGTCGTACTGGCCGTCAAAGGCCAAGGCGCGCCCCAAGCCAACCTTGGCGTCGTGGTCATCCGGGGTGAGTTCCAAAACGCGGCGATACGATGCAATTGCATCCGCGTAGTCGCCGCGCCGGACCTGTAGAATCGCCATTCCCTCGAAAGCTTCAACGTCCTGCGGGTTCCTGGTTGCGCGCTCGTGATAGAGCTTTTCCAGGCGCGAGGGTTCCTCTAATTTCCTGCCGGTGGCTGCCGACGGCGGCGTTGAATTTCGCTTCTCTGTCGGCAGGACCGATGGTGCCAGAAGGGCGGCAGCCGTTACCACGGCGAGGGAGGAGCATAAGCATTTCACGCCAAGGCGCAAAGCCGTTGAGGCCGCAAAGAAGTGAAAGGAGTTCTTCTTTGCGGCAGGGGGCCTTGGCATGAGAGGGTTCATTTTCTCGTGACTTTTTCCACCGTGGGCTAAAGGATGCTGCCTGCCGCGCGGGCTGGAATGGTGGTTCTGCATCCCTATCCCTCAGGCGGTTGCGCCAACGTGGGCCACCTTCTCCCAACGGCGGCTGCCTGCCAGAAATTTCAGGACTCCCTGAAAGCGGAAGTACAGAACGAACTGGCGGTATCCGATGTTTTCGAACATGGCAAATACCAATAAGGTGAGCAGATCTCGAAACCGCGGGTAGCGGTAGCGTCGATAGGTGAGCTCTTCCAGAAGTACAGCTCCCACCGAAAGAAAGCCGCCGTAGATGAAGCCGAGCAGAATAAACACCAAGAGCAGTCCGGGAGGAACCAGGCCCAGGAAAATGCCCAGCGGCGTGAGAAGATATCCCAGGAATTCCACCGCCGCGCCCAGCCCTTCGACATAAGAGTGGAAGGGGAAGCTGAGCCAACCCACGATTCCATATTTTCTTCCGAACAGCATTTCCGAATGCTTCCAAAGCGTCTGGCAGAGGCCCAATTGCCAGCGGCGGCGCTGATGGGCCAGCATGGCGAGCGTGGAAGGGCACTCGGTCCAACACACGGGGTCGGAGGTGAAGGACATGCGGATCTTGCGATTGTGCTCCGCGGCCCACTGATGGAGTTGCACAATCAGGTCCATGTCTTCCGTCACCGTGTCGTGGCAGAACCCTCCGGCCTCGATGACGGTGCTGCGATGGTAGACGGCGAATGCCCCCGACACGATCAACGTGCCCCCCAGCAGATGCCACCCCGTCCGGCCAGAGAGGAAGCTGCGTAGGTACTCGACGACCTGAAATCGTTCCAGCCAAGTTTGCGGCAGGCCCACTTTTAGCACGCGCCCGTTCTTGGTTTCGCAGCCGTTCAGGATGCGCACGATGCCCCCACTCACCACCGTTTCCACGGAGGAGCTGACGATCGGGTCCATCAACCGCAGCAGGGCGTCGCGCTCGAGCAGGCAATCGGCGTCCAGATTGCAGAAGTAGGGTGAGCGGCAGAGGTTGATGCCAACGTTGAGGGCGTCGGGCTTGCCCCCCCGCACTTTGCTGACCACGAGGAGGTTGGGAATCGTGGGATTGATGTAATAGGCACGGATGGGCGCAGTGGGGATGATGGGTTGATAGGCCCCGTCCATTTGCACCAGGGCGAAACTCTGCACCAGCCGGTCCACGGTCCTATCGGTTGACCCGTCGTCGACGACCATGACCTGGAGGGCCGGGTAATCCGCCTGCAATGCGGAGCGAACGGAATTCACGATGACCTCTTGCTCGTTCCACGCCGGAATGATGATGGTCACCGGCGGAGTCAAGAGGGAATAGCGCAAGGCGTCCAGACCTTGATAGGCCATTTGCCGCATGTGCACCCAAGTGGCGCGCAGCGAGAGCAACATCAGGATCGTGTAAATCCCGTTGCCCAGGAAAAAGTAAGAGAGGACAACAAGCGTGACCCCGTCGATGAAGAATAAGCCAAGGTGGTTCATGGCCGGCAATTTCCTTTAGGCCGCCCGAAAGGGCGGTAACTCATGAACCCGCTGGAGGCGGATGGCGCTCTCCACCTCCGGCCCCCTCTCTTCCGGAAGCGGCATCTTGGATTGCGCATCGGGTATGAGACGGTGCAGGAACTTTTGACGGATCTCGGGGTCCAACGTGTGGAGAAGTCCCGAAAGCCCCAGTGGGGCCGCAGCGCCAGCCAGTTGTTCGACGATGAGCGCATCCACGCCATTGGTGCCGGCGCTATATTCTTCCACCAGGGCCGACACCAATCCCGTGCGTTCGAGCACCTCCACAATCTGTTCGCGCAGGGTGCGGTCCGGGGAAGTCAGGAAATGTTCATAGAGCTGATACTTTCCCTCCGGGCCCAGGGAGAGGAGGGTCTGGATTGCCGCCTCACGCACCCGCCAGTGGGGATCGTGCAGGCATTTGCGAATATCCAGGTGCATGGGCGCGGCGGCTTGCCGCAAGTGGGCGAGGGCTCGGACGGTGCGCAGGCGCACGAACCATTGGTGATCAAGCAGGAGGTTACGCAGCACGGGCCTGGCGCGAGGGTCGACAAGAAAAACAATCACCTCGGCCGCGCGCGCCCGAGTTTCCGAGAAGGTGTCAACCGCCAGCCCGGAGAGCAGCAATTCCACCATCGCGGGTGTGAGCACCTCCGGTGTGAGGGTCAGACCCGGCTGGCGGGCGGCCTCGCGACAGACCATCGTCCGCAGAATTTCGGCGCCGTGCAAACGGATTTGTCGATCCGGGTGGCGCAGTGAGGGCAACAGGGCCGGCACGCAAGCAAGGTCAAAGCGGACCATGGCGGCCCGCAATCCCTGCACGGGCGGTGATGCGGCTTTCCCTTGGAGCACCGCATGGAGCCGTTCCCGAAGCACCGGAAAGCTTTCCGGCGCGCCCAGGGCCGCCAAAGATCGCAACGCCACGCCCTGGATATCGGGATGGCGGTCATCCAGGCAATTGACCAGGAGCGGCCAACTCGGCCGATAACGCAGCGTTCCCAAGTTCCGAATGCTTTTCGCGCGCAGCAAATGGCGCAGAGCCGCGCCCTCGGGGAAATCTTTATGCGCCCCATTCCCCGAGGCTTGGGAGGCCGCCGAGCATCCGTTGTCCAAGCGGCTTTGCCAGAGCTCAATCAACCCCAGTTCTGCGCATAAAGCCTGAAGGAAAACCAGACACCGTTCTGTGATCTTTCGCTTGGAGAAAAGAGGATCGAGCAGGAGTTCCAGACGGGCCAACGGCAATTCCCGTAGCGCCTCGATTCCGGAGGGGCTCCGCGCGCCGGAGAGCAGCTTTGTCAGAACGGGCCGGTATTGACGTCGGAGGGTATGAACGTAGCGAACATAACGGATCTGTTGCCAACGCCGGAAGAACGCTACGGCAATGAGCAGACAGGTCCCCATCACCACGGAAACCAGAATGATGAAGGCCCCTTGGGTTACGGGGTCAGCGATACGGAGCATGGCATTGCCTTCCTTGAGAAGGAGAGCCAGTCAGTCGTGAGCAGGTCAGAAGCCTAGAGGGGCGCAGAGTAGTGGCACACCCCGAACCCCTGGCTGTCGGGGCCTAGGAGCGCCCGAGGGGGCGTACGAGCCACGGTGAGTATACACTTGTTTATGATGCCACTTCAATATCTATTTATTGAGGAAAAGAACATTGTGACCGAATATAATGGACAACCTGTCCGGATTCGGGGTGGCTCCAGCCCTCTACCGCGCTTCGCCAAGGCTGGCTGCCTCCATGCGAATCTATCCGAGTGAGCAAAATCAATTGCGGGCGTTGTAAACCAGACTTGAACGTCATGGTTTGAGTGCTGACTTGCTGGAGTCTAGTCCGGATTCTCCCCAGCCGGCGAGGCCATCCTGATACACCTTGACTTGACTGAAGGCATAGCCATGGTCCAGCAGGATCCTTCCTGCCGCGCGGCCGGAGGCGCAAATATCCCCGGAAGATCGTCCGCCTTCATAGAAGACGATGACGCGGCCTTTGGGCAGGGTGCTCCAGCGCTGTGGCATGTCGTCCACCGGAATATTGATTGCCCCGGGAATTCGCCCCGCGGCGTACTCTTTTGCCGGCCGCACGTCCACGAACAGCGGTTTGGTTGTTCCGCCGAGGAGTTCCCGCAGTTGGCTGGTGTTAATCAAGGCAGGCTGCTTCTTGAGGGCTTCCGCTTCGCTGCACCCTCCCCCGCTGCTCTGGAAGCTTGACAGCGCGCCTCCCGGGGCGGATCCAAATAAGCCGAACGAGGACGGGGCGGGTTTGGTAGTGACTTGCGCGGGCGCGGCCGTCCGGGAAGCGGGTGCAGGTTTGGGGGGATTCTTCGTTTCAGCCGGCCGAGAGGTGGCGGGTGACGCAGGGGCCGCGGGTGGCGCGGGAGCGGAGGACAACCCAATTCCCTGTGCCGCCAGTTCCTGGTCGATCAGTCGCGAAAACTCGTCCAAATCCGGCACATTCGATGTCACTTGGCGCCCGACGAAAAATGTGGGCGTGGCATTCACCCCCAGCGCCTTGCCATCCTCGAGATCCCGCCGGACCCGCGCTTCCTCGACGCCGCTGGCCATGCACTGGTTGAACCTGGCCTGATCCAAACCGATTTCGGCGGCGTCACGCTTCAATCCCTCTTCGCTCAAATCGTCTTGCCGGGAATAAATCTTGTCCACCGCTTCCCAGAACTTTCCCTGCTGACCTGCGCACTCCGACGCTTCCGCCATGCGCTCGGCAAAAGGGTGGATGTGGATCAGAGGGAACTGCCGGAACACGAAGCGGATCTGTTTTGCGTACTTGGCGCGAATCTCCCGCGCCACCTCTTCCTCGCGTCCACAGACGGGACATTCGAAATCTCCAAACTCCACCACGGTCACGGCCGCGTTGGGATTGCCCGCCACGTGGCTGTCGGGCCTGACCAGTTTCTCCGCCGTGGTCTCACTCGGGGGCGGTGGCGGCGGGGGAGGCGCTTCCCCATGCTTGGCAAGCTCGTAGAAAGCGGGGACTCCGATTAGCAAGGCTGCCACGCCTACCGCGAAGTAGCTGCGCACTTGGGCAATTTGCGCGGCCGCATCGGCTTCCGGCGCGGGGCGAACGACGTTGTAAACGGCCAGCGCGCAGAGCGCGGTCATTGCCAAGCCCGAGGTCACGCACCACGCGCAGAAAGCGTGAATCACGAACCCTTGCAGATATTCGAGGTACAGCGAAAAGAGGAATCCAAACCCCGTTGCGCCCGCCAGCGCGAAGCGGACCTCGATGGCCAGCGCCGCGGGAACAAGCGACTCCGCAATGATGAGCAAGGCCACCAGCATGTAGCCCGCCACGCCAAACACCGGCATGGGCACGCCCCAGACGTGGGAATAAACGCTGGCGCGCACCGCGTCGCAGCCCGTTCCCAGGCAGACCATCGGCCGGGATGGGGAAGTGTAGGTCCAGAGAAGATAAAGGGAATCGAAAAGCCCAAGCAGGGCGAGGATGAGGGAGATTGATTTCCGCATAATCACCTATTCTACAACTTTCTCAGAGGCGTGCGCGCGGCTGCGGGTTGCTTGCCCGGGGCGGAATTTGCTCGCCGGGCGCTGAAGCGTGTCCCCGCCGCGCGTGCAGGTCACCCGGCGCGGGCTTTCGCTTCCGCCAGAGACTCTGCGAGTCCATAGGGTTCCAGGTCCGTCTGAAGTTGTTCGACCGAGCGGAACACGATGCCGTGCATTCCCACGGCATGCGCGGCCGGGATGTTGACCTCGCGGTCGTCAATAAACAGCGCCTGCGGGGCGGGCACGCCCAGTGCCTCAAGACAAACGTGATAAATCGCCGGGTCGGGTTTCCCGATTCTTAGCTCGCTGGAAAAGCAGAGATAGTTGAAGAGTTCAAGCCACTGGAACGTTCGGCGGAGGTAGGCGCCAACATTTCGCGACATATTGGAAAGAACCGCGGTTTTCAATCTGCGCCCACGGAGCACTCGCACCCATTCCACCATGATGGGATTAGGCTTCCCCCAGAGTTGGCCGTCCAGGGCCGCGAGCTTCTGAATCTGTTCAGGAGCGAGGGTGACGCCCGCAGCTTGCCCAATCGCCTGCCAGTAGGCGGTTGTGTCGAGCGCATCGAGGTCGTAAGCCTCACGATATCGCCAGTATATTTCCTGAAAGGCCGCGGCTTCCACTCCGATGACCTTGCGCAGTCGCTCATAGTCCTCCGGGCCCGGCGGCAAGCTGAGCACACACCCGTAGTCGAAGATGATTGTGGTGATGTACATTGATTATTTTGGCCTACACGATACGGTCCATATGTCTGGACAAAAAATCCAGACAAAAAAAGCTAGGGAAAAAGTTCAAACATGCCATAATGTCCGAACCAGGCACGACCTGCCATAATGTCCTCAGCCAGCCTGATCTCCCCACGCCTCCGGATTAGTGCTTATTCTTGGGCTATCCACAATCGGGCTCCGCGTGGTGATTACGGTTCGAAAAGCGATTCCACAAACTCGTGGGGGTTAAAGGGTAGCAGGTCGTCGATTTTTTCGCCGACGCCGACAAACTGAATGGGCAGACCGAGCTCGCGCGCGATGGCGATCACCACGCCGCCCTTGGCGGTGCCGTCGAGCTTGGTAAGGATGATGCCCGTGGCGCCGCCGTGGTCAACGAACTGCCGCGCCTGCTGGAGCCCGTTCTGCCCCGTCGTCGCATCGATCACCAGCAGCACTTCGTGCGGGGCATTGGGAATTTCGCGCGCCGCGATGCGGCACATCTTCCCCAGTTCTGCCATCAGGTTGAGCTTGGTGTGCAAGCGGCCTGCCGTATCCACGATCACCGGATCGTGACGCCGACTCTTGGCCGCCGCGAGAGCGTCAAAGAGGACCGCCGCCGGGTCCGCCCCGGATTTCTGCTTAATCATCTGGACGCCCAGCCGTCCTGCACAAATCTCCAATTGCTCATTGGCGGCGGCGCGAAAGGTGTCAGCGGCGCAGAGCAGGGGGCGGCGGTTCTGCTGCAAAAAGTAATGGGCCAGCTTGGCGATGCTGGTGGTTTTGCCCACGCCGTTTACACCCACCACAAAGATGACGGTCGGCATGCCCGGCGGCGGCTGTTTGGCTTTGGGGGCGACGGAGTCCGCGCCGGCATTTTCCAGAATCGCCAGAATCCCCTGTTCCACAGCGGGGCGCAACTGCGCTGTCTCCCGCAGCTTTCCCTGGCTGATTTGCTGCTTCAGCCGGCCCAGAATTTCCTGTGTCGTGCGGACTCCCAGATCGGCGGTGATGAGGGTTGCTTCCAGGTCGTCGAGCACCGATTCGTCCAGGGCCGCTTTGCCCTCGACAATCTCCTCGATCCGTTCAACCAGTTGCGCTTTCGTGGAGGCAACGGCCTGCTTCAGCCGGTCCAGAAAACCAGTTTTTTTCTCTTTATTGCCGGAACCAAACAGGGAGACCATAAGGGTTTATTGTAGCAGGAGTCAGGAGCTAGGAGTCAGAAGTCAGGAGTCAGAAGTCAGAAGTCAGGAGTCAGGAGTCAGGAGTCAGAAGCTAGAGTGCAAAGGTCAAAATGCAGAAGCTAGGAGCCGGAAAACAGTAAAGGACCACCGGTAGGGAGGGTCAGCAAGCCACGTATGCGGTCGACCGGCTTCTGACTCCTGACTCCTGGCTCCTGACTTCTGGCTCCTGACTTCTGGCTTCTGACTCCTGGCTCCTGACTCCTGGCTCCTGACTTCTGGCTTCTGACTCCTGGCTCCTGACTCCTGGCTCCTGACTTCTGGCTTCTGACTCCTGGCTCCTGACTCCTGGCTTCTGACTCCTG